>ERZ761602.1635-NODE-1635-length-39654-cov-10.361095_pt1 | contig 39654 bp, 28 predicted proteins | sample MGYA00512165_ERZ761602 | MGnify/ENA primary metagenome ERZ761602 (study PRJEB28899, sample SAMN02445085) | bioreactor sludge metagenome | biome: EBPR sludge; isolation source: Thorneside wastewater treatment plant | place: Australia: Brisbane, Thorneside...
CGGGCCTGCTCGGCTTGCAGGCGGGCCTGCTCGGTCTGCGACAGGGCCTGCTCGGCGTGCAGGCGGGCCTGCTCGGTCTGCGACAGGGCCTGCTCGGTCTGCGACAGGGCCTGTCGCGTCCGCTCAATGTCCTGCCGCGTCCGCTCCAGGTCCTCTCGAGCCTGGGCAGCGTCTTGCTCCGTTTGCTTACGCTCATTCTCGATGGTCAGCTGCAGGCGCAAGTAGTCCTCACGCGCCCGGTAGCGCTCCAGATCACGGGCGCTCTGGCTGATGGTCTTGAGCTGGTCCATGGCCAACCTCAGCGCGGGGGTTTCCAGTTCGGCAGGCAACTCGGTCCAATTGCGAGCCTCCTTTAGAAAATAGACCCATTGGTCCTCGTCGTCCAGGGGGACCTGGGCCTCGAAGCGACCCAGCTGCAGCAGGTGAACCTGGAGGTGATCGCTGAAGAGCGTGCCCGAGCGCTCGTCCACCATGCGAAAGCGGTGGTGGACCCAGGTCGAGTCCCGGAACAGCACGCCATCGAGGATCCAGATGGAGATTACCGGCTTCAGGATTGAGTAGTCTTCGCCCTTCTCGAGCTGCGCACCGTAGATCCTCGCCCAGTTGAACAAGGCCCTCGCTTGTAGGGTCTTGCGCAGGTCGAGCTGAACTTCGATCTGGTAGGTGCGGCCGGCCTCGTCGGTGGCCTTGACGTCCACGATAGTCAGCTTGTCCTCGTCAAACTCCTGGGAGTTGAATGGGTTGAGAACGTGGACATTCTGGATCGGAGGCTCGGGCTTCAGTACGGCGTTGAGGAAGTCGACGAGGATCGAGGCGTTTCGCTGCGCCCCGAGCAGGAGCTTGAAGGCGTAGTCGACCAGGGGGTTGATGGGCGTGTCCATGCGGACCGCTATTGCGAGGCGCAGACGCCCGAAAGCTCAGCGTCGCGCCATGTCGCCCAATGGTTCCCCGCTATGGGGGCTCCGCCCTCAGTGGTCGTGGTGGTGGCCTTCGTCGCCGCCGACGCCGTGGGGGTGCCCGTGCTGGAGCTCCTCGGCGGTGGCGTCGCGAACGCCGACGACCTCGATCTCGAAGTGGAGCTCCTCGCCGGCCAGCGGGTGGTTGGTGTCCAGCAGGATCTCATCGCCCTCGATGCCGATCACCCAGACCGGGATCTGCTCGCCCAGGTCGTTCTCGACCACGAACTGCATGCCCTCTTCGAGCTCCAGCTCCTCGGGGAAGGCGTCGCGGGGCACGCCCTGGGGGTCCGTGCCGTCGAGCTCGCCGTAGGCCTCTTCGGCGGCCACGACGATGATGTCCTTGAAGCCGACCGCCTTGCCGTCGAGGGCGCGCTCCAGCCCGGGCACGATGTTGCCGTGTCCCTGCAGGTAGGGCAGCGGCTCACCACCCGCGGAGGAGTCGAGCTCCTCGCCCTCGTCGTTGCGCAGGGTGTAGTGGATGAGGACGACCTTGTCGGTCTGGATGAGGGACATGGGGAACTCCCGGGGTGGTTGGCCGGCGCCCCTAGCCCGGCGGGCCCCCCGGGCGCCACGCCAATCGTTTAGCTTTGGCGCATGCTTCACCGCCTCGCCACGCTGGCCTCCCTGGTCGTCCTCTCCTGCGGGAAGCACGACGCCCCTCTCCCCATCGTTTCCGGGAGCCCGCCCGTGCGCTTCGAGACCCCCACCGACGAACCCGGGCTGCGAATCGAGCTCTCCTCGGCCAGCCCCCAGGGCGCCGGCGGCGAGCGGCTGCCCGAGACCCCCACCCGCCCCGCCAGCGCCGAGCAGGTCCAGGCCCTGCTCTCCCGCCTGCCTCCCTTGCCCGAGGAGGCCGCCAAGAGCTTCAACCGGCGGCAGGACAGCCTCCCCGCGCCTCGCCCCGGTGTCGAGGTCGAGCTCGCCTTTCCCCCTGCCGAGCAGCCCGAAGCCCCCACAGCGGTGAGCGGGCCGCTGAGGGTCCTGCGTGCTTCGCCCGAAGGAGAGGTCGAGCTGGCGCCGCACCTGTCGCTGACCTTCGACCGCCCCTTCGTGGCCCTGATGTCCCAGGATGAGGCGGCCAGGGTCGTGCCGGCGGTCCTCAGCCCTCAGCCCGAGGGCCAGTGGCGCTGGCTGGGCACGCGCACCCTGATCTTCGAACCCTCCGGCCAGGGCGGTCGCTTGCCGATGGCCACGGAGTTCCAGCTCCGCGTACCGGCCGGCACGGCGGCTGCCGACGGGAGCAAACTGGCCGAGGAATTCGTCGCCACCCTGCGCACGCCGCCGCCGAAGCTGGTGGCTTCCTCTCCGGGCGCTGTCCCCACCTCCCTGCAGCCGACGCTCTTCCTGGCCTTCGACCAGCAGATCGACCCCTCTGCCCTGCGCGAGGGGCTGCGCCTCGAAGCCGGCGGCAAGCGTCTCCCCCTGCGCGAGGCCACCCCGGGCGAGGAGCTGCGCCCCCTGGTCGAGGCCAGCGAGGCCCGCGGTCCCGGTCGCTGGCTGGCGGTCGAGCCGGTCACGGAGCTGCCCGGCGACACCCGCTTCACCCTGGTCCTGCCCGCCGGCAGCTCCTCCGCCGAGGGGCCGCTGCGGACGACGACGGATCAGGGCTTCTCCTTCCAGACCTACGGCCCGCTCGGCCTGGAGTCGACCCGCTGCGGCTACCGTGAACAGTGCTCGCCCTGGGACACCGTCTCCCTGGTGATGAGCAACCCGCTCGACGCCGAGCGCTTCGAGACCTCCTTCGTCCAGATCGAGCCGCAGCTCCCCCAGGCCCAGATCTACGTCAGCGGCTCCAGCATCCAGATCGACGGCCTGAAGCAGGCCCGCACCCGCTACACGATCACCGTCTCCAACGAGCTGCGCGACATCTACGGCCAGCAGCCCGCCAAGGCCGTCCAGACCTCCGTCACCACCGGCGAGGGCCAGCCGGCCAGCCCGACGCTCTTCGTGCCCGGTCCCGAGCTGCGGGTGCTGGACCCGCAGGCCGCGCCCTCGCTGGCCTTCTACACGGTCAACCTCGACCGGGTGCGGCTGCGGGTCCAGCGGGTGCAGCCCGAGGACCATGCCGCCTACCGGGCCTGGAGGAACCAGCGGGCCTGGTGGGATGGGCGCCAGGCCATGAGCGAGCCGCCGGGCGTCCGGCTGGTGGACCGGCAGCTCCCGATCGCCGCCGAGCCGGACCGCCTGGTCGAGACCGTGGTCGATCTCGCCCCCCACCTGGGCGAGGGACCCGGCCACCTGCTGGTCTGGTTGGAGTACAAGGACAGCGACCGGGGGCGGCAACAGTCGGCCGTCTGGGCGCAGCGGACCTCGCTCGGGCTGGCCGCCTGGGCTGACGCTGCCACCATGGTCGGCTGGGTCAACGAGCTGAGCACCGGCGCGCCGATCTCTGGAGCCAGCCTCACCCTGGAGCCGACTGGCCCTCGCCTGGAGACCGACGCCCAGGGCCTCGCCCGAGGGGCGCTGCCCGCCTCGGGGAGCGGACCGCAGGTCCTGATCGCCCGCCGCGGCGAGGACAGCGCCCTGCTGGCCCTGGACGGCGGCTACCGCGACGACGCCTCCTGGCTGCGTCAGGAGCCCTCCGACTCGCTGAGCTGGTTCGTCTTCGACGACCGCAAGATGTACAAGCCGGGCGAGGAGGTGCGGATCAAGGGCTGGCTGCGCCGGGTGGGCGCCGGCCCGCAGGGGGATCTGGGCCTGGCCGAGACCGTGCGAGGCCTGCGCTGGGTGCTCAACGACGCGCGAGGGGCCGAGATCAGCAAGGGCACCGCCGCGCTGAGCGCCCGGGGCGGCTTCGATCTCCGGCTGGCCCTGCCCGACACGATCAACCTCGGCAGCGCCTGGGTCCAGCTCAGCGTCGACGGCGGCGGCTTCGACCAGGACGCCACCTCCCACAGCTTCGAGGTCCAGGAGTTCCGGCGGCCCGAGTACGAGGTCAGCGCCTCGGCCTCGCCGGGGCCCCACATGCTGGGCGAGCGCGCCACCGCCACCGTCTCGGCTCGCTACTACGCCGGCGGTGGGCTGCCGAACGCCAGCACCACCTGGCGGCTGAGCCCCTCCTGGGCCGAGTATCGCCCGCCGGGCCACGAGGGCTGGCAGTTCGGCGTCTGGGTCCCTCGCTGGTGGGGCAGCTGGTGGGCCCCTCCCGAGCCGCCCCTGCCGGCGCCCGAGGCCTTCCAGGCCCGCACCGACAGCCAGGGCGACCACCACCTGGACATCCACTTCGCCGCCCTGGGCACCCCGCGCCCGGTCCAGGTCCAGGCCCAGGCCGTCGTGGAAGACGTGAACCGGCAGGCCTGGGCGGCCTCCACCTCCCTGCTCGTCCACCCGGGGCGGGCCTACGTCGGCCTCAAGCTGGATCGCGCCTACGGCCGGGTCGGCGAGGAGGTCGAGGTCGAGGCCATCGCCGTCGACATCGACGGAGCCGTCCTGCGAGGGCGTGCGCTGAACCTGAGCTGGTGGACCACCCGCAGCCTGCGCGACAAGCGCGGCGCCTTTGTAGAGGAGGAGCAGGACCGCGGCGGCTGCGAGCGCAGCAGCAGCGGGGACGAGCCCCAGTCCTGCAGCTTCAGGCCGACCCTGGGCGGTCGCTACACCGTTCAGGCCACCGTCACCGACGAAGAGGGCCGCCCCAACCGCACCGAGCTGAGCCTGTGGGTGGCCGGCGACACCGGCGCGGTGCCCGAGGAGCGCGGCCTGCCGCTGGAGAGCGTGCTGCTGATCCCCGACAAGGAGGACTATGCCCCCGGGGACAGCGCCGAGATCCTCGTGCAGAGCCCGTTCGGCCCGGCCAGCGGCGTGCTGACCGTCCGCCGCAGCGGCCTGCTGGAGACCCGCGCCTTCACGATCGAGGGCGACAGCACCGTCCTGACCCTGCCCCTGCTGGACGCCCACGTGCCCAATCTGGAGCTCCAGGTCGACCTGGTCGGCCAGGCCGAGCGCCAGGGCCTGCCGGACGGTCCTACTCGCCCCGCATTCGCCCGCGGCACCCTCTCCATCGAGGTCCCGCCGCTGCAGCGCGCCCTCCAGGTCCAGCTCTCGCCCCAGCAGCCCGAGCTGGAGCCCGGAGCTCGCACCGCGCTGGACCTGCAGGTCAAGGACGCCGCCGGAGCGCCGGTCTCGGGCGCCGAGCTGGTCGTGGTCGTGGTCGACGAGGCGGTGCTGGCCTTGACCGGCTACCGCATCGCTGATCCGCTGGCGGCCTTCTACGTGCAGCGCAGCGGCGATGTGCGCGAGGAGCATCTGCGCGCCCTGGTCTGGCTGGGCGATCCCCAGGGGGGCGACGCCACGGGGATGCTCCCGCCGGAGGAGCCCTTCGGTATGGTGGCCGAGTCCAGCATGGAGCTTCGGAGCCTGGGATACGCAGCAGACGGCGCCATGCCCCCGCCCTCGCCGATGGCCGCCGGCGTTCAGCAGAAGAACGCCGAGGCCGACCCCTCGGGCCCCGCGATCGCCCTGCGCAGCGACCTCTCCGCCCTGGCCCTCTTCCTCCCCGAGGGCCGCACCGACGCCCAGGGCCGCCTCTCCGTCCCGGTCACCCTGCCCGACAACCTCACCCGCTACCGGGTCACCGTCCTCGCCGTACACGGCGGGCAGAAGATGGGCTCGGCCGAGACCACCCTGACCGCCCGCCTGCCCCTGATGCTGCGGCCCTCGCTGCCGCGCTTCCTCAACCTGGGCGACGAAGCCGAGCTGCCCTTCGTCGTACAGAACCAGACCGACCAGCCCATGAGCGTCGTCCTCGCCGCCCGCGGCTCCGGGCTGGAGCTGCCCGCCACGGGCCTGCAGTTCGAGGTCCCCGCCCGCGATCGGGTCGAGGTCCGCCTGCCCGCCCTGGCCGACTCCGTCGGCACCGCCACCGTCCAGGCCGCGATCAGTGGCCAGAGCAGCGGCAAGGGCTCCAGCCTGAAGGGCGCCGACGCCGCCATGCTCAGCCTGCCCGTCTGGACCCCGGCCACCGCCGAGGCCTTCGCCACCTACGGCGATCTGGGCGGCGACGAGAGCCTCGCCTCCTACCGGATCCAGGCCCCCGCCGAGGTCTGGCCCGAGCACGGCGGGCTGGAGATCTCGACCTCCTCGACCGCCCTGCAGGCCCTCACCGACGCCCTGATCTACCTGGTCGACTACCCCTTCCTCTGCGCCGAGCAGCGCGCCTCCCGGGTGCTGGCCATCGCCGCCCTGCGCGATGTGCTGACCGCCTTCGCCGTTCCCGACCTCCCCTCGGCCGAGGCCCTCCAGGCCGCCGTCGAGGTGGACATCGCCGAGCTGGCCCGCCAGCAGAACGGGGACGGAGGCTTCGGCTTCTGGCGTCAAGGTGAACAGAGCTGGCCCTACGTCAGCCTGCATGTCGCCCACGCCCTGGCCCGCGCCGAGGCCAAGGGCTTCGCCGTGCCGCCCCAGATGCGCAGCCGATCGCTGGCCTACCTGCGGGTCATCGAGCGACACATCCCCGCGGACTACCCTGTCGCCGTGCGCCACAGCCTGCAGGCCTATGCGCTCTACGTCCGCGAGCTGCTGGGCGACGCCGACGCTCGCGCGGCCCTGGCGCTGTCCCGCGAGGACCTCTCCATCGAAGCGAAGGCCTGGCTGCTGCCGACCCTGCACGCGGGCGGCGAGGCCAAGGCCGTCACCGAGATCCTCGCCTTCTTCAACAGCCGCCTCGACCAGACGGCCGCCACCGCCACCTTCACCACCACCTACGGCGAAGGCGCCTACCTGCTGCTGCACAGCGACCGTCGCACCGACGCCGCGGTCCTCGAAGCCCTGCTGCGGGTCGCGCCGGACAGCGACCTGCCTCCCGCCCTGGTGCGTGGCCTGCTGGGCCACCGGGTCAAGGGCCGCTGGGGCAGCACCCAGGAGAACGCCTTCGTCCTGCTGGCCCTGGATCGTTACTTCCAGACCTACGAAGCCCAGACCCCCGACTTCGTCGCCCGCGCCTGGCTCGGCCCCGCCTTCGCCGGCCAGCATGCCTTCAAGGGCCGCACCGCCGAGAACGTCAGCCTGAGCGTGCCGATGGCCGATCTGTCCGAGCTGGCCTCCTCCGGAGCCGATCTGCTGCTGCAGCGCGAAGGCAGCGGCCGACTGTACTACCGCCTGGGCCTGCGCTACGCCCCCAAGAGCCTTGAGCTGGAGGCCGCCGACCGCGGCTTCGTCGTGCTGCGCACCTTCGAGGCCGTCGACGATCCCACGGACCTGCGCCGGGCCGAGGACGGCGCCTGGGAGGTCCGCGCCGGGGCCCGGGTCCGCGTCAAGCTGAGCATGGTCGCCGACAGCCGCCGCACCCACGTCGCCCTGGTCGACCCGCTGGCCGCCGGCCTGGAGGCCATCAACGCCGCCCTGGCCGTCAGCGAGGACGTGCCGACCGCTGCGAGGGAGGAGGGCCGCGGGTGGTGGTGGGGCCCCTGGTACCAGCACCAGAACCTGCGCGACGAGCGGGCCGAGGCCTTCACCGCCTACCTGCCGGCCGGCGTGTACGAGTACAGCTACGTCGCGCGGGCGACCACGCCGGGCAGCTACATCGTGCCGCCTGCGCGGGCCGAGGAGATGTACCAGCCCGAGACCTTCGGCCGCAGCGCTACCGACCGCCTGCGCGTGCTCGTCTGGTAGGGGGCTGGTCCTCCTCCTCTCGCGCGCTCAGGCTGCGCCGCAGCGCCTCCAGGTCGTCCGCCAGCGGAGCCACCACCTCGACGGCCTCGCCCGTCAGCGGGTGGGTGAAGGCCAGCCGGCTGGCGTGCAGGGCCAGCCGCGGGGCGCGGGCGGCGATCCGGCGGGTCGCGTACAGAGGATCGCCCAGCACGGGGTGGCCGATCTCGGCGAGGTGGATGCGGACCTGGTGGGTGCGGCCGGTCTCCAGGCGGGAGGAGATCAGGGCGGCGTCGCGGGCGAGGTTCTCGACCAGGGAGAAGTGGGTGACGGCCCGGCGGGTCTCCTGGTCGGGCTCGGGCTGGAAGCGCCGCGGCTTGGGGGGCTTGCCCGGCGCGGCGGGGATGACCCGGCTGCCCCGCAGGCCGTCGCCGCGATCGCGGACGAACTCGCTCTCGACGCTCCATGCGCCGCGGGGGAAGTGCTGGGCGACCAGGGCGAGGTAGCCGCGGTGGACCTCGTGGCGCTCCAGCAGCTCCTTCATCCCGAGCTGGGTGGGCTCGTCGAGGGCGACCATGAACAGACCGCTGGTGTCCTCGTCCAGGCGGTGTACGGGCAGGCCGGCGCCGAACCAGCGTCGGATCATCGCCAGAGCGTTCTTGTGGCCGCCCTCGCGCGGCGCGGGCACCGACAGCATCCCGGTCGGCTTCCAGGCGACGACGAGGCCGGGCAGCTTGCGCAGGACGACCAGGTCGCGGCCCGGGGTCAGGCGCGGGGCGTTGGGGTCGTAGCGCACCCGGGGGTCGTCCTCGACCTCTCGACCGGAGTCGGCGGTGGGCACGCCGTCGAGCGAGACCTTGCCGGACTGCAAGGCCCGACGGGCGTCGCCGCGGGAGAGGCCGCGGGCAATCAGGAGATCGATCAGGCGCATGGGGGATCCAGGGTGTGGCGCATTCGCCAGGTAGCGAGGAGGCCGACCCCCCCGGGCTGACCCGGGGCGAGGCCGGCGGCGCGGCGGACGAAGGCGGCCGGGGCGGCCATCAGGCAGAGGGGGAGCTCGCGCAGGGCGAGGGCAGGCCGACCGTCGAGCAGGTGGAGGGCCAGGCGCTGGGCGTGGGCGCGGCAGTGCAGCAGGGGGCTGTTCTGGCTGGCGTCGTGGGCCTCGCTGACGTGGGGGCGGGCCGCCTCGGCCCGGGCGCGAAGCAGCTGGCGGCGGGCGAGGCGCAGCTCGGCGCGGACCTGGGCTTGGGTCGCCGGGGGGGTGGCGGTGGCCCGGAAGCGCCGCGCTGTCTCAGCGAGAGACAAGGGCGCCTCCCGCGGGCACGAGGCTGCCGTCGGCCACCAGGTCGGCGATCACCTCGGCGGCGGCGTCGTCGGCGCCGAGCTCCCGGGCGAGCTGGACGAGGTGCTCGTCGCTCTGGGGCTGGTCCGCAGCCAGGATCAAGCGGGCCAGCTCCTCCCCGCACTCGGAGAGGCCGGCGCGCAGGTCGACCAGCAGCCACTCCTCCCCGCTCTCCAGGGGAGGGGGCGTCACCGGGAGGCCCTCCGCTAGCGCTGCTAGGGGCTCGGTCCCGAGCTGCTGCGAGAGGGAGGCGAAGCGGGCCAGGGTTCCCGCGGGCAGGCAGACCGGCAGCAGGCCGGGCGCGCGCTGGAGCAGCGTCCCGGCCTGACGAGGAGGGTCCCGACGGGCCCGGGCGATGGCGGCTTCGAGCAGGGCGAGCCCCCCGGCCTTGGGCTGCAGCCAGTCCAGGAAGGCCAGGGCGAAGCGTTCTTCCTCGGCGACGGCCCGGTGGAAACGCTTACTGGAGAAGAAGTCATCCAGGGCGGCGGCAGGCTCGCCGCCCAGGGCCAGGGCGGCGCTGGTCGGCGCCTCCTCCAGCAGGGCCGTCAGCACCCGCCCGCGACGGTATGGGTCGGTCCGCAGGGCCCGGGGCTCGATGTCCCGCAGCAGGGCGCGCTCGGCCTCGGTGAGCGTGGGGAAGTCCTCTAGGGTCGGATCGTGCAACAGGCTGACCACCGCCCGCTGGATGCGACGCGGATCCCGGGGAGGGCTCGGAGCCGGGGGCAGGGCCGGGCGGCGGGCGACCGGGCGGAGGACGGTTCCCTGCCAGCGCGCGTTGATCTCCCGCAGGCCGGGCAGGCAGGCCTCCAGCGGGTTGCGCTCGCACTCGTAGACGATGGCGCGCAGGTTCTGCGCCCGGGGAAGCACCGCGTCGGTCAGGGCCCAGGTCTGCGGCAGGATGTCGGTGCCGTGGTCGTCGTCGATCCAGGGCCAGCCCTGCGTCTCGCGGTGCACACCCCCGGCGATATGACACTCGATCACCCGGTCGGCCGGCAGGCTGTCCAGCCCGTCCATCAGCTCGTGGCCGCTGGCGGCCTGGTAGATCGCGAGGTGGGCGAGGTCCAGCAGCATCCCCGTATCGGCGTACTCGCACAGTCGGGCGAAGAACTCGATCAGGTGTAGATCGCCGACGTAGACGGTGCCCGGCGGGTTCTCGGGCAGGACCTCCAGCCCGGTCGCCTCGCGCAGAGCGATGATGCCCTCGGCCATCTGCCGGGCGCTCTCGTCGGTCAGGATCGGCGGCAGGAGCAGCATCTGTCCACGCTCTCGCCCGCCCGTGTGCCAGAGCCCGGCGTCCCCGCAGATCCAGGCCGGCCGGAGCTGGCCGATGGCCGCCCGGAAGCCCGCCAGCCAGGTCGGGTCGAGGTCCTGGGGGTCTTCGAGGTTCAGATCCAGGAAGTGCAGGGTGGTCCGGCCGCCGGCCTCGATCCAGGCCCGGGTGTGCCGGTCGAAGCCCCGCTCCACCTCGAGGCCGACCTCCAGGAAGCCGGCGAGGTGGGGGTGCCCCGCGCGCAAGGCGAGCAGGTCCAGCGCCCCGGGGCGATCGCCGGCGCCGTGCTCGGTCGAGATCCCCAGCCCGAGCCGGGGGAGCGCAGGGAGGCGGTCGAGGAAGGTGGCGTCGTGCAGAGCCATGGCGCGCCCGGTAACCTGCCGCCCTCCGCCTGCGTTAGCCTCTGCCGACCCCGTGGAGTCTTCATGCCCGAGCCGCTCAAGTTCAAGGAAGTCCAGTCCCTCTTCGACTCGCTGGGGGTCAAGGACTTCGCCGCCGCCCTGCCCGAGGGCCGGATGCACTGGACCGACGGGGACGGCCGCATCGTCGCCCACGCCCGCTGCCGCGCGATCCTCTCCTGGGCCGCCACCAACCACAGTATCATGTGGGCCGAGGCGATCGAGGCCTTCCAGAAGGCAGGGGTGCCCTGCCTGCCGGGGCCCGAGGGCGAGGAGCCCTACCTCGCCGAGGTCGACGAGGACCTCGCCCAGGAGCTGGCCGGCCAGTCCGCCCAGCTCGTCAACGCCCAGTTCCTCTACGCCGCGCCGACCGGCGGCGGCGGCAAGCTCTTCCTGGCCGTCACCGAGTTCACGCCGGGCAGCGTCGACGAGGACCCTGGCGCCCCCGCCCGGCGGATCGAGGCGGCCCGCTCCTGGGCCCAGCAGCGCCTGATCGGCCTGCACGCCATGCTGGTCGAGGGCCGGGTCGACGAGGTCGCCTCCCTGCTCGGCGCCCTCTCCGGCCAGGCCCGGCAGCAGGCCGACTTCGTCGTGCGCGGCAGCGAGCTGGCCCCGCGCCTCTCGGGCCTCTCCACCCAGGCCCTGCTCTGGGCCCAGGGCTTGCCCGAGCACAAGGACCGCGTCGCCTACGAGCTCCAGGTCGCCGCCCGGGCCTGGGGGCCGTTGTTGGCTGAGTGATCAGGAAACGCTGAGCTGCTTGATCCCGCCCTCGGCGGCCATGCGCTCCAGCTCCTCCCGGGACTGCTCGTACCAGAGCCAGGTGGCCATCCCCATGATGGGGCCGATCAGCGGCAGGGGCAGCAGGCAGAGCATCACGGCGAACATCGCCATCGCCGAGCTGATGACCATGAAGATCACGTGGTCGCCCAGGTGCGCGCCGACGTGCTTCATCGAGAGCTTTGCGTTGTCCATCGGGGCGTAGCGGTCGTCGGCGGCCAGGGCCATCTGGAACTGCAGGGCGACCGCGGCGATGGTGCCCCCGATGCCGCCCGCGGCGCTGCCGACGATGATGGCGCCGTACCAGATCAGGTAGTTGACCAGGTCGTTGGCGGCGCGCTGCATGTCGAAGAGCCGGCCGATCGAGGGCCCCCGGCCCTCCAGGCGGGTGTCGCGCAGCTCGCGCATGACGTTTGGCATCAGCAGCCCGCCCAGGCCGCAGGTGGCGAAGGTGATCGCCGTGAAGACCGTGTAGAAGACGATCCAGCCGATCAGGTGAGGCTGGATCTCCTCCCAGGCCCGCTTGTAGATGTCCATCGGGGTCATCGGGCAGCTCCTCGCCAGGGGGCTGGCGTGTCCAGCTCGGGCGGCACCGCCATCCCGGCGCCGCGCAGGGCGTCCACCCGGCGCAGCACGGCCGCCCCGTGCAGCAGGGCGTGGGCCACCTCGACCACCCCGCGCGCGGGCAGGGGCTCCAGCCAGGTGCCGCGGACCCAGTCGTTGAAGAGGCCCATCGCCGGCCCGCACCAGATCTGGTAGTCCCGCTTGCGCTCGGCGTCGCCGTTGCGCGCCCAGCGGCTGGACATGCCCAGGTACCAGCGGAAGGTCAGGGCCATCCGGTGCTTCTCGTCCTTCTGCGCCCGCTCCAGCTCGCGCGGGTCGCGCTCGGCCCAGAAGGCGGCGGTCTCGGCCCAGACCTCGGCCAGGGGGCGGCGCATGATCTGGCTCTCGATGCGCTCGCGCTCGGCGGCGGGGATCGTGTCGAGGCCCTCTGCGCTGCGGTAGATCTCGTAGAGGCGCTGGGCCCGCTGGGCCCACATGCTGCCCCTGCCCAGCACCTGGACGTGGGCGCCCAGCTCGAACATATCGGGGGCCGGTCCGGTGGTGCAGTCGGCGATGCCGGCCTGGGCCAGCATCTGCCGCACCACGTCGCTGGTGCCGGCCTCCACGCAGCTCTGGTTGATCGAGCCGGTCATGACGTAGTCGGCGCCCAGCGCGTAGGCCGCGTGGACGCTGCTGGGGTCGCCCAGGCCGCCGCCTGCGCCGACCCGCAGGTGGATCCCGCGGGAGGCGTAGTCCTGCTCGGTGGCGATACGATCGCGCTGCCGCCGGATCACCGGGAGCAGGGCTACCAGCGGTCGGTGGTCGGTGTGGCCGCCGCTGTCGCCCTCGACCGTGACGTCCTCGGCCACCGGCACCTGGGCCGCCAGCTTCGCCTGGGCCTCGCTGATGGCGCCGCTGGCCACCAGCTCGCGCAGGATGGCCTCGGGGGCGGGACGGAAGAACTGCTCGGCCACCTCGGGTCGGCTGACCTTGGCCATGACCCGATGGGGGGTCCGGATCTGCCCCCCCTCCAGACCTATGCCTGCTAGACGGAAGCGCACCACCGCCGGGGTCAGGCGCATGTAGGCGCTGGCGGAGATCGTCCGCACGCCGCCCTTCAGGTACAGGTCGACCGTGCGCTCCTCGACCTGGGGCTCGACCGGGTTGTGCAGCAGGTTGAAGCTGTAGGGAGCGCTGCCTAGCGCTGTTCGGCAGCGCTCGACCGCCTGCTCGACCCGCTCCAGCGAGAGCCCTCCGGCGCCGAAGCAGGCCAGCATCCCCGCCTTGCTCATCGCGATCACCAGCTCCTCGCTGGAGATGCCGCCGGCCATCGCCCCGGCGACGTAGGTCGCCCGCACCCCGTGGGCCTGGAGGAAGGAGGCCGAGCCCAGGCTGGAGGTGGGGGTCGGGGGGATGAAGGCGCGCAGCGGTCCGGGGCCGGGCCCGTCGCCGTAGAGGCCGTCGGCGTGGGCCCAGAGGGGGGAGTCTAGCGATGCTAGGGCGGAGGCCGGGACGGGCTGGGAGGAGGAGGGAGAGGGCTGGGGTGCCGGAGCGGGGAGGGGAGCCGCGGCGAGCGGAGGCAGGACGAGCTGCTCCTCGTAGGAGGGCCCGCCCTCCCAGCTCACCCGGATCCGGCCGTGGGCGGGCCCTTCGCGCCGCAGGACCAGGCTGACCCCCTCGTCCTCCAGCCGCAGCTCCTCGCCCTCGGCGAGGTCGGCGGCCATCGCCGGCATGCCGAGGCGGTCGACCGAGGCGGCGAGGCCCCCGCCGGGCCCGCTGGCCTGGCCCCCGGTGGAGAAGGTGACGCGGCGGGCGCGGGTGAGCTGCAGGAGGTGTTCGGCGCGGTCAGACATGGGGCGGAGCGTATCGTGCGGGGCGCTCCGCTGTGCCTGACCGTCCTCCTGCTCGGGATTGGTCGCCCGCTACTCGTTGATCTTCTGCCGGAGCTGACCCTTCAGCTTCCGCGCCTTGCCCTCGGCTTCCATCTGCTCGTTGCCGATCAGATCGCCGACCTTGCCCTTCACGCCGCCGGTCAGCTCTTCCATGGTGCCCTTGACGCGCTCGCCGGCCTTGGCCGTCGCCTGCTTGGACTTGCCCTGCAGCTCCTTGGCCTTGCCTTCGGCCTGCATCTGCTCGTTGCCGATGAGGACACCGACCTTCTTCTTGATGGTGCCGCCGATCTCCTTGGCCTTGCCGTCCGCGCGCGCACTCGTGTTCGATGTCGTCATGGTGGACTCCATTGGGGGATGGTCTGGACAGACCTCTGGCCGCCTCCCAGTACGAGGGGGGTGGGCCAGCGTGTCCCCGGTCGGGACCGACCGGTAGGGGCATCTCGCGATGGCCCTTGGGTAGTGGCTATACACCTGAAGGAGAAAGACAACGGCAACCCCACCGTTCGGCGCGGCGCGCGGATCGGGCTAGCAGCAGCCTCATGACCCGCACCCCCATCGCCATCCTCGGCGCGACCGGAATGGTCGGCCAGCGCATGATCCAGCTCCTCCAGGACCACCCCTGGTTCGAGCTGGTCGCCCTCGCCGCCAGCGAGCGCTCGGCCGGTCAGCGCTTCGACCAGGCCGCGCCCTGGCGCCTGCCGGGCCGCTGTCCTCCCCAGGTCGCGGCCATGCAGGTCCTCCCCTGCCGGCCCGAGGCAATGCCCGCGGGAGTGCGGCTGGTGCTCAGCGCGCTGGACAGCGGCGCCGCGCGCGAGCTGGAGCCCCTCTTCCGCGAGGCGGGCTTCGCCGTCGTCACCAACGCCTCGGCCTTCCGGGCCGACCCCGATGTGCCGCTGGTGATCCCCGAGCTCAACCCGGGGCACCTCGCCCTGCTCGATCGGCAGACCGGCGGGGACCCCGATCGGGGCTACATCCTCGCCAACCCGAACTGCTGCGCCCTGCCGCTGGCCCTGGCCCTGGCCCCCCTGCATGCGCGCTGGCCGGTGCAGGCCCTGCTGGTCAGCACCTGGCAGGCGGTCAGCGGGGCGGGCTACCCCGGCGAGAGCGCCTGGGACATGGTCGGCAGCGTCCACCCCCACCCCGGGGACGAAGAGGACAAGCTCAACGTCGAGCCGCAGAAGATCCTCGGCCAGCCCGGCCAGCCCGCCGACTTCGCCGTCAGCGCCCGCTGCGTGCGGGTGCCGACCGCCGACGGGCACCTGGTCGGCGTACACGCGCGGCTGCAGGGATCGCCCTCGGTGGCGGAGGCCGCCCAGGCCATGCGCGAGTGGCAGGGAGAGGTGCAGGGCCTGCCTTCTTCGCCCCGGCCGTTGCTGGAGCTGACCGAGCGCCGGGATCGGCCCTCGACCCGCTTCGACGTCGACGCCGGCGGAGGCATGGCCGTGACGGTCGGTCGGTTGGAGGAGTGTGCGGTGATGGGGCTGAAGTTCTACGCCCTGGCGCACAACACGGTGCGGGGGGCGGCGGGTGCGGCGATCGGAAACGCCGAGCTGCTGGTGGAGCGGGGGCTGGTGCCGGGGGTCAGTGGGCGCGGATGAGTGCGGGCGGGCCTGAGCTCGGACCGCCGTTGATCAACCCAAATGTGCGACGCCGCTCCGCGCGGTCCGCTCCAGGGTCCGTGGTCTTCTGGCTGCCTCCGCGCGCCCCGGACAAATTCCGTCCGAGCGACCCTCGCGCTCCGGCTGGACATCTCGGCCCCGCCGTGGCAGGAAGGGGCTCCCGCCGCTCTTCCCGCCTCCCGCTGCCCCTCTCCCTCTCCCTCCCGACCCTCCGCCGATGACCCTCCACGACGATCCTCCCCACGACGACCCCCCCAGCGGCGATACGGTCGCGCTGCACGAGGCGACGCGCGAGCGCTACCTCAACTACGCGCTGTCGGTCATCACGGCCCGGGCCCTGCCCGATGTGCGCGACGGCCTCAAGCCGGTGCAGCGCCGCATCCTCTACGCGATGATGCACAACCTGCGCCTGCGGCCCGAGGAGCGCTTCCGCAAGAGCGCGGCGGTCGTGGGCGAGGTGATGGCCAAGTACCATCCGCACGGCGACACCAGCATCTACGACGCCATGGTCCGCATGGCGCAGCCCTTCAGCCTGCTGCACCCGCTGGTCGATGGCCAGGGCAACTTCGGCAGCCTGGACGGCGATGGCGCGGCGGCCATGCGCTACACCGAGTGCAAGCTGCGGCCGATCGCGATGGAGCTGCTGGACGAGCTGGGCAAGCAGACCGTCGACTTCCGGGTCAACTACGACGGCCAGCACCAGGAGCCGGTGGTCCTGCCGGCCGAGTTCCCGCAGCTGCTGGTCAACGGGGTCGAGGGCATCGCCGTCGGCATGGCGACCCGCATCCCGCCCCACAACCTGCGCGAGGTGATCGACGCGGCGGTGCTGCTGATCGACCAGCCCGACGCCGACGTCAGCGCCCTCTGCCGCAAGCTGAAGGCGCCCGACTTCCCGACCGGGGGGGTGATCCTCAACTCGGCCCTGGAGCTGCGGGAGATCTACGAGACCGGTCACGGCAGCGTGCGCCTGCGCGGCCGCTGGGTGCTGGAGCATGTCTCCCGCAAGGACCACGTCATCATCACCGAGATCCCCTACGGCGTGAACAAGGCCAGCCTGGTCGAGAAGATCGGGCAGCTCGTCGCCGAGCGGCGCCTGCCCCAGCTCGTGGACGTGCGGGACGAGTCGACCGAGGAGATCCGGGTGGTCTGCGAGCTGCGCAGCCGCCGCAGCGCCGGGGACGTGGCCGGGGTCCAGCAGGACGCCGACGCGGCCATGGCCTTCCTTTGCAAGCACACGCCCTTGCAGACGACCTTCCCGGTCAACATGACGGCCCTGGTGCCGACCGAGAACCCGCTGGTGGGCGCGCCCGAGCGGCTGGACCTGCGGGCGATGCTGCGGCACTGGCTGGACTTCCGCTTCCTGACGGTGCGGCGGCGCTTCGAGTACGAGCTGCGCAAGCTGCTGGAGCGCATCCACATCCTGGAAGGGCTGGTCATCCTCTTCGACGCGCTGGATGAGGCCATCCGGCTGATCCGCGCCTCGGACGGCAAGCGGGACGCCGCCGAGCGGCTGATCGCGCGCTTCGACCTCTCCGATGTGCAGGCCGAGGCGGTGCTGGATCTCCAGCTCTACAAGCTCGCCAAGCTCTCGATCCTGGAGATCCGGGCCGAGCTGGCCGAGAAGCGGGCCGAGGCGGCGCGGATCCAGGCGATCCTCTCCAGCGATGCCGAGCTGTGGGCGGTGGTGCGGGCCGAGCTGCTGGAGATCCGCAAGACCTACGGCGAGAAGCGCCGCACCGAGCTGGGCGGGGAAGAGGCGGCGGTGGCCGCCTTCGACGAGTCGGCCTACATCGTCGACGAAGAGACCTTCCTGATCGTGACCCGCGACGGCTGGATCAAGCGGCAGAGCAGCTTCACCGGCATCGACAAGATCCGCATCCGCGAGGGCGACGCGATCGGCTGGATCGCACGGGCCGGTACTCGCAGCACGGCGACCTTCTACACCGACCAGGGCAGCGCCTATGTGCTTCGCCTGGACGGCATCACGGCGACGACCGGCCATGGCGAGCCGGTACAACGGCACTTCAAGTTCAGCGACGGAGAGCGGGTGATCGGCGTGGTGGTCAACGACCGCCGCGCTCTGCCGAAGCTCAGCCCGGGCTGGATGGCCGGCCTCATGACGGATGAGACACCGCCTCCCTGGGGCGTGGCCCTGACCCGCAAGGGCCGCTGCGTGCGCTTCGACCTCAACTCGCACGCCGAGCCCAGCACCCGCGCGGGCCGCCGCTATCTGAAGCCGGACGAGGCCGGGGACGGCGTGATCGCTGTGCTGATCGCCGACGGCAGTGAGAATGTCAGCCTGGCCACGGTCGAGGGCCGGGCGCTCTGTTTCCCGGTGATGGAGATCAGCTTCGCCAAGGGGGCCGCCAAGGGTGTGACGGCCATCAAGCTGACCGCAGAGGACCGTGTGATGGCCTTCGGCCTGGCCCGCGACAAGATGGGGGGCGTGGTGGTCAAGACCCGCCAGGGCCGGGAAGAGGTGGTCCGCCCCAACAAGTACGAGGCGGCCCGCGGCGGCAAGGGGCGCGAGGTGCTGCGGCGCGACCGCTTCGTGGAGTGGACGGTCGAGCCGGTGCGCTTCGACGAGCTCTACCGCCAACCCGAGGCTCCCGCCGGTCAGCAGCCGCTGATCGTCCCGCACCGCGACACGCCCGATGGCGGGGAGGAGTGAGATGAGCGAGTCCTACAACGCCAGCTCGATCACGGTCCTCGAAGGACTCGAGGCCGTGCGCAAGCGGCCGGGCATGTACATCGGCGGCACCGGCAAGTCGGGCCTGCACCACCTGGTGCGGGAGATCGTCGACAACGCGGTGGACGAGGCCATCAACGGCTACGCCAGCCTGATCCGGGTGGTGCTGCACAAGGACGGTCGGACGGTCTCGGTCGAGGACAACGGCCGCGGCATCCCGGTCGACATCCACCCCAAGCTGAAGAAGCCGGCGCTGGAGGTGATCTTCACCACCCTGCACGCCGGCGGCAAGTTCGAGCCGGGCTCCTACAAGACCAGCGGCGGCCTGCACGGCGTCGGCAGCAGCGTGGTGAACTTCCTCTCCGAGAAGCTGGTGGCGACGGTCCGCCGCGACGGCAAGGAGTACCAGCAGACCTTCGACCGCGGGCAGCCGACGGGCAAGCTGAAGGTGACCGGACCCGGCCGGGGGACGGGCTCGACGATCCAGTTCACGCCCGATCCCGAGATCTTCGGCGACCAGGTCTTCGACGCCGACTGGATCCAGGAGCACCTGGACATCTGCGGCTACCTCAACAAGGGGCTGCGCATCGTCTTCAAGGACGAGGTCACCGGCAACCGCAAGGAGTTCCAGCACGAGGGCGGCGTCCTCGACTTCCTGAACTTCGTGGTGACCGAGCAGGGCGTGACCCGCACCTCCGAGGGGGCCTTCCTGCTGGAGCGCCCGGGCGACCAGGGCGCGGACGATCTGCGGATCGAGCTGGCGATGGTCTGGACCGACGCGCCGCGGGAGCGCTTCCGCTCCTTCGTCAACGGGATCCCGACCAACGACGGCGGCACGCACGAGCAGGGCTTGAAGGACGGCGTGGTCAAGGCGCTGCGCAACTTCATCGACAGCCACGACAAGAACGTGCCGCGCGGCGTGAAGATCACGGCGGACGACATCCGCGAGGGCCTCTTCGCCATCTGTTCTGTCTTCCTCACCGAGCCGCAGTTCCAGGGGCAGACGAAGGACAAGCTGAACAACCCCGAGGTCAAGGGGCAGATCGACGGCCTGGTGCGGCCGGCGATCGAACAGTGGCTGAACGACAACCCCAGCGTGGCCGACGCGGTCCTGATGCGGGTGGTGATGGCGGCCAAGGCGCGGCAGGCCAGCCGGGCGGCCGTGGAAGAGGTGACCCGCAAGTCGGCGACGAACCGGCGGCTGAACCTGCCGGGCAAGCTGGCGGACTGTTCGAACACCGATCCCGCCGAGAGCGAGCTCTTCATCGTCGAGGGCGACAGCGCCGGTGGCTCGGCCAAGCAGGGTCGGGACCGCCGCAGCCAGGCGATCCTCCCGCTGCGCGGCAAGGTGCTCAACGCCGAGCAGGCCGATCTGAAGAAGGTGCTGGCCAACGCCGAGCTCTCCGACATCGTCAAGGCGCTCGGCTGCGGCATCGGCAAGGACCTGGACCCGCGGCGGCTGCGCTACCACAAGATCATCCTGCTGATGGACGCCGACAGCGACGGGCACCACATCGCCACGCTGCTCCTGGCCTTCTTCTACCGGCACCTGCGCGCCCTGATCGAGCACGGCTACGTCTACATCGCCCAGCCTCCTCTGTACCGCATCGACCACGGCACGAAGACGGCCTGGGCGGCCGGCGACAAGGAGCGGGACAAGATCCTGAAGGGGCTGCCGCCGCGCGCTCAGCCCCGGATCAGCCGCTTCAAGGGGCTCGGCGAGATGATGCCGAAGACCTTGTACGAGACGACGCTGGACCCGCGGCGCCGTCGGCTGCTGCGGGTCAGCATCCCCGAGGGCGTGAAGCTCGAGACCGAGCAGGTGATGGGGGATCTGCTGGGCAAGGACAGCAGCAGCCGCTTCCGGGAGATCACGGCCTGGATGGACCTGGTGGAAGAGGTGGATGCCTGAGGGCACCCCTCAGCGCAGGCTCTTCTTCCCGACGACCCACAGCACCAGCGCCCGCCGCACCCCTCCGGTGACCGGCGTGACCCGGTGGGGCTGCCAGGACGGGAAGAGCACCGCCGAGCCGACGGGGCGAGGCGGGATGTGGACCCGGCCGCCGTGGAGGATCTCCAGGTCACCGCCCTGGTAGTCCTCGCCGGGGGAGAGCTGGACGGTGACGCTGATCTTGCGGAGGGCGAGGAGGCCGCGGGCGCCGAGGTCGGTGTGCCAGGCGTAGTGGCCGCCGAGCGGGTAGCTGAGCAGCTGCAGCGGCTCCATGTAGTGGATGCGGAAGTCCCAGGTGGCGGCGTTGATGCGCTCGACGAGGGCGGCGAGGCGGTCGTAGATCCAGGCGTGCTCGCGGCTGTGCAGGACGTGGGTGCGCTCGGTGTTGCGGATCTCGGGGCTGAGGTCGCGGCGCAGGGGGCCCTCGTGGGTCTGCTCGCGCGACTCGACCCGGGCCTGGTCAAAGCCCAGCGTGTCTCGCAGCGCGACGATGCGCCGGCACTCCTCGGGGCTGAAGACTGCCAGCTCGTCGACGGCGGCGGGGAGGGTCGCGGCAGGCCCGCTCGGATCGGGCCGCTCGGTGAGGGCGCGGGCGGTGGGCAGGTCGAGGGGGAGCAGGCTGGGCACGGGGCTTCCGGGCAGAGGACAGGGCTTCCGGGCAGAGGACAGGGCGAGGCGCCTTGGTGCATGATGCCCCAGAGGAGCGAGGATGGAGAGCATCCGGCACGGGATCCGCTACCGCCTGAGCGTGGTGCTGCTGCTGGCGGCGCTGAACTCGGTGGCGCTGTTCGCGCTGGCGATCGTGCTCTTCTCGGCCCTGGCGCAGAGCCCGCCGCGGCAGGTGCTGGACGCGGTGCTGGCGATGCAGGGGATGGTGGACACGACGCAGGAGCTGGCGCTGACGGGGGATCTGAGCGATCCGGCGGTGCGGAAGGAGCTGGACTGGGGGCGGCAGGCGGCAGGGCCGCTGCTCCTGCCGGTAGCCGCCGAGGTGCCGACGGTCGTGGCCGATCTGGAGGCCTGGCAGCGGGCGATGGCCTCGTACACCACGGGCGCGGCGGCCTCCGATCCGCCGCCAGCGGCGCTGGTGGAGATCCTCCAGACGCACCGGCACCTGCGCGGCAGCGCTCAGCTGGCGATCGCCTCACCCCGGCCGATCTGGGTGGAGCAGGTGCTGCCCTACCTCCCCTGGGGGGTGGCCTGGGTGCTGCTGGTGGGGGCGATCACGATGGTGGCGGCGGGCAGCCTGCACGGGCTGCTCTACCGGCCGCTGCTGGCCCTGGCGGAGTCCTCGCGGGCGGTGGCGCGGGGGGATCTCTCGGCGGAGATCCCCGAGCCGACCGGCGCCCCGGAGATCGCCGCCCTGGCGGTGGCGATGCGGCAGGCCCGGGACAACCTGGTGGCCTCGCTGCACGAGCAGGAGGCCCGCTCGGCCCGCGAGACGGCGATCCTGGCCCATATGAACGACGGGGTGCTGCTGATCGACCGGGGGGGGCGGGTGCTACAGATCAACCCGCGGGCGGAGACGCTTCTGTGGCAGGTGGTGCCCGCGGGCGTCGAGCCGAAGGTCGGGGTGCTGATCCAGACCCTGGCCCCCGAGCTGGACGAGGCCCGGCTGCGCCGCCGGGAGGCAGGCGAGCTGGAGCTGTCACGGGAGGGCAGCCCCGGGCAGCCGCGGGTCTCGCTGCGGGCCAGCCTGCGGCCAGTGCCGCCCCTGCAGCAGGGCGAGGCGGGGGCCTGGCTGCTGATGCTGCGCGACATCTCGGCCGAGCGGGAGCTGGACCGCTTGCAGGCGGAGTTCCTCAGCGTCGTGACGCACGAGCTGAAGACGCCGCTGACGGCGATCGACGGCTACGCGCGGCTGCTGTTGCGGGGCAAGGCGGGCGAGCTCCAGCCTCGCCAGCTCGAGTTCGTGGAGACGATCGCCGGCCAGTCGGCGGTGCTGAAGTCGATGGTGCAGAACATGCTGGACACCTCTCGCCTGGAGTCCGGGCGCCTGCCGGTGGAGCTGCAGCGCGTGGAGCTCGCGGCCCTGCTGGCGGAGGTCGAGGCGACCTGGCAGGGCGGGGCCAGCGCCCGGGAGCTCAGCCTGGTGGTCGAGGGGGAGGCGCCCCCGGGGGTCGAGGTGCAGGTCGATCCCTTCCGGATGCAGCAGGTGCTGGGCAACCTGGTCGGCAACGCGCTGAAGTTCACCCCACGGGGCGGGCGCATCGCGGTGCGGGCCAGGCTGGAGGGCGAGGCGCCTGCGGCCAGCGCGGTGATCGAGGTCGAAGACAGCGGGCGGGGGATCGGCCCCGAGAAGCTCGACCGCATCTTCGACAAGTTCTTCCAGGCCGAGCGCGCCGACACCCGGCTGGCGGGGGGCTCGGGGCTGGGCCTCTTCATCTGCCGGCAGCTCGTCGAGGCCATGGGGGGGCGCATCGGGGTGCGCTCGCGAGTGGGCGAGGGGAGCTGCTTCTTCATTCACCTTCCGGTCGCGGGGAGCGACGAACATGAACGAGCGTAGGATCGGGGAGCTGCTGCGGGAGCAGGGGGCGGTGGGGGCCGAGGCCCTGGAGCAGGCGGTGCGCGCCCAGCGAGAGCTTCGCAAGCACGAGCGCCTGGGCGCATTGCTGATCCGTATGGGCGCCTGCGACGATGTGGCGGTGGCCAAGGCGGTCGCCGTGCAGGCGGGCCTGCCCTATGTGGACCCGGTGGCGGAGGGCATCGAGGCCAGCCTGATCTGGCGGCTGCCCCGGGAGATGGCCGAGCAGCACCAGGCGATCCCGATGCACCGGGTGCCGGCCGCCGACGGCTCGATCCCCAAGGGGGCGCCGGTGCGGGTGGCGATGGCCGACCCGCGCAACATGGGGGCCCAGGCGGAGTTCCAGTTCATCCTGGGGGCCCCGCTGGTGCTTGTCGTAGCGGCCCCCTCGCGAATCCTGCTGGCGGTGAACCGCCACTACGACCTGGAGCCGATGGCCCGCCGGCTGCTGGACAGCGTGCCCGAGGCCATGCGCGTGGCGCCTCCTCCTCGCACGGGCCGAGAGCTCTCCCGCTCGGCGGGCCATCGCCTCTCCTCCGGCGAGGACGAGGGCCAGGTCTATGTGCAGCTGCTGGACTTCGTCTTCGCCCAGGCCATCGAGCGCGGGGTGAGCGATGTGCACCTCAGCCCGACCCCCGACGGGCTGCGGGTGCGCTACCGGGTCGACGGGATGCTGCGCGACGTGCTGCAGCTCCCGCCCTGGGCGACGGCGCCGCTGACCAGCCGCCTCAAGGTGATCGCCGGCCTGAGCGTCTACGAGTGTCGCCGCCCGCAGGACGGCAGCCTGGCGGTGACCCTGGGTGAGCGGCACATCGATCTGCGGGTCTCGACGGTGCCCGGCCAGTTCGGCGAGACGGCGGTGGTGCGGCTGCTCGACCCGCGCATGCTCCAGGTGGACCTGGGCAGTCTGGGCTGGGATCGCCGCGCGCTGGCGGTCTGGTACCGCTTGGTCAGCCAGGCCCAAGGGCTGGTGCTGGTGGTGGGGCCGACGGGCTCGGGCAAGTCGACGACGTTGTACGCGACGATCAACCGCCTGCGCAGCGAGTCGACCCACATCGTGACCCTGGAGGATCCGGTCGAGTACCGGGTGCCGGGCATCTCCCAGGTGCAGGTCCACGCCCAGATCGGGATGAGCTTCGCGGCGGGCATCCGCTCGCTGCTGCGGCAGGACCCGGACGTGATGGTGGTGGGCGAGATCCGCGACCACGAGTCGGCCGACGCGGCGGTGGAGGCGGCCAACACGGGCCACCTCGTGCTCTCCAGCGTGCACACCGGGCACGCGGTCGACGCGGTCACGCGGCTGGTGGACCTGGGGGTGGCGCCCTTCCTGGTGGGCTCGGCCCTGCTCGGCGTGGTGGCCCAGCGGCTGGTGCGGCAGGTCTGCGCGGAGTGCTCGGTGGTGTCGGCGCCGGGGGAGGAGGACTGGCAGCGGCTGGGTGTACCTCCCCTGGAGCTCGGGCCCGGGGTGCGGCGGGTGGGGGATGGCTGCCCGGCCTGCGAGTACGTCGGCTACCGCGGTCGCATCGGCGTCTTCGAGGTGATGCGCGTCGACGAGGAGCTGCGCGAGGCGATCCACCAGCGGCGTACGGATCGGGAGCTCTGGGCGATCGCCCGGCGGGGAGGCATGCGCACCCTGCTGGAGGACGCCCTGGACAAGGTGGCGGCCGGCCAGACGACCCTGGAGGAGGTGGCCCGCGCCGTGCCGGTGGACCGCTGGGAGCGCGGCGCGGTGATCTCGGAGGGCTGGCGGGTGGAGCTGCCCTCGGCGGGGCAAGAGGTAGCCCCGGTGGAGAGCGCGGCAGCCGCGGACGCGCCGGAGGCGGTGCCGGTCGCGGTGGTGACGCCGAGCGCCGAGACGGCCTCCCGGCCCGAGGTGCTGGTGGTCGACGACCACGAGGAGATCCTCCAGCTGGTCGGGATCGCCCTGGAGGACAGCTTCGAGGTGCGCTTCGCCCGCGACGGCGAGGAGGCCCTGGCCGAGGTGGCGCGCAAGGCCCCCGCCGCGCTGGTGCTGGACGTGATGATGCCGAAGCTCTCGGGCTACGAGGTCTGCGAGCGGCTCAAGCACGATCCGGCGACGGCCGCGCTGCCGATCCTGATGCTCTCCGCCCGAGGCGACGCCGCCCACATCAAGCAGGGGCTGCAGGCGGGCGCCGACGACTACCTGCCCAAACCCTTCGACCCCGAGGAGCTGGAGCTGCGGGTGCGGGCCCTGCTGCGGCGGGCGGGTCGAGGTGTGACTAGCTAGTGCCAGGCACTAGCTAGATAGACCCCACGCAGCCCTCGCAGAGCCAGGTGCCGCGGCCGGCCTGGACGATGCGCTGGAGGGGGGCGCCGCAGCGGGGGCAGGGCTGGCCCTCCCTCCCGTAGACGGCGAAGGGGTTGGGGCCGCCGGTGTTGACGTAGGCGATGCCGCTCTCGTCGTCGAAGCTGCGCTGCTCGGCCTCCAGGACGGCGTCGATGAAGGGCCCGACGACGGCGGCGAAGGCCTCCCACTGCGCGGGTTGCAGGGAGGGGACCGGCGTCCTCGGGTCGATCCGGGCCAGGAAGAGGCACTCGCTGGCCAGGATGTTGCCGATGCCAGCGACGCGCTCCTGGTGCAGCAGGGCGGGCTTGAGCGGGCCGCGCAGGCCGGCGAGGCGGGCCGCCCACCAGGCGCCGTCCCGAGGCTCGGGCCAGGGCTCGGGGCCGAAGCCGGCCAGCAGGGCGGGGAGCTCCTCCTCGGGCAGCAAGCGGGCGGTGGCGAAGCGGCGCGGGTCGACCAGGGCGACGGCGGGGGGGCCCTCGCCCGAAGAGCCCGGACCTCCCAGGCGCAGGCGGAGGCGGGCGTGGGGCGGCCGCGCCTCGGGGGAGGGGAGGGCGCAGACGCCGCCGGTCATGCGGAAGTGCAGGACCAGGACCTGCGCGTCGATGAAGAGCAGGGCGAGCTTGGCGCGGCGCTCCACCCGGGAGACGCGCTGTCCCCGCAGGTCCTGGGCGGGCAGCAGCTTCTCGTCGAGCACGTCGAGGCCCAGCAGCTCGCGTCCCGCGCACCAGCGGTGCAAGGCGCGGCACATCAGCTCGACCTCGGGCAGCTCGGGCAAGGCTCCTCCAAGCGAAAGCGGGTAGCCTGCGCGGCGATGGATCGCTCCTCCCCTGTACGCGTGCTCGGCTGCCTGGCCCTCGCCCTGGCGATGATGGGCCGCTGGGCCACCGCCCCGCTCAGCTCGCTGCCGGGCTTCGACAACGTCGATCTGTGGGACACGGTGATGCTGCGGGGGGCGGTCGCCGAGCTGCTGCGGGACCCCGCCCGGGCCCCCTGGAGCGAGGCGGTCTTCGCGCCGGGCGGCTACCCGATCCTGGAGCTGACCCCGAACCTGCTCGACCACCTCACGGGCGCGCTCTTCGACCTGCTGCTGCCCTTCCCGCTCTCCGACGGGCTGTGGTGGCTGGTGGTGCTCAGCCTCAACGGGCTGGCCGCCCACGCGCTCGGCCGCAAGCTGGGCGGGAGCGAGGGCGCGGGCTGGCTCTTCGCGGCGGCCTTCGCCCTCTCCGAGCCGATCGCCCGCGAGGCCAACCTGCACCACGCCCCCCAGGCGATGGCCTTCTGGGGACCCTGGTTCGTGCTGGCGCTGCTGCGCCTCCGGGAGAGGCCCACGGCGGCGGCGGCGGCGTTGGCGGGCGCGCTGTTGGGGCTGGCGGGCCTCTCCTACTGGTATGGCGCGCTCTTCCTGGGCCTGGGCTGCCTGCCGCTGCTCTGGGGGATCCCGGCGCTCCGCCTCTTCCAGTTGGGCCTCGTGACGGCGGCGGTCAGCGCCCCCTTCCTCCTCCCCTTCCTGCTGAGCTGGGGGGAGATCCCCCTGACTGCGGGAGCGGAGCCTCCACCGGCGATGGGCATGCCCGAGGGCATCGCCGCGCTGGGCGCCCGCGAGGGCTTCGTGGCCTGGCATGGCAACGACCCAGCGTTCTTCCTGCGCCGCGAGCCGATGGACATCAGCAACCGGGTCAGCCCGGTGCTGCTGCTGGCGGCGGTGCTGGGGGCGCGTCAGAGCGGTCGGGGCCCCTGGCTGTGGATGGCCGGGCTGGGTGCGGTGATGGTGCTGGGCCCGGTGCTGATGTGGGCCCAGGAGCCGCTGCGGGTGGGCGGCCACACGATCCCGCTGCCCTTCGCATGGCTGCGCGCCCTGCACCCCTTCCTGGAGCGGCTGACCTGGCCGGAGCGCTTCGGCGTGCTGATCCCGTTGGGCCTGGGCGCCCTGGCGGTGCGGGCGCCCCGACCGGCGCTGTGGGGGCTGGCCCTGGTGATCGAGAGCTTCGCGTTGAGCCGCAACCTGCCGCTGCAGGCCGTCGATCTGGCCGATCGCTCCTGCCACGCCGAGCTGGAGGGCGGCGCCCCGGGGGCGGTCCTGGAGCTGCCCCTGCGCCGACCGGGCATGATGTCGCAGCGCCCCGGCGTGCATCGCCGCTTTCATGGGCGGCCAAGCGCCAACCCGATCCTGCTTCCCCCAGGGGCGCGTCCGCCAGAGGCCTGGGAGGCCTGGCAGGACGACCAGCCCCTGCTGCGGGCCCTGGATCGGCTCGACAAGGCCTCGCTGAGCGCGGTGGGGGAGGCCGAGGTGGAGGCCCTGCGCGCCTCGGGCGTGGCGGTGCTGCTGCTGGACGCCGAGCCGGGGGTGCTGCTGCGGCGCACGGACCTGCTGCGCACGGAGGAGGCCCTGACCAGCCTGCTGGGCCCGCCGGTGGACCTGGGCTGTGCGCTGGCCTGGTGGCTGGGGGAGGGGGAGGCGCCGTTTGAAGCGTCTCCCGAGGAGGGCGCCGCCTGGCGGGAGGAGGCCTGGACGCGGAAGCAGGAAGCCGAGGTGGTCGATCTGCCGACGCTGATCCGGCCGGCCCGGAATCGTGGGGGCTGGTGAGCCGTGACATGACGCGACTGGACTCTGACGGTACCCCGGGTGCTACCCTGCGGGCACCCTTGTTGACCTTGGATCGTTCATGTCCGATCCCACCCCTCGCCGCCGCATCGAGCTGCTCCAGACCCTGGGCCAGGGCGGCTTTGGCTCTGTGTACCTCGCCGACGTCTACAGCCGCGAGGACTTCGTCCAGCGGCTTGCGGTCAAGGTGCTCTCGGTCGAGATGAGCGCGGACGCCGACGTGGCGGCCCGGCAGCGCGACGAGGCCCGCCTGCTGGCTCGCCTCAACCACGACCACATCGTGCGGGTGATGGATCTGACCGAGCTGGACGGCCGCCCGGCGGTCCTGATGGAGTACGTCGAGGGCGTGGACTGCGCCGAGCTGCTGCGCAAGGGCGCCCTGCCGGTCAAGGCGGCGGTGCAGATCTGCGCGGCCGCCGCCAGCGCCCTGGACGCGGCCTGGAGCAGCCCCGGCCTGCGAGGCAGCCAGCCGCTGCGGGTGATCCACCGGGACATCAAGCCGGCCAACCTGCTGGTCAGCGTACACGGCGGGGTCAAGGTGCTGGACTTCGGCATCGCCCGGGCCGACTTCGAGCGCGAGGGCAAGACCGGCTCTGTGCAGTTCGGCACGGCCCGCTTCATGGCCCCCGAGCAGTGGCTGCTGGGCGCCTCCAGCAACAAGGTCGACATCTACGCCCTGGGCGTGACCCTGGTCGAGATCAGCACCGGCATGCACATGGAGCGGGCGCCGCTGGACGAGGCGGCCTTCAACGCCCATATGGAGGCCGTGCGCGAGGCGGTGCTCGACAGCCGCTGGCCGCTGGCCTTCCGCCAGGGCCTGGACCGGCTGCTGTCGGGGATGCTGGCCTTCTCGCCGGAGGCGCGCCCCGACGCGGGCGAGGCCTACGAGGCGCTGGCCCACCTCGCCGATCTCGCGCCGGACGAGGCGCTGATCCGCTGGGCGCGGCGCACGCTGCCGCCGATGCTGGAGGAGCAGCGGCAGCGCTGGGCGGCTGTCCCTCCTCCGCAGCTGGGCGAGGGGCCGCTGGCTCGCCTGGGCGGGGGGGCGCCGCCCGCACCCGAGGAGCCGGCGCCGCTGCGCCCGAGCACCTCCGGCGGGCGAACCGTCCTCTCCCGGCCGAACCCGGGGCCGCCGGACACGCTGGCCTCCTCTCGGCAGGGCGCATCCTCGCTGCACGGCGCCTCCTCCTCGACGCAGAGCGCCCGCTGGAGGCGCCCGATCGTGCCGCTGGTCTCGGGCCTGACGGCGGCGCTGATCCTGATCCTGGGCGCGTTCTTCCTGGTGCCTCGCCTGCTGCCGGCGCCGGTCGAGCAGACCGCGGAGCTGGTCGCGGAGCCCCCGGTGGTCTTGGACGCGCTGGCGGAGGACGCCCCTGTCGAGCCGGCCCCTGTCGAGCCGGCCCCTGTCGAGGCAGCCCCTGTCGAGGCCGCCCCTGCCGAGCCCGCCCCTGCCGAGCCTCAGCAGCCCGCCGCCGAGCCCGCCGCAGCGCGCTCCAGCCCTCGGCGCGCCAGCGTCGAACCCGCCGCGCCCTCGCCTCCCGTGGAGCAGGTCGCTCCCGCCGCGCCTGCGGTCGTCGCGCCCAGCGCGTCGGCGGGGTCCTCGCCCGCGTCCGCCGCCGCCGAGCCTCCTGCGGTGGCCACCTTCCTCGTCAACCTCGCCTCCGAGCCTTGGGGGGCGCAGGTGGTGATCGACGGCAAGACCTTCAAGAACACGCCGCTGTACAACCTGCCCCTGACGGCCGGCAAGCACACGATCAGCATGGCCCTGGATGGCGCCTCGATCACCCGAACGATCACGGTCGGCGGCCGCAATCCCACTGTCCACACCTGGAACAAGGAGTCAAACGTATGGCGCTCCGAGTGACCCTCTCCCTTGCCGTGTTGTTCTCCTCCACCGCGCGGGCCGCCGACTGCGAAGACCCCGGCGAGATCGTCGGGGAGGTCGAAGCGGCGGTGCTCTCCACCCGCTTCGATCTGGCCCGGGAGGCGGCGGATCGGGCCGAGGCGGCCTTCGGCTGCACCGGCTCGGCCGAGGCGCAGGTCCTGGCGAGGCTCTGGCTGGCGGAGGGGGCGATGGCGCACGTCGAGGGCGACAGCATCGGGCGGGACCAGGCCTTTGCCAGCGCCTGGCGGGTGGCGCCCCATCACTGGACCCAGTCCTTCGGCCCCGATCTGGAGGCCCTCTGGCGAGAGGCTGGCAAGCAGGAGCGCGGCAGGGGGAGGCTGGAGCTGCAAGGAATGGCCGAGGGCCAGACCGCCCGGGTGGACGGGGCGCCGCTGCCGGTGCCGATCGACCTGGAGGCGGGGCTGTACCTGGTGCAGGCTGGCGAGCAGGGGCAGGGGCCGGTCTTCTCGCGGATCGTGATGGTGCCGGACGAGCAGACGCTGGTGGTGCGGGTCGAGGCGCCGGCGGGCGCGCCGGTGGCCTCGGGGGGGACGGCGACGGTGGAGCCGGAGCGAAAGCGAAAGGGAACGGGCTGGTACATCGGCGCCGGGGCGGCGGCCCTGCTCTCGGGGACCAGCGCGCTGCTGGCGGTCTCGCAGAACGGCGGCATGGACGCGGCCGGCGAGGTCGACACGCTGGACGCGCACTACGGCCGGCAGAAGGCCATGGCCTACGGCAGCTACGGCCTCGCCGGAGCCAGCGCGCTCTGCCTGGGGATCGGGCTGGCCTGGTAGGCGTCGCCGGCGCAGCCGGCCAGAGTCGCGGCTCAGCTGGACTCCCGCCAGGGCGGGACGAACTCGGGCGGGGTCAGCAGAGGCAGGCGGTTGGCCAGCACCCGGACCTTGAAGCTGTCGCCTCCCAGCCACTCCTCGCCGTCGATCTGGCAGGGGATGTCGTACTTGCCCGGCCGGCTGAGGCGTACGTCGAAGGCGTCGGCGGAGTAGCCATCGCTGTGGAAGGCGCCGATCGCGTCGATGTGCTCGCGCCAGAGGGGGGAGCGGCGGAAGTCCAGCACGGCCTTGGTCAGCAGCTCGCGGCGGCCCTTGACCGGGACCAGCTCCATCCGGCCGTCGTCGGGCTCGCTGCGCCGGTCGAGGACCCAGTCGCCGGCGTAGACGGGGGTGCCGTTGATGATCAGGTCGGTCAGGCGGGTGTAGCGGTGCAGGGCGCCGCGGGTCTCGACCTCGGCGTCGAAGACGGTCGGCTCGACCCAGCTCGACAGGTAGCGGTTGAGGGCGGCGCCGGCGTAGACGGCCTGGTCCCGGTACAGCTCGCGCAGCAGGGGGATGCGGCCGACGACCTCGCGGTCGCGGTTGCGCTGCTCCAGCACATCGGCCTGGAAGCCCCAGCCGATCGAGTCGAAGAAGAGCTCGCGGCCCAGGACCTCGCCGTGCTCGTCGACCTTCTCGACCTGGCCGACGTCCAGCCGGGTGATGTTGCCGGCCTCGATGACCTCCAGGTTGGCCTGCAGGGCCTCGGGATCGGCGGAGACCCCGAAGGAGCGGCCCTGGTTGTTGGCGGTGCCGCTGGGCAGCATGCCCATGGGCACCACCCGGCTGGCGCGCAACAGGCCCTTGGCGACCTCGGCGAAGGTGCCGTCCCCGCCCAGGTAGACGACGATCTCCCAGGGGCCTTCGTCGACGGCGCCGGCCACGGCGGCGACGGTGCGGCCTTCGGGCTCGGTGGGCAGCAGGCGCGCGTCCCAGCCGCGGGCCCGCATCGCCGACAGGGCCGCGTCGATGCGCGCGGCGGCGCGACCGGTCTGCGCGGTGGGATTGCCGACGAGGAGGATGTGGGTGGGCATCGGCCGGATGATAGCTTGCGCTCGAGGTGAAGGGTGACCGCTTCCTCCGAGCCGAGCCTCTCGCTACGGCTGATGCTGCTGACGGCCATCGGGCTGTCGGCCTGGCTGGTCCAGCCCTTCGCCGACGCGGTCCTGATCGCCGCGGTCGTGACCGTGCTGGCCTGGCCCCTGCACCGCCGTACGATGGCCCGCCTGGGGGGGCGGCCCATCCCGGCGACGGCCCTCTCGATGGCGGGGATCAGCGTCGGCGTGGTCGCCCCGGTCAGCGGCCTGCTCTGGCTGGTCTCCAGCGAGCTGGTCGCCCTCGCCAACGAGCTCGCCAGCGCCCTGGACTCGGGCGATCTCTCCGGCCAGGTGGCCCGGCTGCAGCGGGTCCCGCTGGTCGCCTGGCTGATCGACAAGGCCGGCGGCCCCCAGGTGCTGACCCACTCCATGCAGGTCGCGGCGCGCGAGGCCCTGACCGACCTGGCGCGCTCCATCGGGCAGTCCGTGCCGAACATCGTCGGGCTGACGGCGCGCGCCGTGCTCAAGTCGACGGTCTTCCTGCTGACCCTGGCCACCCTGCTCTACCGCGGCCAGGAGCTGCTGCTCTGGGCCGTGCGCCTCAGCCCCCTGCCGGCTCGGCACACCAAGCGCCTCTTCGAGGTCTTCGCCGAGTTCGCCCGCAACGTCGTGCTCGCGGGGTTGGTCTCCGCCATCGTGCAGGGGCTGGTCGCCTGGCTCGGCTACATGATCGTGGGCCTGGAGCGCGCCGTCCTCTTCGCGCTGCTGACGGGGGTGCTGGCCTTCGTACCCCTGGTCGGGACGGCGGCGGCCTGGGTCCCGATCGGGCTCCTGCTGCTGCTGCAGGGCCGACCCGGCGCGGCTGTCTTCGTCACCATCTGGTCGCTGCTGCTGACCGGCACCATCGACAACCTGGTCAAGCCGCTGGTGGTGCGCGGCCGCAGCGACATGCCGACGCTGCTGGTCTTCCTGGGGGTCTTCGGCGGGCTGGCCGCCTTCGGCGTCATCGGGCTGCTGGTCGGCCCGGTGCTGATGGCGATGCTGCTGGCCCTGCTGCGCATCTACGAGGAGAGCCTGGATCCGCCGGCTGCCTGAGCGGCCCCCGCCTCAGATCGAGGTGCGCAGCCGCCGCAGGGCGCGACGTTCGATCTGGCGCACCCGCTCGCGGGAGAGGCCCAGCTCGCGGGCGATCGAGGCCATGTTGTGCTCGTCCTCGCCGTGCAGGCCGTAGTGGCGGTTGATGATGAACTTCTCGCGCTCGTCGAGGACATCGTCGAAGACGTCGGCCACCTTGACGAAGACGCGCCGGGCCTCGGTCGAGAGCTCCATGCGGTCGCCGTCCTCTTCCGCTTCGAAGCGGTCTTCCAGGCGGTGACCCTCTTCGTCCTCCTGCGAGGAGCTGACCACGCCGCCGATCGCCAGCAGGAAGCGGGCCCGGGCCTCTTCGATGCCGACCTCTTGGGCCAGGGTGGCGGTGTCGTAGACCTCGCCGTCGGTCTCGAAGCGGTCGGCCGCGCGGCGCAGGTTGCGAAGCTGTTCGACGGCGCCGCCGGGCAGGCGGACCATGCGGCCCTTGGTCTCGATCGAGCGGGTCATCTGGGCGCGGACCCACCAGCGGGCGTAGGTGCTGAAGCGGATGCCGCGGTCGGGGTCGAAGCGGCTGGCGGCGCGCAGCAGGCCGATGAAGCCCTCCTGCACGAGGTCTTCCTCGCTCATCAGGGCGCAGGTCAGCTTGCGGGCCTCGCCCCGGGCGATGCGGATCCCGCTCATCGCGAGCTGCCAGCGCAGGTTCTCGCTCTCGTCCCAGGCCTTCAGGGCCTTCCCGAGGTCCTGTCGCAGCTCGGGGTCGGCGCTGGAGACGCGCGCCGCCTCTTGCATGGCGTCGATGGCCTCGCGCAGGCGCCGGATGGCCCCGCCGCGGGTCCGCTCGGCCCGGGTCGGCCGGCGCCGGAGGATGGCCTCGGCCACGTCCCAGCCACCGATGGCGTCGCGGGCTTCGCGCTCGGCGGCGCGGATGGCGCGGCCGAGATCGGCCTCCTGTTGGGCGTTGAGGCGGATGTCGCGGCCGTCGTTCACGGAGCGCAGGCTGGGGACGAATTCGGTCACGGGGTGCCCTGGGGTGGAGTCCGGTTCGGCTACGATGCCCGGAAAGCGGGTCGGTTGCAACAGCATAGGCTCCCCCGTGGCCAGGGCAAGCGAAAACGACTTGTCCCACCCATGGAACCCGCCCTCGGAGGATGAATGACCTGGACCCTCTCGACGCTGAACCTCAACGGCGTTCGCTCGGCGGCCTCCAAGGGGCTGCGCACCTGGATGGAGCAGAGCGGCGCCGACGTGCACTGCCTGCAAGAGGTGCGGATGCAGCAAGGCCAGCTCGGCGCGGATCATCGGCCCCCCGAGGGGTGGCACCACCACCAGGTCGACGCCGAGAAGAAGGGCTACTCGGGCGTGGCCGTCTGGAGCCGCCTGCCGGTTCGAGAGGCGGCCTCTCACTGCGGCCTGCCCTGGGCCGACGCCGAGGGCAGGGTGCTGCGGGTCGACCTGGAGCCCGCGACGGTGATCAGCCTCTACCTGCCCAGCGGCAGCTCGGGCGAGGAGCGACAGGCCCGCAAGGAGGAGTTCATGGAGCATATGCTCGGCTGGTCGGCCGAGCTGCTGCGCGAGGGGCGCCCGGTGGTGATCTGCGGGGACTTCAACATCGCCCACACCGAGCGGGACATCCACAACCCCAAGGCCAACGCGAAGAACAGCGGCTTCCTTCCGCACGAGCGCGCCTGGTTCAGCCGCCTGCTCGACCAGGGCTGGGTCGATGTCTGGCGGGCGCTCAACCCGGGGGCGCAGGAGTACAGCTGGTGGTCGCAGCGGGGGCAAGCCCGCCTCTTGGACCGCGGCTGGCGCCTGGATTACCAGCTCGCCTCGCCCTCGCTCGCCGCCAAGGCTCGCCGGGCCGTCATCGTCGGCCGCCAGCCCGCCCTCTCCGACCACTGCCCGGTGCTGGTCGAGTACGGCGACTGAGCTCCCCCCCTCTCGCTCGGACTCCCCATGACCCTCCCCATCCGCCTCGACCACCTCCTCAAGCTCGCCGGCATGGTGCAGTCCGGGGGCGAGGCCAAGGTCCGCGTCCAGGGCGGCGAGGTCCTGGTCGACGGCCAGGTCGAGACCCGCCGCGGGCGGCAGCTCCAGGGGGGCGAGCTGGTGCAGCTCGGCGAGCGGCAGCTGCGCGTCGAGGCGGGGATGGAGCTCTAGGGGGGAGGGGGCTTCAGCGCGGCGGCGGCCTTCTCGGCGCCGGCGGCGTCACCGGCCAGGACCAGGGCCGAGCAGCTCCCGTCCAGCGAGGGCGAGGCGGCCTGCAGGGCCTTCTCGAAGCAGCCGGCCTTGTCGGCGGGGCTGCTGGCGTCCACCTTGAGCGAGACGACCTTGCCGGCCGCCCAGGTCCAGGTCGCCCGAAAGGCGCCGCCGGTCGGGGTGCAGGCGTCGATGGTGCCGCGCTGCTGGGCGAGCGCGCCCACCACGGTGATGGGGCCCATGAAGCCGCCGCTGTTCAGGCTGCACTTCAGCTCGCGCACGACGAGGCCGTCGACGCTGAGCTCGCCGACGTTGATGTCGGTGGCGGCCTGGGCCGGGCTGAGGAGGAGGGCGGCGAGGAGGGCAGCGGCGACCAGGGCGGCGGAGGAGGGCCTGGGCATGCGGGGCTCCGGGGTGAGGCTCGTGGGGAGCGTATCGTGGCCGGAGGGGGGGGAGTGGGGGCTGGACACGGGTAGGAGAGGCGATGGTCCGTGTCAGCTGGCACACCCTCGCTGGGTGATCTGGCCCGGCTGCGGGCGAGGATCGGCCGCTCGACGCCCGGCGAGGGGGGGCCCGCCGCTTGCAAGCGGAGGGAGGGTGATCTCCGAATTCCCAACCGCGATTCCGGCACCCGTCACGCGCGAGCTCCCCAGCGCGGTCGAGTGGGATGCCGTCGTCGTCGGCACGGGGGTCGGGGGGTGCGTCTCGGCGGCCCTGCTGGCGCACGCGGGGCTGCGCGTCCTGGTCCTCGAGAAGAACCCCCGGGTGGGGGGGATCCTGGCCTCGGTTCAGCGAGACGGCTTCAAGATGGACCTGGGCAGCCACCTGATCGCGCGAGGCGCGGCCGGCCCCCTCGGGTCGGTCTTCCGGACGCTCGACCTGCCCTCGCTGGGCCTGCCGGCGCCGCGCTTCCTGACCCACGCCATCCCCGTGCGCAGTCGCGGCCTGTTCGGGGCGACCGCGCCTGCCCGCCGCAGCGGCCTGCCCCGGGTCGGGCTGCAGGTGGCCCGGGACCTTGGGCTGTCGCCCTCCCAGGCGCTGGCGGCCGCGCGCCTGCTCTTCCACGTCTTCACCCTCACCGAGCGGGAGCTGCGGCGGTGGGACGAACGGTCGCTCCACAGCTTCATCCTGGCGCATACGCGGGACCCCCGCGCCTACACCCTGCTGGCCTTCCTGACGAGCATCTTCTTCGTCCTGCCCCCCTGGCAGGTCTCTGCCGGCGAGTCGGTGCGCGCCCTGCGGGATCTGCTGCTGGACTACCAGCTCTCCTATGTGGAGGGGGGCATGGACTCCCTGCCGCACGCCCTCCTGGGCAGGGTGCTTCGAGGGGGGGGCGAGGTGCTGGTCGAACAGCGAGCGGTCTCCATCCGCCGGCGGTCCGATGGCCGCCTGGCCGTGCAGACGGCCCAGGGGCTGGAGCTTCGGGCGGGCGTGGTCGCCGCCAACCTCGCGCCGGTGGACCTGCTGCCCCTGCTGGGCGACGAGCCCCTGCCCCAGGCCTGGCTGGACCGGGTAGCCGCCATCCGACCCTCGGGCGCTGCCCACCAGCTCAAGCTCGGCCTCGATCGCCCCCTGGTGGAGGAGGGCTGCTTCATCGGCGGGGTCAGCCGCCGCGGTCTCGGCCTGATGGACCTGGACCTGCCGCTGTTGGAGCGCATGGTGGCGGCCATCGACATGGGCCTGGTCGCCGACCCCCTGCCCCTCTACGCGACGGTGCCAACAAACTACGACCCCACCCTGGGTCCGCCCGGACAGCAGCTGATCCTGGTCAGCGCCTACGGCCCCACCACCTCGAACCCGGCGGACCCGCCAGAGGCGTGGCGCGAGGCGGCCCTCGCCTCGCTGCGGCAGATCCTGCCGGAGCTGGACGAACACCTGCTCTTCTGCGAGCTCCGGCCGGTGCCCTCGATCGGTGCCTGGATGGGCAAGTCCAGCAACGCGGCGATCTGCAACGGCCAGCTGCCCGGGCAGGTCGGCGCGGCGCGGCTCCCGGTCGAGACCCCTGTGCCCGGGCTGTACCTCGTGGGGGACGGGGCAGGCGGCCGGGGCATCGGGACCGAGCTGGCGGCGGCCTCCGCGATGGAGGCGGTGGAGCGGATCCGGGCGGGCGGTTCGCCGCAGGCCGTCGCGGGGAGGCCCGGATGAGCGATCCGCTGCTGGCCGCCGCCTGGCTCGGCTTCCTGGCCATCGGGCTGCTGCTGGTGGGTGGCCTGCGCGCCCTGGGCCTCCCCTCCACCCACGCCCGCGATCTCGTCCACGTCGGCGCGGGAAGCTGGGTGCTGGGCTGGCCCTGGTGGGAGGGGCGGGCCTGGCCGCTCGGCATCGCCTACGGGGCCGTCCTCGTGGCGGTTGGCCTCCCCCGGCTGCTGCCGGACTCGGCGCCCGCGCGGGCCCTGCGCCACACCTTGGCCACCGGCGCGGAGACCTGGACCGGGGTGGCGCTCTACACCGTCTCGGTGGCGGTCTTCACCACCCTCGGCCTCACGGTGGAGGCCTTCCCCGCCGGGGCGGCCTTGCTGGCCCTGGCCCTCGGCGATGGGCTGGGGGGCGCCGTCGGCCTGCGCTTCGGGCGCCACCGCTTCCGGGTGCCCGGCGCCAAGCAGAAGACGATCGAGGGCAGCATTGCGGTGGGGGTCTTCGCGGCGGTCGGGGTCGGCATCGCCGGGCTGGTCCTGGGCGCGAGCACACCGCCCCTGCTCCTGGTCCTCTCCGGCCTGGTCGCGGCGGGCGCCGAGGCCCTGTCGCCGCGCTCCTCCGACAATCTCCTGCTGCCCGCCGCCGTCTGGGTCCTGCTCGAGGTGATCGCGTGAAGGAGGCTCCTCCCCCTGCTCCCTCCCAAGCTCCTGCGCGCCCGGGCCGCGCCTTCTGGCGAGGCGTCTGGCGGGTCTCCGACCCCAAGATCACCCTGGCCAGCGTGGCGGGCATGACCCTGGCGACCGCCCTGGCGGCGGCCGAGGGGGCGCTCAGCTGGGGGTGGCTGGCCGTGACGGTGGCCGGCGTCTTCTGCGTCGAGGCGGCCAAGAACGCCTCGGGCGAGGTCTACGACTGGGACTCGGGCACCGACCAGGCCGTGGCCGAGGCCGACCGCTCTCCCTTCTCCGGCGGCAAGCGGGTCCTGGTGGACGGGCTGATGTCTCGCCGGGAGGCCTTCGGCGTGGCGCTGGTGGCCTACCTGCTCTGTGCGCTGGCCGGCCTGGCCATCGTGCTGTGGCGGCAGCCCGCGGTGCTCTGGTTCGGGCTGGTCGGCATGGCCCTGGCCTTCTTCTACCACGCCCCCCCCGTCAAGCTCTCCTACCGAGGGCTCGGCGAGCTGGCGGTCGGGCTGGCCTACGGTCCGGTCATCACCGCCGGCACCTTCCTGGTGCAGCGGGGCACGGTGTCGGTCGAGGTCGTGCTGCTGTCGCTCCCGCTGGGCCTCCTCATCACGGCCTTCTTGTGGATCAACGAGTTCCCCGACCGCAAGGCGGACGCCTCGGCGGGCAAGCGCACCCTGGTCGTGCAGCTGGGCCCCGATCGGGCCGCCCGCGCCTTCACCGCCATCGTGCTCGCGGCCTACGGCAGCCTGGTCGTGCTGGTCCCGCTGCTCGACCTGCCCTGGACCGCCCTGCTCGGCCTGGCCGGCCTGCCCCACGGGCTCGCCGCCTGCCGCCGCCTCCTGGCGGACCCCGATCAGACCGCCCGGGTGGTGCCGGCCCAGGGCTGGACCCTGCTCTCCGTCCTGCTCTTCGCCGGAGGGCTCTCCCTGGGGCGGGTGATCTGAGCCCGACGCATTCCTCGCCTCCGCTCGCTACTCCAGATACCCCAGCGCTCTGTCTCTTACGCGCTGGGGTCCGTGGCTCCGCTCGCTCCGCCTCGTCGCAGTTGCCCCTTCGGGCTGTCGCCCTGCGGGCCAACCACTCCTCGCCTCCGCTCGCTACTCCACGTACCCCAGCGCTTCGAGCTGCCCCCGCACCTCGTCGTCCACCTCGCCCTGCCAGCGCAGCGCTCGCGCCTCCAAGGCCGCCTTCTCCTCGGCCAGCCGCCGCCTCAGCCGCATGGTCTCCTCCGGGTGCTGGGCCGAGACCTCCCGCCGCTGAACCCGGTCCTCTGCCGCGTACAGCTCGACCTCCCCGCGCACGGCCTCGCCCCCGGCGGCCCAGGTCTGGATCAGCGTGAAGCCCTCGCCGGTGACGCGGCCCTTGTCGACGGGGCCGTAGCGGGTCATCGCGATCATCTCCCGCGCTGGCAGGTCCTCGGCCTCTCCCCGCGCCCAGGGGGAGAGGTCCAGGCCGTCGCCGGGGGCTTCCGGCAGCCCGGCGAGAGAGGCCAGGGTGGGGGCGAGGTCGACGCTGCCTGTGAGGCCCTCGACGACCCCGCCCGCGGCGACGCCGGGGCCGTGCAGGAGCCAGGGCACGTGCAGGTTGGCGTCGTAGAGGTGGTGGCTGTGGCCCTTGCCGGCGTGCCTGGGCGTGTTGAGGCCCTCGGCGTGGTCGCCGATCAGGACCAGCAGGCGGTCGCCGCGGCCCTGCGCCTCCAGGCCGCGGTCGAGGGCCAGCATGGCGTCGTCCAGCCGGGTGAGGGCGGCGTCGTAGCGCTCGGCGAGGGTGCCCTCGCTCAGGGGGGAGAGGCCCAGGCTCGCCCGGCGCAGGCGCTCGCTGTCCAGCGGCCCATGGGCGTCGACGAGGAGGAGCTGGCCGTACAGGGGGCCCTCGATGTCGGCGCTCTCTTCCAGGAAGCGCGCGACCATCTCGGTCCCGGGCTGCTTGATGCGGACCTTGCGCCACTCCTCGGTGTCGACGTAGCGCTGGAAGCCCTGGGCCATGCCCAGCCGCGAGTTGGCGTTGGGGTTGGCGGTGAGGCCGACGGTGGCCCAGCCGGCCTGCTGAAAGCGCTCGGCCAGGGTCAGGGCCTCGGGGGCGAGGCCGGCAGAGAAGGCCTCGCCGGGATCGTCGGGGTCGACGCCGGCGGCGTAGGGGTGCAGGCCGGTCAGCAGCGAGCCGACCGCCGGGCGGGTCCAGCCGGCGTTGGAGAGGGTCCGCGCGAAGCGGGTGCCGGCGGCGGCCAGGGCGTCGACGTGGGGCGTGGTGTCACGCTCGTGGCCCCAGGCGCCGAAGCGGTCGGCGCGGGCGGTGCAGGCGATGACCAGCACGACGGTGGAGGGCCGGGCCGAGGGGTCCGAGGG
>ERZ761602.1637-NODE-1637-length-39611-cov-6.742062_pt1 | contig 39611 bp, 33 predicted proteins | sample MGYA00512165_ERZ761602 | MGnify/ENA primary metagenome ERZ761602 (study PRJEB28899, sample SAMN02445085) | bioreactor sludge metagenome | biome: EBPR sludge; isolation source: Thorneside wastewater treatment plant | place: Australia: Brisbane, Thorneside...
AAAGCTTCCTGCGCGGCATCGCGCGCGAGGAAGGCCGCCACGGCATCCGCGCCAATTCGGTCCTGGTCGGCGTGATCGATGCGGGCATGTTCCACGATCTGATGGCCAAGGGCGCGTTCCCCGAAGGCTGGACCGAGCAGACCCTGGCGATGCTTTCGGTCAAGCGCTGGGGCCGCCCGGAAGAGATCGGCCATGCGGTCAGCTTTCTCGCTTCGGTCCGGGCCGCCTATGTCACCGGGCAGCAGATCAACGTTTCGGGCGGGTTCGGGCTGTGAGCGCGGCAGGCTGGTATGCTGCCCCGCAGGAACTGCACGACCTGGCCTTCCGCTATGGCCTGGCGGTGGACAGCCGCGATCCGGCCATGCTGGCAGCGATCTTCACTCGCGATGGCACGCTGCGCGGACTGGGCGAGGGCCAGGCCCGCTATACCGGTATGGCCGGGTGGGAACGGATGATTGCCGAGGTTTCGGCCAGCTTCGGCCAGACCATGCACAATGTCTTCAACCAGACCTTCGACCGCGCCGAAGATGGCACGGTAACCGGGCTGACCACCGGCATTGCCAGCCACCTGCTGCCGGTGGCCGAAGGCAGTGCCACGGTGCCGCTGCTGGATTTCGCCATGCGCTATCACAACCGCTATGCGCTGGAGGACGGGCGCTGGAAATTTGCCGATCGCCAGCTGGAAGTGGTCTGGGTGGAACGCCGCCAGGTCGCCCCATTCGATCCGGCGATGCTGGGGCGTGAGCTCAAGGGCTTTTGAATCGTGGATTTGTGCCGCGTTTGCAGGTGCGAAGTGTTGACGGAACGGCAATTTGGGGGTTTGTCCGGGCAATGAGTGAAGCCTTCTCGATCGATGACGTCGATCGCGCAATTGTCGAACAATTGCGCGTCAATGGCCGCGCCACCAACCAGCAGATCGCCAATACCCTGGGGCTGACCGCGGCGACCGTTTCGGCCCGCATCCGCCGGATGGAAGAGGCGGACAAGCTGCGGGTGGTGGCCGTGTCGGACTTTTCCGCCCATGGTTACAACGTGCTGATGGAAGTGGCGATCGAGGTCGATGGCCGCCCGGCTTCCGAAGTGGCGGCCGAACTGGCCGAGTTTCCCGAGGTTTTTGCCGCGCATCTGGTAACTGGGCGCTATGACATCGACATGCTGGTGGTGCTGCGTGACATCGGCGACCTGCCCAGCCTGCTGCTCGACAAGTTTTCCAAGGTGAAGGGCATCCGCTCAATGGTTCCGGCGATTGCCGTCGACGTGATCAAGTACAAGTTCGATGTCGCCCCGATCGAAGCGCGGGAGGATGCATGAGCGCGCCCCAGCTTGACGATCTCGACCGCCAGCTGATCGAGGCGCTGGCCCGCGACGCGCGGGTATCCAACCGCAAGATCGCCGGGGACCTGGGCGTGACCGAAGGGACCGTGCGGGGGCGGATCAAGCGGCTGCAGCAGGAAGGGCTGATTTCCTTCACCGCGATCACCAGCTTTGGCCTGGCCGCATCGACCCGCATGGCCTTCATCGGCGTGCAGGCGGAAGTGAGCGAGGTGCGCGATGTCGCCCGCCGCATTTCGGAACTCGACGCGGTCAACGCGGTGATGATCACCATGGGACGGTTCAACATCCTGGCGATCTGCCTGTTCGACTCGCTCGACAGCCTGCTGGAAGTGTCTTCGGACCAGATCCTGGCGCTGCCGGGCGTCCACCACGTCGAAACCTCGATCGCGGTCAAGACGGTGAAGTACAACGCCCGGGTGGTGCGGATCACCGAGATCGATGCTGGCGCCGACGAGAGTGAGTAGTTTTTTGCGTAACTGAGCGGTCCGTTTTCTGCGCATTGAACACTAGAATCGCCGGATTGCGCGGCAATCACGTAAAGTGGTTGCGCAAACCATGCGTTTTGCGCTATCCCCGTGGCAACGAATTCATGGGGAGAGATTATGGCTACGACCGCTGACTACGGCCTCGGTCCGTTCACCTATCCGCGCGGCTGGTTCATGGTCGCCCGATCGGAAGAGGTGACCTCTACTCCGATCGGTGTGCGCTATTTCGGTGAAGAGATGGTGATGTACCGCGGCGCGCAGAGCGGCAAGGTCTTCATGGTGGAGGCCTATTGCCCGCACATGGGCACGCACCTGGCGCGCAACACCACGTCCTACGTCGTCAAGGACGGCGAGCACGTGGAAGGCGACAACATCCGCTGCCCCTATCACGGCTGGCGGTTCGGCCCGGACGGCAAGTGCAACCAGATCGCCTATTCCCCGGTTCCGCCGCCCAAGGCGGCCTGCCTGAAAAGCTGGAAAGTGATCGAGCGAGCCGGCTGCCTGTGGGCCTGGCACGATCCCGAAGGACTGGAGCCGGACTACGATCTGCCTCCGTTCGAAGCCTATGACGCGCCGCACTGGGTCAACTGGAACGTGCGCGAACTGGGCGTGCTGAACAGCCACCCGCAGGAAGTGGTCGACAACATGGCCGACAAGGCCCACCTCGAACCGGTCCACGGCTCGATCGACATGGTCAGCTTCGAGAACGAATTTGCCGATCACGTCTGCCGCCAGATCCTTTCGGCCGGGCACAAGACGCTCGCTTCCGATGGCGGCGAGCCGATGACCAACGATACCTGGTATACCGGGCCGGGCATCCTGCAGTCGGTGATGGTCGGGGCCAACCCCTCGCACATGCTGATCGCCCACACCCCGGTCGACGATGGCGTGATCAAGGTGTGGTACGGCCTGCTGGTCAAGGTCGACAACGCCGAGCCGAATGCCGACGATGTCGCCCTGGCCCGCGCCTATGAAGAGGCTGGGGTGGAAGCCTTTGCCCAGGACTTCGAGATCTGGGGCAACAAGCGGCCCTGCCTGAACCCGATGATGGTGCGCGGCGACGGTCCGTTCGACAAGGTCCGGGTGTGGTACCGCCAGTTCTTCAACCCGCGCGCCGAGGCGGCGACCTTCCAGAAGCGGGTAAACGGCCGCTACACCACCAAGGGGACCAAGACCGCCCCGTGGGAAAGCGCGGCCTGACCGGCAGGATCTCTCCAGAAGACTGAGGCCCGCATCGGTGTACCGGTGCGGGCCTCCTTGTCTGTGCGTGGTGTGTGGCTGGTGTGCCTGCGGTGTGCCGTTCAAGTAGCGGTTGCGCCGCCGTCCACCACCAGCGGATGACCGGTGACGAAGCTGGCCTGGTCGCTGCACAGCCACAGCACGGCCGCGGCGATTTCTTCGGCCTGGCCCATCCGCCCCATCGGGGTCAGCCCGTCCAGCACCTCCTTCATTTCGGGATTGGCGGTCAAAGGCGCGGTCATCGGCGTTTCGATCACCCCCGGGCAGACCGCGTTGACGCGGATCCCGGCCTTGGCCCAGCGCAGCGCGCCGTGGCGGGTCAAACCGATCACTCCGTGCTTGGTCGCGGTATAGCCCGGCTGGGCAGGATTACCGACCAAGCCATTGATAGAAGACGTATTTACAATCGCGCCCCGGCCCTGCTTCAGCATCACGTCGGCCTCTTCGCGCATGCAGTACATCACGCCCGACAGGTTGATCGCAATCGCCCGGTCCCACACGGCATCGTCGTACTCGTCCGATCCCATGTTGTTGATGCCGGCATTGTTGTGCGCAAAATCAAGCCGTCCGAACTCGGAGACGGCGCGGGCGACCAGCGCCTTGACCTCACCCGCATCGGCCACGTTGCAGCGCTGGTAGACCGCCTTGCCGCCAGCCGCGGCGATCAGTGCAACGGTCTCTTTCCCGCCGGTATCGTTGACGTCCGACACGACCACCGCCGCGCCCGAGGCGGCAAAGCCCAGCGCGGTGGCGCGGCCGATTCCGCCGCTGGCCCCGGTCACCAGCGCGACCTTGCCGTCAAACCCGTAATTCATCCTGCCTCTCCTTGATATGCGTAGAAAATGGCTTACAGGATAACGCAAATAGCGGTCAATCACCGATTACGGGAGTTGAACACGAATGTCTGATAGCCTTTTCACGCCCGTATCGCTTGGCGATATTTCCCTCTCCAACCGCATCGTCATGGCCCCGATGACCCGCGACCGGGCGGGGGAGGGCGATGTGCCGACCCAGCTGATGGTAGAATACTACGCCCAGCGGGCAAGCGCCGGACTGATCGTGACCGAGGGAGTCCAGCCCAGCCCCGTCGGCAAGGGCTATTGGCGCACCCCCGGCATCCACAGCGCCGCCCAGGTGGAAGGCTGGCGCAAGGTGGCCGATGCCGTCCACGCGCACGGCGGACGGATCGTGATGCAGCTGATGCATTGCGGTCGGGTGGTGGTCCCGGCCAATCGCGGGTTCGAGGCCGACGTCATCGCCCCGTCCGCCATTCCCTGTCCGGTGCAGGTGCCGGGGCCTGATGGCACACCAATGGACTGCGCGATGCCGCGCGAAATAGCTGCGGCGGAAATCCCGGCTCTGCTTGAGGAATACGCGGCGGCGGCCCGCAATGCGATTGCGGCAGGACTGGACGGCGTGGAACTGCACTGCGCCAGCGGCTACCTGATCAACCAGTTCCTGAATCCCGCCAGCAATCACCGCACCGATGAATTCGGCGGCTCGGCAGAAAACCGCGCCCGCTTTCCGCTGATGGTCCTGAAAACCTTGGCCGAAGCCATCGGTCCGGGCCGGGTCGGTGTGCGCATCTCTCCAGGCAACCCTTACAACGCCATGGATCCCTCGGATCCGGCCGCAACTTTCGGGCCGTTCATTGCGGGCGTCGATGCCCTGGGGCTGGCCTTTCTGCATGTTGCCGACATGGCCCTGCCAGAGCTCGATACGCTCGCGTTCCTGCGCGCGAACTTCAGCGGTGCGATCATTGCAAACAACAACCTGAAGGCCGACAGCGCCCGCGCCCTGCTGGATGCCGGAAAGGCGCAAGCGGTCAGCTTCGGCCGGGCCTTCATCGCCAATCCCGACCTGGTCGAGCGGATCGCCGCCGATGCGCCGCTGGCCAAGCCCGACTATGCCCTGCTCTATACAGGCGAGGCGCGCGGTTACACCGATTACCCGGCCTACAGCGCCTGACGCAAGACGGCCCCCGGTCGATGGACCGGGGGCCGCAAGCGCGCCTGTCGGCTGGAGAGCTTAGCCCACCGCGCGCAAGCCCGGCTGGTCGCCTTCGCCTTCGGGCTTGGCATAGTAGCGGCTGTACCACTGGCGGAACTGCGGGATCGGGCCGTCGCCATCGCAGATGATCGGATTGGCCTCGAACCGCATCCGGTCCCAGATCACCTTGTCCTGATCGAGCTGCTTGCAGATGTCGCGGATCAGTGCCTTGGCCAGGCCTGCGCCGGGGCCGCTCGCCTGGCTTTTGGGCTGCATGAAGCCATAGCGGACCCGCAGCACGTCTTCCTCGATCGGGACCAGGCTGGCGACCAGCAGGGTTTCCGAAATGCCGCGGAACCGGACCCAGCTTTGCCCGGCGCCCATGGTGTCATAGCTGATCAGGCCATCGACCACACCGCCCGGCGTGCCCATCTGCGCCTTGACGTCCGCGCCGCGGCCCCAGTCGCCCCAGCGCAGTTCGGCCTTCGGCACATCGGCCGTGCCGTGGATGTACTTGAAGTGGGCGACATCGACGCCGTTCTCGGCCATGTTCTGGATCGATCCGTAGACGATCCATTCGTGCATGTCGTATTCGGTCCACTCGGGATCGCCGTATTCCTCGTGCACCACCACATCCCACATCGGGGCGACGTTCTGGTCCGGGTGATACCAGACCCAGATCCAGCCATTGGCTTCGGTCACCGGCCAGGTGCGCAGGCACTTGCGCTTGACCTGCGGCGGGATCGCCTTGGCATAGGGGATGTCCTTGACCACGCCTTCCTCGCCATCATAGCGCCAGGCGTGGAACGGGCATTCCAGCAGGTTGCCATGGACCTTGCCGCCGTGGCCCATGTGCGCGCCGAGGTGCTTGCACCAGGCATCGGTCACGCGGACCTGGCCGTCCTCGCCGCGCCACATCGCAAGATCCTTGGAGAAGTAGCGCAGCGGCTTGACCTGGCCGACTTCGATGAAGCCGGTTTCCTCGACCGCGTACCAGCCGAACGGAAAGCCGATGTCGAGCCCGCGCTCGGCCGGGGTGGGGCGGTCGTCCAGCGGGGCGACGCGCCAGTCAACCAGGTCCTGGCCGCGCAGCTTTTCCAGGATCTGCCAGACCGCCACGGGCGGCGTGCGTGCGTCGGTGGCGGAAGGGGTGTTGCTCATTGCCGTACTCCTCTCACGCAGCCTTGGACTTGGCGCCGGGCCGGTTGTCGATGGTGGTATGGACGCCGTTGACGCGTCCCTGGAATTCCGCTGCCTTGTCGCGGGGGTTGTAGAACTGGCGGTACCAGATCCGCTCCTTGTGGAACGGGCCGTCGTCCGGGATCTGCATGATCGAAAGGGCCGGCTCCTTGTGTTGCCAGACCTCGAAATCCTGGGCGAAGGATTCCAGGCTGACGTCCTGATAGGACCGCGCCATGGATACACCGGCTTCATCGGCGCGGCTCTCGCCCACCTTGACGAACAGCATGAACCAGACCCGCACTTCGCCGTCTTCGACCGGGGTGTGGCAGATCACCATCAGTGACGGGTGCTGTCCGTCCATCCGGCACTGCAGGATGCCGGGGCCGGTGTAAAAGGTGTCGGTCACAAGGACGTCGTTCGATCCTTCCACCAGCGTGCGGTGCCCCGCGCCAAAGCGCTGGATCGCCTTGTGGCCATCGAACTCGTTCTCGAAATAGAGGATGTCGCGGCTGCCGTGGACAGGCACGAAGTGCGCGGCATCGACGATGTTGTCGACGATTTCCTGGGGGTGGATCGGCAAGGTGCCAAGCGGATCGACCCGCCAGCGCACCCAGCCCTTGTCCTCCAGATCCCATTCCTCGAAGGCCGGCAGGTCATAGTCCGGCTGTCCGCCCTCGGCATCGTGCCACATCCAGATGCAGCCGGCGCGTTCCATCACCGGGAAGGTCTTGATGCAGGCCGCCTTGGGGATGCCGTGGGTGGAATAGGGAATATCGTCGACCTTGCCGTCCGGGCCGAAGCGCCAGCCATGGCCGGGGCAGCGGATCGATTCACCCTGGATCTGTTCGCCGTCCTTGACGATGTAGCTGGTGGTGTTGCGGGCGATGTGGATCCGCATGTGCGGACAATAGGCATCGACCAGGTACACCTTGCCGCTTTCGCCGCGATAGGCAACGAATTCGCGCCCGAAGAAGCGCAGCGGGACCGGCTTGTCGGCCACTTCATCAGCGGCGGCGATCATGAACCAGCCGCGCGGGAACGTGTACGGACCCAGTCCGTATTCGGCAGTCTTGGCCATTGGCTCTCCCTCCCTTGGCGCGATCAGATGAACGTATCGGTGTTGGCGTTGCCCAGCAGCACCGACCCGAGGTTACGGCTGACCGAACCGGGGTTGTTGGCGATGTGGGTGCGGCCCGAATGGATATCGACGAAGGCCCGGACCAGCGGGCTGCTGCGGTAGATTCCCAGTGCGCCGCAGGAATAGAACATGCGCGAGATCAGCTTGGCGCAGCGATCGAGGATCTGGCCGGACTGGAAGCGGAACAGCAGCCGTTGTTCCAGATCGTACTGCGCGCCGTTATTGGCCTGGCCCATCAGCACGTCGAAATTGCGGTTCAATACCAGTTTCATCTCGTCGATCGCGGCCGCCGTTTCGGCAATCACGGCCTGGGCATCGGGGTCGTTCGCGGTCTTGGAAAAGTCGTTCGAGCTGACCCGGGTCGAGCCGTACTCGCGGAAGGCATCGAGCGCGCCCTGCAAGGCCCCGATCGAGGACGAGGACACCGCGCGGACGAAGATCTGGCCAAACGGCAGCTTGTAAAGCGGCGCATCGTTGACTTTGAGGCCCGGGCTGGTGGTCTGGAACCCGTCCTTCGAACGGTGGGTGCGATAGGCCGGGACAAAGGCGTCCTTGACCACCACGTCCTGACTGCCGGTGCCGCGCAGGCCCAGCGTGTCCCACACCCGGTCGATCTCGAAATCGGTGCGCGGGACCAGGAAGGTGCGATAGTCCGGCGGCCCGCCTTCGGGATCGGGCACCAGCCCGCCCAGGAAGGCCCACTGGCAATGATCGACGCCGGAGGAGAAGCCCCAGCGTCCGCTGATCCGGTAGCCGCCTTCGACCGGGGTCACTTCGGCCCGCGGCATGTAGGAGGAGGAGATCAGCGTGGTCGGATCATCGCCCCAGACATCGGCCTGGGCCTGGGCATCGAACAGCGCCAGCTGCCAGTTGTGGACCGCCACCACGCCCAGCACCCAGGCCGAGGACATGCAGGCTTCCGCCAGAGTCATCTGGACCGCATAGAAGCTCTGCGGATCGAGTTCGTAGCCGCCCCAGCGTTTGGGCTGGAGGATCTTGAAGAACCCGGCCTCCTGAAACTCGCGGATCGTCTCGTCCGGGACCTTGCAGTCGGCTTCGCACTGGGCCGCGCGTGCGCGCAGCGCAGGCACAAGAGCGCGGGCGCGTTCGACCAGGGTCTGGGTCAGGTCAGGCTTGCTGGCAGTGATTTGCATCGGGGTTCTCCCTGAAAGAATGGAAGGTCAGGCCGCGTCGGCCAGGGCGGCCTGTTCGTCGGCGCCAAAGCCGACGCTGAAATCGTGGCCCCACAGGCTGACGGACGTGCTTTCGAAGACGGTGTGGTGGTCCCAGTCGATCGTCCGCCCGCCAAAGCCGTATTCGATCGCAAAGCCACCGGGCGACATGAAGTAGAAGCTGGTCATGTGATCGTTGGTGTGCTTGCCCAGCGTCGCCATCAGCCGCACGCCCTGGGCCAGCATCCGGTCATAGGCGCGGCCAACCTCGTCCAGGCTGCCGACCTCGAACATCAGGTGGACGCAGCCGGACGGCACTTCGCCTTCGAACAGGGCCAGGCTGTGATGGCGGCCGTTGCCGCAGTGCATGAAGTCGATGCGCTGTTCGATACCGGGTGCGGGGCGGTGGACCAAGATGTCGGACAAGCCAAAGCCCAGTACGTCCATCATGAAAGCGCGGGTCGCGTCGATCTGCGGCGCGGGCAGGACCATGTGGCCAAGCCCCAGATCACCAGTGACGAAACTCGGCACTCCTGCCGGCGAGACGAAACGCTCGAACCCGGTGCGGTAGCCATAGCTGAGCTCGTGGCGGTTGCCCGAAGGATCGCGGAACCAGACCATGTCGAACACGTGGCGCAGCGCCAGTTCTGCTTCGCTGGCGGCATGGAAGGCCACACCGTGCGTGCGCAGCCGGTCTTTGGCGGCTTCGAATTCAGCAGCGCTGCGAAGTTCCCAACCGGAGGCGAAGTAACAGTCGCTTTCGCCCCGTTCGACAAAGACCCGCCCGGCACGCTCGTCCATCCGCAGCGCGATGCCGCTACCGGCGGGATGGGCGCTCATGCCCAGCATGGCTTCACCGAAGCTGCTCCAGGACGCCGGATCCTGCGCCTTCACCACTACATATGCCAGTGCCGCAACGTCCATCATCGCACCTCAGCCCATTCCTGTTTGATGGCAGGCTAGGGGGGCGGCGCAGGGCAAAACATTGACCGGAATCAAATTGACCGATGTTTGCGTAACAAATAGAGTCATAAATAACGCATTTGGGCATCATGACCGGGAATAAGGTCGCTCTATGCGGATAATGCTGCATGGTGCGTAGCGAATGTGATTGACCGGGGCGGGCCGCTTGGCCAATGCTGGCGGCAAGGAAAGGCAAGGGACGGGATTGATGGCAGGCAAGGATTATGGCGCGCTTCTGGCACCGGGCCGGATCGGCAAGATGGAGCTGCGCAACCGGATCATCGTGACCGCGATGGGGGTCAGCCTGTCCGAAGCCGATGGCCATGTCGGCGAACGGCTGATGGCCTATCATGAGGAACACGCGAAGGGCGGGGCGGGGCTGATCATCACCGGGGTGGCCGGGGTCGCCTGGCCGACCGGCGCGGTTCAGCCCAACCAGACCGCCATTTCCGATGACCGGTTCCTGCCCGGCCTGAAGGCCCTGACCGAGCGGGTCCACCGCCACGGCGCGAAGATCGCGGCGCAGCTGCACCACGGCGGGCTGGTCGCCGGCTATTCGTCCGATGCCTTCGATCAGGAACTATGGGCGCCGTGCTTCCCGCCGCCGATGCAGGGCGATTTCCTCGACTATTTCCTGCCGGAAGAGCTGGCCGGCTTCGCCGGAGGCAAGATGCCGCGCCTCAAAGTGCTGGAACCGGGTGATATTGACCTGGTGGTGAATCAGTTCGGCGCGGCGGCGGGCCGTGCCAAGGCGGCCGGGTTCGACGCAATCGAGATCCACGGCGGGCACGGCTATCTGCTGTCCTCGTTCATTTCGCCCAAGACCAACACCCGCACCGATGAATATGGCGGCAGCCTGGAGAACCGCCTGCGGCTGCTGCTGCGGGTGATCGGCGCGGTGCGTGATGCGGTGGGGCCGGATTTCCCGGTCTGGGTCAAGCTTGATACGGCCGAGCATGGCAAGGACGGCGGGATCACGCTGGACCTTGCGCTCGAAGCGGCGCGGCTGGTCGAAGCTGCCGGGGTCGATGCGATTACCGCCACGTCCTATCACAACACCGGGATGGGCAAGCTGCACTCTGCTTCCAACATCCCGCACGAACCGGAAACCAACATCCCTGCCTCCACCGCGATCCGCGCCGCGGTCAAAGTGCCGGTGATTGCCTCGGGCCGGGTCGAACCAGCCAATGCTGCGGCCCACATCGCGGCGGGGCAGTACGATTTTCTCGCCATGGGGCGCCAGCTGCTGGCCGATCCGCACTTGCCGACCAAGCTCGCGGGAAATGCGCCGGATTCGGTCCGGCCCTGCATCTATTGCTACACTTGCGTCTCGACCGCCTATGTCCGCACCCCGGTGCGCTGCGCGGTCAATCCGGAAACCGGTTTCGAATGCGAGCGCGTGCCGGGAAGCGTCACCGGCAAGCACTTTGTGGTGATTGGTGGCGGGCCGGGCGGGATGGAAGCGGCCCGGCGCCTCAATGCCGAGGGCAACCGGGTCACGCTGATCGAGCAAGGCCCGCGTCTGGGCGGAACGCTGCGGATTGCGGCTCTGGCCTATCCCGCCAACGAGCGCCTGCTCGACTGGCTGATCCGCGAGATCGAGCGCTCTTCGGTCACGGTCCGGCTGGACACGGCCGCCACGCCCGAACTGCTGCGCCAGCTCGCTCCCGATGCGGTGATCGTTGCGACCGGTGCACGGCGCGACATGCCTGAACTGCCAGGCAATGATCTGCCCCATGTCTTCAGCGGCGATGACATGCGCAAGCTGCTGCTGGGCGAAGGCTCGGACGCGCTGAAGCGCAAGACCGGGCTGATGACCCGGCTGGCCACGAAGGTCGGCGCGGCGACCGGAATTACCGCCAACCTCGATTTCGTCCGGAGCGCCACCAAGACGTGGATGCCGCTGGGGCAGCACGTGGTGATCGTCGGCGGCGAACTGGTCGGGATCGAATTGGCCGAATTCCTCCACGAACGCGGCCGCACTGTCACCGTGATCGATCCTGCGCCACGCCTGGGCAAGGGCCTGCTGCTGGTCCGCCGCATGCGCATTCTGGCCGAGCTCAAGGAACACGGCGTCTCGCTGAACGGCGGGGCGAAGGACATCGCGATCGAGCCCGACGCGGTCTGCTTCACCGATGCCAGTGGCGGGGCGCAGCGGATCGCGGCCGATCACGTGATCGTGGCGATGGGTGCCAGCGGCGACACCGCCCTGGCCGACCAGCTGCGCGGGCAGGGCTTCACGGTTGAAACCGTGGGGGACTGCAACGGCGTATCCTATATCGAAGGCGCAATCCGCGGCGGTGCGGAAGTGGCGACGCGGTTGCTGGCTTAGGGTCCTGCCCTAAGCCTCGAGATACATTGCCCGCAACCGCGCAATCTCGTGCGGGCCGATGCCCAGTTCGCGCGCGAGGTAGGCATCGACACTGCCATAGGTGCGGTCGATGTGGTCGAGGAACCGCACGATATGCGACGCGCCCGATGGCTCGAACAGGGCCTCGGCCTTCATGCCGCCCGGCTGGGCCTGACCGCGGGCATAGAGCTGGGCCATGGGGTTGTCCGGCCAGTCCTCAGCGCGAATGGCCGGCATCTCGTTCGCCGGCTGGCGAAGTGCGGTCGACAGGTGATAGTCCGCAATGATGACCGAACGGTCGACACCCAGCGCGGACAGCACCAGCGCTGCGCCGATCCCGGTGCGGTCCTGCCCGGCCGAACAGTGGAACAGCAGTGCCCCATCACTTGCCAGCAGCCGGCGGAACAGCGCGCGGTATTGCGGGGCCAGGGTCTTCTCCGTTCCGGCATACAGCGGGCGTCCGTCCTGAGAACCCATCCGGGAGAGCATAGGGCGGATCGAATAGTCGTTCGAAACGAACAGCGCGCCGGTACGGTCATCAAGCAGCGTCGGGGCGATCGCCCGCTCTTCCAGTGAGCGAAGATCGATGATCGTGCCAATCCGGAGCCCGCCCAGCAGTCGGTAGTCCGCGTCACTGAGCAGCGGCAGCGCGCCGGACCGATAGATTGCGCCCCAGCGCACCCGCTTGCCGCCGGCTCCGGCATAGCCGCCCAGATCACGGAAGTTTGATCCACGCTCCAGCGTGATCTGGCGTTCGGCCACGATCATTTGGCGTCCGTCACCGCCATCGCGCAGCAGCAGATAGCGGCGCGCGTCGCCGGGCAGCACGACGACCGCTTCACCGCCACGCTGGCTGCGGACCAAGACGCGAGGCGCGGCTCTGGCATCGGCGCGGTCCAGGGACATGATCGTTACCGGGTCGCTATCGGACCAGGTCACCTTGACCCGCTGACTATCGATCCGCACCACCTCGACCCGCTCGATCGCCAGCGCGGTTTGGGCCGTCAGCAGTGCGGCAAGGGGAACGAGGAACTTCAATCGCATCGAGGCAGCTCCAGTCCGGGCATCGTGCGCGCCGGCTTCATGTGGGACACATCGAACCTGATCAGGCCGAACATCGTCGTGTACAGCAGGCTGCCATCGTCGTCCGCCTTGACCCCGGTGAAGGCCCCGTTGAAGCGCGGATCGTTGCCTGAAGCGATCGACATGACCAGCCTTCCGGTCCGCGCATCAAGGCCGAGTTGGTAGAGGCCGCCCGGCTTGCTGCCGATCGTGCCGTTGAGAACCACCATCCGGCTGCCGCCGCTGTAGAAGGGCACCGTGGCAACTGTGCCAATATCGGTCCGGCGCCATGCCGACTGCCAGCGATCACGGGCCGGATCCCAGCGGAACATTGCCACGCCGCGCGGCAAGGGCCGCGTCGCACCCAGCAGCAAGCCGCGCAGAAACGAGCCCTTTCCGGGATAGGGCTTCACTTCCGCCGGCGGCAGCATGCTGTTCATCACAAATGCGGTCCGGCCACCCACCACCACCGATTGTTCGGACTGAACAATCGGAAACTCCGGACCCAGATCAACCTCGATCTGATCGGCGATCCGGGGGGAGCGCAGCCCGGGCCGGCCCCTCCAGTCGCGGGGCAAGCCATCGCGCCAGAAGGCCACAAGCCGCATCTTGCGCGCGCCGTCGGTCAGCACCACCAGCTTGTCCTCGCCCGGGCCGAAGCCCATCAGCGTCGGGGTGGAACCGGTCCCGTCGGCAATCTTGCCGACCGGCAGCCGCTCGCCGCGATCGTACTCGGCCGACCAGGCACCGCGCCCGGGATCGGCACTGATCGTGCCGTCGGCGAGCACCACCAGCCGGTACATCCGCCGGTTGGACGCAACATAGACCGCGCCGCCGCCTGCCTCCTCGCTGGTGGCAAAACCGTTGGTAAACAGTTCGTCCGGATCGGGCACAGTCCAGGTGGCGACCTGCTTCAAGCTGGTCCTGTCAAACGTCGCAATCCGTCCGCCCAGCGTGCTGACCAACAGGTAGCCGTTGAAGGTCATGCCCATGCCGAAGGCGGCGTCGCGGGCAAAGAACGTCCCTTGACGGACCCGGTCATCGTCGAACAGCTCGGGCGGCAGGCTGGCATAGCGCGGAGCGCCAAGCCGGGAGGAGGGATCGGCCGGGTCAAGGTTGTCGATCTGGACCAGGCCACGGGCATTGCCACCGATGAAGCCATGATCGCGGGTGAACAGCGAATAGAGCACGCCCTGATCGACCTGATCCTCGACCGCACTGGCAAGGCGGTTGGGTTGGGCGGCGACATATGCGGCCAGTCCTGCCTCATCTCCGGCGCTCAGAAAGGCGCGGATCGCTTCGAACTGGCGGTGCCGGGCGGCGTCATCGAGCAGGACCAGACCCGGCAAGTCCTGCCGGATCGGTCTGCGGTCGATCTCGACGAAGCGGCCGTCCACGAAATGCAGCTTGCGCAGCGCCGTGCCGGAAAAGAACCAGTAGACCTGTTTGCCCCCGAGCTTGGCCCCATAGGCCGGAATGCCCAGCCCGTCGCTCGGCACGATCGCGGCGCCCGCTGCCGTCATGCAATAGTGTCCGCGCGGCACCCTTACCGGGGTGCTGTCAGTCGCGGCATCGTTCCAGTGACTCTGGTTGTTCGGGCTGTCGGCCAGGAACGGGTTCCTGGCAGGTTCACCTGCCTGGGCTGCAGCAGCGGTCAGCAGGCCCAAAAGCGGCGGGGCCACCATCCGGACCGCGAAGGTCCGGATGGCAGCCCCGTCTGGCTTACCCGTCTTGCGGGCGCAAACCATGGGATCAGAACTTGATGCCCAGAGTCACGCCGTAGGTACGCGGATCGGCAAAGAACCCGCCGGCATAGCCAAGCGCGCCAAAGTCGATCCCGCGGGCAAATTCATGCCGGTTGGTCAGGTTCTTGCCCCAGAACAGCAGCTGCCCTTCGCCGCCGCCCAGCGGGATCTTGTCGATCGAGATCTGGGCATCGAGCTGGTGCTTCGGATCCGATAGCAGCTGCTCGTTGAACGGGGTCGAGATGCTGTTGGCGAAGCTGTACTTCGGCGATTCATAAGTATAGCCGACCCGGGCGTTGAAGGTCATCCCGTTGTCCGCCAGCGGCACCCGCAGATTGGCGGCGATATTGCCGGTGTACTTAGAGGTATAGCCGGTGCGGGTGATCGAGGCGATATCCACGATCGGCGCGCCGACAGCGCCCGAAGTCGGGACCAGGAACTCCTTCGGCTTCACATCGACATAGCCGAACGAGCCATCGATCGAGAAGTAGTCGTTCAGGACCAGCTGGCCTTCGACTTCGAAGCCGGTGTAATCGACCTTGCCGACGTTCACGATCCGCGAACCGAACACGCCCGGGGTGGCGGTGACGACCGGGATGTTGGCCGCCAGATCCTCGAACTTGTTGTGATAGACCGCGAAGTTCAGACGCAGGTGGCGGTCGAACAGTTCCGACTTCACGCCGAATTCGTACGACACGAGCTTTTCCGGACGGAACGGGGTCAGCACCCCGGCCTGGGCGGTATCGGGGGCATTGAAACCACCCGAGCGATAGCCGCTGGCTGCGCGGAGATAGGTCGACACGTCATCCGAGAATGCATAGCGCAGCATGGCGTTCCAGGTCAGGCGCTTGAAGCTGGCCTGGCCCTGGTCGGGCACGGCCGGAGCGGTGGCACCGGACTGGTAGCGGGTCATCTTGCGCGAGTCCCAGGTGTGACGCAGGCCGCCGGTCAGGCTCAGCTTGCCGTCACGTCCGTCGACATACCAGGTGGCCTGGCCATAGACGGCGGTCGATTCCGCGCTGGTTACATAACGCAGCAGGCCGTTGGTCACGACCATGCGGTAGCGGGCCGGATTGGCCGCCACGAACGACGGACCAAGCGCGCCGAAGTTGCCCAGGAACACGGTGTTGGTGTCGAGGATGAAGCCCGAGTTCTGCGGGTTGTTCTCGTCGCCCTTCTCGAAGAAGTGGAACGCGCCGACCACCCAGTCGAGCTTGTCGGTATCGCCCGAGAATTCGATCTCCTCGCTGTACTGCTTGTGGCGACGCACGTTGTTGGTGTCGAACAGGCCCTGGGTTGTAGTCGGCACCGGCGCGGTGGAGATGAACGGGATGGCTGCCGGCGGGATAGTCGGGATGAAGGCCAGCAGAGCCGCCGGCATGCCGTTGAACAGCGTGGCATTGCTGAACAGCGGACCGCGGAACGTGCCCATGCCATCGAGATCGGAGCCGGTCGAGATGCTGTCCCACTTGCGGTAGCCGCCGGTGATCTTGACCTTGAACGGGCCGAAATCGTTCTGGACCTGGATGTTGTGGCCCTGCATTTCGTCAGAGGCTTCACGGTCCATGTTCAGGCAGATCGTTTCGCGGAAGGTGCGGGTCGGCGCGGCCAGCGCGGCACAGCCCGGCTCGAGGAAGGTGGCAAGGGCCAGGTACTGCTGGACCGGCGCCTGCTGGGTCTGGGTGATACCCGGCTGGCCGTTGACCACCAGCGGCGGACGGGCAGTGCCATTGGCCACATTGGTCAGCTGGAAGGCATTCGGCCGACCCCTGGTCTTCGACCAGTCGAAGATATAGCGGAAGCTGCCGGTGCCGCCGATGTCGAACTTGGCGGCAAAGCGGACCGCATCGGTGCGGCGGGCACCCGGATCGTCCTTGTCATCGGCGGCAAGCAGGTTGTCTACCACGCCGTTGCGCTGGCTGTGGACGTAGCTGAACGTGGTGCTGATGCCCAGGATCTCGCCCGGATCGAGCGAGACCTTGGCGTTCCAGGCCCCATAATTGCCGAAGCCGGCACGGGCCGACAGTCGGAAGTCCTTTGACGGATCGCGCGAGATGAAGGCAATCGCGCCGCCGATGCTGTTGCGACCAAACAGGGTGCCCTGGGGCCCGCGCAGCACTTCAACCCGCTCGATGTCCGAAACGTCGAGCGCGCTGGCGCCGGAGCGGGCGATGTAGATGCCATCGACGTAGAGCGCGTTGGCCTGGTCAAGCCCGAACGATTCGCTGGCCGGCGAGGAAATGCCGCGCATCGAGATCACCGCTGCCGAAGTGCTGGTGGTGCTCTGCACGATGGTGACGTTGGGGGCGAGGCCGCTGAGATCGCGGGAATCGCGGACGTTCAGCTTTTCGATCTTCTCGGCACCGATGGCGCTGATCGCGATCGGCACTTCCTGCAGGTTCTGCTCGCGCTTCTGGGCGGTGACGACGATATCGTCGAGGCCGCCGGCCTGGTTGTCTTCGGCTTCCTGGGCCATCGCCGGCGTGGCAACGGCAAGCAGGCTGGCGCCGAGCATCAGGCGCGCGACGGAACGCTGGCTGTAAGCAACTTTCATGAATCCTCCCCTCAACCTTGGATTTCCGGTTTGAGCTGATTGCTGAATGCCTATTTGCGTAAAATTTGTCAACTAGGATTGCGCAATATGCTGGCCAACATCGGTTCCGCTGGCCTTATCCGCGCAAATCAGGCCGATTTGGGGCGTGATTCCTTGTCTGATCCGCCATGCGGTTCGCCTGTCGGTTCGCGGGATTCGCAGATCGCGGCTTGAAGCACGGTGCGCGCGAGCCTACCTGCGCGGGGCATTGCAGCGTTACGCTCCGCACAACCGGACAGGCAAGGGTATCAGGCTTACATCATGGACGATCCGCTGAATCGCCGGATGACGGTTGCCCTGCTGGCGCTGTTGCCGCTGCTGGTCCTGTTGTGGGCCAGCTTGCGGTTCGAGCCGCTGTCTGCCAATCCGGTCGCGCCTGGCGAGGATCCCGCGCTGCTGGCTGAACTGGAGGCCTTGCCCGGCCGACCGGGAGAACTGCCCCCGCTGGAAATGGTCGATCCGGCCAGCCTCGGCACCGATCCACGCGCACTGAACGCGGCGATCCCGTTTGTTGGCGGGCGGCTGGAGCCTGCGCAACCCTATCGTTTCAGCGGCACACCGGGGGATTTCGCCAATGCCCGCGATTGCCTGGCGCTGGCCGCCATGGCCGAGGCCGGCAACAGTGATCCGGGGCAGCGAGCGGTGATCCAGGTGGTGCTGAACCGCGCGCGCCATCCGGCCTTTGCCAATTCGGTCTGCGGGGTGGTATTCGAAGGGTCGGAACGGGCCACCGGCTGCCAGTTCACGTTCACCTGTGATGGATCGCTTTCGCGCCAGTACGATGCGGCCAGCTGGGCCGCTGCGCGCGGCCGGGCGGAGCAGGCGCTGAAGGGTTATGTCTTTGCCACCGTCGGCAACGCCACCCATTACCATACCGACTGGGTCCATCCGTGGTGGAGCCCCAAGCTGGAGAAGATCGCTCAGGTCGAAACCCACCTGTTCCTGCGCTGGCCGGGATACTGGGGCTCGATGAAATCCTGGCGCAAGGCCTATGGCGGCAGTGAGCCCTCGCTGGCCGTGCTGATGTCCCGCCCGCGCATGGATGGCCTGCCGCCGCTGGAATCGCTGCCCGCCACCAACCTTGGGATGAGCCCGGTGACCATGCCGCCGCTGCCGACCGATACGCCGAAGGTGACCGGCGGCGACGTGGTGATGCGCCTGCCTTCGGGCAAGGCCAACTTCGTCACCATCCTGCCTTCGGCCGGCACTGAAAGCGCGCTCGCCATGGCCCGCAAGCTGTGCCCGGCCGAAGGGACCTGCCGGGTGATGGGTTGGTCCGATCGCAGCCTGATCCCGGCCAACCTGCCGCTTTCCGGCGCGTCGCGCGCCGGCTTGCAATTCAGCTATTCGCGCGACCCGGCGGGCGCGGAGATCGTGCTTTACAATTGCGACAGCTTCACCGGCCTGCCGCGCGAGAAATGCATCCCGCGCGCGCGGTGAACTATGGCTTGGGCGGATCCTGCGGTCCCAGCAGCCTTCCATCCGGGCCGAAGCGCGCTTCGCCGATCTCGTCCCTATGGCTCCTGACGAAACGCCACAACAGAATCGCTCCGATCACACCTGAGAGTGTGATCGCCAGCGCCGCGCCTTTCATGTCCGGCTCGCTCCGCAGAAGGAGGAATGACGCGACGAGGCTGGTCGCGAACAATACCGCCGGGCCGTAGATGGCGGGATCGGGGTTCCAGTGCGGCTTGGCCGGAGCTGGTTCCGCCCCCAAAATGATCAGCAGCCAGGCAAAGATTCCAGCGTCCAGCACTTGCCTTACCGCATCGGGCGGATCGGCCATGGTGTGATCGAGGTATACGGCAAAGAGCCATGCTCCGCAGGACAACGATCCCAGCAGAAGCGAAGTGCGCCTTGCGATCCGAAGGATCGTCATTCCGGCGATCTCGCGCTGAACTTGCCGCCTTCCGCCGCCAGCTTTTCGAGCAGCGGCGCGACCGGCAGGTTGTGGCGCTTCAGCCCGTCGACGATCTTGCCCAGCCCTTCGTGGTCGGCCCAGTACATGATCCCGCCGGTCCAGGCCGGCCAGCCATAGCCGTTGAGCCAGACCAGATCCACGTCCCCGGCGCGCTGGGCGATACCTTCTTCCAGGATCAGCGCGCCTTCCGACACCATCGGGTAAAGCAGGCGCTCGAAGATTTCCTGCTTGTCGATCGCGCGCTGGGTCACGCCGCTCTTGGCCGCGAATTCGGCAATGATCGCCTTGACCTCGTCCGAAGGACTGCGGCTGCGGTCTTCGGCGTAATCGTAAAAGCCCTTGCCGGTCTTCTGCCCCCAGCGGCCCGCCGCGCAGAGCGCTTCGCGGATCGTGGTGACCTTGCTGGGGTCGCGGTGCCAGCCGATGTCGAGGCCCGCGAGGTCGCCCATCTGGAACGGCCCCATCGGGAAGCCGAAATCGAGCAGGACCTGATCGATATCGTAATAGGCCGCGCCTTCCATCAGGAGCGTGTTGGCCTGTTCCTGCCGCTTCGACAGCATGCGGTTGCCGATGAAGCCGTGGCATACGCCGGACACCACCGGCACCTTGCGGATCGTGCCGGCCAGCTGCATCACGGTGGCGAGCTGGCTCGCCCCGGTCTTCGCCCCGCGCACCACTTCCAGCAGCTTCATGATGTTGGCGGGCGAGAAGAAGTGCATCCCCAGCACGGCTTCGGGCCGGGTGGTGGCCGTGGCGATCTCGTCGATGTCGAGGTAGCTGGTGTTGCTGGCGAGGATAGCGCCCTGCTTCACGATCTTGTCGAGCCGGCCAAAGACATCCTTCTTGACCTCCATCGTTTCATAGACCGCTTCGATCACCAGATCGCAATCGGCCAGATCGTCGAAGCTCAGGCTGGGGGTCAGCCGGGCCATGGCCGCCTCGGCATCGGCCGCCTCGATCCGCCCGCGCTTGACGCTGGCTTCATAGTTCTTCGCCATGACCGCCACGCCCCGGTCGAGCGCGGCCTGTTCCTGCTCGACGATGGTGACCGGGATCCCGGCCGAAAGGAAGTTCATGGTGATCCCGCCGCCCATGGTACCGGCGCCGATCACGCCGACCTTGGCGATCTGGATCAGCGGCGTATCCGCGGGCAGATCGTCGATCTTCGCGCAAAGCTGCAGCGCGGCATCGATGTGCTCCTTGGCACTGGGCAGGGCATCGGTCATTGTACGGTTCCTCTCAATTCACCTGGCGGTCGTAGCCCGCCCAGTAGGGCGCGCGCAACTCGCGGCGCAGGATCTTGCCGCTGGCGTTGCGGGGCAGGGCCTCGATCACGTCGATTGTCTTGGGCACCTTGAACCCGGCCAGCCGCTCGCGCGCCCAGCCGATGACGCTATCGGCATCGATCGTGTGGCCGGGCTTGGGCACGCAGACGGCCTTCACCGCTTCGCCCCACTTTTCGTCGGGCACGCCGATCACGGCCACTTCAAGCACATCGGGGTGGCCATAGATGCCGCTTTCGACCTCGGCCGGGTAGACGTTCTCCCCGCCCGAGATGATCATGTCCTTGGCCCGGTCATAGATGTAGACATAGCCGTCTTCATCCAGATAGCCGACATCGCCGGTGGCGACCCAACCGTCCTTCATGGTGCTGGCGGTGGCATCGGGCAGCTTCCAGTAACCCAGCATGTTGTTGCTGGAGCGGGTGCAGATCTCCCCGATCTCGCCCACCGGCAGCACCGTGCCATCGGCCCCGCGCACTTCGATTTCCACGCCCGGCAGCGGCTTGCCGGCCGAGCGCATCCGCTGGTTGCCTTCGACCGTGTGGTCTTCGGGCGGCAGCATGCAGATCGTGCCGGTGGTTTCGGTCATGCCGTAAGCCTGGATGAAGCCCGCGCCGAACATGGCGATGCACTGGCGCAGGAGTTCCAGCGGGATCGGCGCGGCACCATAGAGGATGTATTTGAGATTGCTGAAATCGGTCTTGGCGCAGTCCGGGTGGTTGAGCAGCATCTGCAGCGCGGCCGGCACGATGAAGAACCGGGTCACGCCCTTGTTCATCACCGCGTCGAACACCTTGGGCGGATCGAACTCGGCCAGCACCACGCCGGGCAGGCCGGCAGCCAGCGCCATGATGCCCAGGCCCGTGCCGCCGATGTGGGCGCAGGGCATGGCCACCAGCACCGCCTCGTCCTCGCCCCACAGGTTGTAGGGCTGGGGATTGTCGAAAGCGGCCTTGCGCAGGCCGAACAGGTTGTCGTTCGAGAGGACCGCGCCCTTCGGATTGCCGGTGGTGCCGCTGGTATAGAGCTGCAGCACGGCATCGTGGGTTTCGGACGGGGTGAAATCGCTGCGCGGCGCCTCGGCGATCAGCTTGCGCGCCTCGGCCGAGGACAGGCAGGCAATCAGACCGGGGCGCTGGCCCAGCGTGTCCTTGCAGGCTTCGAACCCGTCGCCCAGGAACAGCACCTTGGCTTCGGCATTGTCGATGATGAAAGCCGCTTCCGGTTCGGCCAGCCGCCAGCCAACCGGGGTCATCACGATCCCGGCGCGCGCCGCGCCAAAGAACAGGGTGAAATAGGTCCCGCTGTTCTTGCCGAACCAGGCGATCCGGTCGCCCTTCTTGAGGCCCATTGCCAGGAGTGCGCTCGCCACCCGGGCGGTCGCCTGTTCCAGCTCGGCATAGGTCAGCTGCAGATCGTCGGAATCGATCGCGGCCCGGCCCGGCGATTTCGCCGCCCAGTGCCGGATGAACTGGTCAAAGGTGAACAGATCGCGCGTTTCGGCCACGCGATCGATCAATTTCTGGATATCCTGTTCGGTCATCTCATTCTCCCATCTCCCAGTTTAACCGGGCGATTAAGGAGAGCAAGCGGACTCTTGAGCTTACCCCGCCGCAGTTGCGATCAGCCGCGTGTAGAACGCGATCATCGCTTCCAGATTCCCCAGCGTGATATGCTCGTTGGTGCCGTGGATCATCTTGGTCTCGGCCGTGGAAAGCGAGATCGGCATGAACCGGTAAACGTCGTCGGAAACCGGGGTCATATTGCGGCTGTCGGTGCCGCCGACCACCAGATAGGGGGCGGCAATCAGGCCCTGATGCCCGGCCCGGGCCGAAGCGACGATCAGTTGCCAGCCGAGCGATGTGGACGAGGAAACCGGGGTAGGCTCGCGCGCGCCGCGTTCGGTGATCGCCACTTCCACCGGCAGGCCCGATACCGCAGCCTTGGCCCGCTTGAGAATCTCGGCCGAGGAATCCCACGGCGCGATCCGGTAGTTGATCAGCGCATTGGCGCTTTGCGGCAGGACGTTTTCCTTGGGCGAACCTTCCAGCATGGTCGGCGCGGTGGTGGTGTGGAGCATGGCGGCGGAAGTCGGGCTCTTGGCCATGGTCGAGACGATCTGTCCGCCCAGCAGCCACTTGTTGGCCGCAGCGACCTTGGTCATGCCCCCGGCCTGTGCGGCCAGCACGTCGATCATCGCGCCGACTGGGCCGCGCAGTTCCATCGGGTGCTGGTCGGCATGGATTGCGACCACCGCTTTCGACAGGTTGACCGTGCCGATTTCCGCCGGCGGCATCGATGAGTGGCCGCCGGGTGCCGGGGCGGTGACGCGCAGGGTGACATAGCCTTTCTCGGCCACGCCGATCATCATCGCCGGTTTGCCCAGCACCGGGGTGTCGGTGGTAATCACCCCGCCTTCGTCCAGCGTGAACAGCGCCTTGACCTTGCGGTCGGCCAGCAGCTTGGCCGCCGCCGCCGCGCCGGTCCCGCCGACTTCCTCGTCATGGCCAGAGACGATGTAGATCGTCCGCTTGGGCTTGAACCCTTGCGCCGAGAGGGCTTCGAGCGCTTCGAACATGGCGATCAGCGAGCCCTTGTCGTCGATCGTTCCGCGGCCCCAGACCGCGCCTTCGGCAATGGTTCCGGCAAAGGGCTGATACTTCCAGTCCTTCTCGGTCCCGGCGGTGACCGGCACCACGTCCTGGTGGGCCATCAGGATGATCGGCTGGGCGGCCGGGTCGCTGCCCGCCCAGGTATAGACCAGCGTCTGGCCCAGCAGTTCCTTCTGCATCGCGGCATGGGCCTTGGGATAGGTCGTGGCCATCCAGCCTTGCAGCTTGTCCCATTCGGCCGTCTGGTTCTGGGCGGCGTCCTGGTTGCTGACGGTCTTGAACTGGACCGCCTGGCTGAGGTTGCGGGCCGCGGCATCAATGCTGAAGGGGGCGGCCGGGGCAACCTTGATTGCCGAACCATCGGCCACTTCGCCCGGGGCGAACATCATGGTGCGCGTGGTCACCGTTCCGCCCAGCGCCAGCACGGCCACACCCAGGCCCAGAACCCACTTCTTCATTGCCATCCCCTCCGATGCGTTCCCCCGCAGGCTAGGCGGCGCGGGGCAGGGTGGCAAGACAGGTCCTATCCGCTTGCCATCAGGCTGGCATTGCCGCCGGCCGCCGTGGTGTCGATGCAGGTCACCCGCTCGGTCGCGAAACGGGCAAGATAGTGCGGCCCACCCGCCTTCGGTCCGGTGCCGGACAGCCCTTCGCCGCCGAACGGCTGGCTGCCGACCACCGCGCCGATCTGGTTGCGGTTGACGTAAAAATTGCCGACCCGCGCCCGCGATTGAACCAGCCGCCGGGTCGCGTCGATCCGGCTGTGCAGGCCCAGCGTCAGGCCAAAGCCGGTCGCGTTGATGTCGGCAATGACCTGTTCCAGCTCCTCGCCCTTGAACCGGGCAACGTGAAGCACCGGCCCGAAGTGTTCGGCATCCAGTTCGCGGATCGAGCCGATCTCGATGATCGTCGGGGCAACGAAAGTGCCCTTGGCGCAGGACGGGGGCAGCTCGCGTTGCCACACCGTATTGCCCAGCTTCCTCATCTTGGCGATGTGCGCGTCCAGCTTGGCCTTGGCCTCGGCATCGATCACCGGGCCGACATCGGTGGCGGGGTGTTCCGGATTGCCGATTACCAGTGCGGCAAAGGCCCCGCGGATCATCTCCAGCATGGCGTCGTAAACATCGTCCTGCAGGTACAGCACCCGCAGCGCCGAGCAGCGCTGGCCCGCGCTCTGGAAGGCGGAAGCGACGACATCGCGGGTGACCTGCTCCGGCAGGGCCGAACTGTCGACGATCATCGCGTTCTGTCCGCCGGTTTCAGCCACCAGGATCGGCAGCGGGCCGTCGCGACCCGCCAGACTGCGATTGATTGCGCGGGCGGTTTCGGTCGATCCGGTAAAGGCGACGCCTGCGATGCCCGGATCGGCGGTCAGCATGGCACCGACCTTGCCGTCGCCGGGGGCAAGCTGCACTACATCGGCCGGAATGCCGGCCTGATGCATCAACCGCACGGCCAGCGCGGCAATCAACGGGGTCTGCTCGGCCGGCTTGGCGATCACGGTGTTGCCTGCTGCCAGCGGCCCGGCGATCAGGCCGGTGAAGATCGCCAGCGGGAAGTTCCACGGACTGATCGCCACGAACACGCCGCGACCGTGCAGGGTGAGGCGGTTGTCCTCGCCGGTCGGGCCGGGCAGGCGTTCGCCTTCGGGGGTGAACAGGCGGCGCGCCTCGCCGGCGTAATAGCGCAGGAAATCAACCGCCTCGCGCAGTTCAAGCACGGCATCGACCAGGGTCTTGCCGGCCTCGCACTGGCACAGGGCGAGGAATTCCGAGGTGTTTGCCTCATAGAGATCGGCCACCTGCTCCAGCAGGTCGGCACGTCCGGCCCCGCCCAGTGCATCCCAGCGGGGCTGGGCGGCAACGGCAAGGCCGATCATCGCATCCACTTCGGCGGCGCTGGCCGGATGACACGAACCGATAATCGCCTCGTTGTCATGCGGGGCGCGGACGGGCTGGGCAGGGGCAGCTTCGCCCCGTTTCACCGTCGGTGCGGCGGTCCACTGCCCGTCTCCCTGCGGCAAGGCGGAAAGTCCTGCCAGCAGCGGTTCGCGCACCAGCGGGTCGGCCAGATCGACGCCCGCGCTGTTGACCCGGCCGGGGAAGATGTCGCGCGGCAGCGGGATTGCCGGATTCCGGCGCGGCGATAGCGCGGCCAGTTCCGCCACCGGATCGCCGACCAGTTCCGCGACCGGCACTTCGGCATCGGCCATGCGGTTGACGAAGGATGAGTTCGCGCCGTTCTCCAACAGGCGGCGGACGAGGTAGGCGAGCAGGTCCTTGTGGCCGCCGACAGGGGCATAGATCCGCACCGGGGTGCGCTGCTGTCCGGCCTCGGCCTCCAGCTTGGCCAGTTCCTCGTAAACGTCCTCGCCCATGCCGTGGAGGCGCTGGAACTCGAACTCGGCGCTGCCCGCCAGGGCCTTGATCGCGCCGACGGTATAGGCATTGTGGGTGGCAAAGGCCGGATAGATCGCATCAGGTGCGGCCAGCAGCTTGGCCGCGCAGGCGAGGTAGGACACGTCGGTCGCGACCTTGCGCGTAAAGACCGGATAGTCGCCGTGCCCGCCGACCTGGCTGAGCTTGACTTCGCTGTCCCAGTAGGCGCCCTTGACCAGCCGGACCATGATCCGGCGGTGGTGCCTCCGGGCGAGGGCCGTGACCCATTCGACCAGCGGCACGGCGCGCTTGGAATAGGCTTGCAAGGCGAGGCCAAAGCCCTGCCAGCCGGTGGCGAACAGGTCTGGATCCGCGACCAAATCCTCGATGATGTCGAGCGACAGTTCCAGCCGCTCGGCCTCTTCCGCATCGATGGTGAAATGGATGTCGGCCGCGGCGGCTTTCAGCGCCAGCTCCTTGAGCATCGGCACCAGCACCGCGCGGGCGGCCTCGGCATGGAGAAAATCATAGCGCGGGAACAGCGCGGACAGCTTGACCGAAATGCCGGGCGAGCGGACCACCCCTTCGCCCGCTTCCTGCGCGATCCGGTTCAGAGCGGCCTCGTAGGACCGGCGATAGCGCTCCGCATCGTCATAGGTCATGGCCGCTTCGCCCAGCATGTCGAAGCTGTGGGTCAGGCCCTGCTTGCGTTCCGGGGCGGCGCGCTCCAGCGCTTCATCGATGGTCCGGCCGAACACGAACTGGCCGCCCAGGATCTTCATCGCCTGCAAGGTGGCAGTTCTGATCACCGGTTCGCCCAGCCGGCTGACCGCGCGCTTGAGCGAGGCGCCGAACCCGCCGGCCTGCTTCTGGCTGAGCACCTGGCCGGTCAGCATCAGCGAGAAGGTGGCGGCATTGACGAAGGTGCTGCTGCTTTCCCCGACGTGTTCGGACCAGTCGATCCCGCCCAGCTTGTCGTGGATCAGCGCGTCGGCAGTGGCGGCGTCCGGCACCCGCAGCAGGGCTTCCGCCAGGCACATCAGGGCAATGCCCTCGTCGGTGCCAAGACCGTAGGTCTGGAGAAAGGCATCGAGGCCGCTGGCCTTGCGGGCGCGGGCGCCTTCGACCAGCCGCGCGGCGATCCGGCTGGCTTCGGCATGGACTGCGCTGGCCGGGGCGGCCTGCCGGATTCGCTCGGCCAGGCAGGCTTCCTCTTCCATGCGATAGGCGGCGCGAAGGGCGGAACGGTCGATCTGTCCAGACATGGGACAGGCCTCTAGCACTGGTTGCAACGGAAACCAATCTTGCGCGCAAACCTGTAGAAAAACTTAGCCGAAGCGCGGCTGCGCGGCGGTTTCATGGCGGGGCGCACTGCGCTAAGGCGGCGTTTCATGCTGAAACGGCTGTGCCTTGCCCTGGTCCTGCTGACCTCCTCCGCGCTGATGACCGCGCCGGGGCGGGCGATGCCGCTTGCGGTGATGGCCGACATCCCGCTGGGCCCGGCGATTCCGGGGGAAAGCCGCTATGCCGGGGCAGTGGTGCGGACGGTCAGGGGGATGATCGAATACACCCGCTGGCCGCAGCGCAATGATCCGCTGGTGCTGTGCGTGGCCGGGCCGACCCAGCACGCCGGGCAGATCGGATCGATCCGGTTAAGCGACGGACGACGGGTAGACCGGCGTAACGTCAATGCCACACCAGGTGCACTTGGCGGGTGTCACATCCTCTATCTGGGGAACCTGGCGATCGCATTGCAGCGCCAGCTGACCGAAGCCGTGCGCGGTCGCGGCGTGCTGACCATTGCCGAAGCCGACCCGTCCAATGCGGCCGAGGCGATGTTCGCTTTCACCTACAAGCCAAACGGCCTGTCCTTCCGGCTCAATGTCGATGCGGTCTCGCGCTCTGGCCTCAGGGTCGATCCGCGCGTGCTGCGCCTCTCGCAGGGAGGGGCGTGATCATGCCGGTGAAGGACGATCTGCCCCTGCCGACCCTGCGGGACATGCTGGCCAGCGCGCACCTCAGGCTGATCATGTTCGCGGTGCTGCTTGCCACGGCCAGTCTGGTGCTGAGCGGCGGGCTGGTGATCCGCAACTATGCCCAGCGCAACCTGGAACTGGTTGGCCGGACCGTGGCCTACACGGTGGAGCCGGCGGTGCTGTTCGGCGATCGCGAGGCGATCCGCCAGGGCATCGTCTCGGTTGCCGCCGGCCGCGGGATCGAGCGGGTCGAGGTGCGCGACAGTGCCGGCCAGCTGCTGGCAGAATGGCAGAACCCGCAGCAGGGCGCGCTGGCCACGCTGAGCCGCGCAGCCAACCCGGTGTTCTGGCCCAATCCGGCGGTCGACCAGGTCCACCGCGGCGAGGATCACATCGCCGAAGTGCGGATCTACGGTAACTCCGAGGGGATCCTGCGCTATGGTCTGGCCGGAACGATCATCGCGCTGGCCTGCCTTGGCCTGACGGTGATTGCGACCCGGATCCTGGCGCGCCAGCTGCAGAGCGAAGTGGTCCGCCCGCTGGAACATGTTGCCGAAGTGGCCCACGCCGTCCGGCGTGACCGCGCTTTCGAGCGCCGGGTGCCCGCCTCCGGCATTGCCGAGATCGACCGCTTCGGCCGCGATTTCAACGCGCTCCTGGCCGAACTGCAGGGCTGGCACGCCGGGCTGACGTCGGAAAACCGTGAACTGGCCTGGCGTGCCAGCCACGACGGGCTGACCGGCCTGGGCAACCGCCAGATGTTCGAAACGACCCTGTGCGGCGCGATCGACCATGCCCGGCGCGATGGCAGTGCGCTGGCCGTGCTCTATCTGGATATCGACCGGTTCAAGGCGATCAACGACGATCATGGCCATGCCTCGGGCGATGCCGCGCTGGTGGCGGTGGGGGAGCGGCTGCGCGCCGCGATCCGCCAGAATGACCTGGCCTTCCGGCTGGGCGGAGATGAGTTCGCGGTGCTGCTCGCGCCGACATCGGGCCGCGACCAGGCGGGCATGGTGGTGGAACGGATCCGGCAGGAAATGGCCCAGCCGTTCCGTCTGCCCAGCGGGGTTCACATCGCCGCGCGGCTCAGCGCCGGGGTGGCGATCTTCCCGGAAGACGGGGAAAGCGGCGATGCGCTCTTGCGCAAGGCCGATGCCCGCATGTACCGGGACAAGCGTAGGGATTTGGGGTCGGGAGTCTTTGTAAATGCGTAACATTCTCATCGCCATGCTGCTGGGCATGCTGGCCGCTTGCGCCACGGTTCCGGCCAAGCCGGCTTTCAACAAGCAGCAGGTGGCCGCCATGACCGAACTGGGGTTCGAGCCAGTGGGCGAGAATTACGAGCTCGACTTCAACGACCGCGTCCTGTTCGAAGTGGACAAGAGCGACCTGCACCCCGAAGCCGCCGCTTCGCTCGGCAAGATTTCCACGGCCCTGCAGGCTGTCGGGATCAAGGGTGCCACCGTGGTCGGCCACACCGATTCGACCGGGGCGGACGATTACAACCTTGGCCTGTCACAGCGCCGCGCCGCCTCGGTCAAGGCGGGACTGGCCGCATCGGGCATGGACCCGGCCCGGGTTCGCGCCGAAGGCCGGGGCGAGACTCAGCCGGTTGCCAGCAACGATACCGAGGAAGGCCGCGCCCAGAACCGCCGCGTGGTGGTCATCGTTTCGCCGGAAGACACGCAGTAAGCTTCAGGATTGCCCGCCGCGCTGACGGCCTTATGACCGCAGCATGAGCGCAGCCTGGCAATTCTGGATCGATCGCGGCGGAACTTTCACCGATGTCGTGGCCCGCGCCCCCGATGGCGCGGTGCGCACAGCCAAGCTGTTGTCCGAAGATCCGGCGCGAAACGAGGATGCGGCGATTGCCGCTATCCGCCTGCTGACCGCAACGCCGGCCGGTCCGTTGCCGCCCTGCGCGGTGCGGATGGGCACCACGGTTGCCACCAATGCCCTGCTGGAACGCAAGGGCGAGCCAACGGTGCTGGCGATCACGCGCGGCTTTGGCGATGCCCTGACCATCGGCAGCCAGGAACGACCCGAACTGTTCGTGCGCGAAATCGTCTTGCCAAGGCCGCCCCACGCCCATGTGATCGAGGTCGACGAGCGGGTGACGGCCGAGGGCGAAGTGCTGCGAACGCTAGACGAGGAGGCCGCCACTGCCGCCTTTGCCGAAGCGGTGGCGGCAGGGTTCCGCTCGATCGCGATCGTCCTGCTGCACGGCTGGCAGCACAGCGCGCATGAGGCGCGGCTGGCGCAGCTGGCGCGGGAGGCCGGTTTTGCCCAGGTCTCGGTCAGCCATGAACTGGCCCCGCTGATCAAGCTGGTCCCGCGCGGGGATACCACGCTGGTCGATGCTTACCTGTCCCCGGTGCTGCGGCGCTATGTCGACAATTTCACCGGGCAGCTCGGCGGGGCCGGGCAGGCGCTGTTCATGCAATCGAGCGGCGGGCTGATCGATGGGGCGCGGTTCCACGGCAAGGACGCGATCCTCTCCGGCCCGGCAGGGGGGATTGTCGGCATGGCCCGCACTGCCGAAGCGAGCGGCGCGGACAAGGTGATCGGCTTCGACATGGGCGGCACGTCCACCGACGTGTCACACTATGCCGGGCATTACGAACGCGACAGCGAAACCCGCGTGGCCGGCGTGCGGATCCGCACCCCGATGCTGCGGATCCACACCGTGGCGGCGGGCGGCGGATCGATATGCCGGTTCGATGCCGGGCGGCTGGTGGTCGGCCCGGAAAGCGCCGGGGCGGTGCCGGGTCCGGCCTGCTATCGCCGCGGCGGCCCGCTGACGGTGACCGATTGCAACGTCATGCTGGGCAAGCTGATCCCGGCGCATTTTCCCAGCCTGTTCGGCCCCAACGGCGATGAGCCGATCGACCGCGCCGTGGTGGCGGAAAAGTTCGGAGTGCTGGCCGACCAGATCGCCGCCGAAACCGGGCAACGGATGCAGCCCGAGGAAATCGCCGAAGGCTTCGTGCGGATTGCCGTCGCCAACATGGCCCAGGCGATCCGCCAGATCAGCGTGGCGCGCGGGCATGATGTGACCAGCCATGCGCTGGCCTGCTTTGGCGGGGCGGGCGGGCAGCACGCCTGCCTGGTGGCCGATGCGCTGGGGATCGAAACGGTGCTGATCCATCCGCTGGCCGGGGTGCTTTCCGCCTATGGCATGGGCCTGGCCAGCGAATCCGCCGTGCGCGAGGCGAGCCTGGGCCTGCCGCTGGCGGCAGGGGTAGAGGCAGCGGTCGAAGCGCTGCGGGCGCGCCTGTCGGAGGAAGCCGAGACCCAGCTCGGCCAGACCCCAAGCCGGATCGCGGCCAGCCTGTTCATCCGCCCGCAGGCATCGGAAAACGCGATCGAACTGGCTCCCGGCCCAGCCGGGGAACTGGCCGAGGCCTTTGCCGCCGCCCACCGGGCCGAGTTCGGCTATGACGGCAGCGGCCCGCTGGTTGTCGACCGGGTGCGGGTGGAAGCGGTGCTGGAAGATGCCTCGGCCATCGGCCTGACCTGGCCCCTGCCGGAAGCGAGCGGGGACCCGCTGGAAATGGCGTCATGCTGGATGGCGGGGGCGATGCGCCAGGTCCCGGTGTGGCACCGCTCGGCCCTTGCGGCGGGCTTCAGCGCCGCAGGTCCCTTGGTGGTGATCGATGATCTGGCCACCACGGTGGTCGAACCGGGCTGGGCGCTGGGCGTCGATCCCGACGGCACCCTGCGCCTGATCCGTGCAGAAGCGCGGGCGCCGCGGGGTGAGGAGAGCATCGCAGCCGATCCGATCCGGCTCGAAGTGTTCAACGGCCTGTTCATGGGCATTGCCGAGGAAATGGGCTCGGCGCTGGCCCGCACCGCCAGCTCGGTCAACATCCGCGAGCGGCTCGATTTCTCCTGCGCGCTGTTCGATGCGGCGGGGCGGCTGGTGGCCAATGCGCCGCACATGCCGGTGCATCTGGGCTCGATGGGGGAAAGCGTGGCGCGGATCATCGCGGCGCGCGGGGAAGGGCGCGATGGCCGGGGCATCCGGCGCGGCGATGCCTATGTCCTCAACGCGCCCTATGCCGGGGGCACCCACCTGCCGGATATCACCGTGGTCGCGCCGGTCTTCGTTGCCGGCTATGGCGACGCGCCCAGCTTTTATGTGGCCGCGCGCGGGCACCATGCCGATGTTGGCGGGATCGCCCCGGGATCGATGCCGCCGACCAGCCGGACGATCGAGGAGGAAGGCGTCCTGCTCGACAACGTCCTGCTGGTTGACGAGGGCCGGTTCTGCGAAGCGGAGCTGCGCGCGCTGCTGTGCAGCGGGCGCTGGCCGGCCCGCAATGTCGATCAGAACATCGGCGATCTTTCCGCCCAGGTTGCCGCTTGCCGGCGCGGGGCGGTGGGCCTGGAGGCGGCCTGCCGGGATCATGGCGCCGATGTAGTCCGGGCCTATATGGGCCACGTCCACGCCAACGCCGAAGAGGCGGTAAGACGCCTGATCGGGCGGCTGGAGGACGGCAGCTTCCGGCTGGAAATGGACAATGGCGCGGTAATTGCCGTGGCGGTCTCGGTTGACCGGGCGGCGCGCCATGTCACGATCGACTTTGCCGGAACCAGCGCGCAGCTGCCGGGCAATTTCAACGCGCCGTTCAGCGTGGTCCGCGCCGCGGTAATGTATGTGCTGCGGACCATGATCGACGATCCGATCCCGATGAACGAGGGCTGCCTGGCCCCGGTAACGATCCGGGTGCCGGATGGCTCGATGCTATGCCCACGCTATCCCGCCGCCGTCGTCGCCGGCAATGTCGAGACCAGCCAGGCGGTGACCGATGCCCTGTTCGGGGCCTTCGGCGCGATGGCCGCCAGCCAGGGGACGATGAACAATTTCACCTTCGGCAACGCGCGCTACCAGTATTACGAAACCATCGCCGGGGGATCGGGTGCCGGGCCGGGCTTTGCCGGGGGCAGCGCGGTGCAGACCCACATGACCAACAGCCGCCTGACCGATCCCGAGGTGCTGGAAAGCCGCTTTCCGGTGATGGTGGAAGAGTTCCGCATCCGCACCGGATCGGGCGGGTCGGGCCGCTGGCCGGGCGGCGATGGGGCGGTCCGCAAGATCCGCTTCCGCGAAGCGATGGAGGCGGGGATCCTGTCCGGCCGGCGCCTGACCCGCCCGTTCGGCCTGGCCGGCGGCGGCGATGCCTTGCCCGGAATCACCCGCGTCGAGCGAACCTCAGGCGAGGTTGAGGTTCTTGATTTCACCGCCGGGGTGACAATGGCTCCGGGCGATGCCATCGTGATCGAGACACCGGGCGGGGGAGGATACGGCGCGCCATGAATTATTGGGTTCTCGCCGGAATCGCGGTGATGATTGCGGGTTTCACCCTGCGCCTCAACGCGCTGGTGGTGGTCGTGCTGGCAGCCCTGGCGACGGGCCTCGCCGCCGGACTTGAGCTGGTTGCGATCGTGTCGGCCTTCGGCAAGGCCTTCAACGATACCCGCTATGTCAGTGTGGTCTGGATCGTCCTGCCGGTGATCGGGCTGATGGAGCGGCACGGCCTGCAGGAACGCGCCCGCGCGCTGATCGAGGGGCTGAAGGGCGCAACCCTGCCGCGCCTGCTGACCGGCTATCTGCTGCTGCGTCAGGTCACTTCGGCCATGGGTCTTACTTCGATCGCCGGCCATGCCCAGACCGTGCGCCCGCTGCTGGCGCCGATGGCCGAAGCCGCGGCCAGGCCAAAGGACGAAGCCGAGGCCGAGCGGGTCAAGGCCATGGCCGCCGGGACCGACAATGTCGGCCTGTTCTTTGGCGAGGACATTTTCATCGCGATCGGATCGATCCTGCTGATGAAAGGCTTCATGGAGCAGAACGGGATCATTCTGCAGCCGCTCGAGCTGTCGGTCTGGGCAATCCCGACCGCCTTTGCCGCCTTTGCCATCCATGGCCTGCGCATCTGGCTGATGGGGAGGGCAAGGGCATGATCGGCCTCGCCCACGTCTACATTCTGGCGGGGATTGCCTTTGCCGCCTTCGCGCTGCTTTCGGCCGGCGATGCCAGCAATCCGAAGCGGTGGGGCAATGCCGCTTTCTGGGGGCTGCTTGCCCTGTCCATGCTGGCCGGGGACCAGCTGGGCGATTTCGCCAACGGCCTGCTCGTCCTGGCGTTGGTCGCGATTGCCGGCTTCGGCGGGCTGGGCCGGGGCGAGCAGCGCGGCTCGGCCGAAGCGCGCGCCGCCGGGGCCGCGCGCCACGGCAACCGCCTGTTCCTGCTCGCGCTGGTCATCCCGGCCGTGGCTCTGGCCGGAACCTTCGGTTTCAAGGCCGTGCCGTGGCTGGTCGATCCCAAGAACGTCACGCTGGTCAGCCTTGCGCTGGGCGCGCTGCTGGCGCTGGTGCTCGGCATGACCTGGCTGAAGGCAACTCCAGCCGAGCCCTTGCATGAAGGTCGCCGGCTGATGGATTCGGTCGGTTGGGCGGCGATCCTGCCGCAGATGCTGGCCAGCCTCGGCGCGGTCTTCGCGCTGGCCGGGGTCGGCCAGGTAGTCGGTGATCTGATGAGCGCGGTGATCCCCGATGGCAGCCGCCTGGCCGCCGTGATCGCCTATGGCCTCGGCATGGCGCTGTTCACCATGGTGATGGGCAATGCCTTTGCCGCCTTCCCGGTGATGACCGCCGCAATCGGCCTGCCGCTGCTGATACACCAGTACCACGGCGATCCCGCGGTGGTCGCCGCGATCGGCATGCTGGCCGGCTTCTGCGGCACGCTGATGACCCCAATGGCCGCCAACTTCAACGTGGTCCCGGCCGCGCTGCTCGAACTGAAAGACCGCAACGCCGTGGTGAAAGCGCAGATCCCCACCGCTCTGCCGCTCCTCGCCGTTAACATCGCCCTGATCTGGTTCCTGGCCTTCTGATGCAGCTCACCCCCCAAATCGCCGCGCGGTTCATGGCGCTGACCAGTGGTCACCTGACCCGCGAATACCCGCACAAGCTCGATCACGTGATGGATGGCCCGGCCGATGTACTGGCCCCATCGGTGCTGCACCCGATCTTTCACGGCAGCTTCGATTGGCATTCCTGCGTCCACGGCTGGTGGCAGGTGCTGCGCCTGGCCCGGCTCTATCCCGATCTCCCCGAAGCGGAGCAGGTGCGTGCGCTCGCCGCGCGGATGCTGACGGCAGAGAATTTCGCCGCCGAATGCGCCTATCTCGACCGACCGTCATCGCGCGGGTTCGAGCGGCCCTATGGCTGGGCCTGGGCGCTGGCGCTCCACGGTGAAATGGTTCGTCACGATGCGCCATGGGCGCGCCGCGCCGATGCCTTCGCCCGGGCTTTTGCCGACCGGTTTGCAGCCTTCCTGCCGCTCCAGACCTATCCGATCCGGACCGGCACCCATTTCAACAGCGCCTTCGCCACGGTCTTGGCGCGTGACTGGGCCTCAGAGCACGATCCTGATCTGGCCGAGCTGATCGCCCGCCGCGCGCAGGACTGGTTTGCCAATGACCGCGCCGCCCAGGCCTGGGAGCCGGGCGGCGACGAGTTCCTCTCTGGCACGCTGTGCGAGGCCCTGCTGATGAGCCGCGTGCTGGGCGCGGATTTCCCCGGCTGGTTCGATGCCTTCCTGCCCGATGTCGCGGCGGGCCAACCGGCCACCCTGTTCACCCCCGCCACGGTCAGCGATCGCAGCGACGGCAAGATCGCCCACCTCGACGGCCTCAACCTCAGCCGGGCCTGGTGCTGGCGAGGAATCGCGCAGGCCCTCGGCCCGAACCACCCGGCCCACGCCATCGCGCGCAGCACTGCCGAAACGCACTTGACCGCCGCCCTGCCGCACGTGGCGGGCGACTACATGGGCGAACACTGGCTCGCCAGCTTCGCCCTGCTGGCGCTCGAAAGCGCCTGATTTAGGGGAAAAATGGTGCCCAGAAGAGGACAAACAAGTAAAAATTAAGTATTTGATATACTTGCTATATACACATTTCGAAGATTGAAATGCCACTTGTCATGCCCCCAAGTCTGAATTGCTTAGAAGATTTGGGTCTCTAAGCGCTGTTTCAGGCACATTCATCATGTATCACGGCGTATCGTTCCAATGCAAGCTTTTTGGTTCGATTTATTTTTGTCTACTTGTTGCAATACGTACCGGTTTTGTGTCCTCGCGGTTCGATCGCGCCATGGCATGGCGCCTTTGGCCATGAGCCGCTGACCATGTTCCCCCAGTCGAAGAGCTGTCGACATGGGCAAGGTATCGTCGGCCTGCCTGCTTGCAGGTTGATTGCCTGCCAGGCCTGATGTTCAGCAGACACGGGGCAAGCTGATCCCCTGCAGGGTGTATTGCAGAGTTATACCCTCCAGGGTATAGGATGACCATCGGAGGCAGTGATGGATCAGCTTGTAAGACTGCCGAGGCAGCTAGGTGCAGTCATCCAGAGCGCGCGTGTGCGGCAGGGAATGACCCAGTCAGAGCTGGCCGGTATCTCCGGCACACAGCAGAAAACCATATCAGCCATCGAGAATGGCAGCGTTGGAGTAAAGCTCGGCACGCTGCTCCGCGTGATCGGGAGCCTCGATCTCGATCTGAAGATCGGGCCGCGAGAGCGCGGCCCTGCCATCGAAGATGTCTTCTGAGGCCATTCAATAATTTTGGCTGGGAGCTCTTTCCTGCGCACCGCAGCAGCGCCCCGCTCACCCCAATCCGTGAGGCACCGAGAACTATGACGCCGATGCTTTCAGTTTAAGAATTCTAGGAAACGCTAAGCTTGGCTTAGTGAAATCGATCAAACTTAAACTCGACTCGGGTTTAAAAACATGCCATAAGGCTAAGCATGGCTACGCGTTTTGAGGGAAAACTAAACCAGCTGCAGCAAAAGCTCCCCGATGGGCTGCTAGTGGATGCTGCCTGGTTAGAGGACCAAGGCTATTCTTCTGCACTGCGCAGCCAATATGTCCGTGCAGGATGGCTCCATAGCCCAGCGCGCCGCGTCTATCGCCGATCCCAATCCCCACTGACTTGGGAACAGGTCGTCATATCGCTTCAATACCTCATGGATCTGCCGCTCACCGTAGGCGGGCGCACTGCGCTCGAGGAGCTTGGCTATGCGCATTATCTCTCCGCGCGGATGCGCGAGGTCCACCTTTATGGACCGACACGTGCCCCGACATGGCTGGCCGACCTGCCCCTCGATATAGACTTCCAGTGGCACAACAGCCTGCGCCTGTTTCCGAGCGATGCTGATGCCCCACCAGCGCCGCAACCTGTGATGTACAGTGCTGCCGGCATGAGCCTCCCAATACGATATTCCAGCAAGGAGCGTGCGCTGCTCGAACTTCTCGACGAGCTCCCGCACCGCGAAAGCTTCCATCAGGTCGATATGTTAATGGAGGGCATGAGTGACCTCAGTCCGCGTCGATTGCAGACCCTGCTCGAGGCCTGCGCAAGCGTGAAGGTAAAGCGGCTTTTCTTCTTCTTTGCTGATCGGCACCGCCATGCTTGGCGATCGCGGCTCGACATGGAGCGGGTCGATCTAGGGGCGGGCAAGCGCGTTCTCGTGAAAGGCGGTAAGCTCGATCCCATCTACCAGATAACCGTCCCGTCTGACTTGGGAGGCCAATGAGAGCATGGCTTTCCTCGATACCTACCGGCAGCAAGTCGCGCTCCTGATCCGCACCATCCCTTTTGTCGCCAGGGAGCAGGCATTTGCCCTGAAAGGCGGAACTGCGATCAATCTGTTTGTGCGCGACATGCCCCGCCTGTCTGTCGATATTGATCTGACCTATCTGCCGGTCGAGGACCGCGCCACATCGCTCAAGGCCATAGATGCCGCGATGCTGCGAATTGCAGAGCAGATTGGCGGCGGCATTCCAGGCGCGAAGATCCATCCGTCCCGCTCTGCTGGCGACGACATCGTCACCAAGCTGATCGTCCGTTCCGGGGATGTGCAGATCAAGATTGAGATCACGCCGGTCTTGCGCGGCACAGTCTACGAACCTGTCATCACTCCTGTGGTGCCGAGGGTCGAAGAGGAGTTCGGCTTTGCCGAAATGCCGGTTGTATCCTTTGCCGACCTCTATGCCGGCAAGATCGTCGCAGCTCTTGATCGCCAGCATCCGCGCGACCTGTTTGATGTGCGCGACCTTCTCGCCCACGAGGGGATAGGGGACGAACTGCGCCGCGCATTCCTTGTCTATCTGATCAGCCATAATCGCCCGATGGCAGAGATCCTCGCCCCCGCACGCAAACCACTGACAGAGGAATATGCGCGGGGGTTTGTCGGTATGACCATCGAGCCGGTTGAACTTGCCGAACTTGAAGCCGCTCGCGAGGCGCTAATCACTGCGATGGTCGCTGAAATGCCCGAAGCTCATCGGCATTTCCTTGTCGGCTTCAAGAAAGGCACGCCCGATTGGGACCTTCTCGGCATACCAGGAGCCGACAAACTGCCTGCCGTTCTGTGGAAGCGACAGAACCTCGATCGCCTTCCTGACGGGAAGCGAAATCAGCTGATCGCTGCCTTGGAGAATGTGCTGCTTGCGTAACCATATGCGTGGCCCAGTTGCGCCATGCCATGGGGCTAAATGCCCGACTTTCGTCAACGCTAGGGCTCGCAGCCGATAGGGTTTCCGTCGCCAACGAGGCGCTCGGCGAAGCCTTCGCTCGTGACGATAGATGGGCGCAACCGAGTCGCGCAGATTCCGGCAACAAACGCCGACACAATGCGCTACGGTTGCCGTTGATCACCGCCAAGATCGAGCGTGAGCTCGTCGCTCACACAATTCTTGCTGACCGCAATGCGTCCCAGTGCGTCCACTCGCGTCCTCGCATTATTTGGAACGACATTTGATCCCGTTTTGTTCTTTCCAACACCCAAGCGTCGCACATAGCTTCTGATGGTCACTGAAGCTCAGGCAGAGGTGTCGGGTTGAACACAGGATCGCCGTGCGTCTCGCCGTGCGACGGTCAACCCGCCACTCCGGAAGGGGACGACGGCGCCAGTGACAGAACCTTGAACCAAGAGGAATCTGTCATGTCGAATACCGAACTGATCACCTGCCAGGAGGTGCTGCGCCTGACCGGCATACGCAGCCGCTCCACCATCTGGAGGAAGATGCGAAAGGGGGGCTTCCCCCATCCTGTCGACATCGGCGGGGGGCGCATTCGCTGGCGCGCCGCCGATATTTCGGAATGGATCAACGCCCTTCCGCTGCGCCGCTACTGACCCCCTCAATTGGCGGGCCGTGGCCCGCAGAAAGCACTCCCACAATGTCCATCTATTCCATTTTGAAGGCCGCCTTGCGCGCGCAAGGCTGGATCCTCGCCCGCGTCCCTGAAGATGACGAGCTGCACGCAGCCGAGCTTGTCGACCTTCTTACTGAGGACAACGCTGACGGACGAGCGCGGCGCTTCGCTCTTGCGTCCTGGCTGATATTCGAGCGCCCTGTCATCGCGCGGTTTCTGGGCGAGACCTGCATCCTCACCATCGAAGGTCCAATCTACCTCAAGGACGGCTTTGGCTATCCTCTGGGAAGCCAGATGCAAACCGAGTTTGGCTGGCTCGCCCTTGCCCCGGTGGAGACCGGTCAGCTCATCGATGAGCTGCGCGCTGCGATCGATCTGGTGCTGATGCGGTGGTTCACAGACCCCGCAATGGTACCTCGCCAGACGTCGTCACGACAGCCGCGTGAGCGGTTCTTCGATGACCATCTCGCCTGGACCCAGATCCGGCTTGCGACGCCTCCCGTCCGTCACGAGGAGCAAGCCGCCGATGACCAGTAACCTCGGAAAAGCGGGAACCATGAAGGGCCACGATGCGATGCATCGGGCCCGGAAAAGGGATACACACCCCACGCACGCGTGCAGCGAGGATTTCTGCGGGTTTGACGGGATGCGGATAGCATCTCGCCTCCGGTCCACAATCGGCACCCACGCAATTCCGCCATTTTTGGCGATGGCGGATCGCATCGCCCCGGAGGCGGTGCGATGAGCGCGCGGGTGCAGACGGTGCGCCTCAACCCATCGCAATACCGGGTGCTCGCAGAGTTCGCGCAGCGGCGCGGGCTCAGCCAGTACGCCATGCTTGGCCGCGTCGTTGAAGAGGGGCTCCTGGCCCTGATTCACGGCGCCGACCGGGAGACCGATCTTGCCGAAATGGCGAGTGATCTGCCCCCTTCAGAGTGGTCCAGTTTCTATTTTAGAATTGGTCACG
>ERZ761602.1639-NODE-1639-length-39587-cov-7.903445_pt1 | contig 39587 bp, 36 predicted proteins | sample MGYA00512165_ERZ761602 | MGnify/ENA primary metagenome ERZ761602 (study PRJEB28899, sample SAMN02445085) | bioreactor sludge metagenome | biome: EBPR sludge; isolation source: Thorneside wastewater treatment plant | place: Australia: Brisbane, Thorneside...
ATCTATTCCGTTTCTACGATAAAAGAGAAATAACAGAGCTATCCACAAAATATTTATTCAAAGAAATGTTTGGCGGATTTTTCTTTGGCTTTTTTACCATTTCATTATCCATTTTCATTTTATACGTATTAGGGTATTATCACGCGATTAGTTTCTCAACCACTCATTACTCCTTAAAGTTTTTCACGATATTATTATTTGCAGGCATCGTTGAAGATTTATTTCACCGAGGATTAATAGTAAGGGTCTGTGAAAATTGGTTAGGTACTCACCTTACCCTTGTTATTGCCATGTTAATAGAACTGCAACACGTTTATAATCCCAATTCCAACCTGTTTAGTTTTTTCTATTACTTAATTTGGGGGTTTACGATGGCCATGTTGTTTGTCTATACTAAAAGAATATGGCTACCGTATTTCTTCCATATCGGTTGGAATTTTGCCCAGCCATTTTATGGCTCAAATCTTACCGGAACAAGTGATTTGGGCAGTATCATTCAATCAAAATTTAATGGCCCCGAACTATTGACAGGGGGTGCCGTTGGAATTGAGGATTCCATTTTTGCAACAACTTTTTTATTGCTTATTGGAATAGCACTTTATTACCGCGCAAAAAAAGAAGGTAAAATTGTAAAACGTAAACTGTTTACCAGATGAATTTGAACGATGCGTGTTTAGGTCTTAGCCACTATTTTTCTCCAAAGATTATTGGCGAAGTAAATGACCACTATATAAAAGTTGCAAAAATAAAGGGGCAAGAAGTGCCTTGGCATAATCATGAGAATGAAGATGAGTTATTCTATATCATTGACGGGCAACTCCTGATGGAAATGGAGAATCAACTGGAATTTACGATGGAAAAGGGTGACCTGTTTGTTGTGAAGAAAGGAATAAACCATCGTGTTTCCTCAAAAGCGGAATGCCTGATTATGCTGATTGAACCGAAAACTACCGAACATACCGGCAAGGTGAAATCAGCCATTAGTAAATCAATTGAAGAACAAATCTATTAAACTACTAGCATGGCAACCGTTGATTTTTCAAAAATTGAGCCCAAAGAAATCATTAAGGTTTTAAAGGGCTATATGAATTTGCAAGGAAGAGTATTGGAGTAAAGAAAGACTGCGAAGAAATAGTGCAGGATGTATTTGTTTCACTTTGGGAACGCAGGGAAGGGTTGGAAGTTGATTCGCTGAGGGTCTATTTGTTTACGTCCGTAAAGTATAAAGTCATCCGGTATATCAAGCATCAAATGGTTAAGAGGAAATATGAAGAGCATTTCAAGAACTTTGAAGCGACCTTTGTTACCCCAATAGAACCAGAAAAAAGCATACCGATTGTTCCTTTGCATGCACTGCTAAGTGAATCGCTTCAGGGCTTGCCCGACCGCTGTCGCGAAGCCTTTCAACTCCGGCTCGAACAAAACCTCACTAACTCCGAAATTGCCCAACGCATGCGCATCTCTAAACGCACCGTGGAGGACTATATGACCACGGCCTTTGCACATCTAAGAAAGTTTAGGAAGGAGATTTTGGGAGTGGAGTAGTTAGACTTACTCACCTTCATATTGATTCGCTGCTAGAAGCTAGGCCAATCATTGTATGTCTGTTTTTATTGATTAATCTTAAAGCCTGCAAACAAAAACAAAATGCCCCTTTCAAAAGTATTCTTATCAGACGCCTGAGAATTCGCAAGATCCCGAAATGTAAAACCAATACCACCAATAGAACTATAACCGGGGCTATCGGATGCTTTGGGTAGAATAAAAATTCCGAGGCCGGCATCATGACGACTACCTAGTGAAAAGAATGCAGACCTTTGATAAATGGTAAACCCGATCTGATCTTCGAACCATCCGGGCAAGAAAGCTATATCATTGTCAATACGAAAAGCATTTTTTTCTTCGTAGTCCCCAATTTTTACGTCCGTAACTTTGTTAATCTGTATTCCGCTGTTGCTGAAATAAGGTTTTAGCACATTGCCATCATTTAACTCGTCAATATTGTTTTGAGCAGCAAACCCGGACGCTAAACCTAAAAACCATTTCGAACTTGCGATGTAGTTTATATTTAGCATAAATTTTTTCGGTGCAAACCTGGCTTTCTTGTATCCGTCAGCGTTAAGAGAATCCGCTATCTTGTAGGTAGCCCGCCCCAGGTTGGCATCCAGAAAAATCTGAAAAAGTCGGGCTTTGTTTTTTTTATTGACTCGTTGGGTAATAAAGCCGGGTTTAAAATTTACCTCATAGCCAAAATTCAATTCACCCTCATCATACAAAGAAGCTAACCCATCAGTTGCCGAAAATTTGATGTTGACATTGGCAAACTTACCCCAATCCCGATTGGCAAACCGAATCCCGTAAGGCTCCTTGTCCTTAAAAATACCGCCAAGTTTGATTGATGTTTCAGATGTGTTGAAGCGCAAGAAGTAATAGTCACTTGTAAAATTTAATGTGGTCTCACCGCTTTCATCTTCGAATAGATTTTGTGCCGATGTTCGGAATGTGGCACAGGCTATCAACATTAGTAAGATTACTCTCATTGAATTGCAGGTGTAAATATGAGCGATACACTGTCGATCTGAATCTCAGGAAGCTGTTTGTTTTTGATTTTGACATAGAAGAACTTATTAGTTGCTCCATTAACACATTTATTAAACTCCACCTCAGACTCCAATGGGCTTTGGATTAGAAACTCGGACTCCACCTTGACTTTCATTTTCGGTACGACTTCATTTCGACACAACAAAACTATCTTGATTGATAGTGAATCAGGCACTGGTAAAACAGCACTATCCAAATAGAGAGGAGCTTTTAAAATGTATTTGTCGCCATCTTTCTTAAAAACCTTTCTGTGAGGAATTTGATTTAGAGCGAATGCCACAACACCTTGGGCGCCCTCCAACGTGCCTGAAATCGTAACGTTCGGCACTTGACCGTAATCCAGCCCCTGGTAATCATAAAAATCAGGGCTCTCTTTGGTGGTACAAGCCATTAGCAAGAGTAAAAAAAAGATAGTCACTCGCATAGCTGAGGTTTTTGTTACGGTTAATGAGAGAGGTGGTCAAATGTCTCCTTGAAGATAAAACATTTTTTTCTGAAAGTAATCCCACGCTGACCAGGTATCATAAGGGGAGGTTATTCAGGCATGCGCATTCCAAGCGTTTGAATAACACCTTCATTTGGTGTTACCGCCAGATAAGTAATACAGCTTAGTTTTGCCGATTTACTGTGTGCTTGCTAAATATTTTTGGTCATGATATAATCCAATACTTTATATCCATTTCCAAAATCTGTCTCCTCCTCACCGATAGAACGGAATCCCTGCTGCTGATAAAAACGAAGAGCATTTTGATTTTTGAAAAAGACTTTTAAAATCAATGCATCGTGCGCTGTTTGGGTAGCCAAACCAGATATATACTCAAGGAATGCCTTACCAATTCCTTTTCCGTGAAACCCAGGCAACACATATAATTTGTGAATCATCAAGCTGGTTGATGATTTATATTGCTTCTCGATTGAAGCAAACCCTAACGATTCGTTGGTGTGACAGGCGAGAATAAACTGCTGCCCTTTTTCCATTTGCTGCCTGATGGATTGTTCGTTGTAAATCAAATCAAGCATGTACTGAAGCTGCGCAGGGGGTAACAAGGAGCCATATGCAACAGGCCAGGTGGTGTATGCTATGGATTGGATGATTTTCCACTCCTCCGGTGCAGCAAGTCTGAATTCAATATCAAGGGATGATGTTTGCACACTCTACTTTGAAACCCTCTCCAAACCTTTTTTAGCACCTTCCAGCTTACTATCTAACTTCAAGGCGGTTTCATAGTATCGTTTTGCTTCAGCTTTATTCCCTTGTTTTTCTTTAATCTGACCCAATCTCATATTGGCACCGGCTTGGGAAGGTTCTTCTTTTGTGGGTGTATGTTTCAGATACTTTAGCAACAACTCTTCACCGCGTTCCATATTCATTCCGGTGAGTGCAGTAATTTTTCCATATCGGTATTGCTGTAAAAAATTTTCCGGATTGCTTTTGATTGATTCTTCCAATAGGGGCAACGTCTCCTTCGCCATAGCTTTTGCCTTGTCCTCGCCACCTCCCATAAATTCCGGAGCCATAATGTACGCGTCCACCAACGATACCCGTGCATTAATAATTTTAGGATTCAACTGTGCTGCCTTCTCCCAAGCCCGGAGTGCTTTGGGTCCCACCGACATTTGCGTGAATACATTTGACTCACTGCCAACGCCTGAATAGGCATCACCTAACCAATTAAAGTATTCACCGTTAGTCGAGTTCTTCTCAGTTGCAATTTTAAAATAGTCAACGGCATCATCGTACTCTTTTTTATCGTAGGCAATTCTTCCAAGATAATACTGAGCCGCGCCATAGTCAGCAGAAGTTTTTTCGATTCCCTTAAAAGATTTAGTCGCTTCCTCAAGCTTCTTGGATTGATAGAGTGTTATCCCTTTTTGAAGGTTACTCTGCCCGTGCGCCATGAACGTTAGTGATGCTAAAAGGAATGTTATACAGTAAGTAAGCTTCATTGATGTTTCGTTAGTCGTTAATAATAGATTTAATGCTCTTCATTTAGTGGCTCGGCCTCACGCCTCATTTATGATGAGGCAACACCCTTGTTGCCACGAACGCCCTTTATCAAAAGCCAAAGCATGAGTGCCAGTTCTCCAAACATGGCCGGCATTCCAAAAGTAAAAATCAAGTCCTTGTATTCGGGGAGCACAATACTGGTAAAACTCAGCAGCACATACACAATTCCGTTGATAATTAACCATATCCCCAGAAAGCGGGGAATGAATACAGATTGATAAATAAGTATCGCTAACGGAAAGAGCCAGAGACCCCAAAATAACTCCAATGCCAAAACAGTGTAGTCATTAATTTTAAGAAACGCCATGGCTAGGTCTTGCCGTTGCGCCAATTCAAAAGACTTTAGAATTCCTCCTTTTAATGTAAGTATTGCTGCAATACTTAGACCTGCTTTGACAAATGCCACCGGGATTTGTACCACCACAAACGCCATCAAAAGCTTGGCGTACCGCTCATTTACAGTCCTGAACAAATCATAAAAGACCCACACCAAAAGCACCCACAGGGTACTTGTTATGAGTCCTGAAAAAATACTGGTGCGGAATAAAAACTCATACTTTAAAATGTTTTGAGCAGAAGCTACAGGGTCACCACTTACAAATATTTTGGGTGACACAAAAAACATGTCATAAAATCCGGAAATAATCCAGAGGAAAAATAAAAGACCAGCAAGTCTTGCAGTCTTTTTGCGATCGAGGTAGCCATTCATGTCACTTAACGATTTAGACCTTATTTGAGCTTTCTTCACTACGACTTCGTTCGCACCCAAAATCAAACTCAAGTGCCAACGATATTTGTTTCAGAAACATCTATACTTATTCTTCTTAGGAATTTTACTCAACCTTTAAACCTTCTACCGGGTTGGATTTGAAAACTTTTATGATTTGGGTGGCTACTGTTATCACTACTACTGCCACTAAAAGCGAAGCTGCTATCACCACAACCCAGATCGTTAATGGCATGTGATAGTCATAGACAAAATCAAGTACCGATTTTATGAAAAAGAAACTTAGCGGCCCACCCACGAATAATGACACAGTAACCAAACCATAGTATTGTTTGAAGATATTGTTACTGATGTTCTTATAGTCGGCTCCAAGAATTTTTCGAATGCTAAACTCCCTAACCCTGCCGGAGACGTTAATCGCAACTAATCCATACAATCCCAACATGGCAAGAATTACCGCTACAGTCGCAAACACGCGCCATACGTGGCCATGAATGCCCATCTGTTCATAGTAATTTCCCCACACATCTTCCTGATAGCCACCATTGAATGGAATCTCAGGATACAACGTTACCCAGGATTTTTTCAGATCTTCGAATGCTGATTGTTCATGCTCGCGGTTTACTTTTAAAGCGATGAACTTGAAATCTTTTTTATCAGCAACAGTAAAAAATGCAGGCTTGAGCAACGAGAAAAAACTATAGCTGTGAAAATCTTTCGCTACGCCAACCACTTCGTAAGTAATGCTATCGATTCTAAACTGCTGACCTAACGGGTTGCTCCAACTCAGGTTTTTAACCATCGTTTCATTTACCACCACAGCATTCTTATCACTGCCATCAAAGTCTTTGAATTCTCTCCCTTCCGCTAACTCAATTCCCATTGTTTTGAAATAGGATGGGCTTACCGCCAAACGATCTGCCTCAAAATCTTTGTCGGGGAAATGCAACACGGTTGTTTGATGGGTTTTGCCAATATGTTGTGCGGAGCCGGAAATGGAAAGCACTTTTGGATTGCGTTGCATGACGTCATTCAATTGCTGAAATGCTGATTCATCGGCTACGGCCGTGTAAAGTACATCCCGGTTACTGTAGCCCCAGCTTCTGTTAGCGAGGTAATCGCCATTCATGGTAAATACAATGGCACTGGTGATGAACATGCATGCCAACACCAATTGAAAACCCAGAAAAATTTTAGTGATAGGGTTTTTCTGACCAAACCTCACAGAGCCTTTCAGAATAGTGACCGTTTGAAAGCGGGAAATATAAATAGCCGGATAGATGCCAGATGCGATGGCCGTGATGAGCATGATAACGGGTAGGTACATCCATAAGCGCGGGTCATTGAGGCTGAACTCCATGCTGAAGTGCCACAACCCTTCGAACCAGGGAATAACCACCAGCCAGCCCAGCAGGATTCCGAATAGCATGGCGAAAAATGTGACAACAATATTTTCAGATAAAAACTGTACAATCACCAGCCTGCGTGTGGCCCCGATAGTTTTGCGAACGCCCAACTCCTTCAAGCGCTTTACGGAAGTAGAAATAGCGATGTTGATATAATTAAAGCAGGCCAGCAGCAACATTAGCGTACAAATCCCGGAAAGAAATTTGATAGATGTTAGATTGCTGTGTGTGCCTTCGCGAAAAACATCCTCACGAATCTCATCTGTCTTTATGTGTGTGGTGGCCAACGGCTCAAATTGAAATGAAGCAATGGCCCAGTCTTTTTCAACAGCTTCGTTTTGCAAACGCTTGTATTTACTCATTCCTACCTCGACCATTGTTATGTCGGATGGCTGTGCAACCTGTATAAAAGTGGCTTGATGAAAAGCCGACCAATCGTGAAAATCGAAACCGGGTTGTGCCGTTCGAAGGTTGTCGAAATTGACAAGGAAATGAAAATCAAAACTTCTTGAAGATGGAAATTTTTTGGCAACGCCTGTTATCTTAAACTCCTTGCCATTCTCCGAGGTGAATTTCACAAGGATGCTTTGGCCGATAGGGTTTTCATCACCAAAATATTTTTCCGCCATCGGTTCGCTAATCACTACACTGTTCAGATCGGTAAGTGAAGTGGATACGCCCCACTTCAGCGGGAAGGTGAACATATCGAGGAAAGTGGGATCCACAAACCGGATGCGTTCATTGAAAATGTTATCCCCGTGTTTAACAATAACATTCCGGTCTTCGACCCTACAAACTTTTGTTACCTGTGGAAAATCTTGTTTCAATAGTTCGCCCAGTGGCCGTGGTGATAGCCCGTATTGCCGCAAAGCACCTTCGCGAGAAGCGGTAAATGTGGTCAGGAATACCACATCCTTATTCTCATGGAATTGGTCACGCTTGAAGGTGTAAACCACAAATGCGTAGAAAAAAATGCAGAAGCCAATAGCAGCCGCTAACCCGAAAATGTTGATGAATGAATTGACAGGACTCTTCAATAAGCCACGAACAGAAACCTTGAAGTAATTTTTTATCATGCTGTATTGGATTATTTTGTTCACAAACTCAAAGTTTTTAATCAGGTTAGGGCGGAGCAGTTTGATCATCTCCCAGGTATAGATTCGCTTTGCCTTGCCAACAGAAAAGCGCTCTGTGTTTTCATAAAAAAATTCCTCCATATCGCCTTCTATTTCTTCCAGATATTCCTTTTTCAGGAAGAACCTGAGAAATTTTAATGGCCAGTGTGGGGGCTGTAATGTCTGGGGCTTCATCCGATAGCCTTAAGTTCAAACGCCAGTTTGGGGATTGCACTCCAGAGTTGAGTTCGTATGTCTTTCATCTCTTCGAGTACCTTTCGGCCATAAGAAGTAGTGGCATAAATGCGCTTACGCTTCCCACCCCGCTTCGCAGTGGCCTCTCCAAATTTTGATGTGAGAAATCCTTTGTCCTCCATTCGCTTGAGCGCAGACTGAATAGAACCCACGCTAAGTTTCTCTTGAAGTCGTGATTCTAACTCACGTTTGATTTCAACTCCATACGCTTCTTGTTGAAGGGCAGCCACGGTGAGGAGCACGAGTTCTTCAAATTCTCCAAGTTTGGTTTTCTTCATTGGGGCTCTCGAATTACTAATTAATAATCAGTTTCATTTATATTATTCGTAATTGCAGTATAAATGGTTGCACTATTTCTTTCGTAATTGCAGTTATTTATAAAAAAGATCGATTAGGGCTCATTTTGACCTTTTCTAGTGCATCAGAGATTGACTCGGTCGCGTGAAATTTTGCTGACGTAGGCACATCCGTTCAACGACTTTGGGCTTAAGCTGCTGATGCAAGTAATGGGGCGATCTATCGGGTGCCCCATTCCCATATTCCATATTGTACTTTTTGATCAATCATATGTCCAGACTGCTTCAGCGCTAAGATTATCTGACCCCGATGATGGCTCTCGTGGGAAATGAGATATCCAAAAAAGGCTGCCGGATGTGGTTTGAATCCTTTTATTGTTCCCTTTTCAAAACCAGATTGGAACAGCAAAATGACTGCCTTGGAACTTTTAACCAACTCAGTAGCCAATCTCTTTTTTGTAACGGGCGAATCCGTTTCAAACTTTACCTGATTTTTTAATAAATCCGGATTTGAGGCCTTAAACCACATCAAACGAACATTATGGATGTGGGCGAACTGTTGACCTACGTTCCGTCCTTTTGAGGCGGAGATATCAGCAAGATGCTCCTCCTTTAGTGCATCCAACAAGAAGAGGTTAATTCTATTGTGGATTTCCCAAGTCTCGATCAATTGATTTTCGATGTTGATTGACATAGGTCAAAAATTTTGAAAGTCGTCAAAAACCATTTTTATCTCCCACATGCGCAGGAATTGAAACACCCTTTATTAAAAACCACAATCCGAGTCCCACTTCAAAAACACCCATGGGTCCATACCCATAAGGGAATAGTTTTCTGAATTCGGGAAAAACAATAACCAAAAGAGTACCCAATCCAACAAGTAACGAAGAGAAAATACCCAAGCCCGATAAAAATCTTGGGACATAACCAGACTTCAGAAGTACATAACTGAAAACTGTCGAACCCAAGCCTAGAAATATAAATCCAACACTAAAGCTGGATGCATAAGAAGCCATCGATATTCTTGCGAACGAATAAAGTTGATTAGTTTCCATTAAACCAGAATAGATGGAGCTTGTCAATAATCTGATGGTTACTAATTCATCAGTAACCCCCATCGCAAGGCATCCCGTTTCAATCAATCGAAAAAAAACAGCTAATAGCGCGAGTTTTTCATTAACAGGTTTTAGAAGCAGGTACAACGCCCAGATGAGCGCAATATCAATTAGATAGGTAAGTAAATTGCTCGCAATACCGATTCGAAATATCCGTTCGTTACCGATGATATTGGTTGCGGTTTGTGCAAGGTCGCCCGCAACGATATACTGGTTAGGAATATACCCAATGATTGAAGTAGTCATCGCCACCAGATATGCCAAGCCTGCTATTTTTGCGTAGCGATTAAGATTCGAATTTGCTTCCATCAGGGGATTACTTTTTATAGTTTACAATACAACACACACTATTTTATTTCTGCTTGCAAAATAACTGGCGGCTTCAGTGCCACTCCTTTTACCAACAGCCACAAGATTATCAATATCTCGCCCAATGAATGTACAAGGGCAAATGGTGCAACTAGCTGACGATACTCAGGCAGCAGAAGAGCTACAAGCGAATCCAACACGTATCCAACTCCGCCAACAATTAGTAGGATTCCAAGTATTTTCGGAATAAACAATGACCGATAAGCTAGCTGACCAAGCGGTAAGAGCCACAGCCCCCAAAAAACTTTCAGGATTGAAATTCCATATCCATGTATTTTAAGAAAGAGCATTGCGGAATCTTGCCTTTCTTCCTGGGCAAGACTCTTCCAAATTTCGCCTTTCGCAATCATAACCGCTGCAATGTTGAACGTCTCAATGGCAAAACTTATAGGCACCTGTACGATTACAAGGGCAACCATAAGTCTGGCTTTAGAAAGATTTACGTTTTCAAACAGCTTGTAAAGCGCCAACACAAGGAACACAAATACAACAGAGCTTAGTAGGGAACTTACAATTCCGGTACGGTATAAAAACTCTTTTTCAACGATGTTACGAGCAGTCGCAATTGCGTCACCGCTCACAATGGTCTGACTTCTAACAAACAAAATATAACTACCTGCAATTGCCAGCATCAGGTACCAAAGCCCCGCAATCCTTAATGCTTTTTTAAGTACCAATTCGCCCTCTTTCGTTAACATCTTGCTTTACTGTTCACGTAACATCTTCATCAAGCATACGAATTTTAACAGCTTTAGATGACCACAGGCTACAGAAAAAACAATGGAGTAGACCAACTACGGAATTTAGTCGACCTCCTCAGATCGGCAGATTTTTACTTAATGAACAATAGGCATAATTACAGCTTTCAACTTAACTTGGCAGGTATGGGTATTCATCTGTTTAATAATGAACGCACCAAACTCTACGCCTGGATTAGTGCAACGTTTCTTTTACTGTGGCTTATCGGAGATGTATTCACCGATTCCGAGACAATTCTGAAAAGAACGAATAATAATATCTGGTTAGTTCTTTATCTACTGGGAAACCATTTCCTCTTGTTTGAATACACGTTGCCATTTATCAAACCAACATGGCAAAGAATTTTTATTACGCCTTTACTCCTGGCTGCTCACTTACTTGCCTATTCTTTCGGATTATTTGGGTGGCGATATTTGGGCGTTGAGCTAGGTATCTATACTCCTCTCAAAGTACACGACTCCATGTTAGCGGGAGTTAGTTATCACTTTCCGTACAGCATTGTTTCTGCAGTATACTTTGGGATTATTAAATACACCTATGACTATCGCAAGCTGAAACAAACTGCGCAGCAACTGCGTATTGAAAAACAGGAAGCGGAACTGAACTATCTTAAGTCGCAAACTAATCCGCATTTTTTATTCAATACCTTAAATAATATTTATTCACTTTCACGCGATAAATCGGATCTCGCTCCGGAGTCAATCCTACGGCTATCTAAGATTTTACGGTTTATGCTGTATGAAGCAGGGGGTGCGTATATCGTTGTAGAGGAAGAATTAAAGATTATTAATCATTACATTGAATTGGAAAAATTAAGATATGACAGCTCACTCGTTATTGACTTCAACTATCAGATTACTGACATGAAGCAATTGCTTCCGCCCTTACTACTAATGCCACTCATTGAAAATGCATTTAAGCATGGTGCATCTGAAACCAAGAGTCATCCGTTTGTTGACATTAAACTCACCGTGGATGAAAAGCAACTGATGTTGATTGTTAAAAATTCTGTCGAGGAATTTGGTGACGAACAAGTTGTAAAAGAAAATATCGGCCTATCAAACCTAAGACGTCAACTGGAGTTACTCTATGGCAATTACTCCTTGTCCGTTAATAAAGATAGAAGTCTGTTCGAGGCTGTATTAAGAATTGGTCTTCAAAGTCATGTTTAAAGTAACCTGCATTATCGTTGAAGATGAGCCATTGGCTGTCAAGGTACTTACCGACTATATCTCACAGGTTCCCTTTCTTGAATTGAAGGGCGCGTTTAAAGATGCCATTGATGCAACCACTTTTCTGCGTACTAATACGGTTGACCTGATGTTCCTGGATATCCATTTACCCAAGTTGCGGGGGATGGCATTCTTAAAAAGCCTGGTTCGGCCCCCTTCGGTGATTATCACTACCGCATACCATCAATATGCGGTCGAAGGATTTGATCTTAGTGTAGCCGACTATTTATTAAAGCCATTTGAATTTGAACGATTTCTGGCAGCGGTAAATAAAGTTAAAACACTAAGTACGAACACAACTGTGGATGAGGAAGCGAAAGATTTTGTTTTCCTCAACATCCAGAAAAAGAAAGTGAAAATACATTTCAGCGATATTGTGTATATCGAAAGTCAACGCGACTATATTAAGATTGTAACAACTAAGAAAGAATACGTTTCCAAGTTGAGTACTGTCGAGATAGAATCGTTATTGCCTGCAAGACATTTTAAACGTGTCCATCGCTCCTATATAATTTCAATGAACATGATTCAGTCTTATTCAGCCGAATCGGTGGAAGTCAATGGCGTTGTTATCCCTATTGGGAGAATGTATCGGGATGTGTTTGAAAAACTTTAACCCGAATCATCCAGGACTGGATTGCCACGGCTGCAATATTAAGTCCAAAGCCACGCAGCGGGATAGAAACGGTTACAGTCTTGACTCAGATGTTTAATCCATTCTATTCATGCCGCAACCACTTCACTGGATTGGTAATCGCAACTTTGATCGTTTGAGACCATATTATCAGCACACTTAATCCACCAATTAATGCTACACTGATTATTAAAAGAAGTGGTGTAATTTGAATTCTGTAAGGAAAGTCTTGTAAAAAGAATTCTCCACCGAAATAACTCACAGGCACACCTATTGAAATCGCAGCTCCTATGAGTATGAGGTACGATTTACTGAGCAACAATAATACATCAAAAATTGTGGCACCCATTACTTTTCGAATGCCAACCTCTTTGGCTCTTACCTGAGCTGAATACATAGCCATACCCAGAATACCTAAACAGGCGAGAGAAATAATAAGAAAAGTAGCGTATCCCATAATTATCACAACGTCCTGCATTCCGGTTTCTTGGTAAGCCTCGTCAATTTCCTGTTCCATTACTGCAAATTCCATTGGGTGCAATGGGTCAAACTTTTTCCAGACTGATTTTATTGCTGCAAGGGCAGCTTCCTTTTGTGCCAAGTGAACTTGCACACTTAAATAGTTGAGATTACTTACGTTATAGCGCAGCGCTAATGGACCAATCTTATTGTTAAGTGGACGAAAATGAAAGTCCTTCACCACACCGATTATTCTCAAAGCAACAGTATCCTGAGTATGGATTGTCTCACCAAGAGCTTCGCTCGGGTTTTGAAATCCTAATTGTGCAATCGCACTTTCGTTAACTATAATGTCTTTTTCACGTCCAACCTGCTCCAGCGGATCGAAATTACGCCCGGCCAGGAATGTGAGTGATAGGTTCTTCAGATAATCATCATCTACGTAAAAATCATGCATGAGCAAGGGGTTTTTATTTTTATCTAGACGATAATTGTTTGAGCCGCCATCCCAGGTGCCAAGTTTATTAGACACACCCCCCACGCGTTGCACCCCTGGAAGCATTCTAACTTCGTTGGCAAATACTTCAAACTCCACGTCCTCTAAGTCGATAGTAATATTGGACTTCTGCTCAATACCGTAGTCGGCTGTAAGCATGAAATTCATTTGATTTTGGACAATCGTGACGGTTATTACGAAAATGATCGACAACGTAAACTGCGCAACCATTAAAATCTTTCGGAAAGTGAGGCGCGAGGATACTTTGAGATTTTGAATATCCTTCAGCACCCTTGAAGCTTGGAATGTGGATAGGTAGGTGGCTGGTAAAACTCCGGCTAAGATACCTACGCCTATTGCAAAGAGAACAAAGGTGATGTACAATGTGATATCCTCGTTCAAATCGACAGTGAAATCCTGATTGAAAGAAAGTTGTGTAAATCCTATCTTCAGAAATTGCAAAAAGACATAAGAGAAGATCAATGCTACAAGTGAAAATACTATCGCTTCGCCAATGAATTGAAGAAACACCTGATACCGTTGCGCGCCAACAACTTTTCTGACTCCGATTTCACGGGCACGTGTCAATGATTTGGCAATCGTAAGGTTGGTGAAATTAAATACGGACATTAATAAAACGATTCCAGCCATTACACTTAAAAAGACCAATAAGTATGCAGGCACTCCTTTGCCCATTTTGCCAGATAATTCCGGGCCTGGTGTAATTTCATCCAAAGGATGTAAATAGAAATTATAGGCAATATCCTTACCGTCAGATTTAAGACCTACACTATACTTTTTGCTGATTTCAGATAGCGCTTGTTCTAAGGCCGGTGTGTGTTGACCCGCTTTCATCTTAACATAGACATAGCTATCATTGAAGGCGCTCCAATTTTCAAGGGATGGACTTACCACACTATTTTTCTCAAGTATTGGAAGTGTGGACATGGAGCATAGCGCCTCAAATTCAAAATGTGTTTTACCGGGCATTTCTCGCAACACTCCAGTGATTGTGAATTCTCCAAATCCTTTAACTGAAATTGTTTGGCCAATTGGATCCACCGTTCCGAAAATCCTTTCCGCAGTTTGTTTTGTTATCACTAAACCGTTGGGATTTGTAAGGGCCGTACTGGGATCACCTTTCTCAAACGGAAAATTGAAAACTTGTAAAAAAGAGGGGTCGACAAAAAGCCCCTTCAAAGGCACATTCACATTTGAATAAATGACATTTCGATAAAATTGCCGGTTCACTCTCACCACATTTTCAGTTAAGGTGTAATCATCTTTCAGTATCTGGCCAAGGGGCAGTGGAGCCGAGGCAAGATCTATCGTTCCCCATTCGGAATGGAGTAAGTGAGTATTAAGTCTATATACCTGATCACTATTGTTATGGAAGTTGTCAAATGAGTACTGCTCCTTGATGATCGTTATAATGAGCATGCTGAGGGACATGCTTACCGAAAGTCCAATAAGGTTGATGAGTGAGAATGTCTTATTGCGGAAGAAGTTTCTCAATGATGTGACAACAATATTTTTCAGCATACTTAAATTTGGTTAAGACTACTACTTATGCCAACAACTGTGCCTAATTGGTTTCTTTGATTTCAAAGGAATTCTCAGACAACGAGTGTACGCTAAAGCATCTCGGCTGTTCGTTAGCGGGCGATTCATTGCTGGTATTCTTCTTACGACTGCTCCATCAATAACAAGTTACCTAACACAAGTAATAATGGTAGAGGTTGGATTCTTAATAATTATTTAATTGCCACCTTGATGCTTAATCAATGGAATACACCCGAATAGCTAACTTAGTTATTGGTTTTGTTTCGATTCTAAGGCAATCAATTCTGTTTCTTTTATCCTCGTTCCTTTAATAAGCAACCATATCCCAAAAACCAACTCTCCAATAGCAAAGAACATTACCCATGAAAGGTTATATCCCTTAAAGAAATAGGGCTGTAGGCCAATGATCATCCATGCAGGGCCTGCAAGCAAAATCAACGCTCCAATCACTTTTGGTATATAAGAAGCTTTGCAGATTAATATTCCTTCAAGGAACAGAAAAAATCCAAAAAACAAATAGGCTATATTCATTGCAAACTTTCGTTGATTCACCAGTTGCAATACTTGCTGCTGTCTGTACGTTTCATCGATGCCTGGTAAATTGGCTACGTGCAAAGCAAATAGAAAATTGAAAAGTGCAACGATTCCAAGCACTGCAAAAATTAGTCGGAACCAGGCAACCAGCAGTGACAAATGCGGATTTGCTGGTCTCAAAAAAATATAAACTGCCCAGGCCAGTACTATATCCCATATCACAAAATTGAAAAACACGGCCAATATTCCAAACAGAAAAAGTGACGGATGGTGTATTAGATTTTGCGTAGTCTGCGCTGCGTCATGATAGTTAATCAGTTTCCCAAACACATAAAACTCCCCATAAGGAGCGTTTGGTAAAAACACAGGTAGTCCAGCAATCAGTGCTGCTGTACGCATAGAAATACCTTTTCCTTTTATCATTTTGCAATTATTCAGTAATCGTTATTTAATGGCATTACAAACTCTGTCTTGTTCTTCGACTTCCCGCAATCATGTTTATGCTTAACGACAACTCAGCTATGAAGCACGGTATCAAAATATATGGCAGTAAGTAGTTTCTAAATGTGGGTGATATAAAATACGCCACGCTGTTAGTTATGTAGCAAACGCCAGCTGCAAACATGAGTAGTCCCACCCAGCGAAAAAAGAGTTCTGATTTTAGTATCAAAATTGAGATCAGGCAGCAAGCAACTCCAAAAAATAGCAATGCGAGATCATAGGTAGCGCTTTGCATTTTTAAAGGTAAGTAGGCCAAAACATTGATTTGATCGGGAGAAAATAGACTCGCTAACATTTTGCTTTTCAATATTGAAAGCGTTTCCAATTCATACAGAATGCTGACGCCTTCAATCGCTACTGTAACTATATTGAAAACAAGCAGTGTCAAGACCAGGTATTCAGAAGTCGATTTGAAAATCTTAAACAAGATTCCTAGCAACAAAGACGAACACAAAAGCGTTACAATGTGGGCCAATACACCCGTGCGGTACAGTGTTTCGCGCGAAAGAATGTTATTTGCTGTTGCCGTTGGGTCATTCCCTACAACCAATTCGGATAACACAAATATCTCAGCATACACGCCACAGGCAATTAAGATTAGATACAATACGCCACCGATTCTGGTTATACGTTGATACTGATTGTTATTGTTTTCTAAAGTATTCATGAGTCAAATTGATTATAGACTAGTGTTGAGCTTTGCCGGGTTTCTTTTTTTTAGCAACTACTTTTGTTGAATGGTACAAGTTACTTTCAGAGGGATGCTTACGAACTAGAATTGTATCCCACAACCCTGCGCGTATTTTCTCTTTCTTCCGCAACATTTCCCATGATCGCGAGGTCATAGCATAAATACGGTTTCGCTTCCCGCCCTGTTTATCGGTGACATCTCCAAAATGAGAAGTTAAAAAACCCTTCTGCACCGACCGACTGAGCGCGGATTGAACGGAGCTAACGCTAAATCTTTGCTTGAGTAATGTCTCCAATTCCCGTTTTATATCCATCTTACAGCTAGCATGCTGGAGTGATGCGATAGTTAGAAGAACTAACTCCTCAAATCTACCTAACCATATTTTCTTTCTGCGTTGCAGGGCTTTTACACTTACTGGTTACCGAATCGGAGTTTGGTTTCGCACCCCCTTGACCAAAAACCACAATAGAGCCAATGCGTAGCAGACGGTCGTGTAAATCAAATAAGACCTTACTACAACATAATCGGCTCGCTGGAGTAGGATGGCGATGCAACAGTCTGCCACATAGCCAACGCCTCCAATGATTAACAGCATGCCAATGATCCGTGGAGCGAGCTTGGATCGGAAAACCAACATCCCGAAAGGAATAAAACACAGTCCGAGAAAAAGCTTACCCATACCTGCGCCTGTTGCATACCGTGGCAACCGCATCAGGAAATAGGCTACCTCTTGCTGTTGTGCTGCATCAAAAGCAGGACGTGCTTCGCTTTTGAGAACCATCAGTGCTGCATAGTTGAAGACTTCAAAAACAAAGACAACAGGAACCTGCGCCAGCAGCGAAAATATCATTAAGCGAGAGAGGTGTTTATCAACCGATTTAAAGATGCTATAGAACAGGAGAATCATGAAGGCAAAAATTATGAAACCCGCCAAGTGGCTTACAATAGCTGTTCGAAAAAGGAATTCATTTGAAAGTAAGCCAATAGAGGTCGCCACCGGGTCCTGGGGTACAAAGACTTTGCCCAGAACATAGGTTTGATCCCAAAGCGACATGGGGACACACACAAAGAAAAACAATGCCGAGGCCAGTCTTGCTGTTTTGATATTCGAGGCGGTCACTTCCATTTATTTAAATTGGTTGTTAAAACAAGAATAGTTTTTTCTACCGGATCGAAAAACAGTAGTCTATAGACTACGGCACGGGGTCTATGAGTGACAGTGGGTAGTCAACACCAAAACTCAATCGGGGTCACCTCACCAATTGTGACTAGTGTATTCATTACGAAGAAGCTATTAACAATCATAGATTGTTGATAACTTTCATTTTATTAAGCAGCGTATGGCAAGACATTTCAAGAAGGATCGTTTTATTCTATACCTTACAATAACGGTGGTATTCCTTGTCCACTGGATACACAACGACCTTGCTGCACATCCAGGTAAGTTTGCCATTAGCCTGCTCAACAATTCCTGGCAAGTCATTTATGTAATAGGAATAAACTTACTCTACTTCGAACACGCACTTCCCTTTGTCACCTCCGGAAAACTAAACCGGACTATTGCTACCCCGCTAAGCATTATTATTCATTTAGTGGTCCTGGCATTTGGATTATATGCATGGCGCAACCTCGGTACCCTATTAGGTTTTTATAACTCATTTCGAAGTTTCTCTGACAATGGTGATGCCCTGTTGTCAGCAGTTAGTCTTACACCGGGGGCATTTCTCGTATTCGCAGTATTTAAACTTTTCTTTGATTACGCACAATTAAAGTACGAGAGGCAGCAAGTTCTGACAGAAAAAAAACAGGCGGAACTTCTTTTCTTAAAGTCACAAATTAATCCGCATTTTCTTTTCAACACCTTGAATAATATCTATTCATTGTCTCAACATCAGCCCAAACTTGTGTCAGAATCAATTCTCCGACTATCAAAAATCCTCCGCTACCTGCTTTATGAAACTGGTAACGAATTCATTACCATTGACAAGGAGATTAAAATTTTAACTGACTACATTGATCTTGAGAAACTACGGTATAGTGAGACGGTTGCGATCAATTTCAATTATGAAATCGAAAACTTTGCCGAAACAATACCCCCGCTTTTGCTTATACCTCTTGTAGAAAATGCCTTTAAGCATGGTGTTTCGCAAGTCAGGGGAAAGCGCTTTGTTGACGTGAAATGTGTTCTTCGGTCGCGGGAATTAACTTTTATTGTGAACAATTCAAGTTATCCTGCCTCTGATAACCCCGAGGTAATAGACAACATCGGACTTTCCAACCTCAGGCGTAGACTTCATTTGCTTTATAGAGATTTTGAGTTAATCACAGAACAAAAAGATTCTGTCTTCTCAGCTAACCTAAGTATTAAACTTTCCAGTCATGTCTAAGGTAAAATGCATTATTGTGGAAGACGAACCCCTGGCAAGGCAGATCCTTGAGGGATATATTTCACGAGTTCCCTTTCTCGATTTACAAGGGTCGTTTGAAGACGCGATTGACGCGATGGATCATTTTAGGAATCAGCCAGTTGATCTTTTGTTTTTAGACATTCACCTTCCCGAAATTAAGGGGCTGACCTTTCTCAAAACGCTAACCAGTCCGCCAGCGGTAATTATCACAACGGCATACCACGAGTACGCACTGGAGGGCTATGAGTTAAACGTAGTGGATTACCTACTCAAGCCCTTCGAGTTTGAACGGTTTCTCAAGGCAGTCGGTAAAGTTAAAAGAGATATGCAATCGGAGCAGACACTTGCTGAAACAAAAGACTACCTGTTTATTAACATTCAATTAAAAAAAGTGAAAGTTTACTTTTCTGAGATATTGTTTATTGAGAGTCAAAAGGAATACGTCAAAATCGTGACTAGCGATAATTCCTACTTGACTAAAGTGAGCACTCACGAAATAGAACGGCTATTGCCTGATGCTCTTTTTCAGCGTATTCACCGGTCTTATATCATTGCTACCCATAAAGTACGGTCGTTCAATTCAGAAACCGTAGAGATTAATGGAAACAGAATTCCTATTGGAAGAGCCTATAAACATGTGTTAAAAATGCTATGAGAGATTTTTGATTGTAATGACGTGGGTGAAAAATAATACTGAGGATTCACCGTGTTTCATGCCCCAGGGTCACTTACTCAAAAGATCACACTTTTGCGTAACTTCAACCACCTATTAAACCCTTCCGGTCATGGAAAAATCGGATTTTGACCGTTTGCTGCAACGCTACCTCACTGGCCAAGTAACCGATGAGGAAAAGGCCAAGTTGGAAGCTTGGCTTGAGGTGATGAAAACGGAGGACACCACCCATCTTGAACTAACCCCGGAAGACGAAGAACAACTGTTTCAGAAAATCACTTCAAAGATTGAAAGTGGAGGCTCCGTTGCAGAATTCCGCCCCAAACAAATCCGGAAGAATAAAAAAAACCAATGGATATTACGCATAGCTGCTTCTGTAGTGCTGGTGCTTGTTGCTACCTATTTCTTTTGGCAATTAAAGGATGCTTCAACCGAAGGTAACCTGACAGACAAGGCTATTGATAAAATGATCCTCAACGATGGTAGCCTGGTTTGGGTAAAAGGCAATAGCAAATTGGCATACTTTGAAAAAGATAATGGTCATACGCGTTATGCTGAACTTACAGGTGAAGCGCTCTTCGAAGTTGCGAAAGACCCCAATCGACCCTTTGTCATTCAATGCCGGGATATTTCCATCCAGGTATTGGGAACAAGTTTCAGCCTGCGCTCCAGTCAAGACTCTGTGGTGGTTAAAGTATTAACGGGTAAAGTGAGCGTAACCTCAGCCACCGGTAACAAGACTACCCAGCTTGAACCCTTTCAGGAACTTGTGTACACGCGCAATCAATGGAAGCAGACTTCCTTTGGCAAAAAGGAAGCCAACGAAATAACCGCTAATACGGAGTACAACATGCTCTTTGAAAACAATACACTTCGTGAAGTGCTAAACAGACTGGAGAAAAAATTCAATGTGGTCATCAAAACATCTGATGAAACAATGAATAATTGTCGCCTTACAGCAGACCTTACCGATCACTCACTCGATACATCTCTGCAATTGATAGCAGAAGTACTGTCTATCAAGGTTACTAAAAAAGAAACGATCATCATCATCTACGGAAAGGGTTGCCAATGAAAACAACATTTCCCTACAGAAGCACTCGATACAACTCTTCCTAAGATCGCTTACGATATAGGCAATCATTGATTGCCGGTTTTTGAACCCGAACAGGTCGAACAATGCGACTGCTATAAATTCTATTGCCTAAACATGAACATTAAACCTATGAAATATCTATACTCATACATCCCGCTAAAAGCCGCACACCTTACCATTATCGTGATGATAATTTCGTTACCGGTAATTGCAAGCCCCACCAACGTGTTGGAGAAAGAAGTCTCCGTCACGCTACTTGACCAGCCCATGCAAGACGTATTGAAAAGCCTTGAATCTGCGGCAGACATACGCTTTATGTATAGTCCAAATCACGTTGACATTGAGGAAGTCGTTTCGCTTCAAGCGAAAAAGCGTAAGCTACGCGATGTGTTGGAAGAGCTTTTCTTACCCCGCAAAATCCGCTACCGAGTTCATGAAGGCACAAATACTATTACACTCAATAAAGAGACAGTACCTAATGAGAAATTGCCTGAAAAGAAATCGCAGCCCGAAGAAAATCAAAGGCAACGTGTAAATGGAAAGATAACTGATGCAGCTAGTGGAGTGCCTATGGCCGGGGTGAACATTATCGTGAAGGGCACAACACAAGGCACAACTTCCGATGCCGAAGGAATTTACATAATTGATGTACAGCCCGAAGATGTATTGGTGTTCTCTTTCATTGGTTTTCAGTCTGTAGAAATGAGGGTTGGAAATCAATCTTCAATAGACGTGCAATTAATAGAAGATATTCAAAGCTTGAAAGAAGTGGTGGTAAATGCGGGCTACTACAAAGTGAAAGAACGGGAGCAAACGGGCAATATTGCGAAACTTGGTTCCGGAGAAATTGAAAAACAACCAGTGAACAATCCACTTCAGGCCTTGCAAGGACGAATGGCTGGAGTTTACATTCAACAACAATCAGGAGTGCCGGGTGGCGCATTCAACATTCAAATACGCGGGCAAAATAGCTTACGCAATTCGGTCGGCAACAATGGCAATCGGCCGCTCTATATTATTGATGGTGTTCCTTTCAACTCAACTCCGTTAGGTTCTTCGTCCAGTGCCAGCATCATTGATGGTGGGAATCCGCTTAGCGCTATCAATCCTGCGGATATTGAAAGTATTGAAATACTAAAAGATGCAGATGCCACTGCAATCTACGGTTCGCGCGGAGCGAATGGTGTGATATTGATTACTACCAAACGAGGCAAGTCTGGAAAGACCGAGTTCACCACCAACTATTATGAGGGCTGGGGCAACACCAGCCGCAAGCTGGATTTGCTCAACACACAACAATATCTGTCGATGCGCAATGAAGCATTTACAAACGATCAAGTTGCACCCGGCACGTTTTATCCTGACCATGACGTGCTTACCTGGAATCAGGATCGCTACACAGACTGGCAAAAAGAATTGCTGGGCGGAACAGCTCGTATGACGAATATGCAACTATCTGTATCGGGCGGATCAGAACAAACTAAGTTCATGATTGCTGGTGGGTACCTAAAGGAATCCACCGTATTCCCCGGTGAGTTTGCCAACAAAAAGTATTCAGGCAACTTCAAAGTCAATCACCGATCCAGCAATAATAAATGGAACATTGATTTCTCCGCCTACTACCTGGCAGATAACAATTCGCTGCCGTTGATTGACCTTACCGGTCAAGCCTTATTGCTGGCGCCCAATGCACCAGCCCTCTACCTACCCGATGGAAATTTGAATTGGGAAAATTCAACATGGAGAAATCCACTGGCCTTTACGCGGAAAGACTTTGAAACAAAAACTACCAACCTTCTGAGCAACACCATAATTGCCTACAAAATTTTGCCCACACTGGAGGCCAAAGTAAACGTGGGTTACTCTAACGTACGCATGGATGAATTTTCCGCACAACCAAAAAGTTCATTCGACCCGAACTTATCACAAGCCTCCTCAGCAACATTTGCGGACAGAAAAATTCAAACGTGGATTACTGAGCCAACACTGGAGTACTCCATTCCTTTAGGCGAAGGTACATTGACTGCACTTTTAGGCTCAACATTTCAGGGTAGTAATAATGAATCGACTGATTTGTCTGCAACAGGTTTTGCCAGCGATGCATTGCTACGGAATCCACAAGCAGCTTCAACAATTACCATTCAATCCGTTAACCAATCTGAATACCGATACAGTGCGTTGTTTGGACGGGTAAACTATAATTGGAAGGGAAAGTACCTCGCTAATATTACAGGTCGAAGAGATGCGTCCAGTCGCTTCGGTCCGGGCAACCAGTTTGCTAACTTCGGTGCACTTGGTGCAGCATGGGTTTTCACAGAGGAATCATGGCTTCAAAACAACGTGCTTACATTCGGAAAAATCCGCGCCAGCATCGGCACTACCGGCAGTGATCAAATTGCAGACTATGGCTATGTTGATCTGTGGACATCAACTGCGTACACGTACGATGGAATGGGTGGACTCTATCCCATCAATCTGGCCAACCCGGATTATGCATGGGAAGAGAACCGGAAATGGGAAGTGGCGTTAGAAACCGGCCTTTGGAAGGACAAACTCAACGTTAGCATTAGTTACTATAACCATCGCTCAGGCAATCAATTAGTGGGCGTTCCTTTGCCAGGTAATACCGGATTCAATAGTGTTCAGGCAAACCTGCCTGCCGAAGTGAAGAACACAGGTGTTGAGATTGTGCTGTCATCAACACCCATTCAGACGAAAGCTTTTACATGGACAAGTTCAATAAACTTTACGCTTCCAAGAAATGAGCTTATAGCTTTTCCGAGTATCCAAAATTCATCTTTTGCTTTTGATTACATCGTAGGCAAGCCGTTAACAGTTCAGCCCTCATTTGAATACAAAGAGGTCAATCCCGAAACCGGAGTCTATCAACACCGTGATGTTAATGATGATGGCGGAGTAACCTTTGAAGCTGATTTACTCGGTAACAAATCGCTCACGCAAAAATTCTTTGGCGGCTTTCAAAACAACTTCCGTTACAAAGGCTTTGCATTGGATGTGATGATTCAGTTTGTAAACCAGTCTGGCCGAAATTATCTCACGTACTTTTATGACAGGCCAGGAGCAGCTACCAATCAACCCGTGTGGGTATTAGAACGATGGCAGAAGCCGGGAGACAACGCAGCCATTGGGCAATTTACACAAGGCTTTGGCGATGCATTTCTCGGAAACTTATATAACAACTACAGCGACAACCGGTTTAGTGACGCATCTTTCATACGACTCAAAAATGTATCGTTCTCCTATCAATTCCCATCACAGGTATTGAAGAAGACAGCACTGCAACAAGCCCGGTTGTATGTGCAAGGCCAAAATCTGGCAACAATTACCAACTACCAAGGCCTTGACCCAGAGAGCCAAAGCGCCACACTACCACCAATACGGATGATAACTCTTGGTGCAACGCTTACATTTTAACGCAAATAACATATGAAAAAGATATACAATGACATCCAACATACGCTAGCCTTCCTGCTTTTGATGATTGCTACAGCTTGTGAAGACTTTGTAACTATCGAGCCGCCACAGACAACACTTTCAACAACTACTGTATTTCAGGATGAAAGTACTGCGAGGGCGGCCGTTAATCGCATCTATATTGATATGGTGCAATACACTCAAAGTTTCAGCAGTGGTATCACCAGCCTGAATAATATGGGCGGGTTAGCGTCTGATGAATTTTACAACTATGATAGTTTCAATGATATGGCTCCTTTTGCCAGTAACGAGGTAACGCCATTCAACTCTGCAATCAATGCAGCCTGGAATCAAATTTACAACCTCATCTATCAGGCAAACGCAATTTTGGATGGGCTTGAAAAATCAAACCTTTCAGCCAACGCAAGGGGTCCACTTGAAGGAGAGGCACACTTTATGCGGGCTTATTTGCATTTCCTCCTCGTAAGCTATTGGGGGGATGTGCCGTGGATAGAGACCACCGATTATAATTTGAATACCAAAGCAAGCCGTACTCTGGCCTCACAAGTATTGGGAAACATTATTTCAGATTTACTCCTTGCAAAAGAGAAACTTCCAGCCGAATCAACATTACGCATCCGACCCACCAAGTCGGCAACCGCTGCATTGTTGGCCCGAGTGTATTTATCAATGGGGAACTATCTCGAAGCGGAGCAACAAGCAACGGAAGTGATTAATCAATTCCCATTAGAGAGTGACCTCAATACCGTCTTTTTGATTGGTAGTGTAGAAATTATTTTTCAATTACAATCCATAGTACCTGGTTTCAACACATGGGATGGAGATACTTATATTATTTTGTCCACACCACAGACAGTAGTCTTAACTAGTGAACTTATAAATACGTTTGAACCAATTGATATGCGCAAAGCTGCATGGACGAATAGCTATTCGGATGGTACGGAGACTTGGTACTATCCATTCAAATATAAAGTTCGCAGGTTGCCAAACATTACTTCAGAAAAAACCGAATATCAGGTTGTGCTTCGTTCTGCGGAGCAATACTTGATCCGCGCGGAGGCCAGAGTCAATCTCGATAACCTTTCAGCGGCTATCACTGACCTGAATATGATTCGCTCACGCGCAGGCTTGCCAACAACCCTTGCATCCACAAAAGCAGAACTGCTACTAGCCATTGAACAAGAACGAAGAGTGGAACTTTTTTCGGAGAACGGACATCGCTGGCTCGACTTAAAACGCACCGGCAGATTAGATGCAGTTATAGGAACGAGTAAACCCGAATGGCAATCAACAGATGCGTTATTCCCGATACCGCAGAATGAACGGAATCGGAATTCTAATCTTTCACAAAATCCGGGCTATTGATATGAGATTCACTCTAGTATGCTTGTACTTGTTATTTTTAGGCAACGTTGCAATGGCGCAACAGAACGTAGTTTTTGTCTTCACTGCTGATCAACCCGATAGCATTTACGTCTCATTTAATCGTGAACCTGTTTTTAATGAGAGTTTGATGGGAGATGCATTCAGTACCATACAATTGCAAAATGATCCGAAAATTATCAAGTTCAACGATGTTACCAAACTGGCGCGTTTATCTATGACAAGTTACAGTTGGCCGGGAAACTTCATTGCAACGAATTGGATAGTTGAGCCTGGGGACAGTGTTCACATTCATATCAACTTTCTCCAAATGCCAGAGCCATCCATTGACTTCAATGGTCGCGGCTGGGCGAAGTACCAGCTAGCATTTGAAACTCGGGAATTGAGTGAGCAAATCAAGGCTACTGAGTTTGATGTCTATGATAAAGTGAAGTCACATAGTGTGGCTTTTCAGGATGCAGATTCACTCGAACAGAAATACCTGAATAAAGTCAAGGCAAAAAGTAAGTTACTCCCTTATCACGTGTATCAAACTTGGTTGGCTGACATTCGAAGCATCACCGACTTAGCGCGTCTGAGAATTCAAAGTCATCAATGGACAGTGGAACCAGAAACAAGAGTTCTTATTCGTAAGCGCCTGTTTGAAGCCCCCGATAAAATTAATCCAGACGTGGGGTTAGTGAGTAGAGCCTTACTCAAGTACCGGTATGAACGCATAAAATGGTTGACACTCTGTACACGTGACGAAAGTTACCAGTATTATGACTTTCAATTCACGGAAAAAATTGCCTTCAAAGATGTTTTCTCCGAAATACAAAAGCAGGCCCACCCAGATCAGGAATTCCTCGTCATGTTTAGTTTATTAAATCTCCATGAAAACCAGATGAGTTTTGGAGAAACTCATCCTGATGTATTAAGAGCATGCTTGTCATTTGCAGAGCAAGCAATTAGCAATCCCAATCTCAAAGAAATACTAAACCAGTTTTCCCGAAGGATAAAACCAGGTACGGTAGTTTCAGATTTGGTTACTATAAAAGAAAATGGCGATACCATCAGGCTATCAAATCTCAGAGGAAAAAAAGTAATACTAGACCGATGGGTAGCAGATTGTGCCCCGTGTCTGAAATTTAAGTCAGAATTAGTCAATGAGGTTCTTCCCAAAATAGAGGATAGAAATGACATTGTTATCTGGAGTGTGGGTAGTGTAAGGAGTTTCGAAAAGTGGAAAAAATTACTTGACAGAAACAGCCACCCAGATTTTATTTCAAGCTGGTTGAACAGTAGTGATTCAAATAACTCTTGGGAGGCTGAATACAAGATTAGCGTATCGCCATTTATCATGATAATTGATGAAGAGGGAAAGCTTATCAGTAGTACGGTCCAAAAAACTGAGACGATTATGGCGTTACTGGGAGTATCCAAATTATAGAGGTTGATGACTTTGGTCACCAACCCCCATAAATTACCGGTTCGTTAGTTTTTCTTTGGCGTAACTTGAGTACCTGTACATGAAGAATTATTGAAGTAAGCAAACCCGGCTTCACCGCAGGGATTGGGAGCCACCAGAAGACAGGCCGTAGGAGCACAAATGCCACCGGCTGTCGGTTTTCTCCAAACCTCCGTCATTAACATCTTCTTAGACGATGAGGCAAAAGCCGCTCCCAACGCCAACATAAAAACCACCATCGACAAGATCATTGAAACTTTTTTCATAACATTTTGAATTAAGTGGATGACCTACTCTTTTTTACAGGTTTTCGGTCGATACCCTGATACTGATCAGTATATCTTTAGGTTATCGAAATCATGCGCGGATTTCGATAATGCCAAATCAAAACAAGTGTGTTTAGTGCGAGAAAGGTGAAATTAAAAACCAAGTGCTGTTCCCAGGAAAGCGCCTCCAACACACCACCACAAGAACATGGCACGTGGCTGGCAATTGTTAGAATAGCGGCCACATAAAGCGTGAATGAAAGCATCAACACCCAACTTGAATAAAATCCGATTATCCGAGTACCGGGAACCGCCAGCATTAAAGCGACTAAAAACTCCACTAACGGAACCACCCAGGCAACCTCTTGCGTAAAGGCCGGAAGTATAGGCGATAAGCCAATTTGCACCACAAACAGCGGATAAGTAAGCATCTTGGATGCTGCCGTGTATGCAAAAAGCAATATCAACAGGTATCGTACAATTTCAGAAATGGCAACTCGATTCATAACGATGTGCTTTTCTTTGATGATGTGAATGTAAATCAGGCAGGCACTAGAATTGATTACCGTAGATTCAAATTCCTACTTACCATAGGATAAAAACCTTCTTATCCTATGTTAAGGTTTATTACGGTGCTCGCGTTTCATGCGACTAAGCGACTGTGGGGTAATGCTTAAGAATGACGCGATATATTCTTGCGAAACTTTCTGCTCGATGACCGGATACTGCTGAATAAGCTTTTGATATCTCTGCCAGGCGGATCTATGCTGGACATCGAACAACCGGCTCTGACTTTGAACATAATACCGGCCAATAACAATACGATAGAGGCTTCGGGCTTCCTTGAAAGAATCCATTAAAACTTTAAGAGATGTTTGACCTATACACCAGACCATGCTTTTCTCTGTCAATTGAACAAATTCCACGGATGGTACTTTCTCAAAGCAACCGTGAGGATTCACAATAATATCACCGGCACCCCAAAAACTATGCACTTTCTTTTCTCCTTCCTCAAATACAAAGCCTTTAGCGAAACCTTCCTGTAGCAAATAAATATGATCGGACGGACGGGGTGCCTCAATCAAGAAATGATTTTTTGGTAGCGACAAGAAAGTAACTTCCTGCTGCAAGGCTGTCTTAAATGAATCAGTAAGAACAAGCTGATCTGATAAAATACCAAACAACTGCTCTGCGTCCATAGGCTGGCATTTTCTGTTTACTAATGAAAATGAACGAATACCCTATGTCCAAAGTGAAATTAATTTTATTATAGATTTTCGAGGGGTTCCAGAACCCCTGCAACTGTTTTCACACTTGCAAAGTGAATTCTTTTACGCCATCATCTTAAATACAATGGCTGCGAACATCATCACAACAGAAGACCTGGCTCAATTCAAAACTGACCTGCTCGAAGAGATACAAAAGCTTGTATTGCAACGCCAGACCCAACCCGCACGCAAATGGTTAAAGTCACACGAAGTGCGAAGACTTTTAACCATTTCTCCGGGAACTCTCCAACATCTCCGTGTAAGCGGAGTGTTACCGTATACTAAAATCGGGGCCGTTATCTTTTACGACTATGACGACATCCATAAAATGCTGGAGTCGCACAAATCTCACAAGTCTTTGAAGAACCATAAGCCAGCTACAAGAAGTGGCTTACTCGCTAAGGCTTTGGAGAAGGCGGGGCATCCTTCTCCCTAGTATCTGATTCCCAAAATTGCTCCGCTATAGACCACATTTTGTCAACTATCAGCTGCCACACATTACAAACATTATGAATCTTCTACTCTCACTTTTCCCGATCCTCGATGCTGACTTTGTAGCATCAGCAAGATGTATTTTCGTATCCGAAAATAATCTTGCCCCGGCAACACATTGCTCAAACTTGGGGTCGCTGCGGAACTTGCTCCCCCTGCTAAACAGGACTTTCTGATGGCTCGAAGAAAGTCACCATATCCCGAGCAATTGCTCACCCGACACATCCAGACAAAAGTCACAGAGGAGGTGTATCAAAAGCTGGATGAACTTCGAGGCAAAAGTGACTGTCAGACCATCGGGGAACTCGCCCGAAGAATCTTGTCAAAGGGCAAGGTCACACTCTTTCATAAAGATACCTCGCTTGATGCGCCCATGGAAGAACTAGCCTCCATACGTAGCGAGCTTAACAGCATCGGAATTAATATCAATCAGATCACCCACAGTTTTCATGTGGCCATGATGGATGGGCAGAAAAATTACCAGGCCCTGCGGGCCGTGGAAGAATACAAAAAAGTGGGTCTCCGCGTGGATCGGCTATTAGAACTCATTTCTGAACTCGCTAAAAAATGGTTGCAAAAATAATCAGCGGCAAAAGCATCCGGGGTGCGCTCAACTACAATGAGAACAAAGTGAAGCAAGGCAAAGCTTCGTGCGTCCTGGCGCATAAGTTTGGAAGTGTGGCCAACGACCTTTCATTCACCAATAAATTTACCCGCTTTCAAAAACTGACGGAGCGAAACCCTAAGGTAAAAACCAACGCACTGCATATCTCACTTAATTTTGATATGTCTGAAAAGCTGGAGGTAAAGAAATTGAACGCCATCGCTCAAACCTATATGGAGCGAATCGGCTTTGGTGAACAACCGTACTTGGTCTATAAACACACTGATGCCGCACACCCCCACATTCATATTGTGTCAACCCTCATTCAGCCCAACGGCAAGCGGAAAGACATCCATAACCTGGGCCGGGTTCAATCAGAAAAGGCGCGGAAAGAAATTGAAAAAGAATTCAATCTGGTTCCGGCAGAGAGCAAATCAAAAAAGATTCCGGAGTTGCAACCCATCGAACCGGCAAAGGCAACTTATGGCAAATCAGAAACTAAGCGCACAATTTCCAATACGGTGCGGTGGGTAACACAGAAGTACAAGTACACTTCATTGCCTGAGTTAAACGCTGTCTTACAACAATTCAACGTGATCGCTGATCGTGGTAAAGACGATACTCAAATGTTCAGAAAGAAAGGCCTGCTTTATAGTCTGCTTGATAAGAATGGAAAAAAGATTGGCATCCCCATCAAAGCCAGTGCCATCTATAGCAAGCCTACACTGCCCTGGCTGGAGAAGCAATTCAAACTCAACGAAGCACTTCGCCAACCCTTTAAAGAGAAACTCAAGCAACGAATTGATAAGGGATTAGCGACCGGTAAGGGCATTGCAGTTTTTGAGAAATACCTGGCGGCATGCAATACCATCATGCTACTGAGGCAAAATGACGAAGGCCGCATTTACGGGATCACCTTCGTTGACAACCAACACAAAGTAGTCTTTAATGGCAGCGACCTCGGCAAAGGGTACGGTGCCAAAGCCATTCTCGAAAGACTAAATGCAGGTGGCGGATCGGGAACAGGTGGGGCTGCAACCACAGGAAACCAGGAAGAATTTGAAATCTCGGGTTCCATAGGAATCGAACAAGTGGTAACCGATTTGACGGAAGCCAAACAATTCGACTACTCATTACCCGAAGCCCTAAAGCGCAAACGGAAAAAGAAAAAAAGAAAAGGTCATTCACAATAAAAAATACTTTAGGCCATTTCCCTTCTCCTTTGGAGAAGGTGGCCGAAGGCCGGATGAGGCAATGGCACACACAGGCGAAAATGAACAAGCACTCCGCAGTATCATCGACTTTCTGAGATGGATGAGTGTCATTCTTTTGCTCATTCACTTCTATTATTTCTGTCATGCGGCATGGTCAGCCTGGAATCTAACCTGGCATTGGGTCGATAAGATTTTACTCGCACTGAAACCCACAGGAATTTATGATGGGTTCTTCCCATCCAAAAGTATGATCGCGTTGATGCTTGCCATCTCGCTGTTTGGGGCGCGGGGCAAGAAAAATGAAAAAATAAATATGCGATATCTTGTCGCTGTCATCCTTATCGGATTGATTGTATTCTTCTTCAGTCACTTCCTGTTCAATCTTTTCAAGCCTTCTCAGGCCATAGTGGTTGCGTACGTGTGCATAACCACAGTCGGCTATCTTCTCCTACTGGCTGGAGGCACCTGGCTTTCCCGGCTCATCTCTGTAAAGTTCAAACGCGACATTTTCAACAAAGACAACGAATCGTTCCCGCAAGAGGAGCGTCTCATCGAAAATGAATACTCTATCAACTTGCCTGCCGCCTACAACCTGAAAGGCAAAATCCGCAAAAGCTGGATCAATGTCATTAACCCTTTCCGATCGCTGTTAGTTATTGGAACACCCGGTGCCGGTAAATCATACTTCGTCATTCGCCACATCATTACGCAACACATGCGCAAGGGCTTTACCATGTTCATTTACGATTTTAAATTCGATGACCTCTCGCGTATTACCTACAATGCACTTCTCCGCTACAGTCATACATTCAAAATCAAACCTAACTTCTATGTTATCAACTTTGAAGACCTGAACCGCTCACACAGATGCAACCCACTCGACCCTGCAACGATGGACGACATCACCGATGCCACGGAGTCATCGCGTACCATTATGCTGGGTCTCAACCGCGATTGGATAAAAAAGCAAGGCGACTTCTTCGTGGAATCTCCCATCAACTTTGTTACGGCCATCATCTGGTTCCTGCGTAAGCATGAAAATGGTAAGTTCTGCACGCTGCCGCATGTCATTGAATTGATGCAATTGGAATATCCCGTACTCTTTAAGCTTCTCCGCACCGAGGCGGAGATTGAAGTGCTCATCAATCCATTTGAATCGGCTTTCCGCAACGAAGCGATGGAACAGTTGGAGGGACAAATCGCCAGCGCCAAAATTGGTATGGCGAGATTATCATCACCACAACTCTACTATGTCTTATCCGGCAATGACTTCACACTGGATATCAACAACCCTAATGATCCCAAGATTGTGTGCATGGGTAACAACCCACAGAAGCAGCAAATCTATGGAGCCGTACTGTCCTTATATATAAGTCGCGTGATCAAACTCGTCAACAAAAAGAATCAACTCAAAAGCAGCTTGGTGTTTGATGAGTTCCCCACCATCTACTTCAATGGCATAGACAGCCTCATCGCTACAGCACGTTCTAATAAAGTGGCCACCACCTTGGCCGTACAGGATTACAGTCAACTGAAAAAAGACTATGGCCGTGAACAAGCCGAAGTGATCATGAACATAGTAGGCAATGTCATCAGCGGTCAGGTAGTAGGTGAAACATCAAAGTTGCTTTCCGAACGGTTCGGCAAAATCGTGCAGGAGCGCGAAAGCATTTCCATCAACGCAGCCGACACATCCTTCAGTCGATCGACACAACTGGATTCGGCTATCCCGCCTTCCAAAATTGCATCGCTCTCTTCGGGCGAGTTTGTGGGAACGGTAGCGGATGATCCCCAACAAAAAATTCAGCTCAAAACCTTCCATGCTGAAATCATCAACGACCATGAAGCCATTCGCAATGAGGAGAGCCGCTACCAACCCATTCCGGCCATCCGGACGATAACACAGGAGGAAATCCAGAAAATCTACTTCCAGATCAAAGAAGACATACAGGAAATAATTGAAGATAAACTAAACTAAACTATGAAACAGCACGATGCCTACTGCGAGCAATGCCTTGCTGACCTCCACAAAAAACTTGCAGTCATCCAACGTGATCAAATGAATCCTCTATTGCAGGCGGTTGCCTCCTATGAGTTAGTGAAAGAAGTGATCAATACACTCACGCAAGGCGAAGATGCACAACGAACCCCGCATTTCAACAAGGTAATGTATCCCCAATTTCTATCGCTGTTAATCTACTATCGCCATGTAGTCGTCATCCTTTCAGGGGAACCATTGGGCACACGCAAGCAAGTCGTTTATCTTAAGGCGATTCGCAAAAAGTTGGAAGTATTTTGTGCGGAACATCGGGACCTGATTCAATATTGCCGCTCCGGTTCGACAGAACGAGATGATGTTTACTTCGGTTACAAAGCAAATCAAGATCTCTTACCGGAAGAAAGTGCTGTTTACGTATGGTCGAAATATTTGGCCGCACAGAAACTGAACGAATGGCTAACGGCTGAAATAGCTATCCGAAAAAGGGCAGATGACCCGAGTGATTTAATCTGGACCGGTCCAAAGACAAATCTCATCGAGTTGTTGTATGCCTTGCATGCCTCAAATGTATTTAATGATGGTAAGGCCGGTGTGAAGCAAGTGGCTAATGCGTTTGAAAAAATATTTCAGACCAGCCTCGGCAACTATTACCGTGTCTTTCAGGATATCCGTCAACGCAAAATCAACCAGACGGTTTTCCTCGACCAACTCAAAGAAAAATTTCTACAACGAGTTCACGAACTCGAATAAAATTAAACGACCAAATCCTTGCATAAGCCCCTCTCCTTTGGAGAGGGGTTGGGGTGAGGTCTCTCACATCAAAAGTCTGTTTATGATTGACATACCTAATCTTCACCTGCCCATTGCTGCAGTAATCCTCACGCAATTAAATGACCTCTCGCCCAACCGCAAGCACGAAGTGCTGGAAGGACAAACCGAAGAGGACTTTGTGAGTGATCGCGTGGACATCTTCCTCGAAGAACTTGAATTCGCACTCCTGGCTGGATACGATGAATCGGGAGCAAAGGAAATCGCACTGAAAGTCTGCTTAGAAGGAATCTCCGATGAATAGCAGTGCGAGACGAGAAGCGTATCAAAATGTAATCAACACCCTGAAAAATCTTGACTCAGGTGCTGAAGTCGAATTGAGATCGTTCATGGGTTTCGGTGCGCTGAAGGAACTTCTTTTACCAATGGATGACAAGACATCCTGGACACAGGAAGATTTGCGCATGGAGCCGCTTGTTAAGGAATTTAATGAAGCATTAAAGGAAAGATTTCCGGATAAGCATGAAAATATTCTCGAAAGTCTGCGCAACTCAACCCTGTCATCATTCTACACACCGTCCTTCATTACGGAACCTATCGTTAGTACCATCAAAGACAATACCATTGGCATCCGCTCGATTCTGGAACCCTCAGCGGGTACGGGAAATTTCATCATTGATCTAAAAAAGGAATTCCCGCAGGCAGCTATCACAGCCATAGAGAAAGACTGGCTATCCGCAAAATTTCTGCAACATCAGCACCCGGATGTTGAAACGTTGCATTGCGGGTTCGAGGATTTTCAGAATCGCAAATTTAATCTCATCATCAGCAATATTCCCTTCGGCAATGTGAGCGTGTTTGACGATGCCATGTTCCGCGAGGCCGTGGCTGTAAAGATCAAATCCACCACCCGCATTCACAATTACTTCTTCGTTAAGTCACTCGATAACCTGAAGGACGAAGGACTGCTTGCCTTCATCACATCTATCGGTGTCGCAGACAGTCCCGCTAACAAAGAAATACGCGAATACCTGATGAAGAAATCCGATTTGGTTACGGTGCTACGCTTGCCTAACACCGCATTTGAATCGGCAGGCACCTCACCCGTAACAGACATTATTGTATTGAGGAAGAATGCCATTAAGAAGAATGTAAGTCCGCATGAACGGGAATTCATCACCTCAGAAAAAATTCAGATACCGGATGATAAAGGCCTTTCCGTTGAAGTAAATATCAATGGCTACCTCAAAGAACGACAAGATCAAATATTGGGTGAGCTGGTTGCCGGAGGTCAATACCGGGGCGATGCGTTGGATGTAAAAGCTTTTGAAAGCTGGACAGAAAAAGAGCTATCAAGGGCTATTAGTGATGCGCTGTCAAAGGCACTAATATCAAAATCCCAGTCACTCAATTCAGTTACAGAGACAAAAGCATCCAATACGTATGCTTCTGATGAAGCAATACCGTCTGCACAACTCCTGGCACCTGACCATCCCGATTATGCTATCCTCAAGCCTGGCAACCTGCTCATTCACCAAGGCAAGGTAGCCACGATTGAACTACAAGGCTCGCAGCGTACAATTGTTCCGGTAGATATCATCAAAGATGTAGAACGTACCTACTTGTTGTCGGGATTGCGCAACACACTCAACCGCCTGGTGAAATCCGAACAGGACAACGAAGTGCTGGAAATGAACCGACACCGCGAGGAACTGAATAGTCAGTACGACTTATTCGCATTTCGCTACGGCAACATCAACAGCGTCCCCAACCGCAAGCTGTGTTTATTCGATGCCGAAGGGTTTAAACTCTTAGCGCTCGAAAAGCAGATTAACAGCCACTACGTCAAGGCCGACATTTTTAATCAGCAAGTCACTAACAAGCAAACTATTGTTTCAAGACCTGAATCACTGAAGGACGCCTTGCTCATGTCGCTCAACGCGCATAACGGAGTAAATATTGAATACATAGCTGCCCTGATGCTAAAGGATAAAGGCGAAGTGATTCGGGAGGCCATGCAGGAAGAATTGATTTTCCAAAATCTCGAGCCTGGAAAAGAACGGTTTGTTACTAAAGATAAATTTCTCAGTGGCAACATCATTCAAAAGCTCACCGCCTTTGAACGCCTCCATCAATCTGCAAACGAACGCGATAAATATCCCGCCCTGGCCGACTCTGACCTTGAACGGCACATAGAGCGGCTGCGACAAGTGCAGCCGGTCTTTCTCAAACGCGAACTGATTGACATCAACATCGGTGAGCGCTGGATTCCAAACGACATCTACGAAGCTTTTGCGCGGGATCTCTTTAAGGAATTCACCGAGGTAAAATACCTGGAATCTACTGACACATTCCTGGTTAATGTGAAGGGCTACAGCAACGAAGAAAGCATTACCTATTCAGCTACTACGCACAACGGCAAAATTGGTGGCGGCAAAATCATGGAATATGCCATGGCCGATACGCAACCCTATTTACAAATCAAAATTTCTGACGACCCGCCTCAATACAAACCCGATCTGGACGGGATGAAAAATGTGGAAATGAAAATCCGTGAGGTGAAAGAAGCTTTTGAGAAATTTATCAACGACAATCCCCAAATTGCTCAGCGCATCGAAACCATTTACAACCGAGACATCAACAATTCGGTAAGGCGCGATTACGATGGATCGCACCTGCAGCTAAAAGGGTTATCGCACTTCGAACCACGCTCGTATCAGAAAGATGCGGTCTGGATGTTGTTGCAACAAGATGGAGGCATTGTCGATCACAAAGTTGGTGCTGGAAAAACGCTGGTCATTATTTCTACGGCCATGGAAATGCGTAGGCTTGGCCTGGCACAGAAGCCACTCATACTTTGCATGAAAGCTAATGTGGCTGACGTAGCCAAAGATTTCCGGAAGGCATATCCCGAAGCGAACATTCTCGCACCCGATCCACAGAAAGATTTCACGAAACAAAACCGGCAACGCATCTTCGCCAGCATCGTGGCGAATGATTGGGATGCTGTCATCATCACGCATGATATGTTCATGGCCATTCCACAGTCGAACGAAATCAAAAAAGAAATTCTGGAGCAAGAACTCAATAACCTGAATGACGACCTGAAAGCAGTCTCTGAAAATCGCTCGTTATCCAAACGTGTATTGAAAGGATTGGAAAGTAGGAAGCAAAATCTGAGTGTTCGATTGATGATGACCGAAGCGGCCATCAAACGGGATAAGTATAGCTACGACTTCGACAAACTGGGGTTCGACCACATTTTTGTAGATGAGAGTCAGGAGTTTAAGAATCTGCATTTCACCACGCGCCATCAACAAGTGGCGGGCTTAGGCGACTCTTCGGGTAGTCAACGTGCTCTTAATCTTGAGTTGGCCATACGCACGATACAAAAGAAAAAAGGTGGCGATAAAGGTGCAACGTTTTCATCAGGTACTACCATCAGCAACAGCCTGGTAGAACTGTATCTACTATTTAAATACCTGCGCCCAAACAAACTTGCAGAACTCAAAATCAATTCGTTCGATGCCTGGGCGAAGATGTATGCGCGCAAGTCGGCCACGTATGAATTTTCTGTGACCAATGAACTGAAGATGAAGGAACGCTACCGTGAATTCATCAAGGTTCCGGAACTAGCCCGCTTCTATGCAGAAATCACCCACGTAGTCAACGACCACAATCTGAAAATTGACAAACCGGAGGTAAACCATGAGGTCATGAACATGGAGCCAACCGAATCACAACAAGCCTACACCCAAAAACTGATCAGCTTCACCAAGACAAAAGACCCGGCTTATGTTGATCTTGTCTTGAATGAAAAAGAAATGAACGCCTTTATGCTTATCGCCACCAACCTGGCCAAGAAGATGAGTATCGATATGCGACTGATCAATGCTGACAATTATAAGTTTGAAGAAGAAGGGAAGATTGGCCGGTTATGCAAAACCGTAGCGGATGAATATAACGACAGCAAATCCTATCGCGGAACCCAACTCATCTTCAGTGACCTTGGTACACCGACCGGAAAAAGCTTTAATGTTTACGAAGAAGTGAAACGTGTGTTGGTAGAACGGCATGACCTTGACCCCGCGCATATCCAATTCATTCACGACCATGATTCGCGAACTAAAAAGGAACAACTCTTTAAGCAAGTAAATGCAGGGGAAGTGCGGGTATTGATTGGGAGTACAAAAAAATTGGGTACGGGGGTGAACGTGCAGGAGCGCGTCATTGCGATGCACCACCTCGACATTCCGTGGCGTCCCAGCGACTTTGAACAACGAACAGGCAGGGGCGGGCGACAAGGGAACAAAATTGCCAAAGAGCATCGGAACAATGTAGTACGCAACTATGTGTATGCAGTCAATCGCACGTTAGATGCCTACCAATTCAATATCCTATCCAACAAACAGAAGTTTATCAACCAGATAAAGAACAGTTCCATTGACCAACGCAAGATTGACGAAGGCGCTTTCGATCAGGAAGGTGGAATGAACTTTGGCGAATACGTGGCCTTGCTCAGTGGCAACACCGACTTGCTGGAAAAAGTGAGACTCGAAAAGAAGGTTGCCGATCTAGAACGCACGTATCAAGTATTTTTGAAACGTAAATCGGAGGCCGAGTTTTATACAACCCTTACCAGGCGCGAGAAGACCGACAAAGAAACGGCACTCAGCAAACTTGAAGTCGATAACAGATCTCTTTCGCAACGCGATCTTGAAAAACTTCCCATCATGATCAACGGCAAACCCATAGAGGATAAAAAGGAGGCCGGTCAGCAATTATTGGATAAGGTTAAGCTGGCAAGTCACTCCAAAGACGATGCGCACTTGGCTTCTGTGCATGACTTCAAATTGAATTATCATGGGGCGCAACAGAAAGTATTTGTAACAGGGCCCAGCGGATTAGTCTATCATTATGCCGATGGCAAACTAAACGACAATCCCGCCTTGGCGGGACGTTATATTATTGACTCAGTAAAACGCATCCCTAAAGTCATCGACAACACGCGCGAAGCCATCGAAGCCTGTGATAAAAAAATGGCGACCTACGCACAGGAACTCAAAGCCGAATTCAAAGACAAGCACCTCATCACCGACATGAAAACCCAAATCGAACAACTAACGGTGAAATTGGAAAAGGTATTTTCAGGGAAGGAGGAATTGCCGTTACAAGAGCAAGAGCTAAAGGCAAAACAAAAAAAGATAATGACGAAGGGGCTATGAGCAAGATAACTGATCTCAGAGCACCGACTAAGCTCTCATTAAAAAGGTGCTAAATCGGGTATCCAGGATACCAAAATCAGAACATATTTAATGGTGTAACATTGGTACAGGGATTTTTGCAACAATCCACCTCTGTGAAAGTCAAACGGTTGTTTCTCTACATTGCCTCCAAGGCGCATCATCAATGGCTTAATTTTTATGGACAGACCCAAGATAGACTTGGGTAGTGGAGACCGCAGTATTTTCAAGGGCGGCTTTACAATGCTGAATTTAAAATCGGTTTACCTAAAGAACTGGTATGCTACGACCCGAATACAAAGCGCAGGTAGATTTACTGCTTAACCTGTTGCCGCATTACTTTCTTGATTTGGAGTAAAGCACTACCACTTCTTGCTTTAGTTTGTTCACATCCCCAGCAGAAGTATTGTCAGGAATACGAGCAACTGTTTCCATGATTGTTTCGATGTCGTTAGATTTTACAAGAATTTCTTCTCTGGCATAGTTCAATATTGCAAGCCAATTGTAAT
>ERZ761602.1640-NODE-1640-length-39566-cov-5.246083_pt1 | contig 39566 bp, 27 predicted proteins | sample MGYA00512165_ERZ761602 | MGnify/ENA primary metagenome ERZ761602 (study PRJEB28899, sample SAMN02445085) | bioreactor sludge metagenome | biome: EBPR sludge; isolation source: Thorneside wastewater treatment plant | place: Australia: Brisbane, Thorneside...
CTTCGGCTGCAGGGGCAGCGCGGGCCGGGCGGGCATGAGCGCGGTCTGGCGGTTGAAGCGGGCGTCGGCCCGCGGGTACCGGGCCTGGGCCAGCGCCATCAGCGCGTCGGAGAACTGCTCCGCGCTGAGCCGGCGCACCGCCGGGCCGCGGAAGATGTAGTTCTCCTCGGTCTCGCCGACGTTCACCGCCGGGAGCTGGTACGTGCGCGAGGTGAGGATGCGGGCGATCGTGCGCTTGAGGTCGTAGCCCTGAGCGACGAGATCCTCCGCGAGCCAGTGCAGGACGTCGGGCGCCCAGGCGGGCTTGTCCATCTCGTCGACAGGCTCGACCAGCCCATAGCCGAGGAAACGTTGCCAGAGCCGGTTCACGATGGTGCGCGGCAGCCGGCCGTTGTTTCGTCCGGTGATGATCGCGGCGAGCTGCTCCTTGCGGTGGGCGGGCGACCCGCGGGCTTCGATCGCGCCGATCTCCTCGTAGAGGAACTTCACCCGCGCGTGGTGGCCGGTGGGCTTGTCGCACTCGGCGATTTCCAGCGGTCCGTCGGCGTAGATGCTCGCGAGTCCATAGGCGTCGGCGAGCGTGTACTCGTTGATGAAGCTGTCGTGACACGACGCGCACTTCAGGTTCACGCCCAGGAACACCTGCGCCACGCTCTGCGCGGCCTGCATCGGCGGCACCATGCTGGCGTTGATCGCCCCGCGCCAGAGGATGCCCTTGGTGAAACCCTCGGCTTCGGCGCCCGGGTTTACCAGCTCCGCCACAAACCGGTCGTACGGCAGGTTGCGCGCGAGCGCGGTGTAGAGCCACCCCGTGATCTGCTTGCGGCCGCCGTCGATGTAGCCGGTGCCCTTGTAGTCGTTTCGGAGCAGGTCGTTCCAGAAGGAGAGCCAGTGCTCCGCGTAGCGCTGGTCGTCCGCGAGCAGCCGGTGCACGAGCCGGGCGCGCTTGTCGGGCGCCGCGTCGGCGACGAAGGCGTCGAGCTCGGCGGGAGTCGGCAGCAGCCCGATCGTGTCCAGCCAGACGCGGCGCGCGTACGTGCGGTCGTCGACGACCTGCGGCCAGGCGAGCTTCTGGCGCGTGAAGTACGCGTCGATGAGCCGGTCGAGCGGATGGTCCAGGCCGGGCCGCGCAGCGGGAGGAGTCACGGCCACGGCCCGCAGGTTGGCCGGCTCATGGCGGAGGAAGGTGATCTCCGCCGGCCAGGGCAGGCCCTGGTCGATCCACGCGCGAAACACGCCGACCTGCTCGGCGGTGAGCTTCTTGCCCTTCTGCGGCATGACGTTGTCGGGGTTGAGCCCCGAGATCATCTCGACTGCCAGGCTGTCCGCGCTGCGCCCTGAGACGACCGCCGGACCGGTGTCGCCGCCGGCGAGAAAATCCGCCCGCGTCTCCAGGCTGAAGCTGCCATTGGCCTTGCCGCGCCCGTGGCACTGCACGCAGCTCGCCTCGAAGATCGGCTGGATGTCGCGGGCGAAGTCGATCGGTCGTCCCGCGGCGGGCGGGAGCAGGGCCCGTTTCTCCGGCGGCAGGGCGGCGTGGACGACGGACACCGACAGCAACACGGGCACGAGCAGGGAGGCGGGGCGTAGCATCGCGAAAAGTGAAATCAGGGAGAGGCGGGAAGGCAACGGGAAGCGAAGGAAGGTAATGGGCGGGGCCGCGCGGCGACACCATCGGCCGCGGCGATGCCGCCCCTCGAGGCGCCGATGAACTCGATTGCGGCCGGGGCGGAGGGGCCGATCGCCGGGCCGCGCGGCGTGGCGGATCGATCGGCTGCTCTTGACTCAGCGTGGGGCCGGGCGGCCGGAATCGCGGCCGCCGGGGATGCCAGGGCCGCCGGCCGGCAGGAATCCGTGGCTGGCGCCGTCCGGATCCGGGCTGACCCAGAAGGCGTACAGGTCGCCCTCGCGCAGGTGAAAGCGAAACCTCGCCCCCGTGCCCCGCAGCGCCGAGAGATCCGTCGCCCCGCGCCAGGCGATGCGCTGCCGGGTGGAGTCGGTGGCGACGACGACACAGTTCTCGCGCGTGAACGGCGGGATCGCGGTTTCGTTCTCGTCGATGGCCTCCACCTGCAGGGAACCGGCGGGATTCCGCACGTTGACGAACAGGTGCCGGCCTGAAAATTGCAGCGGCCGCGTGGCGAGATAACCTTCCTCGGCGCCAGCGCGCAGGGAGGCGAAGCCGTCGCGTCGCAGCGTGAGCAGCCCGGTGCTGCCGAAGCCGGGATGCTTGAGCTTGTCGTAGGTCATGCGGCCGCTGACGTAGAAATGCAGCCGGTCGCCGACGACGAGCGCGCCGCCGCCCGCAGGCTGGAGATTGCTGTAGTTCCACGCCTGGGAGTCTTCGGATACGGCGAGGAAGGGCCGGCGGTCCGGACGATCCCAGTGGAAACCGTCCCGGCTGAAACCGAGGTGGAGTTCGCAGATCTTGTCGCGCGCCGGATACTCCTTCGGATTGCCTTTCCACAGCGAGAAGACCCCGAGCATCACGCTTTCGTACGCCGCGGCGTCGAGGTGGTAGATCTCCGGCCGGACGCCCAGGTCTGCCCGGGGTTCGTCGCGCTCGTCCGCCCATACCCACATGCCGGGATCATGCAGGTGCTTCAAATCGGGAGAGTCGGGCCAGGAGCGCACCGTCTCCAGCAGGTCGCGGCCCTCGCGATACCGCCGGAAACGCACGCTGCCCAGCCGGCTGCCGGTCCGGAAGGTCGGCGTAAAACCGGCATACGCGGTCTCGGTGGGTTCCCAGATGCTGATTCCGCGCACGTTCATGACCCACACGTCGCGGAAGGGGTTGTGGAAAAACGTGGTCCGGTCGGGCGCCCGGCTCGTGAGGAGGCCCTCGCTCCAGTGAATTCCGTCGGGCGAGAAGTGCACGAGGTGCCGGCGGGTCGCCTGGCTCCGTCGCATCATCTTGAAGCGGCGGGCGGGCTCGGTCTCCGCGTGATCCAGCCAGACGGTGGTCGAGTCGCGGCTTTCAGGCTGCACGATGTTCGTGCCCGGGACGACATCGAGCGCGGGCTTTTCCCAGATGACGCCGTCGCGCGACGTCGCGTACGCCGTGCTCTGGCAGTATCCGGCCATGTACCACATCTTGAACCTTCCGTCGCGATCGTCGTACCACACGCCGTCGCTGAAGGGATGCGCGTGGGGCGGATCGGTCGGCTTTTCCCCCTTCTCCTCCCAGGGACGGTCCGGCCGCAGCACCGGGCTGGCCGGATGGATCTCCGGCTGGTGAAAGACGCGCGCGAGGTTCGTGCTGTCGATGAGGAAATCGTCGACGAACAACTGCCGGCCGACGTCGATACCGATGACCGCGGGCGGCTGCTTGAGATACGGCACGTCCATCGGTTCGCGGCCGAGGTGGCGGATCTCCGGCGGCCAGGTGGGTGGAAGCACGATGCCGTTGGCAAGCGTCTCCGCCCGCGCGGCAGCCGCGCCCAGGCCCAGGCAAAGCGCGACGATCTGCAGGAGCGGTAGCGGCGAACGGGGCGGCATGCGGCGGGGGTGAGGGATCAGTAGGTGCCACTGATCCCGAATGTCCACAGCGAGCCCACGAGGGTGCGCGTCGTGATGCGCGCGTAGTCCGGCGTGCTGGGGCCGTAGGTGCGGGTCTCGATCGGGGCGTCGTTCACGTTGCGGAAATTCGCGAAGAGCGAGAGGCGGCGCGACAATTTCAGGTTGGCCTGACAGTCGAGCTGCAGCCGCTCGGCGGTCCATTGGAACGTGCCCGGCTCGATGCCGGTGCCGGTGACCAGCGTGCGCCGGGTGAGCCCGCGGTAATTCCAGTTCATCCGCAGGCTGAACCGCTCGCGGGTCAGGCTCCAGCCCCAGTTGGCCGTGCGCGGCACGTAGCCGCTGAGGTTGGCGATCTGGGGACCCTGCGCGCGCTGGGCGGTGAGGTTGGCGAACACCTGCACGCCGCGACCCCACGCGGGCAGGAACGTCAGCGCCTGCTTGTAGTTCAGCTCGAGCCCGGACATGCGCACCTTGCCGGGCACGTTCACCTGGCTGCTGACCGGATACTGCCCGTACACCGCGGGATCGAGGCCGTAGACCGCGAGGAACTCCGGCGTGGCGCCGAACTGGGTCGCGCCGAAGAAATTCTCGAACTCGCGGAAGTAGCCGCCGGCGGAGACGAGGCCGACGCCCTCGAAATAGTATTCGAGCACGGTGCGGAACGTATTCGCCGACCACGGCTTGATCGCCGCGTTGTTGACCGTGATGATCCCGCCGGCGCTCGCCGGCACCTCGCTGCTCGGCAGGGTCACGCCGCCGGAGTACTGGTTGAAGTCGGGCCGGCCGATCGAGCGGAAGAACGCCGCGCGGGCGATCAGGTTCTCGCGCAGGTCGAAGCTCGCGTTCAACGACGGGAAGAGGCGGAGGTACTCCTTGTCCACCTTCTGGCCGCGGGCGATCAGCGTGAGTTTCGACGCCTCGAGCGCGTTGGTCGTCTTCACCAGCGGGGAGCCGTTGGCGCCGAGGAGAATCCGGCCGCTGGCATCGCGCTGGTAGTTGCGCGTCAGGTCCGTGAGCGGGCCCTCGGCATCGATGTTGGTCTGCTCGACGCGCAGGCCGCCCACCAGCTTCAGGCGCCGCTTGAGGAACGACGCGTCACCGCGGAAGTAGGCGTGCGAGATGATCTCCTCGACCCGCTTCGACGAGGTGACGTCGAGCCGGTACTGGTTGTTTTCGTCGAGGACGAAGTACGAGGGATTCGCGCGCAGCTCCTGCAGCACCCGGGCGTCGCTCAGCACCTGCAGGCTGGGGAAGCCGAAGGGCAGCGCGGGCCGGGAGAAGGTCGCATCGAGGTACGGCGCGGCGCTGTCGTCGGTGCCGACCGGCGTGAAGCTTGTCGTGCTCGTGACGCGGTCGCGTCCGACGAAGGTGTAGGACGTCGTGCCGCTGCCGGGATTGTCGCGCAGCTCGCGCGCCACGCCCAGCCCGCCCTTGAGCGTGAGCGGAACGGCGCCGCCGAAGTCTCGGGCGAGGTCGCCGCTGGCGCTGCTGCGGACGTTGACGGCCCGCCGCGGCTGGAAGAGCGGCGTGCGCACGATGTAGTTGCCGAGCACGTACGGATCGACCGCCGCGCCCGAAGCCGGGTCGCTGACCGTGACGGTGCCGGGGCGCAGCTCGGTGATGCCCGCGAAGGCGACCGTTACGCCGTTGCGCGCGACCGGGGAGCTCTTGAAGTAGCCCTCGTTGTCGTCGTTCATCCGGCCGCGGGAATAGCCCAGGCCGAGGTTGGCGCGCCAGACCGGGCCGGCATGGCGCCAGGTGAAGGTCGGCATGTGCGTCCAGTTGTAGCGCGCCTGGCCGTTGCTCGCCTGCGAGATCTGGCCGGCGCCGGCGAGGCCCTGGGTGGAGGTGGAGGTGAACCCGCCCGCCGCCACGCGGCCGACGTCGAACGTCAGGGCTCGTCCCATGCTGGTGTTGATGTTCATCGCATACTGGTACGAGAGCGAGAACACGTCGTGGTCGCCGAGCCGGTAGTCGAACGTCACCGCGAGCGAGCGGCGATCGGCGTCGGACCAGCGGTCCGCGACGAGGAACGTCGAGAGGTACGGCCGGTCGGGCGTCGTGTTGGGCAGGGTGGTGCCGTTGGTCGCCGCGCCGGCGCCCCGCCAGGTGTTGGTCACGTACTGCTCGGGGATGAACTGCCGGGAGAACCCGCCGGAGAGCGTGAAGCCGAAGCGGCGGGTGACCGGATAGATGAGGGAGAAGTCGCCGCCCGGGTGGACGACGCGGTGGTGCCGGTCCATCGGGCCCGGGATCCGGCCGAAATCCCGAAAGTTGTCGCGCATCGAGACGTAGGCGCTGGCGTCGAGCCGCGGCCGGGAGCGCTCGAACGCGGTGCGCGGAATCATGTTCACGGTGCCGGCCAGCGCCATGCCCGGCGACTCCGGCGTGGGGGAGAAGAGGATCTCGATCCGGGACATGTTGTTCAGCGAGACCATGTCGATCTCGACGGCGCGCGAGGTGGAGTTGGGCGCGCCGGCGCTGGCGAGGCCGAAGCCGCCGATCGTGACCGGCACGTAGTCGGGCGGCACGCCGTTGAGGGAGATGAGGCGGGCGTTGCCGCCGATGCCGTTGGCGTCGACGGAGACGCCGGGCAGGAACTTGAGGAACTCGCCGGCGTTGCCCTCGGCGACCTTGCCGAACTCGTCGGTGGCCACGACCGTCTTGATGCTGGCGGCGAAACGCTGCTCGTTGATCGCGAGCGCCGCGGCGGTCATCTCGCGCGACGCGTCGACCACGAGCTCGTTCATCCGCACCACGGCGCCCGCGGGCTCGAGATTGACCTCGAGGCGCTGGGTCTCCCCGGCGCGGATCGTCACCGCCTCCACGCGCGCGGGCAGGCCCGTGAACGAGACCCGCAGCCGCGCCGGCCCGGCGGGAATGTTGGCGAGGCGAAACGACCCGATCGGGTCGGTGAGCGCCTCGAGCGTCGTGCCCTCGACCTGCACGCGGGCCTTGTCGAGGTACTGGCCGGTGGCGGGGTGAAAGACGCGACCTTCGACGGCGCCCGTGCCGGGCGCGAGCTGGGCGCGGGCGGCGGAGCCGAGGAGCGCGAACAGGAGCAGGAACAGCGGGGCGAGGCGTGAATTCATGACCGGTGGTGACGACGGAGGTGGGCGGGGAACCGGCCGGGAAGGCGGAGGCCGGGGCTGCTCGTGGGATGGCGCGGCCGCCGCGGGGGAGCCATGGGCAAATCGTGGCCAACGAAGTTGGCCAGCGGGCCGGCGCGGACCGTGGTTGCCCGGGCGGCGGCGCCCGCCGAGGCTCGCCGCCGATGAGTGCAAAACCGGCCGTCTTCGAGATTCCCCGGCGCCAGTCCCTCGCCACGCAGGTGGCCCATTCCATCCGCAAGGCGATGCAGGAGGGCGCGTGGACGGGTTACCTGCCGAGCGAGCGGCAACTGGCGGAGACGTTCCGGGCGAGCCGGCCGGTGGTGCACGTCGCCCTGCACCTCCTGGCCAAGGAGCGCCTGATCGCGATCGCGGACCGCCAGCGGAGCCGCATCCTGCCCCGGCCCGGTGGCACGCCCCGGGCCCGCAACCGGCTGGTCGTGCTCATCACCGGCGAGCCGGCCTCGCAGCTGCCGCCCGCGACCTACCAGAGCGTGAACGAAATCCGCGCGCACCTCGCGGAGGAGGGCTTCGCGACCGAGATCCTGCTGTGCCGCTCGGGGCGGCCCAAGGCGCAGCAGCGCCGCGTGGAGGCGTTCATCCGGCAGAACCGCGTCTTCTGCTGCATCCTGCGTTCGGTGACGCGCGAACTGCAGGAGTGGTTTTCCCAGCGTTCGCTGCCGGCGCTCGTGCTCGGCTCGTGCCACGACGGCGTGAGCCTGCCGTCGCTCGACATCGACTACCGCGCGGTCTGCCGGCACGCCGCGGGGCTGTTCTACCGGAAGGGCCACCGGCGCATGGCGCTCGTCGTGCCGGAGTCGGGCCTCGCCGGCGACCTCGCCAGCGAACAGGGTTTCCTCGAGGCGGCCGCGGGGTTTCACGATGCCGCCGTGGTCGCACCGGTCGTGCGGCACCACGGCGCGCCCGAGCACCTGCGCGCGCGGCTGGCCGCGCTGCTGTCCCAGCCCCGGCCGCCCACGGCCCTGCTGGTGGCGAAGCCGGCGCATGTATTCGTGACGTTGATGCACCTGCTCCGGCAGGGCCTCCGGGTGCCGGAGTCGGTCTCCGTCATCGCCCGCGACTACGACCCGCTCTTCGGCTCGTCGTTGTCGCACTATCCCGTCGACGGCCTCGCCTACGCGCACCGGCTCTCGCGGCTGATGAACCAGATGGTGGCGAACGGCTTCATCCCGCCCGTCCCGGCGCTGGTGTTCCCCACGTATTTCTCCGGCGGCACGGTGCGGGACCTCGTCCCTGGCCAAGAAGCTTAGCCAGCAGTATTCCGTGGTTGCCCCCGGGAGGTCCGCCCAGGCTGCGCCATGGATCGATTCTCCCTGCGCGGCCTCCAGGCCGCCACGCACGCGCCGTTGCATCCGGACGGCTCCCTGAACCTCGCCGCGGTCGAGCGGCAGTGCGCGCACCTGCTGGAACGCGGCGTCCCGGCCGTCTTCGTCAACGGCAGCACCGGCGAAGGACACTCGCTCACCGCGGGGGAGCGCCGCCAGGTCGCGGAGCGATGGAGCGACGTTGTCCGCGGCACCTCGCTGCGGGTCGTCGTGCACGTCGGCGCCAACTCCCTGGCCGATGCCGCCGGACTGGCGGCGCACGCGGCGGCGGGCGGCGCGGCGGCGGTCGCCATGCTCGCGCCCTCGTACTATCGGCCGGCGTCGCTCGCGGACCTCGTGGCGTGCTGCGCGCAGGTGGCGGCGGCGGCCCCCGCGCTGCCGTTTTATTTCTACGACATCCCCGCGCTCACCGGCGTGAGCCTCCCGATGGAGGAGTTCCTCCTGGTCGCGCCCGAGCGGATCCCGAACTTCGCCGGGATCAAGTTCACCAATCCCGACCTGATGGCGTACCAACTGGCGCTGCGGGCGGCGGGCGGCCGGTTCGACCTGCCCTGGGGGTGCGACGAAACCTATCTGGCCGCGCTCGCGCTCGGCGCGCGGGGCGCCATCGGCTCCTCGTTCAACTTCGCCCCGGGCGTCTACCAGCGGATGGAGGCCGCGTTCGCCGCGGGCGACCTCGGCACGGCGCGGATGGAGCAATTGCGTTCCGTGCAGCTCATCCGGGCGCTGGCGCGCCACGGCTACCTCGGCGCGGCGAAGGCGCTGATGGGCCACCTCGGCGTCCCGGTCGGCCCCGCCCGGCTGCCCAATCGCAACCTCGACGCCCCGGCATGGAAGGCCTTGCTCGCCGAACTCGAGGCGATCGGATTCTTCATGTGGCGCGACAGCCCTCCCGCAGCCGCCCGCAGCCCCGGCTCCTCTGCATGACACCCGCCCGCCTCGACCACCTGCGCCGGACCTACCGGTCCAGCCTCCTCGAAAGCACGCTTCCCTTCTGGCTGCGCCACGGCTTCGACCGCGAGCATGGCGGCCTGCTCTCCAACCTGGCGGAGGACGGCTCCCTCATCGACGGCGACAAGGCGCTCTGGCTGCAAGGGCGCGCCGCGTGGACGTTCTCGACCGTCTACCACGGGGGCGAGCGCAACCCGGCCTTCCTCGAGCTCGCCCGCTCGTGCCTCGACTTCATCCGGACCCGCGGCCGGGGCCCGGAAGGCAAGCTGTACTTCACCGTCACGCGCGACGGGCGCCCCCTGCGGATGCGGCGCTACGTCTACAGCGAGTGCTTCGCGGCCGTCGGCAGCGCCGCCTACGCCCGCGCGGCCGGCTGCGCGCGCGCCGCCGCGGAGGCGCCGGAGTACTTCGCGACCTACCTGCACCACAGCTTTTCCCCCGGGGTGATGCCGCCGAAGACCGATCCCGCCACGCGCCCGCTGCAGGGACTCGCGCCGCACATGATCGCGATCGTGACCGCCCAGGAACTGCGGGAGAACCTCGGCGACGTGCGGGTCCGGGGCCTGAGCTGCACCGAGTGGATCGACCGCTCGCTCGCCGCCGCGCCGCGCGACTTCTTCAAGCCGGAACTCGGCGCGCTGATGGAGACCGTCGGCGCCGACGGCGCGGTGGTGGACTCGTTCGAGGGCCGCACGCTGAACCCCGGCCACGCCCTGGAGTGCGCCTGGTTCATCCTGCGCGAGGCCCGGCACCGGGGCGATGACGCGGCGCTGCGCCGGCTGGGCCTGGAGATCCTCGACTGCATGTGGGCGCGGGGCTGGGACCCGCTGCACGGCGGGCTGCTTTATTTCACCGACGTCCACGGCCGGCCGGTGCAGGAGTACTGGGCCGAGATGAAATTCTGGTGGCCGCACAACGAGGCCGAGATCGCGTGCCTGCTGGCGTATCGGATGACCGGAGACGCGAAGTACGCCGCCTGGCACGGGCTCGTGCACGACTGGTCGCACCGCGTCTTCGCCGACCCGGTGCACGGCGAATGGTTCGGCTACGCGACGCGCGAGGGTCGGATCACCACGCGGCTCAAGGGCAACACCTGGAAGGGCCCGTTCCACCTCCCCCGCCTGCAGTGGCTCGGGGCGCGGCTCGTGGAGGAACTCGCGGCAAAAGCCGGCTGAATTTGGCGGGCATTGTGCGGGGGGCGCGGCGTTGAGGCTGGTCGCGGCCGGTGGCGGCGCCATGCTGGCGGCTCGTCCTCGTGTCGCTGCCACTCCTCCTTCCCTTGCTCGCCGGCGTCGGCTACGCCGTGTCGGCGATCGTGATCAAGCGGGCGTCGGAGTACGGCGTTGGCGTCTGGCGCAGCGCCTTCGTGGCCAACGTGCTCGGCGCGCTCGTGTTCCAGCCGCTCTGGCTGCTCGGCGGCGAACTCCGCCCGGAGCTGTGGTGGCAGCCGGTGGTCGTCGGCCTGCTGTTCACCGTGGGGCAGTGGTTCTCGTTCCTCGCCATCGACCGGGGCGACGTGTCGATCGTGGCGCCCGTGCTCGGCCTGAAGATCCTGCTCGTCGCGGGAATCGTCACCGCGTTTGCCGGCGAACGCCTGCGCTGGCAGCTCTGGGCCGCGGCGATCCTGGCAAGCGCCGGCATCGCGCTGCTCAATCGTTCCGGCGGGCGCGCGACGCACCACGCGGTCGGCCGGACCATCGTCACGGCGGGCCTCGCGGCGGCGGTGTTCGCCGTCTTCGACGTGCTCGTGCAACTATGGGCGCCCGCGTGGGGGGCGGGGCGCTTCCTGCCGCTCGTGATGGGCGTCTCGGGGGTGCTGTCGATCGCGTTCGTGCCGCGCTTCCGCGCCCCGCTCGGCGCGATCCCGGCGCCGGCGTGGCCCTGGCTGCTGGCCGGATCGTTCCTGCTCGGGGCGCAATCGGTGGCGTTCGTCTCCACCGTGGCGCGCTGGGGCCAGGCCGCTCCGGCCAACGTGCTCTACAGCTCGCGCGGACTGTGGACGGTGCTGCTCGTCTGGGCGGTCGGTCACTGGGTGAAGAGCCGCGAACAGCAGCTGGGTGGCCGCGCCCTCTCCTGGCGGCTCGCCGGCGCGGTGTTGATGATGTCCGCGATCGGCCTCGTGCTCCTGTAGCGCCGCCGCTTCGGAGCGCGCGTTTCGACTCTTGCGGACGCCGCCGCGCACGGTCCGAATGCCCTCACCCCTGACTCTCATGCGCACCCTTTCCTTCCGTTGGCGCGGTCCGATCGTTCTTGCGTGGCTGTGGGCGATGGGGGCGCACGCGGCGGAGCGTCCGGCGGTGGCGACGTTGCCCGACCCCGTGCGGCGCGTCGTGGTGCTGGGCGACAGCATCACCTACAGCGGCGGCTACGTGCACGCGATCGCCGCGTATTTCGCGACGCGGCACCCGTCGCGCGCGCTGGAGATCCTCAACCTCGGCCTGGCGAGCGAGACCGTGTCCGGCCTGTCGGAGGACGGCCACGCGAAGGGGCAGTTTCCCCGGCCGGACCTGCACGAACGCCTCGAGCGCGTGCTGCGGGCGACCCGGCCCGACCTGGTGCTCGCCTGCTACGGGATGAACGACGGCATCTACCTCCCGCTCGATCCGGAGCGCTTCCGCCGCTTCCAGGCGGGCCTGCAGCGGCTGCGGACCGCGGCGGCCGCGGCGAATGCCCGGATCGTGCACGTGACACCGCCGCCGTACGACGACGCCCGCGGCGGGAAGGCGGGCTACGGCGCGGTGCTCGAGGCGTACTCCGCCTGGATGCTCGCCCAGCGCGCGGCGGCGGGCTGGGAGGTGATCGACGCCAACGGCCCGCTTCGCGCCGTCCTCGCGGCGCGGCAGCGGGCGGAGCCGGGCTTCCACCTTGCGCGCGACGGCGTGCATCCCGGTGATTTCGGACACTGGCTGATCGCGCGGGAGATCCTGCGGCACTTCGGCGCGCGGGACCTCGACGACGCCGACTCGGCGGCGGGAATGGCGGCGGGGCATCCCCACGGGCCGAGGATCCTGGAATTGGTGACGCGGCGCCAGGTCTTGCTCCGTGATGCCTGGCTCACGGCGACGGGCCACCGCCGGCCGGGCGTGCGTGCCGGCTTGCCGCTGGCCGAAGCGGAGGCTCAGGCGCGGGCGCTCGAGTCGGAGCGGGCGGCGCTGCGCTAGAGCAGAAGCAATCATTCTGTCGCCTACACCAGGACGCAAAGTCGCCAAGGAACGCGAAGTTTCGCCAGGTTTTCCTGGCGAATCTTAACCTTCCTTCGCGTCTTTGCGTTCAGGATCCCATTCCAAGCGGCGATGATCTTGCTCACGGCATCCTGGGGTCCGGAAGCGACCGGCGGCTCAGGCTATTCGGAGTGGGCCGCGCCGTCGGCGGCGCCGCCGCGGCGGAGTGCGGCCGCCCGGAAGCGCAATGCCTCGCTTCGCCGATGTCCCTCGCCTGCGGGGCGTTAACCGGTCGAATGAGCTTTCATTCGACGCCTCGGCGCCTAGGTTTCCCCGCCGTGGCGACTCCCCCGCGTGCCAGGCTCGATTGGCGATTCCTGTATCTCCTGCCGGTGCCGTTGTTCTGGGCGTTCCTGAGCCAGCTGGGAGGAATCGACCGGATCGAGAACCTGCTGCTCGACCTCCGCTTCTACCTGCGGGGCGAGATCGAGGCGCCGGTGAAGCTGATGTATGTGGACGTGGATACGCGGGCGATGCAGGCGCTGGGCGAGCGGCCGTGGAACCGGGAAAAATTCGGCCTCGCCGCGCAGGCGCTGATCGAGAAGGGCGGGGCGCGCGCGGTGGGCTTCGACTTCGTCTTCTCCGGACTGAGCCAGTCCGAGATGGTGGACGTCGCGAAGGCGGAGGCGGGAAACCGCGCATTCGCGCGCGTGATCCGGCGACACCCCAATCTGCTCCTGGCCGTGCAGTACACGCAGGGCCAGGCCGTGACGCAGGACGAGCAGACGGTGCGGAAACTGCCGCTGCTGCGCCTTGGCATGACGGACCGGCGGAAGAACGACGTGCCGGAGATGCCGCAGTATCCGCTCGTCGGACCGACCTGGGGTCGCGTGGGTTTGATCGACTTCGACACCGAGTATGGCGGTGACCAGGTGCCGCGCTGGGTGCCGATGTTTGCCCACACGGTGAATCCCACGCTGTATCACCTCTCCCTGCAGCTCGTGCTGCAGTCGCTCGGTCTCGACGAGCAGGCGGTGCGCATCTTTGCCGACCGGCTCGAGATCGTGCGCGAGGACGGGCGTCCCGCGCTGACAATCCCGCTGCATGAGGGCCAGCTCGTGGAGGTGAACTGGTTCTCGCGCTGGGGCAACCTGACCCTCAATCCCCGCGTGAGCCTCGCGGACGTGCTGGGCCACCAGCGGATGCTGGCGTCGGAGAACGCGACGGAACGCGCGGCGGCGGAAGAGTACTTTGCCGCGTTTCGGGGCGCGCTGGTGCTGGTCGGACCCACCGACAGCCTGCTGCAGGACCTCGCGCCGACGGCGTTCGACCGGACGCCCGTGCCGAAGGTCGGCGTGCACGGCAACACCATCAAGACCATCCTCTCGGGAAAGTTCCTGCAGCGCCCGCCCGACTGGTTCATGTGGTTCGCGTGCCTCGCCCTCACGCTGATGGTGACGAGCCTTGCGGTGTCGGGCGGCGGTCGGGGCCTGCTATGGAAGGTCCTCGCCGCGCTGGTGCTCGCGATCTACGTGGGCCTGGGAGTGCTCTTCTTCCGCGAGGGGCACGTCGTGCTCCCCATGGCGGCGCCGCTCGGCGCCGCGCTCTCGACCAGCTTCGTCGGGGTGATCTGGCAGCTCGTGCGCGAGGAGAAGCAAAAGAGCCGGATCAAGGGGATGTTCAGCACGTACCTCGCGCCGCAGCTCGTCGAGAAGATGGTGAGCTCCGGCGAGGACCCGCAGCTCGGCGGCCACGAGGAGGAGATCACGGCATATTTCAGCGACATCCAGAGTTTCTCCGCGTTTTCCGAGAAGCTGCGCCCGGCGCAGCTGGTCGAGCTGATGAACGAATACCTCACCGCCTGCACCGACATCGTGCAGGAGCAGGGCGGGACGCTCGACAAGTACATCGGCGACGCGGTGGTGGCGATGTTCGGCGCGCCGCTCCCGCTGCCGGATCACGCCCACCGCGCGTGCGTGGCGACCCAGCTCGTGCAGCGCCGCCTGGCCGAGCTGCGCGAGAAGTGGAAGGCCGAGGGCGAGCGCTGGCCCGACATCGTGTCGCGCATGCAGTCGCGCATCGGCCTCAACAGCGGCGTGGCGACGATCGGCAACATGGGTTCCCGCACCCGGTTCAACTACACGATGATGGGCGACAACGTGAACCTCGCCGCACGCATGGAATCGGCGGCGAAGCAGTGGGGCGTGTACACGCTCGTGACCGACGCGACGCGCCGGGCGGCCGAGCAGCACGGGAATCGCGTCATCTTCCGTCAGCTCGCCAAACTCCAGGTGGTGGGGCGTCAGCAGGCGGTCCCGGTGCACGAGATCGTCGGGCTCAATGACGCGCCGCCGCCCGAGGCCGCCGAGTGCATCCGCTTGTTTGAGGAAGGTCTTGCAAGGTACTACGCGCGCGACTGGGACGGCGCGATGGAACGCTTCCGGCAGAGCGCGCCGCTCGAGCCCAACCAGCCCGGCCGCACTCCCGGCGCGAAGACGAATCCATCGCTCGAATACCAGCGCATCGTCGAGCGCTGCCGGGTCGAACCGCCACCACCCGATTGGGACGGCCGGTACGTGATGACCGACAAGTAGGCGGGCATGAAAAACGGGCGAGCCGGTGAACGACTCGCCCGTGTGAAGGAATCAAAGCGCCCGGGCGCTTACTTGAGCAGCATGTCCTTGACCGTGCGGCCGGCCGGAATCATCGGCAGCACGTGTTCGGTGTAGGGCACGATGACGTCGAGCACGAACGGGCCGTCGTGATCCAGCATCTCCTGGATCGCGGCGCGCAGCTCGGACTTCAGGTGGACCCGGCGGCCCTTGACGCCAAAGCCCTCGGCGATCTTCACGAAATCGGGATAGAGGCCGTCGAGGTTTTCCGGGCCGCCGACGTTGGTCTCGTCGCCGAGGATGGTGTTGCCGCGGACGCTCCCGTAGAAGCGATCCTCCCATTGCACCACCATGCCCAGGTGCTGGTTGTTCAGGATCATCGCCTTCGCGGCGATCTTCTCGATCTTGCAGGTGGCGAGCTCCTGCACGTTCATCACGAACGAGCCGTCGCCATCGATGTCGATCACCTGCTTGTCCGGGCAGGCCACCTTCGCGCCCATGGCGGCGGGATAGCCGAAGCCCATGGCTCCGAGCCCGAGCGAGCTGATGTAGCGGCGCGGCTCGTTGAACCGGTAGAACTGCGCGGCCCACATCTGGTGCTGGCCCACGCCGGTCGTGATGATCGCGTCGCCCTTGGTCAGCTCGTAAAGCGCCTGCACGGCCTCCTGCGGCACGATGTGGCGGCTCTCCTCGTAGCGGAACGGGTGCTCCTTCTTCCACGTGGCGATCTGGGTGTGCCAGGCGGAGGTGTCGGGCGGCGTGAACTTGTGGACCGCGGCAAGCTCGGCCAGGCGTCCGAGCGCGAACTTGATGTCGCTGGTGATCGCGACCTGCGCCGGCTTGTTCTTGTTGTGCTCCGACGCGTCGATGTCGATGTGGACGATCTTCGCCTGCGCGGCGAAGTGTTTCGTGTCACCGGTGATCCGGTCGTCGAACCGCGCGCCGCAGCAGAGCAGCAGGTCGCACTGGTCGACCGCCCAGTTGCCGTACGCGGCGCCGTGCATGCCGAACCATTGCATCGAGAGCGGATGCGTCTCGGGGAAGCCGCCGACGCCCATCAGCGTCGTGGCCACGGGAAGGTTGGCCTTCTCGGCGAACGCCCGGAGCTCCCGATGTGCATCCGCGGAGATGATGCCGCCGCCGGCGTAGAGGACGGGACGCTTCGCCTCCGCGATGAGGCCCAGCACGTGCTTCAGCTGCTCGTCGGTGGCGTGGAAGGTCGCCGTGGCGTACGCGCTGCGGAACTCCACCGCCGGCGGATACACCGGCTGGAATTTTTTCTGCTGCACGTCCTTCGGGATATCGATCACGACCGGACCCGGACGGCCGCTCCGTGCGAGGTGAAACGCCTCCTTGAAGATGCGGGGAAGGTCGTTCGCATCCATCACGAGGTACGAGTGCTTCACGACCGGCAGCGTCATCCCGTAGAAATCAGTCTCCTGGAACGCCATTTTCCCGATGTACTTCGAGAACACCTGGCCGGTGATCGCGACCAGCGGGATGGAATCCATGAACGCGTCGGCGATGGCCGAGACAAGATTGGTGGCACCGGGGCCGCTGGTCGCCATGCACACGCCGACCTTGCCCGTGGCCCGCGCGTAGCCTTCGGCGGCAAACGAGCCGCCCTGTTCGTGGCGGGGCAGGATCACCCGGATCTTGTCCGTGCGGGCGAGCGACTGGTGCAGTTCCTGGGACGCGCCGCCGGGATAGGCGAAGACGACATCGACACCCTCGCGGATCAGGCACTCGACGACGCAGTCGGAGCCCTTCATTTCGCGGCCGATCTCGGCCTTGGGAAACGCGGCGGGTGAGGTGGTGTTCGTTTTCATGGCAATGTCTTGGAAACTAAACAGCCGGTGAGCAAAGGGCACCCCCGCGGGTGGACGCAAGCCCGGCGTCGGACAAAACCAAGCGCGGATCGACGGGGAGGCGGGCTGGATGCCCGCCCGTTCGGACTGTCCCCGTGCGGGACGGCAGCGGCGATCGATTTCGGGCTGGCCCCGCCGGGGTCGCCGCGCAGGGTGGCGCCATGCTCAAGCTGCTCTTCATCGGGGACATCGTCGGGCGCCCGGGCCGCGATATCCTCGCGGAGCGGCTGCCGCGCCTGCGGTCGGAACACGGCATCGATTTCGTGGTGGCCAACGGCGAGAACGCCGCCGCTGGCGCGGGCATCACCGCGACGCTGGCCAAGTCGATTCTCGAGTGCGGTGTCGATGCGATCACGCTGGGCGACCATGTGTGGGACCAGCGAGGCTGGGAACACGAGATCACCGAGATCGACCGGGTCTGCCGTCCGGCCAACCTGCCGCGCGGCTGCCCGGGCTGGGATCATCTCATCATCGAGGCGCGGGGTTTTCGCGTCGCGATCTTCACCGTCCTCGGCCGGAGCTTCATGAACATGAAGGCCGACTGCCCCTTCCTCACGGCCGACCGGATGGTCGAACAATTGAAGGCGCAGGCCGACGCGTTGATCGTGGAGATCCACGCCGAGGCCACCTCGGAGAAACTGGCGCTCGGGTGGCACCTCGACGGGCGGGTGACCGCGGTGATCGGGACGCACACCCACGTGCCGACGGCGGACGCTTCGATCCTGCCGAAAGGGACGGCCTTCATCTGCGATGTCGGCATGACCGGACCGTACGCCAGCGTGCTAGGGCGCGAAGTGGCGCCGGTGGTGCAGCGCTTCCTCGACGGCATGCCGCGCCGGTTCGAGGTGGCGACTGGCGACGTGCGGCTCTCGGGCGCGTTGATCGAGATCGCCGCCTCCTCTGCCAACGCGCAGAAGATCGAGCTCCTGACCGTGCGCCGCTGAACGGCGGCTACGACCGGACCGCGCCGGCGTCCTCGTACACCCCGAGGTGGCGGAAGCGCTCGTAGCGTGTCTCCAGGAGCTTTTCCGGGTCGAGCGCGCGCAGGTCGTTGAGGTGTTTCTGCAGCGCGTAACGGAGGGCGCCGGCTGCCTGCGCGGGGTCATGATGGGCGCCGCCGGAGGGCTCGGCGATGACTTCGTCCACCACGCCAAGCTGCTCGAGGTGGTCGGCGCTCACCTTCAACGCCTCCGCCGCCTTGGGCGCCGCGGCGCCATCCTTCCAGAGGATCGCCGCGCAACCCTCGGGCGAGATCACGGAATAGTAGCTGTTCTCGAAGATCAACACGCGGTCCGTCACCCCGATGCCAAGGGCGCCGCCCGAGCCGCCTTCGCCCACCACGACCGAGATCGAAGGGGTGCGCAGGAGCGCCATTTCGCGCAGGTTGACCGCGATGGCTTCGGAGACATGCCGCGCCTCGGATTCGACCCCGGGAAATGCGCCCGGCGTGTCGATGAACGTGAGCACCGGCAGACGGAACTTCTCCGCCAGGCGCATCAGGCGCAGGGCCTTCCGGTAGCCCTCCGGTTGCGGCATGCCGAAGTTCCGCGCGATGCGCTCCTTGGGGTCGCGGCCCTTTTGCTGCGCCACGATCATCACCGCGTCGCCATTGAAAAACGCCGTCCCGCCGACGATGGCGCGGTCGTCGTTGTACTGGCGGTCGCCGTGCAGCTCCTGGAAGTCCTCGCAGATCGCGTGCACGTAATCGAGGGCGTACGGCCGTTTCGGGTGGCGGGCGATCTGCACCTTCTGCCACGGGCTCAGGTTGGTATAAATCTCCCGCTGAGTGGTCTCGATCTTCCGCTCGATCGCCCGGATCTCGGCGGCGACATCGACGTTCGTCTCGATCGAACGCTGCCGTAGCTCGTCGAGCTGGCGCGTCAGTTCGCGCAGCGGTTTCTCGAACTCCAACACGTACGCCGGGGTTTCCATATAGGTTGAACCGCCACGCTACGGACGCCGCGCAAGTGCTGTCAACGGGCGTGCGACCCGGGGCGGCTCACAGGCCCCGGTGGGCGTCCGGGTTCTGCAACTGATCCTTCCAACTCTGGATCTTCGCCTGGGCGCCGAAGTGTTCGGCCCGCGCCTTGTCACCCCGCTCCATCCAGATGCGCGACAGCGTCGTGTTGATGAAGAGATCCGCCGGCCGCAGCGCGTGCGCCCGCTCCGCCGCCGTCAGCGCGGCGTCCAGCCGGCGCAGGGAGAAGTTCACCTCCGCGAGGGCGTGCCAGGCCTCGAACGACTCGGGGACCGCGGTCGTGGCGCGGCCCAGTTTTTCCAGCGCCGGCCCGCTCTCGCCCAGGGCATAGTCCGCGGTCGCGTCCTCGATCAACGTCTGCAGTTCGTCGGCAGTCACGCCGCCCACTGTGCCGCGTCGCGGCGAAATGGAAAGCGCGGCGTGCTCAAACGATCAGCATCGCGTCGCCGTAACTGAAGAATCGATACTCGCGCGCGATGGCCTCGGCGTAAATCTCCCGCAGCCAGCCGATGCCCTCGGTCGAACCCGGAGCAAGAAAGGCCGCCACCAGGCACAGCAGTGACGAGCGGGGCTGGTGGAAATTCGTGACCAGGGTGTCGACACCCCGAAAATCCCGCGGCGGATGGATGAAGAGGGCTGCCTCGGCGCGGAGATCGCCCCCCTCGGCGATCGGGGCGGAATGATGGGCAAGAAAATCCTCGATGCTGCGCACCGCGGTCGTTCCGACCGCGACCCGGCGTCCGGCGAGCGGCGGAAAGAGCTGCCGCTGCGTGGCGGCGGGAATCTCGTAGACTTCACGATGGATGGCGTGCGCCTCCACGGTGTCGGTGGTGATCGGCTTGAACGTGCCCAGACCCACATGGAGGGTGAGATCGGCCGAGCGCACGCCCCGGGCGGCCAGCTGCGCCAGCAATTCGGGGGTGAAGTGCAATCCGGCGGTGGGCGCCGCGACTGCGACCTGACGGTGTTTCTCCGCGTACACGGTCTGATAGCGCGCGAGGTCCGTTGCCCGGGTGGATCTGGCGTCACGGGCGGAGTCGTCGCGCACGATATACGGTGGCAGCGGCACCGCGCCCACGCGCTGCGCCACCGCGGCGATCGGTTCGCCGGAGGGCGTGACGAAACGCACGATCACGGCGCCGTCCGGTTCGCGGCTCAGGACTTCGCCGGTGAAAGCGCGCTCCGGTCCCACAAACGTGGCGCCGGGCGGAAGGCGCCGGCCAGGGCGGGCGAGGCAGAGCCAGGTGTCGGGGGAGGCGAGGGCGCGCAGGAGGAAACACTCGACGCGCCCGCCCGTCGGCCGTCGGGCCTCGAGCCGCGCCGGCAGCACCGCGGCATTGTTGCGGAAGAGGGTGTCGCCCGCCCGCAGGTATTCCGGCAGGTCCGCGAAGATCCGATGGGTCAGCGTCCGCTGCCGGCGATCCACGACGAGCAATCGCGATTGATCCCGGCGGGCAGCGGGCGTCTGGGCGATCAGATGCGGCGGAAGCGCGTAGTCGAAGAGGTCGGCGGCGAGCGGGAGCACAACGGCTGGCCTCGCATCAGCGCCGTCAGGCGCTGGAGCCAACAATCGGATTTGAACCGATGACCCACGCTTTACGAAAGCGTTGCTCTACCAGCTGAGCTATGTTGGCACGCGCGAGAAGTGCGGAAAAAAGCTGCCGGGCTCTGAAGCGCAAGCTCCTTTTTCCCTCGCGGACAACGGCTCCGCGCCGTGGCCGCGAAATCAGGCCACGCGGGCCTCGGCCGGCGCCAGCGCGAGATCGATCGCTTGTTGCAGCTCTTCCCACTTGAACGGCTTCATCACCGCCGCGTTGGCCCCGAGTCCCCGGGCGATCTTGAGGCAGTCCGAACCCTGGAGATATTTGCCTCCGCCCGAAATTGCGACGATGCGGGCCATCGGCTGCGCCTTGCGGAAGGAAGCGATCAGTTCGAAGCCGTCGCCGCCTGGCATCACGATGTCCGTGATCACCAGGTCAAAACGTTGCTCCGTCAGCAACGCGGCGGCCTCGACCGCGCTGCCTACGGCCGCGGTGGTATGGCCCTGACGCTGCAGCCAGTGGACGAGGAGGCTGCGAATGCCTTCCTCGTCGTCGGCGACGAGAACAGAGAGGGCGTGGACTGCGGTGGCCATGGGCGCGGAATTGCCGTTGGGAATAATCGTCACGTTGGTGCTGCTGATGCAGTCCGACCAGCGGTAATTGCGCAGGGAGCGCGCAAAAAACCGTCAAAATCGCCGGCCTCGTCCGCCACGTGCCCGAAGCCCGACCTCAGCCAACGGAATGATGCGGTTGCGGTGGAGCCGCCTGTCCCCTGGCGGCTGACGTGCGACCGACCGGTCCGCAGCAGCTTGAGGACAAGCCGCTCCACCTTTCAGTGCCGCCGTTCTCACGGCTGATTTGAAAGCCAACGGCATGAGTCCTCAGGTGGCGGCTCAGCCGTGAACGCCGACCGGCCCGGCGGCGGCGCCTTCAGTTGTCGCTGATCCGGTCATCCGGCAGCCGTCCTTGCAGTTTTCGGCGAATCTTCAGGGCTTCGATTTCCTCGCGGAGCCGCTGCCCGAACAGCCCCAGGCGACGATGCACGTCGAGGGTCTCGAGCAGCTTCTGCTTCAGCGCCGCATCCTCGCACAGGCTGAACGCGGCGATGTCGACGAAGGCTTCGGGATCATCGACGGTCTTCAGGAAGGACGTCATCTCCTTCGATCCTTCCGGCGCCAGCTTGAGCTTGAGGCGGAGCAATCGCGCCAGTTCACGACGTAATGTCTGGTTCTCCTCCTCCGTAGCCCCTGCTTCGCTGCTCAATGCCCGTATGCGGATGCGACGGTACGGGTCGTCGCGGAGGATTTTCACGATCTCCACCCGGCACAGGCCCTGGAGCAGGAGGTTGGACGTGCCGTTCGTGTGCTTCTGGCAGGCGCGGATGATTCCCACCGTCGCCACCCGATGCGGTGGTTCAAAGCGCTCTGGGTCCCGCGTCGCGACCACATCGAGACCGGCGACCGCGAAAAGCCGGTTCGAAGCGAGCACGTCCCGCAGCATGGCGCGGTAACGCGGCTCGAAGATGTGCAAGGGCATCAGCGCCTGCGGAAAGAATGCGGTGTTCGGCAGCGTCATGACCGGCACTTCACTCGGCAGCGTGATTTCCATCTCCATGCCGTGAACTTAAGGCGGGTCGCGCTGAATTCAACTGTGACAGTGACGCGGTGGCACACCTGAAATTTGGCGCATCACTGTGCCAGGATGGGTCAATCGAGGCGACAGGCTAGGGCCCAACGCAAGGGTGGATAAGTTTCTTACCATTGTGGATCAGGGGTTAATAGAAACGAGACACTTTGGGGCACATCCGTTGCTAAACGCGTGGGCATGAGCCGCATTCTCGGTATCGATCTCGGAACCACGAACTCGTGCATGGCCATCATGGAAGGCGGAGAGCCGGTGGTCATCCCCAATGCGGAGGGCGCGCGCACGACGCCGTCGGTGGTCGCGTTCACGAAATCGGGCGAGCGCCTGGTCGGTCAGGCCGCGAAGCGGCAGGCGGTGACCAACCCGCGCAACACGGTCTTTTCCGCCAAGCGCTTCATCGGCCGGAAGTTCACCGAGGTGAAGGAAGAGGCGAAGAACATGCCGTTCAAGGTCGTCGAGGGGAAGAACGGCGACGCCTACATCGAGGTGCAGGTTGGCGACAAGACGGAGCAGTTTGCTCCGCAGCAGGTCGCCGCGTTCGTGCTCGGCAAGCTGAAGGCCGATGCCGAGGCCTACCTCGGCGAAAAGATCACGCAGGCCGTGATCACGGTGCCGGCGTATTTCAACGACTCCCAGCGTCAGGCCACCAAGGACGCGGGCAAGATCGCGGGTCTCGAGGTCCTGCGCATCATCAACGAGCCCACCGCGGCGTCGCTCGCGTACGGGCTCGACAAGAAGAAGGACGAGAAAATCGCCGTCTTCGACCTGGGCGGCGGCACGTTCGACGTGTCGGTGCTCGAGATCGGCGACGGCGTGTTCGAGGTCAAGGCGACCAACGGCGACACCCACCTCGGTGGCGACAACTGGGACGAGGCGCTGATCTCGTGGCTGGTCGAGACCTTCAAGAAGGAGAACGGCATCGACCTGCGGAAGGATCCGATGGCGCTCCAGCGGCTCAAGGAAGAGGCCGAAAAGGCGAAGATCGCGCTGTCGTCCGCCCAGACGGTCGACCTCAACCTGCCGTTCATCACCGCCGACGCCTCCGGCCCGAAGCATCTCAACCTCCAGCTCACGCGGTCGAAGATGGAGCAGATCTGCGAGACGCTCTTCGAGCGTTGCATCCCTCCCTTCAAGGCCTGCCTCAAGGACGCGGAGCTGACTTCCGCGCAGATCGACGAGCTCGTGCTCGTCGGCGGCATGACCCGCATGCCCAAGGTCGTCGAGATCGCGAAGCAACTCGGCGGCAAGCCGCCGCACCAGGGCGTGAATCCCGATGAGGTCGTCGCCGTCGGCGCCGCCGTGCAGGGTGGCGTGCTGAAGGGCGAAGTGCGCGATGTGCTCCTGCTCGACGTCACGCCGCTCACGCTCGGGATCGAGACCGCGGGTCAGGTCGCCACCCCGATGATCCCGCGCAACACCACGATCCCGGCGAAGAAAACGCAGACGTTCTCGACCTACAGCGACAACCAGCCGTCCGTTGAAATCGTCGTGCTCCAGGGCGAGCGGCCGATGTCGCGCGACAACAAGGTGCTCGGGACGTTCCGGCTCGACGGCATCCCGCCGGCCCCCCGCGGCATGCCGCAGATCGAGGTGACGTTCGACATCGATGCCAACGGCATCCTCCATGTTTCGGCCAAGGATCTCGGGACCGGCAAGGACCAGAAGATCACGATCCAGGGTTCGTCCGGCCTCTCGAAGGAAGAGGTCGACCGCATGACCAAGGAGGCCGAACTGCACGCCGCTGAAGACAAGAAGCGGAAGGAGGCGGTCGAGGCGAAGAACCAGCTCGATACGGCCATTTACCAGTTGGAAAAGACGCTCAAGGACGCCGGCGACAAGCTGGCCGCGGGCGTGAAGTCGAAGGGCGAGTCGGCGATCTCCGACGCCCGGAAGGATCTCGAGAGCAACGATACCGACCGCATGAAGGCGGCCTTGGAGAAACTCAGCGCCGTCGGCGCCGAGATCTATCAGGAGGCCCAGAAGGCGGCCCAAGCCGCGGGTGGCGCCCCCGAGTCCGGGCCGGCCGAGACAGCCGCCGGCGGAGCCGAAGGTGCCGCGAAGAAGGCTGAAAAGAAGGCCGATGTCGTGGACGCCGACTTCGAGGTCGTCGACGAGGACAAGAAGAAGTAAGCTCCCGATTCCCTTGGTGCGCCGGTCGCTCGTCTGCCGCCGGCGTGCTTTGTACAACACACACACCGAACTCCACCCTTCAACCCTAACCAAAACCATATGGCTAATGTGAAAATCAAGCCGATCGGGGACCGCGTCCTCGTCGAGCACATCGAAGAAAAAGAGCAGGTCCGCGGTGGTATCATCATCCCGGATTCGGCCAAAGAAAAGCCCCAGGAGGCCAAGGTCATCGCCCTCGGCACGGGCAAGAAGGGCGACGACGGCAAGGTCACGCCGTTCGAAGTCAAGGTCGGCGACCGCGTGCTGATCAGCAAGTACGGCGGCACTGAGGTGAAGCTCGACGACAAGAAGTACACGCTCGTCCGCGAGGACGACATCCTCGGCGTCATCGCCTGAGCCGAATCCCCCCTCAACTTTAAACACTCACTCAATCAAACATGGCTGCCAAACAACTCCTCTTCGACGAAGCCGCTCGTCAGAAGGTCCTCCGCGGCGTCGAGCTCCTCTCGAAGGCCGTCAAGGTCACCCTCGGCCCCAAGGGCCGCAATGTCGTCATCGACAAGAAATTCGGTTCCCCGACCGTCACCAAGGACGGCGTGACGGTGGCGAAGGAAGTCGAGCTCCCGGATCCCTATGAGAACATGGGCGCCCAGATGGTGAAGGAAGTCGCTTCGAAGACCTCCGACGCCGCCGGTGACGGCACCACGACCGCCACGGTGCTCGCCGAGTCCATCTACAAGGAAGGCCTCAAGAACGTCACCGCGGGTTCCAACCCGATCTTCCTCAAGCGCGGCATCGACAAGGCCGTCGAGGTCGCCGTCGCCGAGCTCGCGAAGATCTCCAAGAAGGTAAACGACCGCGAGGAGATCCGCCAGGTCGCAACCGTCTCCGCCAACTGGGACGACACGATCGGCAACATCATCGCCGACGCCATGGACAAGGTCGGCAAGGACGGCACCATCACCGTCGAGGAGGCCAAGTCCATCGAGACCACCCTCGACGTCGTCGAGGGCATGCAGTTCGACAAGGGCTACCTGTCGCCCTACTTCGCCACCAACATGGAGGCCCAGGAGGCCGTCCTTGAGGACGCCTACGTGCTCATCCACGAGAAGAAGATCTCCAACCTCCAGGAGTTCCTCCCGCTGCTGCAGACCGTCGCCAAGAGCGGCAAGCCCCTCCTCGTCATCGCCGAGGAAGTCGAGGGCGAGGCCCTCGCCGCGCTCGTGGTGAACAAGATCCGCGGCACCCTCAACGTGTGCGCCGTCAAGGCCCCCGGCTTCGGCGACCGCCGCAAGGCCATGCTCGAGGACATCGCCGTCCTCACCGGCGGCAAGTGCATCACCGAGGATCTCGGCCTCAAGCTCGAGAACCTCACCGCCTCCGACCTCGGCCGCGCCAAGCGCATCGTCGTGGACAAGGAGAACACCACCATCGTCGAGGGCTCCGGCAAGTCGTCCGACATCCAGGGCCGCGTGAAGCAGATCCGCCGCCAGATCGACGAGACCACCTCCGACTACGACCGCGAGAAGCTCCAGGAGCGCCTCGCCAAGCTGGCCGGTGGCGTGGCCGTCATCAACGTCGGCGCCGCGACCGAGTCCGAGATGAAGGAGAAGAAGCAACGCGTCGAAGACGCCCTCCATGCGACCCGCGCGGCCGTTGAGGAAGGCATCGTTTCCGGCGGCGGCGTGGCGCTCCTGCGCACCGCCAAGGCCGTGGACGCCGCTATCGCTTCGCTCGAGGGCGACGAGAAGCTCGGCGCCCAGATCATCCGCCGCGCCGTCGAGTCGCCGCTGAAGCAGCTCTGCTTCAACGCCGGCGTCGAAGGCGCCGTCGTGGTGCAGGCCGTGCTCGCCGCCAAGGGCGCCAACGGCTACAACGTCGCCACCGGCGAATACGAGGACCTCGTGAAGGCCGGCGTGGTGGACCCGACGAAGGTCACCCGCACCGCGCTGCAGAACTCGGCCTCGATCGCCGGCCTCCTGCTCACGACCGAGTGCATGATCACCGAGATCCCGGAGAAGAAGGAAGCTCCGGCGGGCGGTGGCCACGGCCACGGTCCGGGCGGGATGGACTACTAAGTCCCCCCAACCGCGCGGCTCGCTCCGCGCGATTGTTTCCAAAAAAGGGCGCACCGCTTCGGCGGTGCGCTTTTTTTGCGTCCATGCTTCGAGCCGGCGCAAAGGGCCGGCGACATGGAATGAGGAAGACATGCTTCGCGGCCGCTCAACGCGCAGCCGGAGCGATGGTTTCACCTCGCCCCCGACGGCGGGCCGATTCCGACTGCATGTCCTGCTGCCGTCCCGTCGTGCGGAAAATGCGCGTGGCGGTGATTCCCCCAGCGCGCCGCGGGTTCTTCCCTTAGGTATTGTCCGGGAGAACGGTTCGCCCTTGAGGGCATCTATCGGGAGGTCGCCGCCCGTAGCGCTGTCCACGGGCGTCTCCATCCCGGAGCGCGTCACGGCAACACACACAAAAAAACATCATGTCATCTCCCCTCCACCTCACGGTCTCGCCGGCTTCGCTGCCCGCCCTTCGCACCTCTCGGCGCTCGCTCATCCGAACCCTCGGCCTTGGCGCCCTGGGCGTCGGCGCCGCCGCGCTCCCGGCTCCCCAGGCCTTCGCCGGCTTCGCCTCCAGCGCCTCCCCTGCGGCGACCGACGTCGCGGTGCTCAACTTCGCGTTGAACCTGGAGTATCTGGAAGCCGAATACTACACCTATGCCGTCTCCGGCGCCGGCATCGAGGCGGCCGGCATCGGCGTCAACGGGAGCGGCACCCCCGGCATGACGACGGTGAAGGCGAACCCGCGGGTCAACTTCACGACCCCGGCCTATCGGCAGTACGCCGCCGAGATCGCAGCGGACGAGCGCGCGCATGTCGCCTTCCTGCGCACGGCCATCACCGCCGCCGGCGGGACGCCGGTCGCCCGCCCCGCCATCGACCTCAACTCCAGCTTCGCCGCCGCCGCCCAGGCAGCCGGCCTGGGCGCGGGGTTCGACCCGTTCGCCAGCGAAGTCAATTTCCTGATCGGGGCATTCGTTTTCGAGGACGTCGGCGTGACCGCATACAAGGGCGCGGCCCCGCTCATCGCGAACAAGACCTACCTGGAAGCCGCGGCCGGCATTCTCGCCGTCGAGGCGTATCACGCGGGCACTGTCCGCACCTTGCTCTATTCTCTCGGCGCCACCCCGCAGCAGGCGGCGCAAGCCCTCTCCGACCTGCGCGACGCGGCTGCCGGTTCGGAGGCGGACGAGGGTCTGGTCAAGGACGGCCAGGCCAACATCGTGCCCGCCGACGCCAACAGCATCGCGTTCAGCCGCACCACGCGGCAGGTCCTCAACATCGTGTACCTCGGCGCCAACGCGGCGAGTGGCGGTTTCTTCCCCAACGGCCTCAACGGCGACATCCGCTGAAGACCGGCATCGCACCCCTCCCGCGAACCCATTTCCAAATCATGAAATCCTATCGATCCTTCATCGTCCTCGCCGCTGCCCTCGGTTTCACCGCAGTGGCCCCGGCCCAGGTGACCACCGGCTTCGCGCCCGCGAGCCTGAGCAACGTCATCTTCAACGGCTCGCTCACCGGCGCCACGGGCGGCGCCAATCCCACGGGCGCCATCAGCCTGCTGTTCGCCAGCAATGGACTGGACTATTCCCTGGGCGCGATGGGTGACCTTTCGTCGCCCGTGCCCTTCACCTACACGAAGACCGGAGAGAACACCGCCACGATCGTTGAACCGCAGGCGGGCATGTCTGCGCCCCTGACGGTGACGCTCTCCTTCAGCAGCGCGACCGCAGGCACGTTCGCCGCGGATTACGGCGCCGGAAAAACGCAGTCGGGCACCTTCACCCTCTCCAACATTCCCTTCGAGGCCCCGGTGACCAACATGTCGAATCGTGTGTTCATCCGCGCCGGCGAAATGGCGATCCCCGGCTTCGTGATCGACGGCAGCGCTCACCGGCGGGTGTTGATCCGTGCGGTCGGCCCCGGCCTCGCCCCGTTCAACGTGCCCAATGTCCTCGCGAATCCGTCCCTCCAGGTTTATCGGGGCCAGACGCAGATTGCCCAGAACGAAGACTGGAGTTCCGACTCGTCGCTGGCCGCGCTCTTCACGCAGGTGGGCGCCTTCAGTCTTCCCGCCGGCAGCCGGGACGCCGCCCTGGTGGCCACGCTCCCGCCCGGGGCCTACACCGCCTTTGTCCGCGGCGGCGGGTCTTCCGAGCAGGGAGAAGTGCTCATCGAGTTGTATTTTGTCGACTGACGCCGGCGGCACGGAAGGGGAGGGGCGCACTGATCCGCCAATGGCGCGCCCCCGTCCCCGCCTTGCCAGCGAGGGGCACCCCCATCCCGCCCGGCGGCAGCAGCCGCGAGGAGCGTTGCGTTTTAGAGCGAATGAAGTGAAATCGTAGGCGATCAGGGCAGGATCCGAAACGCGAAGACGCGAAGGAGATTGTTGCAGCCGCGGCGCTGACGAAGCGGTGGCCTCCGAAGCAGGGCGGTGCAGCCACCGTTTCTTGCCCTGCCATCAGCCTTTACCGGCCGCCCGCCCTGACCTCCGCGTGCCACCGCGCAAAGCGTCCGGCGAGCGCGGTCACACGTTCCGGCTGCGCGCCCGCCAGATCACGGGCTTCGCCGGGATCGCCGGCGAGGTCGTAGAGTTCCCAGGGCGCCTGCGCCGACGAACGGATGAGCTTGAACGTTCCCTCGCGCATCGCGTGCCACTCGAACCGGCCGGTTTTCCACACCCAGTGAAGCGCCGCATGCGGTGAGGGCGCCGTGCCGGTGAGGGCGGGCAGCGGATCGCGTCCATCGACCCGGTGCCCCGGCGGCAGCGCGGCACCCGCCGCCGCGCCGACGAGCGGCAGCACGTCGAGGGTCGAAAGTATCTCGCGGCACGTCGTTCCGGGCGTGATTCGCCCCGGCCAGCGGAAGATGGCGGGGACGCGGATGCCGCCCTCGTAGGTGGAACCGGCGCCGCCGCGAAACGGAGCGTTGGACTGCTCCCCCGAGCCGACGCCGGCAAGCTGGTTGGGAAACGCGCCGTTGTCGGAGATGAACAGGACGAGGGTGCGCTCGCGCTGGCGAAGGTCGTCGAGGGTCGCGAGCACGCGGCCAATGGCGTCATCGAGCGCCGAGAGGACGGCGCGGAAACGTTTCTTCGGATCCGGCTCGTCGACCCTCAGGCCGTGGAGCGCGAAATACTTGTCCGGAGCCTGCCACTCGGGCTTTCCGCCTGGTTCGACGTTGGCCTGCGTGGGCGCATGTACGGCGTTGAAGGGCAGGTAGACGAACCAGGGCTGATCGCGATGGCGGCGGATGAAATCGATCGCGGCATCGGCGAAGAGATCCGTCGAGTACCGGCCCCGCAGGTCGACGGGCTCCGTGCCGCGGCGGAGGTCGTTCTGCCCATGGTAAAGGTGGTTGTAGTAGCCGGAGTTGCCGCCTTCGACGCCGAGGAACTCGTCGAAGCCCCGCTCCGTGGGCCGCGATCCGGGCTTGAAGCCGGCATTCCATTTTCCGAACGCGGCCGTCGCGTAGCCGAGCGGTTTGAGCAGGGCGGGAATGATTTTCTCCGCCGCCGGCAGGCCTTCGCCGCCCGGGCGCGCCGGCAGGCGCGCGTACTGCAGCGCCTGGTAGTTGAATCCGGTGCGCTCCGGATGGCGTCCGGTGAGGAGGGCGCCGCGCGACGGCGCGCAGCTTGGCGAGGCCACGTAAAAGTCGGTGCAGCGCACGCCGTCGGCGGCGAGACGGTCGAGGTGGGGAGTGCGGTTGCCGGGGTGACCGTAACTCGGCAGGTCGCCGTAGCCCAGATTGTCGGCGAACAAGAGCAGGATGTTCGGCGGCGGGACCGACGCGCGAACCACCGGGGTGCCCGGGAGGCATCCGAGGAGCAGCGGGAGGACAGTGGCAAACCGGATCATCGCGAGGGCGACGGCCGAGGCTGCCTCATGCTCCCGTTTGCCTTCAACGCGTGATTCGCTCGTATTCGCGCCTCACGTCCGCCGCGCTCAGCGCTCCGGCCCAGATTTTCAGCTCGTCCAGGACGCCGGTGAAGCGAAACGAATCCTGCTTCGGCACCACGATCTTGCCGACGATGAGGTTCTCGGTCTGCAACACCTCGGCCGGCAGCCGGCCTTCGACCACGACCTTGCCGTCGACATAAGTCGTCAGGCGCTCGCCCGATCGCACGTACGCGAGGTGATACCATCGGCGCGGCTGGATCAGCTTGGGAGAATCGATGATCTCGTTCACCTGGATGCGCACGGCTCCTTCACGTACGGCGAGGTCCAGCCGCCGCGGATCGGCGTAACGATACTGGCCGAGGAAGAACTGCTTTTCGACATCGTCGCAGTGGACCCAGGCGCTGAGGGTGAAATCGCGCGGCGGTATGACCGGCGCGCCGGCGTCCACATAGTCGGCGTTCGATCCGAAACGCAGTCCCATCCCGGTCACGCCCGGCTCCGGACGAGGCGCGCCATGAACGGTGCCATGCCGATTCTGGCCGCTCGCGTCGGGCACCCGACGGTCCGCGATCCGTTCGAAATCCCAGTGCAGCAGCAGGGCGGGCGCCGCGGCTCCCGGGCAGCCGGCCAGCGCGATCCCTCCAGCCAGGACGGCGAGCGACTTCATCGCGCAGTGACGCGGGTGGTTTTCGCGCCGGGGGTCCGGTTGTAGAAAATCATGAGGTTCTTGCTCGTCCAGCCGGCGGCGACGATGTCCAGCCGGCCGTCGCCATCCATGTCCACCACCTGCATGCTCTGGCAGGACATGGTGCCTTCATCGACGGAGAAGCGCTGCCACCGGGTGGCCGTCTCGTCGGTCGGCGCGTAGATGCGGATGCCGTAGTTCTTCTTCGCCTCCTCGCCCCACCAGCCGACGACGATCTGGTCGCGCCCCAGGCCGAGCACGTCGACGCAATCGAGCGCGTGGATCGTCGCGAGCGAATCGTCGAGCAACTGCCGCCTGCCCCAGTGCCCGGCCCCGTCCGGCGTGTAGGCCGCCACCATGGTCCCGTGCTTCGGTTCGGCCGTGGCGAGGAAGGAGGTCGACGCGGTCCGGCCGACGTCGATTTCGCCGACCCCCGCGTGCAGCGAGCCGTCGGGCCGGCGCACCGCGGCCTGCATGCCAGGCAGGGGCCGCACGCCGTCCGGTTTCCAGCCGCGGGCCGGGTCGTTTCCCATCAGGTCGATCCCCTCGATGCCCGCAAAAAAGATCCGCTCCGCGCCGCCGGGGCCGTCGGGCGCGACGGTGAAGGTGTGCATGTCGCGCATCGATTCGATCAGCAGCTTCCGGCGCAACGAGGTCGCAGGCTCCAGGGTGAATTCGTAAGCGTAGATCTTCACCTTCTCGTCGACCGGCAGGTTCTTTTCCCGGAGGTGATTTCGCCGGCCCAGGTTCGGCACCGAGACGACGTACTGCGTGCCGTCGACGTCGCGCGCCCACTTGAGCCGGTGCTGCTCCGGTTCGCTCGGCACCTTCACCGGCGTCCACGGCTGGGTCGGGTCGGCCGGCCGGCGGAGAAAGTACACCGCGGAATCGGGGCCGCGGGTGCAGACGGCGATTTCCACCTTGCCGTCACCATCGGCATCACGCGCGTCGATCGCCATCGCGCCCTGGCCGTCGAGCCTGCCGGCCAGGTGGAAGCGCTTCCAGTCGCCGTGCCGGAACCAGTAGAAGTCCCAGACGTCGGCGAGCAGCAGGTCGGGCCGGCCGTCGCCGTCGACGTCCGCCACCGCCAGGCCGTAGCCACGCTCGATGGGCGCGACGAGGCGCGGTTCGAAGACCGGCTGCGGCAGCGACGCCGCGGTGGCGGTCGCAGCGAAGAAGAGCGCAGCGCAGCCGCCAACGGGCGCGAAGGAAAAGAGGTGCATGGGATTCAGGCGATGATTTCCCGGACGACCTTGCCGGCGACATCCGTGAGCCGGAAGTCGCGGCCGGCATGCCGGTACGTCAGCCGTTCGTGATTCAACCCGAGCAGGTGCAGCAGCGTGGCATGCAGGTCGTGCACGTGGACCGGATTCTCCACGACTTTGTAGCCGAAGTCGTCGGTCTGCCCGTACGCGAAGCCGCGCTTCACGCCGCCGCCCGCCAGCCAGGCCGAGAAGGCGAACGGGTGGTGGTCGCGGCCCTCGCGGCCCTTCGTGCTCTTGCCGACGTCGAAATGGTCCTCCGCCATCGGGGTGCGGCCGAATTCGCCCGCCCAGACCACGAGCGTCTCGTCGAGCAGGCCCCGTTGCTTCAGGTCCCGCACCAGCGCGGCCGCGGGCTGGTCGGTGATGAGGCAGTTCTGCTTCAGGTTCTTGTCGAGATCGGTGTGGTCGTCCCAGGTGGAATGGAACAACTGCACGAAACGCACCCCGTGTTCCACGAGCCGGCGAGCGAGCAGGCAGTTCGTGCCGAAGGCGCGTGTCTCGTCGCGGTCGAGCCCGTACATCGTGCGGGTGGCGTCGCTCTCCCTGCTCAGGTCGAGCAGTCCCGGTGCGGCCGCCTGCATGCGAAACGCCATCTCGTACGACTCGATGCGAGAGGCGATCTCCGCGTCTCGCGTGGTGTCGAAACGCTGCTGGTTCAGCTCGCGGATCGCATCGAGCCGCGCGCGCTGGGCCGCCGGCGGAATGCCGGGCGGGTTCTGCAGGTAGAGGATCGGCTCGCCCGAACTGCGGACCGTCACGCCCCGGTAGCTCGAGGGCAGGAACCCGTTGCCCGCCAGCGACGAGCGGGCCTCCACATCCTTGCCGGAATTGAGCACGACGTAGCCCGGCATGTCGCGGCTGACGCTGCCCAGCCCGTAGTTGACCCAGGCGCCGAAGCTGGGATGGCCGAAGAGCGGCGTGCCGCAGTTGAAGATCAACTGGGCGGGATCGTGGTTGCTGTTGTCGGTGTGCAGCGAGCGGATGACGCAAAGCTCGTCCGCGACCGAGCCGGTGTGCGGCAGCAGGTCCGAGAACGGCAGGCCGCTCTGGCCGTGCGGCTGGAACACGCGCGGGCTCGCCATGACGTTGCCGAGCATGATCGTCGGATCGACCAGCCCGGCCGGCGGCCGCTGGCCGTGCCAGCGGGCCATCTGCGGCTTCGGGTCGAAGAGGTCGAGATGCGACGGCCCGCCGGCCATGAAGATGAAGATGACGTTCTTCGCCTTGGGCGCGTGGTGGGGGCCCCGCGGGGCGGCCACGCGGCCGGCGGCGGCACCGAGCGGCGAGGCGCCGAGGCCGAGCAGTTGCGACAGCGCGATGAGCCCGATGCCGTGGGCCTGGCGGGCGAGAAACGACCGCCGGGACAAGGCGGGCGAGGCGTGATGGGAGTAGGCGCTCATTCGCGGTTGATGAATTCGTCGAGGTTCAGCAGCACGCTCGCGAGGGAGATCCACGCGGCGGACTCGGCCGGCGACGTCCCGGCGATCGGCTCGCCGGCCAGCGTGCGGGCCGCCGCCTCGTCGCGGCCGTACAGCCGCCGCTGCTCATTGAGGTGAAGTTCCAGGGCTTGGATCTCCGCCGCTGCCGGCGGTCGGGCCAGGGCGAGCAGGAAGGCATGCTCCAGCCGGCGCCGGGCGTGCTCGCCCGGCACCTCGCGCCACAGCCGGCGGGCGAACGCCTGCGCGGCTTCCACGAAGGCGGGGTCGTTGAGCAGGTTCAGCGCCTGCAGCGGCGTGTTGGAGCGCTCGCGCTGCGCGCAGGCCTGCGCCGTGCCGGGGAAGTCGAAGGTGGTGAGCTGCGCGAAGGGCGTCAGCCGGTGGATGAAGGTGTACAGCCCGCGCCGATACACGGCGTCGCCCTGGTCCGCGACCCACGGGTTGCGCGTGTTCTCCTTCACGAGGCCCTCCGGCTGCGGCGGACGCACGCTCGGGCCGCCGACGCGGGGATTGAGCAGGCCGCTCGCGGCGAGGGTGGCGTCGCGCACGCCCTCGGCCGACAGCCGCAGCCGCGTCTGGCGCGCCAGCAGGACGTTGGCGGGATCGCGCTCTGCCAGTTCGGGACGGGCGTGCGAGGATTGCCGATACGTGGCCGAGGTCACCATCAGCCGCAGCATCTGCTTGATGCTCCAGCCGCGGGCGGGAAACTCCAGGGCGAGCCAGTCCAGCAGCGCGGCGTGCGACGGGGCCTCGCCGCGGAAGCCGAGGTTGTCGGAGGTCGCGACCAGGCCGCGGCCGAACAGCTCCTGCCAGAGACGGTTGACAGTCACGCGCGCCGTGAGCGGGTGGCCGGGCGAGACCAGCCAGCGGGCGAGATCGAGGCGCGTCGGCTCCCCCTGCACCTCGAGGGGGGGCAGCGCTTCCGGGGTGCCGGGCGTCACGAACTCGCCGGGCCGGCGAAAATCCCCGCGGGTGTGGATCCAGGTCTTCCGCTCGTACGGCGCCTGCGCCATGGCCTGCGCCCGACCGAGGCGCGGCACCTTGCGGGCCAGGGCGTCGAGCTCCTTCGCGGCCTCGGCGATCTTGAGTTCCTTGAACCGGTCCGGCGCGATGACGCGGCCGTTGCGCAGGAAGTAATCTTGCAGCCGCTCGTGCTGGGCGGGCGTGCGCCGCTCCCAGGGCGTTTTCACGATGTTCATGCCCTCGAACTGGCCCTCGCCCTGGCCGCGGCCCCAGCTCGTGACGAGGATCTCGTGCGCCCGGGCCCAGGCATGATCGCCGCCGGGGTTGGCTTCGATCCACCGTATCTTGTCCTCCCAGGCCCGCTGCAGGGTTTCCAGCTCCGCCGCCATCGGGGCGAGCAGTTCCTGGCGCCGGGCCGCGTAGGCGCGGCGCGGCTCGAGGTGGCGCTCGAGTTCGCCGGGCAGGGGAGCCTCGACGTTCTCCTCCTCGGCCGTGTTGAAGAACGCGTAGAGCCGGAAGAACTCGCGCTGCGAGATCGGATCGAACTTGTGGTCGTGGCACTCGGCACAGCCGACCGTCAGCCCCATCCACACGGTCCCGGTCGTCGAGGTCCGGTCGACGACCTGGCGCACGCGGCCGAGCGCCGGGTCGGCGTTGCCGGTCTGGCGGTCGCTGATCGTGTTGCGCAGGAAGCCGGTCGCGATCCGCTGGTCGATCGTCGGGTTTGGCAGCAGGTCGCCCGCGAGCTGCTCGATCGTGAACTGGTCGAACGGGAGGTCGCGGTTGAACGCCTCCACCACCCACTGCCGGTAGCGCCAGGCATACGGCCGGAAGTTGTCGAGGCGGATGCCGTCGCTGTCGCCATAGTGCGCGAGGTCGAGCCACCAGCGCGCCCACTTTTCCCCGAAATGGATGGAGCCGAGCAGCCGGTCGACGAGCCGCTCGTAGGCGTCGGTCCGCGCGTCGGCGACGAACGCCTCGACCTCTTCCCGGGTGGGGGGCAGGCCGGTCAGGTCCAGGCTCAGCCGGCGGATCAGCGTCTCCCGCGGCGCCTCGGGGGCCGGCTCGACCTTTTCCTGCTGCAGCCGCTCGCGGACAAAGCGGTCCACCGGATGCACCGCGCCGGCGATCGCGGGCGGCTCGATCCGCTCCGGCGGCACGAGCGACCAGTGTTTCTCGTAGGGCGCGCCCTGTGCGATCCATTGCTGCAGCAGCGCCTTTTCGCGCGCGGTGAGGGTCTTGCCGGTCCGCTCCGGCGGCATGATGTCCTCCGGCTCGTCGGTGACGATCCGCGCCACGAGTTCGCTATCCTTGACGTTGCCCGGCACGACCGCGTGCGCCCCCGAAGCCGCTTCGCCGACCGCAAGGTCGCGCACGTCGAGCCGCAAGCCGCCCTTGCGGCCGGCATTGTCGGGTCCGTGGCACGCGAAGCAGTTCTCCGCCAGGATGGGCCGGATGTCGCGGTTGAAGCGCAGGCCCTCCGGTCCCGCCTGGGCGGCCGGCGCGATCGCGCCCAGCAGGGACGCGACCAGACCGAGGGCTGAAAACGAAGGGCGGGAGGAGAGCGGCATGAGGCGCGGAGGTCGGAAGGGAGGGCGGGGGCGCCGGTTCAGAAGGAGATCGTGTTCGTCCAGAGATAACGCCGCGGCTCCTGGAAGAACGTCGCGTTCTTCACGCCGGCCCACCCGGTGATCGCATTGGGCGTGATGATCACATGGTAGCGGTTGAAGAGGTTGTTCACGTTGAGCTGCGTGGAGAAGCCGTACCGCTTGAAGCGAAAGTCGTAGCCGAGGATCAGGCTGACGCGCTGGGTGTTGGGCCAGTAGAAGGCCTCGCGCCGGGGGCTCTGGCCCGACGTGCCGTTGGGATAATAGTAGAAGGCGCGGTTGCGCCAATCGAGCGCGAGATTGCCGCCGACGCGCAGGCCGCGGAGCCGGCCCTCGGTGAACGTGTACATGCTCGTGTAATTGAGCGAGTACTCGCCGTAGCCCGTCGTCTTCTCGCCCGCGATCGTGGTCGCCACCTCGCCCGGCGGCGTGAAGCCCGGGTTGATCTGGAGGTCCGTGATGGGCAGGCCGGTCACGCCGGTGAGGATGGAGCCGCGGGTCGGATCCGTGATGTTGAGCACGCGCGCGGCGGCCGAGGTCGGCGCGATGCGCCCCGTCACATCCTCGGGCTGGGCGTAGTACGGGTTGCCCGGGGTGCTCATCATCGCGATCGTGAGCGGCATCGCCCCCGCGGCGGTCGCGCTGACGACCGGCGTCGTGACGCTCGGCGTGGCGGGCACGTACACGGGCGTGCGGTCCGCGTAGGTGACCTGGCCCGCGGCATTGGCGTGGAACTGGTCGTTGTAGAGCTGGCGATAGCGCTTGGTGTTGCCCACCGTGCCGTCGGTGAAGGCGGCGGACACGCGCATCCGCCAGCTCCGGCTGGGATTGTACGTCACCGCAGCCTGGATACCGGTGGACTTGCGGTCGACGTTCGCCCAGGTGCTGGCGGCGCCGTGGGCGCCGTTGAGGCCCGTCGGATTGATCGCGCTCACGAGCGCGCCGGGGATGCGCTGCTGCTCGTCGTCGGAATTGAGGTAGAAATAGGTCGCCGTGGCGGAGATCACGCCCGCGCGATCCTGCAGCTTGACGCCGACCTCGCCGCCGAGCGCGTGGGACGTCTCGACCTGGACGCCGTCGGGACCGATGCCCGCCTCGAGCGGGGGATTGAAGGAACTCGAGGCCGCGACGTACGGCCGCAGCCAGTCGCGGATCGCGTAGTTCACGCCGACGTTGAAGTTCACGTTCTTCGATTCCGAGGAGAGGGGAGCGTTGGTCCAGACGCGGTCGAGATCGCTGTCGTTGTAACGCGCGCCCACCAGCACCGACAGCCGGTCGCGGAGGAACTTCGAATGATTGACGAGATAGACGCCCTTCTGGCGCAGCTCCGTGATGGTGTACGTGCCGCCGTTGGAGCGGACGCCGAGCGGATTGCTCGCGCTGATCAGGGACGGATCGCGCTCGTTGGTCGGGCGCCGGACGTAGGTTGTTCCGCCGATGGTCACGCTCTCGTTGAACGGGTCGAAGAACGGCTGGCCGACCGGCCCGCCGGCGATCGAGTAGTACAGCGTGGGCATCGCCTGCCGGCCGACGCCCGTCACCTGGTTGCCGATCAGGTTGCCGCTGGCGTGGGCCTGGTAGAGGTTGTAGTTGATGAACCACTGCTTGCTGCGGTTGAAGTCCGCCCCGAACATCGTCTGGCTCTCGGCGCCGAGGAACCGGTGGTTCGCCACCGCGGCGAAGCGCGCGGCGGTCGTGCGCGTCGGCTTCCAGATCGTGGCGCCCGTGACGGAGGACGCCCAGTCGCGCAGCGGGTTGGAAGCGTTGTTCGGCGTGAGGAACGCGCCGCCGCCGGAACTCTTCAGCCGGTCTTCGAAATTGTTGTAGCCGACTGAAACGTCGGTCGAGAGCCAGCGGTTCCATTTCGATTCCGCGGTCAGGGTGATGTACTCGTTCTTGCTGCGTTCCGTGCGATGCCAGCCGGCAAACGAGTCGGCGTTGCCCCAGTCGAGCGCGCCGCCGAGCAGGGCGCCGGCGTTGCTGGTGCCGACTTCGCTGCGCTGGACCTGGTTCGTCGCCACGAGGTACTTCAGGTTCTGCCCGTGCCGGCCGTCGTTGGCGGCGTTGCCGGCATTGAGGGTCAGGTTGGCGTTGTAGAGCCGGTCGTACTCGGTCTGGCTGGCGGTGAGGCGGACGACGGTGTGGTCCCTCGCCTTGGCGGCGAACTGCACGTAGTAGCCTTCGACCGGCCCGCCGATGTTCACGCGCCGGCCGGCGACGAGGCCGTTCATCACCGATACGCGCGCGGCGAGACGGCGGTTGCCGACCCCGTAGTCGAGGAAGGCGGTCTTGCCGCCATACTGGTCGAGCGTGAACTTGAACGAGCCGAAGGAGGACTTGTTGAAGCGGGCCTGCTTGGAGATCGTGTTGAGGACGCCACCGGCGCCGCCGCTGCCGTACAGCAGGCTCTGCGGCCCGTTGATCACCTCGACGCGCTCGATGTCGAAGTTGCTCGTGAAACCCTGGCCGGTGGAGCCCGGATTGGTGAGCGAGCCGAGCTGGATGAACGCGTCGCGGCGCAGGGTCGGCGACATGAGTCCGCGCACGGTCACCGACGACGTCGCCTGCCGGTCGCCCGCCTGTACGGCCGCGGCATCGGAACCCGGATCGTTGGTCGTATAGCCGCCGCCGGCCGTGTAGTTGGACACGAGCTCCTCCACCGAGGAGGCGCCGACGTCCTTCATGAACGCCTCCGTGAAAATGTCCGCCGTAACCGGCATCTCGATCAGGGCGGTCTTGAAGCGCGTGATCGAGTTGGAATTCAGCGCGCCGTAACTGGTGTCCGAATCGGCGGAGACTTCGAAGGCGGTGAGCGTCAGGGTCTCGTCGCTGCGGCCGGGCTCGCGGGGAGCAGTCGTCGCCGGAGCGGCGGCGGCACCGGCGTCGCCCGAGGCAACGAGCGTCGCGATGAGGCCGGCGAGGAAGGAGGGTCGGGAAGATTTCACAGGTGGGGGGGAGGATGAAGCGGAGGAAGTTGGCGGCGTTCCGGGTGGTCGCGCGTTCACTGGCGCGCCACCCGCTGGGCGTTTGGGAGCGGGGCCCGGTTGATGGCGATGGCACCGTTCGCCGTCTCCACCGCCACGAGACCGGTGTTGGCGAGGAGCCGCCGGACCGCTTCACCGGCGGTGAACTGGCCGCGGACGGAGTTCGTCGTCACGCCGGAGACCTCCTTGGCGACGAAGAGCAGTTGCACGCCCGACTGCGTGATGAACTGCTTGAGCGACACCGTCGCGGGCGCGGAGGGCAGGTCGTAGTACCTGGCGGAGGCCGGCTCCGCCGGGGCCGCCCGGCCCGATGAGCACGAGACGGCGACAAGGAGTGGTACCAGCAGGCGTCGGAGCCAGCTGGCGGGTGCAGTGGGGGGCATGCACCTAAGACGTGCCGACGCGAAAAACAGCTAGGGCCGAAGCTGAATCCGACGATTTGATTTCGTGGCGCGAAGAAAGGGTCGGGCCGTACGCGGCCCCGCCCCATCGATCACCGGTCCCCGAAGAGGGCGGATCCTTCCCGCTTGCGGACGCGAGCTCCGGCGGGGACCCGTTATTCGCCGCCCTGCAGCAGACTCAACAAGGGACCGCCATTTTCGGAGGACCGCGCTCCGATGCAGCCGCGGCGCCGACGGAGCAGCGGCCTCCGGGGAATCGATTTCACGACGGGAGAGCCGGCGCTACCGGTTGCTGCGGATGAGGGTCAGGCGGGACCGGCGTTCGACGGTGACGTCGGGGCGCGTCTCGATCAACCGGATGAAGGTCTCGGGTTCGTCGACCCGGAAGGAGCCACCAAAGCTC
>ERZ761602.1641-NODE-1641-length-39482-cov-6.085322_pt1 | contig 39482 bp, 41 predicted proteins | sample MGYA00512165_ERZ761602 | MGnify/ENA primary metagenome ERZ761602 (study PRJEB28899, sample SAMN02445085) | bioreactor sludge metagenome | biome: EBPR sludge; isolation source: Thorneside wastewater treatment plant | place: Australia: Brisbane, Thorneside...
CTGGAACAGGTCCTTGAAGCGGCCGTCATAGGCCTTGAGGATGGTGTTCTTGGTGCTGAGATACACCGGCCAGCCCAGACCCAGGCCATAGTTGAAGCTGGCGCGGGCGAAATCGCGGATCGAATCGTCCAGGTTGTACATCGCCATGGCGACGCCCGAGCTGGGGAACTTGAACACTTCGAGATCGATGGTCTGGCCATCGTCGCCGTCGAACACCAGGCGCAGCGTGCCGGGGCCGGGGATCAGGGTGTCGGTCGCGCGGTACTGGTCGCCAAAAGCGTGACGGCCGACCACGATCGGATCGGTCCAGCCCGGGATCAGCCGGGGCACGTTCTGCATCACGATCGGTTCGCGGAACACCACGCCGCCCAGGATGTTGCGGATCGTGCCGTTGGGCGACTTCCACATCTTCTTGAGACCAAACTCTTCCACGCGGGCTTCGTCCGGAGTGATCGTCGCGCACTTCACGGCAACGCCGAATTCCTTGGTGGCATTGGCGGCGTCGACCGTGATCTTGTCGTTGGTCTCGTCACGCTTCTCGACCGAAAGATCGTAGTATTTCAGGTCGATGTCGAGATAGGGCAGGATCAGGCGTTCGCGGATCCACTGCCAGATGATGCGGGTCATCTCATCGCCGTCCATTTCGACGACGGGGTTTTTCACCTTGATCTTGGCCATTGCGCTCTGGGCTCCACGGGGAATTGAAACGCGCTCCCCTTAGCAGAGCCGCGCGCGGGCGCAAGTAAGGGCTGGACGGCGCGCGCGCAGGGCCTTAATCGTGCGGTTAAACACCGTGTTGAGAGGAGCATACCCAATGAGCGAAGCCCCCGAAGTGCTGACCGAAGTCCAGGACGGTGTCCTGATCGTCACCATGAACCGCCCCGAAGCCAAGAACGCGATGAACAAGGCCCAGGCCGAGGGGATTGCCGCGGCGATGGACCGCCTGGAAGCGGAAGGCGACCTGCGCTGCGCCGTTCTGACCGGGGCTGGCGGCACGTTCTGCTCGGGCATGGACCTCAAGGGGTTCCTGCGCGGTGAACGCCCCAGCATCGAAGGACGCGGCTTTGGCGGCCTGACCGAATGGACCCCGTCGAAGCCGGTGATTGCCGCGATTGACGGCTATGCCCTGGCCGGCGGGATGGAACTGGCGATGAGCTGCGATCTGATCGTCTGCAACTCCGGTGCCAAGTTCGGCATTCCCGAAGCCAAGCGCGGCCTGGCCGCTGCGGCTGGCGGCCTGATCAAGCTGCCGCGCCAGATTCCGCCCCGGATTGCTATGGAACTGGCCCTGACCGGCGATTTCATCGATGCCAAGCGCGCCTATGAACTGGGCTTCGTCAACCGCATCGTCGATGGTCCGGCGCTGGAAGGCGCGCTGGAACTGGCCAAGGCGGTTGCCGCCAACGGTCCGCTTGCGCTGATCGCTTCGAAGGCAGTGATTCGCCAGTCGCATACCTGGAGCGATGCCGAGATGTGGCAGAAGCAGGCCGGGATCGTCATGCCGGTCTTCGCCAGCGAAGACGCCCGCGAAGGCGCGGCCGCCTTTGCCGAAAAGCGCAAGCCCAACTGGCAGGGCAAGTAAGCCCCAAGCACAGGCCCGAAAACGAAAAAGGCCCCGGGAAACCGGGGCCTTTTCAGCGAATGGTGGGCGTAGCAAGGATTGAACTTGCGACCCCTACGATGTCAACATAGTGCTCTACCACTGAGCTATACGCCCGCACCATTCAGCAGCCGAGCGGGCGGACCCGCAGGGCAGGGGAGCGCCATTAGCGAGGCTCCCCGGGATTCGCAAGCCGTTAGATGGCCACCGGTCCTTTAAATGCTCGCTTGGGCCTGCTGGCCGAAAATCCGTTCCACTTCCAGAACCAGGTCGCGCAGGTGAAACGGCTTGGACAGGACCTTGGCCTGCGGGGCCTCGCGGCTGGCCTTGAGCGTTACCGCGGCAAAGCCGGTGATGAACATCACCTTGGTCTTGGGGCTGATCTCGGCACAACGCTGGGCCAGCTCGATCCCGTCCATTTCCGGCATGACGATGTCGGACAGCAGCAGATCGAAATGTTCATCCTGCAGCAGCGGAACCGCGGCCGTGCCGCGATCGACCGCAACCACTTCATACCCGGCATTCTCCAGCGCCCGCGCCAGATAGGTGCGCATGGCTTCTTCGTCTTCGGCAAGGAGGATGCGGATCATCGCTGGGCCTGTTCCTGGTTCATTCAAACGGAATCGGACGCGACGCCCGATCAGGGGGAAGGCTATACACCCGCCCGGGTTAACAATCCGCGTCGAAATGCGCATTGACCAGCTTTGACACAGCCCGCCCGTCAGGCCAGCGTGGGGCCATGGTCGGCAAGGACGACATCGCAGGCGATTCGCGGCCGGTCGGGGGGGGATCGATCCCCGGCAGCGGGGGCGCACCCGCCTTCAGCCTGACCCTGCCGCAGCCGTCCGCCCTGCCGGTTCTGATCGCGGTGCCCCATGCCGGGCGTCATTACCCGGGCAGTCTGCTGGAGCGGATGCGCAATCCCGGCTTCGCCGCTCTCAAGCTGGAAGACCGTTATGCCGACCTGCTGGGCGAGGCAGTGGCCAAGGCAACCGGAGCAGCCCTGCTGGTAGCCCATGCGCCGCGGGCGATGATCGATCTCAATCGCGGCACCGACGATGTCGATTGGGACATGTTCCTGCGCGCCCGTTCGGCCCGGATCGGCAGCTACACCCCCGGTCTGCGCGCCCGCGCCGGCCTTGGCCTGATCCCGCGCCGCCTGCCGGGCATGGGCGAGCTGTGGAAACAGCGCCACCACGAGGACGAGCTGGATGCCCGGATCGCGGCGATTCACGATCCCTATCATCAAGCGCTTGGCGAGGCTTTGCTGACGCTGCGCGAGCGCTGGGGCGCAGCCTTGCTGATCGATCTGCATTCGATGCCGCCGCTGACCGGACGGGGTGCAGCCCGGGGGGCAGAGTTCGTGCTGGGCGATCGTTTCGGTGCGTCGTGCCACGGGGCGCTGGTGGCCAGCTGCTTTGGCTATTTCGCACAGTCCCGCAGTACGGCGGCTCATAACCGGCCCTATGCCGGCGGCTATGTGCTGGAACGGCACGCTGCTCCCGACGCGGGCATCCATGCCCTGCAACTCGAGATCGACCGGTCCTGTTATCTTGATTCGCAACTGGCAGAGCCGGGACCGGGAATCGGGCCGATGATCGAACTGCTATCCGGTCTCGTCCGGCGATTGGCCGGCGAAGTGGCGGAACTGGGCCAAACCGCCAGCGGGCCGGGCTGGGCGGCAGCGGCCGAATAGGCCGAAAAAAACCACCTCGCACACAGGGGCACGAGGTGGCCAAGGTTCAGGGAGGAGGTGCGCTTTCACGCACCAAGCCCCGCCGGGCCATGAGGGAAGCCCGACAGAACAATGGTAAAGATAGGCCTGATGCCCCCCTGTGACAAGGGGGCGGACCATGCATACGAATGAAGTGTCAGTCGGCGCGGGCTTTTTTTCAGGCCCGCGCCGCTTTCGCCGATCAGGCGGCCGGGACCGGGCCCTTGCCGAGTTGAACCTGGCGGCCGAAGATCTCGCTCATGTGTTCAAGGCTGAACAGGTGGGCGAAGATCAGGGCCAGCATGCCGCTCTGGTTCATCTGGCGCAGCACGTCGCCGCGCAGGTCGCGCAGCTTTTCCTGATCGACCATCTTGAAGCCGCGATAGACGAAGGGCTGATCGTTGCCCTGCTGCTGGATCGAGACTTCGCCGTCCATCAGCAGGTCATGCTTGACCAGTTCGTCCATGAAGGACTGGGTGCGGAAACCGGCTTCCTCGAAGTTGCGGCAGAATTCGAGGGTCTGCTTGCAGCTTTCGCTCGGCTCTTCCCCGTCGAACAGCGCGGCACCATCATCGAACTCGCCCAGCAGGTCGCTGGTCGGGTCAAAGCACAGCGAAAGGTCTTCGGTGTCCGGGTTCAGCTTGGCCAGCATGAAGGGATAGCGGCGGGCATAGGCCGGGACATAGACCGGCTCGGTCAGCTTGCCATCGGCGTCGAAGAACACGTTCACGCCTTCGTTCAGGCCGAACAGCGCGAGCGGAACCGGCTTGTCGGCGACCGAGAAGATGATCGGGAAATGACGCGAGGCGTGGACGAATTCCTCAGCCGTCAGCGGAATGGCGTGCTGGCCGACCATCCAGGTGGCGTTTTCGGTGGTGCGGCTCTTCCAGGCGCCGTGATCGCGGCTGTTGAGCGGCATCAGGTCCTTGTAGAACAGCGGCAGGTTGGCTTGCGGCGCGCTGGCCATGATCTTCTCTCCGAACTGGTTTGCTGTACCCGGCAGGGGCCACCCCAAATCCGGCACGAGAGCGGGCCTTTAGGCGGTTGCGGGCGGCTGTGCAAGGAGCTTGCCGGGATTGAACAATCCCTGGGGGTCAAGCGCGGCCTTGACCTTGCGAAGCAGAGCAAGGGCGACCGGATCGGCCAGCCGGGCCAGTTCGTCTGCTTTCATCTGGCCGATCCCATGTTCAGCGGAAATCGTTCCATGCCAACTGGTTACCAGGTCGTGCACCTGGCGGCCGATGGCCTTTCCGTCGTTCTCCTCCCAGGTCTGGCGATCGGTACCGGGCGGGGCCTGAACGTGGAAGTGGACGTTGCCATCGCCGAGGTGACCAAACCCGAACGCCCGGGTGCCGGGCCAAGCCCCCTCAATCAGGGGGACTGCCGCGTCCAGAAAGTCGGCCATGCGGGCAACCGGCACGGCGATATCGTGCTGCATCGCCGGTCCCTTTGCGCGTTCCGCCGGAGAAATCGAATCGCGCAGGGCCCAGAACGCTTCAGCCTGCGTCTCGGAAGCGGCGATCGTGGCATCCTCGATCAGGCCCCGGTCCAGCGCGGCCGACAACACCCGTTCGGCCAGCCCGGCGGCATCGGCGCCAACCAGCTCGATCAGTGCGTGCCAGGCGTGGCTGGCACCAAGCGGTGCGCGGGCATCGGGCAAATAGTCGAGCACGGCATTCAAACAGCCCTGGGGCAGAACCTCGAAGCCTTCGAGGGCGGCACCCGCCCCGGCTTCGCAGTGCAGCAACAGGGCGCGGGCCTGTTGGATCGATCCCAGCCCGGCCCAGACCACGCAGCGCCCCTCCGGCGCGGGAACCAGGCGCAGCGTGGCTGCCGTCACGATCCCCAGCGTGCCTTCCGCTCCGATGAACAACTGCTTGAGGTCAAAACCCCGGTTGTCCTTCTTCAGCGGCGTGAGCGCGGAATAGATCGAGCCATCGGGCAGGACCGCTTCGATCCCCAGCACCTGATCGCGCATCGACCCGTGGCGCAGCACCTGGGTGCCGCCTGCATTGGTGGAAATCAGCCCGCCAATGGTTGCCGTGCCCTTGCCGCCCAGGGTCAGGGGGAAGCGCAGGCCTTCGGCTTCGGCGGCCTGGTGCAGACTTTGCAGCACAACGCCCGCCTCGCAAGTGATGGTGCGGGCGGCGGGATCGGTCGCGCTGATCCGGTTCATCCGGCGCAACGAAAGCAGCAGGGCCGAGCCGCTGCCATCCGGCGTGGCCCCGCCCGACATGCCCGAGTTGCCCCCTTGCGGCACAATCGGAACGCCATGGCGGGAGCAGAGCTGAACAATTCCCGCCACTTGCGCAGTCGAGGCGGGCGAGGCGAGGGCCAGCGCCCTGCCAGTGTAACGCCCGCGCCAGTCGGTCAGCCAGGGTTCCAGCAGCGCGGCATCGCGGGTCAACCCGCGCGGCCCCAGCAGGGCTTCGGCTTCGGCCAGAAAGGGTTCGGCGGCAGGGTTCACGCAAATCCTATGGCACAGGGCAGGCCCGCCTTGCGAGTCCTGCCGTTATGGGGTTAAGCGGTGGTTCAATCTCGGGCGCTAACAGAACGGGTCAATGGCCTCGCTTTCCCAGCTTCTCGCACCGTTTGTCGTGCTGCTTCCCGCGCTTGCGGGGGTGGGGCCGGCGCGTGAGCTGGCCCCGGCAAGCGATCCGCTGCAACCCGCCTCGGCTCAGCAGGTCACTATCCAGCAGCGCGTGACCATCCGCATCAACCCGCGCCCGGCGCCGATGCCGATGGATGCGATGATGTTCGACAACGGGCTGGATGAAGCGCACGGCCCGCGCTGGATCGAACGGAAGATGGGCAATTGCCTTTCGGCCGGCCTTATTGCCGGGGTGCAGCCGATCGACAATTCGCGGCTGCTGCTGATCCTCAACGATCGGCGGCTGGTGACCGCGCGGCTGGAAAAGGGCTGTCAGGGCCGCGATTTCTATTCCGGCTTCATGGTCCAGCGCAGCGATGACGGGATGATCTGCACCGGACGCGATACGCTGCGTTCACGCAGCGGGAGCACCTGCCAGGTCACGGGCTTTCGCCAGCTGGTTCAGGTCGGCGGCTGACAGCCCCTTGGGCAGTGGACGAAGCTGCCGGGTTTTCTTGACTTTCGCGGGGCTTTGCGCCTAGGGCGCGGCCAAGCTTTATGCCGTGCAGGGGCGCTTTCGGGCATCACGCGGCACTTCTTTCCTTTAACAGATGCAGTAGCCCATGAAATTTGCCGATCTCGGCCTGTCAGACGAATTGCTCGGCGCGATCATCGCGAAGGGGTATGACACGCCCACGCCGATCCAGGCCCAGGCAATCCCCAGCGTCCTGATGATGAAGGACCTGATCGCGATTGCGCAGACCGGGACGGGCAAGACCGCCAGTTTCGTGCTGCCGATGATCGACATTCTGGCTCATGGTCGCCGCCGCGCAATGATGCCGCGCAGCCTGATCCTGGAGCCGACCCGCGAACTGGCCGCCCAGGTTGCCGAGAACTTCGAGGCTTACGGCAAGAACCACGACCTGAAGATGGCGTTGCTGATCGGCGGCGTGCAGATGGGTGATCAGGTCAAGGCGTTGAACGAAGGCGTCGACGTGCTGATCGCCACGCCGGGCCGGCTGATGGACCTGTTCGAGCGCGGCAAGATCCTGCTGACCGGCTGCGACCTGCTGGTGATCGACGAGGCTGACCGGATGCTCGACATGGGCTTTATTCCGGACATCGAGACGATCTGTTCCAAGCTGCCGGCCAACCGCCAGACCCTGTTGTTCAGCGCGACCATGCCGCCGCCGATCAAGAAGCTGGCGGACAAGTTCCTGAGCAATCCCAAGTACATCGAGGTGGCCCGGCCGGCCTCGACCAACACCCAGATTGCCCAGTTCAAGGTCCCGGTTGCCTCGAGCCGGGTGAAGCGTGACGTGCTGCGCACGCTGCTCAAGACGGATGATGTCGCCACCGCGATGATCTTCTGCAATCGCAAGACGACCGTGCGTGAGCTCAACAAGAGCCTGCAGCGCCACGGCTTTGCCAGCGCCGAGATCCACGGCGACATGGACCAGCCGCAGCGCCTGGCCGAATTGCAGCGGTTCAAGGATGGCGCGGTCAATATCCTGGTCTGCTCCGACGTTGCCGCGCGCGGGCTCGACATCAAGGGCGTCAGCCACGTTTTCAACTTCGACACGCCGTGGCACCCCGACGATTACGTACACCGCGTCGGCCGCACCGGTCGCGCTGGTGCGACGGGCCGCGCCTTCACCTTGATCGCGCCGGAAGATGCCGAAGCAATCGAGAACGTCGAAAAGCTGACCGGATCGAAGCTGCCGGTGTTCGAAGTGGAGAAGGGCGGCGCCAAGGCCGACAAGCCGGAACGGGACGAAAAGCCCGCCCGCGGCCGCCGCGAAGAAAAGCCCGAACGCGCCGCCAAGCCGGAACGCGAAGAGCGCGCGCCCCGTCAAGACCGCCCCAAGCGCGACGGCACCAAGCCGCCCAAGGCCGAAAGTCGCGGCAAGGCTCGCCGCGACGAGGACGAGGGCGACGAGCCCGGCGTGTGGAACGGCCCGGTCCCCAGCTTCCTGGGAATTTCGGCGCTGTAAGGCTTTCACCTTACCCCAAGCAGGGCTGGACTTACTTGTTCCAGTAGCTCCAGGCCCAGACGATCGCCCTGATGGCTTCATCCGTCAATTCGGGACAGACCTTGCGCATGTGTGCGTCTGCCCGACGGGTCGCTTGGGCCAGATTGCTTTTACTCCAATCCGGACTGAACTGTTCGGCCTCATTGAGGATGGCCCTGATCTGCTCGTGGAGTTGATCCGCGCGATTGCCGAACCTGCGGGTGAGGGAATTCGTGTCAGCTTGCGGCCAGCTGGCTGTGCCAAAGCCGAGATAGACCCGAACCGCTTCGGAAAGCTCCTCGTTCATTCCGCCAGCTTTACGAAGCTGTCGATCACCCGCTTCGGCCCAGCCGTCTCGAACTCGATCTCCAGCTTGTTGCCTTCCTGCGCCGTCACCGTGCCGTAACCGAACTTTTCATGGAACACCCGCGCGCCAATGCCCACGTCGGTGCGGGGCTTGGCGGCGAAGCTGGCGGCACTGCGGGTCGCTTCGGGCAAGCGGCGCGGGGTGGGATCATAGCTTTGCGTGGCGGCGCGCTGCCAGCCGGGGCCGCGCCCGGTGCCGCGTGAGACGTGGGCGAAGGGATCGCTGGTTTCCGACCATTGCGCCCGCCACAGCGAGGCGCCGCCCGACAGCGTCGATTCCTGCTGCACGTGGGCTTCTGGCAATTCGCCGATGAAGCGGCTGGGGATCGAGCTGGTCCACTGGCCATAGATCCGCCGGTTGGCGGCGTGGAGGATCGTGCATTGCCGCCGTGCGCGGGTGATCGCGACATAGGCGAGGCGGCGTTCTTCTTCCAGGCTGGCGAGGCCGCCTTCGTCCATTGCCCGCTGGCTGGGGAACACGCCTTCTTCCCAGCCAGGCAGGAACACGTGATCGAACTCCAGCCCCTTGGCCGCGTGGATCGTCATGATGGTCAGCCTCTCGGCCTGATCGTTGGCCTCGTTGTCCATGACCAGGCTGACGTGTTCGAGGAAGTCGCCCAGTGTCTCGTATTCTTCCATCGCCCGGGCCAGTTCGGCCAGGTTTTCCAGCCGCCCCGCACTTTCCGCGCTCTTTTCCGCCTGCAGCGCGGCGGTGTAGCCGCTCTCGTCCAGCATGGTGCGGGCGAGTTCCGCCGGGGTGGTCTGCTTGGCCAGATCGCGCCAGCGGGCGACATCGCGCATGAAGGCCAGCAGGGTAGTGCGGGCGCGCGCGGGCAATTCGTCGGTATCGGCGATCTCGACCGCTGCCAGGCTGAGCGGCACGCCGCGCGCGCGGGCATGGCGGTGGAGCTTTTCCAGCGTCTTGTCGCCCAGGCCCCGCTTGGGGGTGTTGTAGATCCGCTCGAACGCCAGATCGTCGCTCGGCTGGGCAACGAGGCGCAGATAGGCGAGGGCATCGCGGATTTCGGCGCGCTCATAGAAGCGGAAGCCACCGACGATCTTGTAGGGCAGGCCGATCGCGATGAAGCGGTCTTCAAACTCGCGGGTCTGGAACTGGGCACGGACCAGGATCGCGACAGTGGCGAGGCTTGCCCCCTCTCGCTCAAGCCGCTCGGCCTCTTCGCCGATCCGGCGGGCTTCTTCAGGGCCGTCCCACACGCCGATCACGCGGACCTTGTCGCCGCCGCCACGCTCCGTCCACAGCGTCTTGCCAAGTCGCTGGCTGTTGGCATCGATCAGGCCCGATGCGGCAGCCAGGATATCCGGGGTGGAGCGGTAATTCTGCTCCAGCTTGATCACCTTGGCACCGGGAAAATCCTGTTCGAACCGCAAGATATTGGCCACTTCCGCGCCGCGCCATGAATAGATCGACTGATCATCGTCGCCCACCACGCAGATGTTCTTGCGGGCCTGGGCGAGCAGGCGCAGCCACAGGTACTGGACCTGGTTGGTGTCCTGGTACTCGTCCACCATGATGTATTTGAAGCGCTGCTGATACTGCTCCAGAATCTCGCGGTTGGCGCGCAGGATGTTCAGCATGTGCAGCAGCAGATCGCCAAAGTCGCAGGCGTTCAGCGCCTTCAGCCGTTCCTGATAGAGCCGGTAGAACTTCTGCCCCTGGCCATTGGCGTAAGCCTCGCTGTCTCCCGCAGAGAGGTCCTGCGGCAGGAGGCCCCGGTTCTTCCAGCGGTCGATGCACCCGGCCAGCTGGCGGGCGGGCCAGCGCTTTTCGTCCAGCCCCTCGGCCTGGATCAGCTGCTTGAGGACGCGCAACTGATCGTCCGTGTCGATGATCGTGTAGTTCGATTGCAGCCCGGCCAGCTCGGCATGGCGGCGCAGCATCTTGGCGGCGATCGCGTGAAACGTGCCCAGCCAAGGCATCCCTTCCACCGCCGGGCCAACCAGATGCCCGACCCGCTCCTTCATCTCCCGCGCCGCCTTGTTGGTGAAGGTGACGCAGAGAATTTCGCTCGGCCAGGCGAGCCGGCTGCGCACGATATGGGCGAGGCGCGCGGTCAGGGCCGCGGTCTTGCCGGTACCAGCCCCGGCCAGCATCAGCACCGGGCCCTCGGTGGTTAGCACAGCCTCGCGCTGGGGCGGGTTCAGCCCGTCAAGCAGCGGATCGGCAGGGGATTCGGTGGGAAGTTGCACCAGCGAACAACTAGGGAACACGAGAGTTCGATGCAAGGCGCCAGGCTGACTTTTGCAGGACTAGATCCACACTATCGCACCATTCGTCGCCCAATCTGAAAGTTGCCCTGCGATAACCCGTGCGTTGGAAACCAAGGCCGGCCAGCAAGCTAAGCGACGCCGAATTCCGGGGATCCACGTCCGCGACGATCTGGGAGAGCTTGTGGACAGTGAAGGCGCGGTCAATAATCGCGATGAGTGCTTCCCGGGCGAACCCTTGTCCCCAATGTTCAGGGGAGAAAATGAAACCAATCTCGGGGAAGCGATACAAGCCAGCCTTCCCGATCACGGAGCCGTCCCGTTCAATCACGAAGTCCTCGCCTTGCTTATCCGTGATCGAGAGCATCCCGTTCAACCAATCACGGGTTTCTTCAAGATTGCTGTGCGGTAGCGAAGACCAGTAACGCATGGCTGCTTCGCTTTTGAAGATCTTGTGCAATTCCTCAGCGTCGTCTGGTCTTGCTGAACGAAGCAACAGCCTTTGGGTCTTGAGCGTTGTCATGCCTGCAACATGATGGCTTGACACTGGACCTGCAATGACCAAGCCGGTCTACCCATGCACCCGATCCGCCAGCACGCCCGCGTCCTCACCGCCTCGCTTACCGGCACGGCGGTGGAGTTCTATGATTTCTACATTTACGCCACAGCCGCCGCGCTGGTGTTCGGGCCGCTGTTCTTTCCGGCGGAAAGCCAGGCGGCGCAGACCCTGTTTGCCTTCATGAGTTTTGGCTTGGCGTTCTTTGCCCGGCCGGTCGGTGCGATCCTGTTCGGCCACTACGGCGACCGGATCGGACGCAAATCGACGCTGGTTGCTTCGCTCATGCTGATGGGCGTTTCGACGCTGCTGATCGCATTCCTGCCGACCTATGCCATGGTCGGCTGGGTCGCGCCGCTGTTGCTGTGCATCCTGCGCTTTGGGCAGGGCTTTGGCCTCGGCGGTGAATGGGGCGGGGCTTCGCTGCTGGCAGTGGAGAACGCGCCGAAAGGCTGGGAGGCGCGGTTTGGATCCGCCCCGCAATTCGGCGCGCCGGTCGGGTTCCTCGCCGCCAACGGGTTGTTCCTGATCCTTGGCCTCACGCTGTCGGACGCGGACTTCAAGGCCTGGGGCTGGCGCATTCCGTTCCTCGCCAGCGCGGTGCTGGTCGGGCTTGGCCTGTGGGTGCGGCTGCGGATTGCCGAAACGCCGGCCTTCCGCGAAGCACTGGCCCACAAGGCGCCGCCGGCGGTGCCGGTCGCCGTGCTGCTCTCGCGCCATTTCGGGGCGGTGCTGGCGGGGACGGCCGGGGCGATTGCCTGCTTTGCGATCTTCTACCTCTCCACCGCCTATGCCCTGGCGCAGGGGACGACGACTCTCGGCTATTCGCGCGAGACGTTTCTGGCGGTGCAACTGGGGGCCAACTGCTTCTTCGCGCTGGGCATCCTGATCGCGGTGATCCGCGCCGACCGGACCAGCCCGCGCCAGGTCATGCTGACCGGGGCGGTCATGACGATCGCGCTGGGCATGGTGTTCGGGGCGGGGCTGACCTCGGGATCGCTGCTGACGATCTTCGTCACGCTGTCGGCCGCGCTGGTGGTGATGGGCTTCGTCTATGGCCCGCTCGGCTCATGGCTGCCGACGCTGTTCCCTGTGACGGTGCGCTACAGCGGCATCTCACTGGCCTTCAATGTCGGCGGGATCGTCGGCGGAGCGCTGACCCCGATCGGCGCGCAGATGCTGGCCGAGGCCGGGCAGGGCAGCAACGCGGGTCTCCTGCTCTCGCTGGCCGGGCTGGCGACGCTGATCGGGGTACTCGTGGCCAGGGTCAGGACCTCTTAACCGCACCTTCGAGGTTTGAGTCAGAATGGCTCAGTGCCAGGAAGGAAGACGATGGAATATGTCGATATTTCAAGGCTTCCTGACGCAGCAATGGGCCATTCTGGCCAAATCCCTGCGGAACGGCGGAATGACTTCCATCTCGGACGGAAACCCCCTTGGAAAGGCAACCAGCCTTCCCAGCGGGAATTTCCGTCCGATATGTTCGTCATTCTGCCGCCTCGAAGGCGCGGTTAAGAGGTCCTGACCCTAAGCCGTCTTCCGCAGCAGGGTAATCCGCGCCTTGCCGACCTTGCGGTCGGCCACGGCTTCCAGTCCCTTGACCCTGGGTTCTTCGTCGAACGCGGTTTCCAGGCTGATCCAGGTGCCTTCGCCGATCCAGCCCAGCCGGTTCAGCTTGTCCAGCGCTACCGACCCGGCGCCGGAGTGATAGGGCGGATCGAGCAGGATCAGGTCGAGCGGGGCCTTGGCCGGCCCAAGTGCCAGCACGGACGAAGCCCGCACATCGCACTGCGGCGCGGCGCGCAGGTTGGCGATGTTGCTGCGCAGCGCACGGATCGCGGCGGCGTCCTGTTCCACGAAAGTGCAGGCGGCCGCGCCGCGCGACAGGGCTTCCAGCCCGAGCGCGCCGGAGCCCGCAAACAGATCGGCCACGGCCAGCCCATCGAAGTCTCCGATCCGGCTGACCAGCATCGAGAACAGCGTTTCGCGGGTCCTGTCGGCGGTCGGGCGGGTGGTGTCTCCGGCAGGCGCGATCAGTTTGCGCCCACGCCATTCTCCGGCAATGATCCTGAGGCTCATTTGCGGGGGCCCGGCTTGCGGCCTTCGGGCTTGCGTCCGTCAGGCTTGCGGGGGGCTGGCTTGCGGCCTTCGGGCTTGCGGGGGGCTGGCTTGCGGCCTTCGGGTTTGCGCGCTTCAGCCTTGCGACCATCCGGCTTGCGGGGATCAGGCCTGCGCTGCGCAGGCTTCGCCGCCGCGTCCCGCTTCGGCGCGTCGGGTCGGCGCGGCGTTGCCCTGGCGATCCGGGCGCGGGCCTGCTGCGGGGCGCTCAGTTCCACTTCGGTGCCGGTTCCGCCCAGCAGCGCGCGGCGGAAACGTTCCACTTCGGCCTGGCGGATTTCCGCAGCCTGTCCGCGCGGCAGATCGAACAGCTGGAACGGGCCGTAGCGGGTGCGCAGCAGGCGGCTGACTTCCAGGCCCAGGTGTTCCAGCACGCGGCGAACTTCACGGTTCTTGCCTTCGGTGATGGTCACTTCGATCCACTGGTTGCGCCCGGTACGACGCTCCATATTGGCGTCGATCCTGCCATAGCGGACACCGTCGATCTCCACCCCTTCGATCAGCTCTTCCAGCTGGGCCTGGGTAATGTCGCCAAAGGTGCGGGCGCGGTAGGTGCGGGGCAGCCCGGAGGACGGCAGTTCCATCGCCCGCTTCAACTCGCCATCGTTGGTCAGCAGCAGCAGACCCTCGGTGTTGAAGTCGAGCCGTCCGATCGGCATCACCCGGCCGGCGTCTTCGGGCAAGGCGTTGCGCAGCGCGGTATAGATCGTCGGCCGTCCGGCCGGATCGCGTTCAGCCGTGATCAGGCCGCTTGGCTTGTGAAACACGAAGATCCGGGTCGGCTCGGCCGCTTTGACCGGCTTCTCGTCAACGGTCACGCCCTTCAGGTTCTTCAGGACCGTGGCGGGGGTGGTCAGCACTTCGCCGTTCAGCTTCACCCGGCCCTCGGCAATCATCCGCTCCACCTCGCGGCGGCTGGCGATCCCGGCGCGGGCAAGTAACTTGGCAATGCGTTCCCCTTCACGGGGACTTTCTGAAGCTGTCATGGGCGGGCCTTAGCGGGTCTGGTGGAAATGCGAAAGCGCCGCCGATCTTTCCACATGGCCCTGTTCAAGCGGGGCGATGAAGCTAAGGTGCGCCGGATTCGCATGCGGAGGGCCAATGACCAGCGAAAATCCAGCCAAGCCGGGCACTTTCAAACTGCTCGCGGCTGCTTTCACTCATCGCAAGACCGGGGTGATGCTGGTGCTGGGCATGGCGGCTGGACTGCCCAATGTGCTGCTGCTGGGCTCGCTTTATGCCTGGCTGGGCGAAGCGGGCGTCAATCTGGAGACGATGGGCGTCTTCTCGCTGATTGGCCTCGCTTACGCCTTCAAGTTCCTGTGGTCGCCGGTCGTGGACCGGGTGCGGCTGCCGGGTCTGTGGCGGCTGGGGCGGCGGCGCAGCTGGCTGGTGCCGATCCAGGCACTGGTCGGGATCGTGCTGATCGTCCTTTCGCGGCTCGATCCGCAGGCGGCGCTGGGGTGGTTTTCGCTGCTGGCCGGCATGGCCGCCTTTGCCGCTGCCACGCAGGACATCGCGATCGATGCTTGGCGCGTCGAAGTGGCGGACGAGGTGGCAACGCTCGACGTACTGTCGGCGATCTACCAGCTCGGTTTCCGGCTGGCGACCTTGATGGGCGGGGCGCTGGCGCTGGTACTGGCCGCGCGCATCGGCTGGCCGGCGGTTTACCTGGCGATGGGCTGTTTCATGCTGGTGGCCATGCTGGCCAGCTGGCTCGCGCCCGATACCCCGTTCGAGGAGCGGACCGATCACGAAGCCGCGCTGGCCGGGCTGCCGCCGCGGGTGCGGGCAATCGCGTTGGGGCTGGTCGGCGCGCTGTGGGGCTGGGCGTTGTTCTCGGTGATCTCGTTTATGGTCCGCTCGCTGGGTGCGGAACCGGCGCTGCGGCCCAGCTCGACCGATTTCATCAAGGTCCAAGGGCCGCTGATCGTGATCGCGACCGTGATCCTTCCCGCGATCATCGCCGCGGTGATCGGCCACTGGCAGCGCAGCGGGCGCTGGGCTGCCGAAGGCCAGCCGGTGGCGGCGCGGCCCAATCCGCTCGACCATGCCTATCGCGCGCTGATCGAGCCGCTGGGCGAACTGGTCGGGCGACTGCGCTGGGCGGCGATCCTGGTCTTCGGGATCATCCTGACCTATCGCCTGACCGACAGCGTCTGGGGGCCGTTCGCCCTGCCGTTCTACCTGCAGGAACTCAACTATTCGAACGACGAGGTCGCCTTCGCCAGCAAGTTCTTCGGCGTTGGCATGACCATGGCCGGGATTGCGCTGGGCGCTGTGGCTTTCGCGGTGATCGGGCGGATGGCGACATTGTTCTTCGCCGCTTTCATTTCGGCGGTCAGCAACCTGCTCTATGCCGATCTGGCGCAGGGCGGGTTCTGGCTCGACAAGTTCGGCCATTCCAGCGGGGTCTACTGGCTGTTTTCGAACTTCGGCACGGACGATCGCCTCTCGCGGTTGCTGCTGGCGATCACGGGCGAGAACCTGGCCGGCGGTTTCGCCGGGGCGGCCTTCACCGCCTATCTTTCCTCGATCACGTCCAAGTCGCATGCGGCTGTGCAGTTCTCGCTGCTGGCTTCGCTGACTTTCCTGGTCGGGTCACTGGGCCGCGCGGCGATCGGGGCGCGGATTGACACCTATGGTTATGCCCCGGTGTTCTATCTGACTGCCGCTTTGGGCATGGTTGCCGTGGTCTTGTGTGCGCTTGAGTGGCTGCGAACCGCCCGTGCTGCGCGGCTCAATCCGGAAGCTGCCGGTTGAGCCGCAGCACGTCTCCGGCAAGGTAAAGCGACCCTGCAATCAGCACCGGCAACCCGTCATCCGGCAAGGCTGCCAGCGCCGCCAGCACATCGGCAAAGGCCTGCGCATCCGGTCCGAATGCCTCTGCCGGAAACCACTCATGGGTCGGCACCGGAACCGCGGAAATTGAGGCAATAGAGCCGCTTAGCGGCTGGGTCAGGGCTGCGGGATCCTTGCCCGCGATCATCCCGATGACCAGGTGAAACCGCCGCCCGCCAAAATGCGCCGCCAGCGCCGCTCCGGCAGAGGGATTGTGCCCACCGTCCAGCCAGACCTCGCGGTTTCCAATCAGCGGCCCCGCGCCCAGGCGCTGAAGCCGAGCCGGCCAACTGGCTGCTCCCAGACCGACCCGGATCGCATTTTCTGACACCGGAACAATCGCTTGGTGCCGGAGCATGGCGATCGCCAGCGCCGCATTGTCGGCCTGATGGGGCCCGGGCATGGCCGGAAGCGGCAAGGCCATTTCGCCCCACTGGTCGCGATAGGTGATTGTCCCGCTCAGTTCGGCGAACCAGTCCAGCCCGCGCAGGGCAGGGCGGGCCCCGGCGCGCATTGCCTGATCGAGCACGGCCTTGGTCATGCCGGTGGCATATTCTTGCGTCACCAACGGAACGCCGGGCTTGGCAATCCCGGCCTTTTCGAAGGCGATCCGCTCGAGCGGTTCTGTCGGCACGCCATCCTCCGGGGCCAGCAGAAAACGCTCGTGATCCAGCCCCAGCGCGGCGATCCCGCAGATGGCGGGCCGTTCCAGCACGTTGGTTGCATCGAACCGCCCGCCCAGGCCAACTTCGATCACGCAGGCATCGGCGGGAACCCGCGCAAATTCGGCAAATGCGGCGGCAATGGTCACTTCGAAGAAGCTGGGGTTCAAGTCTTCGCCAAGGTCCAGCACCTGTTCCAGCAGATCGGCCAGCCGGTCATCCTCGATCAGCTCTCCGGCAACCCGGATCCGCTCGTTATAGCGGACCAGATGCGGGCTGGTGGTAACGTGGACAGAATAGCCATCCGCTTCCAGCATGGCCCGCAGGAACGCGCAGGTGCTACCCTTGCCGTTGGTTCCGGCGACATGGAACACCGGCGGTAGCCGAAGATGCGGATCGCCCAGCCGCGCCAGCAGCGCGCGAATCGTCTCCAGCCCCAGCCGCCCGTCCGGCACGGACAGCGCGCCGAGTCGGTCCAGTTGCGCCTGAACGCGTGGGTTTTCCGAAGTCGCGAAGTCCTTCACGCGGCTCAGGCCGCCTTGGCCGCCGTCAGATAGTCGAGCAGCGAAGCCAGCGTTGCCTTCAGATCGCGGCGGTGGACCACCATGTCGACCATACCGTGTTCATGCAGGTACTCGGCCCGCTGGAACCCCTCGGGCAGCTTTTCGCGGATCGTGTCCTGGATCACGCGCTGGCCGGCAAAGCCGATCAGACAGCCGGGCTCGGCAATGTGGACATCGCCCAGCATGGCATAGCTGGCGGTCACGCCGCCAGTGGTCGGGTCAGTCAGCACGACGACATAGGGCAGGCCGGCACGCTTGAGGCGGCTGATCGCCACGGTCGCCTTGGGCATCTGCATCAGGCTGAGGATGCCCTCCTGCATCCGCGCGCCGCCGGCAGCGGTGCAGATCACATAAGCGCACTTTTCCTTGATCGCGCGATCGACCCCGGCGACGAAAGCCGCGCCCACGGCCATGCCCATCGAACCGCCCATGAAGGCAAAGTCCTGCACGCCCAGCACGGCCTTGTGCCCGCCAATCTCGCCCAGCGCGTTGGTCAGTGCGTCCGGGTGTGGATTGGCCGCGCGGGCGGCCTTCAAACGGTCAGGATACTTCTTCTGGTCCTTGAACTTCAGCGGGTCTTCCTTGACCTTGGGCGTGTCCAGGATGGTGAAGCCTTCGTCCAGCAGCTGGGCAAAGCGCGTGTCGGCTCCGATCCGGCCGTGATGCTCGCAGCGCGGGCAGACCGACAGGTTCTCCTCATATTCCTTGGTGAACAGCATTTCCTTGCACGAAGGGCAGCTGATCCAGAGGTTGTCGGGCGTGTCGCGCTTGTCCTTGAAGGGCAGCGCTTTGCGAACGCGGTCAATCCAGCTCATGCGCTTTCCCTAGCGGAATGGACGGCATCGGCAAGCGCCTTGGTCAGATCGCGCACCGGCCCGGCGGCATTGGAGCCGTGTTCGCCGACCAGATCGACCAGCGCAGATCCGACGACCACGCCGTCGGCCACCTTGGCAAAGGCGGCGGCCTGTTCGGGCGTGCGCACGCCGAACCCGACCACGACGGGGATTGCGGCCTTGGCTTTCAGCCGCGCCATCGCATCCTCGATCGAGGCCACGGCGGCCTGCTGCATGCCAGTGATCCCGGCGACCGAGACGTAATAGAGAAAGCCCGAAGACCCCTCGAGCACGGCAGGCAGCCTGGCTTCGTCCGTGGTCGGGGTAGCCAGCCGGATCAGGCTGATCCCGGCGGCGCGCAGGCCAGGGCCCAGCTCCGGGTCCTCCTCGGGCGGGATGTCGACGCAGATCACTCCGTCGACCCCGGCCTTCCGGCACTCTGCCGCGAACCATTCCGGCCCGCGGATCGTCATCGGGTTGGCATAGCCCATCAGCACCAGCGGCACATCCGGATGCCGCGCGCGGAAATCGGCGGCGATGCGGAAGATGTCGGCCGTCTTGGTGCCAGCGCCAAGGCTGCGCAGATTGGCCTGCTGGATCGCCGGGCCATCGGCCATCGGATCGGTGAACGGCATGCCCAGCTCGATCACATCCGCGCCGCCTTCGACCAGAGCGTCGAGGATCGCGGGCGTGGCTTCGGGCGTGGGATCGCCGCCGGTGACGAAAGTGACGAGGGCAGGGCGCCCCTTGGCGAAGGCTGCTGACAGACGCGCGCTCACAGCTTCACCCCCAGGTGCTCCGCGACCGAGAAGATGTCCTTGTCGCCGCGGCCGCACAGGTTGACCAGCACGATGCAGTCTTTCGGCATGGTCGGGGCGACCTTGGCGACGGCGGCGATCGCGTGGCTGGGTTCCAGTGCGGGGATGATGCCTTCGGTGCGGCAGAGCAGCTGGAAGCCTTCCAGTGCTTCGGTGTCGGTGACGCTGGTATAGTCCACCCGGCCGACATCGCGCAGCCAGGCGTGTTCCGGGCCGATGCCGGGATAGTCCAGTCCGGCCGAGATCGAGTGGCCTTCGATGATCTGGCCGTCCTCATCCTGCAGCAGGTAGGTCTTGTTACCGTGGAGGATGCCGGGACGGCCACCGGCCAGCGATGCGGCGTGATCCTTGTCGAGGCCATAGCCAGCCGCTTCGACGCCCAGCATCTTCACGGAGGTGTCATCCAGGAAGGGATGGAACAGGCCGATGGCGTTGCTACCCCCGCCAATCGCGGCGACCAGCAGGTCCGGCAGGCGGCCGGTGCGGGCCAGCATCTGGGCGCGGGCTTCCTTGCCGATCACGCTCTGGAAATCGCGGACCAGTTCCGGATAGGGGTGCGGGCCGGCGGCGGTGCCGATGATGTAGAAGGTGTCGTGCACATTGGCGACCCAGTCGCGCAGCGCCTCGTTCATCGCGTCCTTCAGCGTGGCCGCACCAGCTGTCACGGGCACGACTTCCGCGCCCAGCAGCTTCATCCGGAACACGTTGGGGGCCTGCCGGGCAACGTCGGTCGCGCCCATGTAGACCACGCAGGGCAGGCCGAAGCGCGCGCAAACCGTGGCAGTCGCCACACCGTGCTGACCCGCACCGGTTTCGGCGATGATCCGGGTCTTGCCCATGCGGATCGCCAGCAGGATCTGGCCGATGCAGTTGTTGATCTTGTGCGCGCCGGTGTGATTGAGCTCGTCGCGCTTGAACCACACCTGCGCGCCGCCGAGCTCTTCGGTCAGCCGCGGAGCGAAATAGAGCGGGCTGGGCCGGCCGACGTAGTGCTCCAGCAGGTCGTCGAATTCGGCATGGAAAGCCGGGTCCTGCTTGGCCGCGTTGTACTCTTTCTCGAGATCGAGAATCAGCGGCATCAGCGTTTCGGCGACGTACCGGCCGCCAAACTGGCCGAAATGGCCCCGCTCGTCAGGCTGGTTGCGGAAGGAATTTGCAGGGCTGGTTGCGGTCATGATGGGCCAAGCGATTGGCAGAGTGGCGCGGTTAAGTCCAGCCTTGGCGGCCCCGCCCAATGGTGCATGACAATGTAAGATTGATGTCCTTATAGGTTTGTATGTGTTGCATCAATGTCACATAAAAACTGCGTCATGTAATTTCTGAACATGCAGTTCATGCAACTGACAGGTCGCCTTTCCTACTTGCTGGCCAACCCCTTTACCGGGGCTGAATTCGAACAAGGAGTTATCCCATGCTTAAGATCGTCCTCCCGCTGCTCGCCTCGCTGGCCTTTGCCACCCCGGCGCTTGCCAACGACGCCCGCGTCGAAGCCCGTGGCGGCGTGATCTGGTCGAACGGCAGCAGCGAAGACACCTGGGGTGTCGCCGCTGGTTACGATTTCGACCTGGGCGCGACCACGTTCGCCGGCGTTGAAGTGTCGGGCGACAAGATCGGCACCAGCGGCACCAAGGTTGCCTTCGGCGCGACCGGCCGTCTGGGCGTGAAGGCCGGTGAAGGCACCCGCCTGTTCGGCGCCGGTGGCTACACCACCGAAGCCTGCGACGGCTGCGAAGGCCAGTGGCACCTGGGTGCGGGCCTGGAACAGAAGGTTTCCGGTCCGGTCTATGTGAAGGTCGAATACCGTCACTTCTTCGAAAACGACGTGATCACCGGCTCCGACGCGGTTGTCGGCGGTGTCGGCGTCCGCTTCTGATCGCTCGGATCAGAAACACCGAGAGCGAGGGGCGGTCCGGAAACGGGCCGCCCCTTTGCTATGCGTCGCGCGCAGCAGCGCAGAATGCGGCGATCAGCCCCGCATCCTTGACGCCGGGCGAGGATTCCACCCCGGATGCCGTATCGACCAGAGCAGCACCGGTCGCTCGCACCGCATCGGCCACGTTGCGGGGCGAAAGACCCCCGGCCAGCCCCCAGGGCAACGGGGCCTTCCAGCCCGACAACAGCGACCAGTCAAAACTCAGGCCCATGCCGCCGGGCAGGGTGCCCTTCGGCGTCTTGGCGTCGAGCAGCAGAAAATCGGCTACGTCGGTATAGGCTGTAGCCTTGGCCAGGTCATCGTGGCTGGCAATCGAAAGCACCTTCCACACCGGAAGGCCGAACTGCCGCCTGACTGCCGCGACCCGTTCGGGACTTTCCCCGCCGTGAAGCTGCAACGCATCAAGCCGGGCTGCGGTCAGCACTTCGGCCAGCAGTGCATCGTCGGCATCGACGAACACTCCGACCCGCCCGATCCGACCCTGTGCCTGCCGTGACAGTTCGGTCGCGGTGGCGGGGGGGGCATAGCGTGGAGACGGCGGATAAAAGTTGAAACCGGCATGGCTTGCCCGCCCCGTAATGGCCGCTTCCAGCGCATCCGCCGTCGTGATGCCGCAGATCTTGATCCCGGGCTGCGCCATCGTTGTCAGGGTGCCAGTTCGAACTGGATGGTGAGGTTGACCTGTGCTTCCACCTCGCCGGCCTCGACGGGAGTTACGGCTTCGGGTGCGGCATCGGCCATTGCGGCGCGGGCATAAACCGGCTGCGCCGAATAGCCGCCGCTCTCGCTGATCGAGACGATCCGCACCACGCGCAGTCCGGCGGCCTTGGCATAGAGATCGGCCCTGGCGCGGGCTGCCTTCATCGCCCTGGTCCGCGCTTCATCCATGGCGCCTGCCGGGTCGTCCAGCTGGAAAGAGGGGCCGTTAATCTGGTTGGCACCCGATCCGACCAGAGCATCCAGCACCTTACCAAAGCCTTTGACGTCGCGGCTGCGGACAGTGACCTGATTGGTTGCCTGATAGCCAATGATCCGCGGTTCCTGGATAACTTGCCCGTCGCGGCCCATCACGGGTTGACCATAGACCGGGCTCAGGCTGATCTGGCTGGTCTGGATATCGCGGTCGGCAATGCCCGCCTTTTTCAGCGTCGCGACCACCTGGGTCATGGCAGCGGCATTGGCGCTCATTGCCTCGCTGGCGGTCGTGCCTTGGGTCGTAACACCGGCGCTGAACACGGCAAGGTCCGGCTTGCGCGTGCTTTTACCTTCGACCGACAGGGTCAGCAGGGTCGAACTGGCGGCAATCACCGGCTGATCGGAATGGGCCATGGCAGCTCCGGGCAGGGTCAGGGCAAGGGCCAAAGGGGCGATGGCAAAGCAAAGCGATTTCATGCGGTTACTCCTTCAAGCGGAGCCTAGGCCCGGCCAGCTTGCCGGTACCTGAACCCTAGAGCGTCGCTTCGATCGCGCGGGCCGCCGCCGCCGGATCCTCGGCGCGGGCGATCGGGCGGCCGATCACCAGCACGCTGGCTCCGGCATCACGGGCCTGGCGCGGGGTGACGGCGCGCTTCTGATCGCCCAGCTTGGCATCAGCTGGCCGCAGACCGGGCACGACAAGGAAGCCGCTCTTCCACATCGAATGGACTGCCGCCACTTCGTGGCCCGAGCAGACGATTCCATCGAGTCCGGCATCACGCGACAGTTCGGCCAGGCGGATCACCTGGTCATGCGCCGTGCCGCCGATACCGGTGGCGGCCATGTCGTCTTCGTCCAGACTGGTCAGCAGAGTCACGCCAACGACCTTGCAGTTCTCTCCCGCCGCCGCCTTGGCGTCTTCCATCATGGCCCGTCCGCCGCTGGCATGAACGGTTACAATAGCCGGTTCCAGCACGTGGATTGCCTGCATCGCGCCAGCCACGGTGTTGGGAATGTCATGCAGCTTGAGATCGAGAAAGATCGGCAGGCCCAGCTTGTGCAGTTCCATCACCCCGTGGTGGCCATGGGCGCAAAAGAACTCCAGTCCCAGCTTGACCCCGCCGATGTGGGCCTTGGCCTTTTGGGCAACGGTAATCGCCGTATCCAGCCGGGGAAAATCGAGCGCGAGGTAGATCGGGTTGGTGTTCATAGCGGGTTTGCCGGGGGCTCCGGTTGGGCAGCATCAAGCTGGGTGGATGTGGCAATCGCGGTCGGGTTCGACTGGGTGGCCGATTTGACCGAGTTTTCGAGGAAGCCGATCCGCCGGTTGAGCCGCCAGCGCGCACCCTTGTGGATCAGCCACATCGGGACGAAGCCCATCACCATCGAAACCAGCACGATGAATCCGACCGGCCATTCCAGGTGCAGGTAATTGCCATCCTGCAACGGCCACAGGTTGAGCGGCACGGTCTGCCAGTTGATCGCGACAAAGGCGACCAGCACGATCGTGACGATCAGCAAAATCAGCGTGCGGATCAGTTGCATGGGGGCTGCCTCCTTGTTCTTCAGCGCCTTGGCAGGGCCATGCTAGGCTGCTTGGGCGGTGAAGGGAAGGGGCGGGAAAGGAACGCGTCGAGATCGGCCGCGGTCCGTTGGGGCGCTTCCTCCATCGGAATATGGCCGATACCGGGATAGACAATCTTGACCGATCCGGGAATCTGCGCGGCAAACCAGTCGGCCCCGTTGACCGTGATCAGCTTGTCTTCGCTGCCCCACAGGATCAGCGTAGGTACTTTGATCTCGCCCAACCGTCCGGTGTTGCGATTGCGATTGCCGTACTGGGCAAAGCGAGCCCCGGTGGCCGCGCGGTTGCCGGGATAGCGGTTCAGTTCCCAATAGCGGTCGACCATGGCGGGCGTAATCATCGTCTGGTTGGATACCGAGCCGCGCAGCGAGCGTTCGAACACCGAACGCGGCGTGATCACCAGCGCAATCTTGCTGATCCCCGGTGTGCGGGCGATGCGGAACCCGATCGGCAGGTCCTTGTCGGGATCGTCCGGCGGACCGGCGGCATCGACCAACACCAGGTGGGTCAGCTTGCCTGGATGGGCCAGGGCATACTCCCAGGCGACATACCCGCCCATCGAATTGCCGGCCAAGGCAAACCGGGTGACGCCCAGCCTGTTCATCAGCGCATCCAGCGTGCCGACAAAGGCGGCTCCATCGTACTGATCGGTCGGATTCGGGCCGGTCAGGCCGTGACCGATCTGGTCCAGACTGATGATCCGGTACTTGTCCTTTAATTGCGCGACCCACGGCTCCCAGGTGTGGAGCGAGGCGTTGGAGCCGTGCAGCAGAACCAGTACCGGGCCATCGCGCTTGCCTTCATCCCGGACGTGCATGGTCAGCCCGCCACCGACATCGACGAACTGCGAAGCGGGCGAGGCGTACTTGGCTTTCATCGCGGCCGGCTCGGTATCCGGCGTATAGCCCAGCGCGAACAAGACGGCGATAGCGGCCACCAGCAGGCCGATTATCCATTTCAGTGCGCGCTTCATGGCCGGGCCTTTCTATTGCGGGCCGAACACCCGTTCGAAAATCGTGTCGATCGCCTTGAAGTGGTAGTCGAGGTTGAACTTTTCCTCGAGCTCCGCCGCGCTCATTACTGCGGCTACTTCCGGATCGGCTTTCAGCAGTTCAAGCAGGCTGAGCTGGCCGTCCGATTCCCAGACCTTCATCGCATTGCGTTGCACCAGCCGATACGAGGCATCGCGTTCCAATCCGGCCTGGGTCAGAGCCAGCAGCACCCGCTGCGAATGAACGAGGCCGCCCATCTTGTTGAGGTTCTTTTCCATCCGCTCAGGGTAGACCACCAGCTTGTCGACCACCCCGGTCAGCCGGGCGAGGGCGAAGTCCAGCGTGATGGTGGCGTCGGGGCCGATGAAACGTTCCACCGAGGAGTGCGAGATGTCCCGCTCATGCCACAGCGCGACGTTTTCCAGCGCCGGCGTAACGGCGGAGCGGACCATGCGGGCAAGGCCGGTCAGGTTCTCGGTCAGGACTGGGTTGCGCTTGTGCGGCATGGCCGAGCTGCCCTTTTGCCCGGGCGAGAAGTATTCCTCCGCTTCCAGCACTTCAGTGCGCTGCAGGTGGCGGATTTCCACGGCGAGCCGCTCGATGCTGCTGGCGATCACGCCCAGCGTGGCAAAGAACATTGCGTGGCGATCGCGCGGGATCACCTGCGTGCTGACCGGCTCGGGCTTAAGGCCCAGCTTCTCCGCGACATATTCCTCAACCGACGGGTCGATATTGGCAAAGGTGCCGACGGCGCCGGAAATGGCGCAGGTGGCAATTTCCTCGCGCGCGGCCAGCAGGCGGGTCTTGCAGCGGCTGAATTCGGAATAGGCTTCGGCCAGTTTCTTGCCGAAAGTGGTCGGTTCGGCATGGATGCCGTGGCTGCGGCCGATGGTGGGGGTGTATTTGTGCTCCACCGCGCGACGCTTGATCGCGGCAAGCAGCGCGTCGAGATCTTCGAGCAGGATGTCGCTGGCCCGAGCGAGCTGCACTGCCAGGGTGGTGTCCAGCACATCCGAGCTGGTCATCCCCTGGTGCATGAAGCGCGCTTCCGGGCCGACCTGCTGGGCCACCCAGTCAAGGAAGGCGATCACGTCGTGCTTGGTGACGGCCTCGATCGCGTCGATCGCGGCCACGTCGATGGCGGGGTTCGTTGCCCACCAGTCCCACAGCGCCTTCGCGCCGCTTGGCGGCACCACGCCCAGTTCGCCCAGCTTCTCGGTGGCGTGAGCCTCGATCTCGAACCAGATGCGATAGCGCGCTTCCGGTTCCCAGATCGCGACCATTGCGGGACGGGCGTAGCGGGGGACCATGATCGACTCCTTGGATTACTGCCGCAGCCGCTAGGGGCAGGGGCGCAAGGATGCAAGGCGTGTGAACGCTACTTTGCCGGGTTCGCAGTCAATGCCCAGACATAGCTTGCGTTGACGGCCTTTGCCGCGTCGAGACAGGCTTCGGCAAATCGCGCCGGATCGATGCGGTACTGGTAGGTCGAGTAATCATAGGCCTGCGTCGGGCGCAACGGTCCGGCGAGATGCGGTTCGTTCCACCATCGCATCGAATTCACGTAGGCGTTCCATTCCTCGATCTCGGCGCGATTGTTGTAACTGGACGTGCGGACAAGTCGTCCAGCCTGGCCGACCGCCACCCGGTCCTTCAGCAACATCCGCCCCATGTCTCCGGCCAGGGCGATCTTGGCATGGACCATGGTATTCTGGGTGAACTGCGGCACCAGATAGAGTCCCGGCGTGATGCCGACGTTGGCGGATCCGCCATAGACCTTATGTCCGCTGCCGGTAAGGGCGGCGAAATCCAGCACCACGGTGGGCACGATGACCAGGCATTTGCGGTCGGCCGACAGGCCATTGAGCGCCCGCCAGTTGCCCAGCGATACTGGCGATTGATCGCTGAGCGGGGCGTTGATGTGGAGATTGATCAGCGGCAGGCCTTTGGGTGCGACCATGGCGACCGTTCGGGCATCGGCGAATGGCTTCTTCAGGAATGGTTGCGCCGTTGTCGTCAGCTTGTTGAAGCCTTTGGCGGCTGTGAACTCGGCAAAAGTCAGAATCTGCCGTCCGGTCGCATGCACCCGGGTCGCAAAATCCACGAAGGCCTGGTAGGCGATCGATTGCAGAAGTTCGAGGTCGACACCGACCAGATCAGCCGTTGCCTCGACCGTGACCGAGCCTGACGAACCGGTTGCGGCAATGCCGCTGCGCATGACCACGCCAAACCGGTAGGATGGAATGGCGATCGTGTTTGTTCGAGCGGCAACCTTCAACATGTCCTGATGAAAGTTCGTGGGTCCCAACTGGCTGAGGGAGAGCATCTTCTGGGCTTGCGCGGGTGTGGGAGCAAGCGCACCCGCACCGGCGATGCTGGCGCCGGCTCCGACAATGAATTCGCGGCGAGACGTCATGGCGTTCTCCGTTGGCTTTGACATTCGATCAGGCCGGCACCGGCGGCTCGTCATAGCTGCCCTGCATGGTGATCGCGGCGTCCGGTGCGGCCAGGATCGCCTTCAGCGTCTCGGGCGGATAGGCCAGTTGCGGTTTGGCCGGGTCGATCGCCGGATTCGGCACTGGGCTGTCGGCTGTGCAGGGCGGGGGAGCGAGCATGGCCTGCGCTTCGTCAGCCGAGATGCCGCATTCGGCCAGCATCTTCGGATCGACCCAGCGGGCGGGATCAACTTCGCTGACCGCATAGGACACTTCCAGTGTCAGCCCTTCCGGCCCGGCGAAATAGATCGACTTGCAGAACCCGTGGCCGATCGGGCCGATGGCGGGGACGCCATGGCTGCGGATCCGGTCACGCATGGCGATCAGGCCGTCCTCATCCGCCACACGGAAGGCCAGGTGCTGCATCGTGCCGGCCGCGCACTTGCCCGCGCCGGTTCCCGCATGCGTGATGCCAAGGGTGGAGGGAATTTCAGCAATTCCGGCCAGTTCCACCACCGAAAAGAAGCTGTCCTCGTCCATTTTCAGGAAGGCGTGGCGACCACCGGGCACGCCGTGCATTTCGAACAGGCCGACCAGCGGAAAGCCCATCACCTGGGTGAAGAAGGTCAGTTGCTCCTTCATGTTGGCTGACATGATCGCAACGTGGTGGATGCCATTGGGTTGCTGGGCGCGCATCGCTGGGGTCCTCTCGCTTTTGGGGGGAGCCTAACCGGCACGGCACGCTTGGCAAGAGGCGGGCGGGGGCTTGCACGCAAGGCGCTGACAGGCCACCACTATCCAGTGATCGCGCCCGCCTTGCCCCGTCGCAGTTTCCTTGCCGCCAGCGCGGCCATGTTGCTGACGCCGGGCCTGCCGCGCGCCCAGGAGGCCAGAGCCATGCAGTCCAACCGACCCGCCCCGGCTGATCGGCGTTTTTTGTCCAAGGCGGTGGAGCGAGAGATTGACCGGGTCAGTGCTATGATCCGCGATCCCGAACTGGCCTGGTTGTTTGGCAACTGCTTTCCCAACACGCTCGATACCACGGTGTTCATGGGTCAGATGGATGGCAAGGCCGATGCCTTTGTCATCACGGGTGACATTCCGGCACTGTGGCTGCGGGATTCGGCCGCGCAGCTGCGACCCTACCTTCACCTCGCGGCCGAGGACGCACACCTGCGCGAGCTATATCGCGGGCTGATCCGCCGCCATGCCCGCTGTGTGCTGCTTGATCCCTATGCCAATGCATTCACCCGCGATCCAGCCTCGAAGGAGGGGCTGCACTGGTCGAAGAATGACCGGACCGAGATGAAGCCCGGCGTGGCGGAGCGTAAATGGGAAGTCGATTCGCTCTGCTATGTGCTGCGCCTTGCCCACGATTACTGGCGCGCGACCGGGGATACCGAGCCGTTCGACGCGACCTGGGCAAAGGCGGCGAAGCTGATCGTCGCGACCTTCAAGGAACAGCAGCGCTTCGATGGCCCTGGCCCCTATCGCTTCCAGCGCCACAGCACCCAGCCGACCGAAACCACGCTGGCCGGGGTTGGCGTGCCAACCAGGAAGCATGGCCTGATCCATTCCGCCTTCCGTCCGTCAGACGATGCCTGCACCTTCCCCTGCAACATTCCGGGCAACCTGTTTGCCGTCGCCACCTTGCGGGAATTGGCGCTGATGGCGCGCGGTGTGCTGAAGGACGAGGGGCTGGCAAGTGAGGCGACCGCGCTGGCTGCCGAGGTTGAAAAGGCGGTCTTTGCCCATGGAGTAATGGTTCTGCCCGATGGACGGCAGGTGCTGGCCTATGAAACGGACGGTTATGGCAACCACCTGTTCATGGACGATGCCAATGTGCCCAGCCTGCTGGGTCTGGCCTATCTGCGCTGCCTGCCGGCCGACTATCCGCTATGGCGGACCACGGCTGAGGCAGTGTGGAGCGAGGCCAATCCTTGGTTTTTCAGGGGCCGCGCGGCCGAGGGGATCGGCGGGCCGCATATCGGCGAAGGGCAGATCTGGCCGATGTCGATCATCGTCCGCGCGCTATCGAGCGATGACGAGGCCGTCATCGCCTGGAGCCTCAAGACTCTTCGCAACACGCATGCCGGAACTGGCTTCATGCACGAAGCCTTCGACAAAGACGATCCGACCAGGTTCACCCGCGCCTGGTTTGCCTGGACCAACGGCTTGTTCGGAGAGCTGGTGCTGAAAGTAGCGCGCGAGCGGCCACATCTGCTGGCGCTGGAATTCGGCTAGGTCTGCCAGACGAAATCCAGCTCTGTCTCGCCGGTTACCAGCCCCAGTTCGTCGAACCGCCGTTCGATGATCGTGCCGCGCCCGTCCGCCTTCACGGCGATTACGCTGGAGCAGCGGGTGCCATAGCCCGGATTGCGAATGAACGGGGGCGACAGAAAATTGTCGGGATCGGCCGGATCGGGCGTTTCATCGGCCAGCGCATCGAGCAGGACAGCGGGGGCCTGTCCGGCTTGCAGCCAGTGTGCCAGAGCACCTTCCAGCCGGGTGATCTTGTGCCAGCGCTCATCAAGGCCGCCGTTTGAAAGGCCGTGGATGCCAGGCGGAAGCATGTGCGATTCCGCCGTGGGAAAGTTGGTTTCCAGCCGCGCGCCGCCCGGGCTGGCGGTAAAGAGGTTGAACGGGTTCATCGCGGCGGTGTTGCCTGGATCCTCGCTCTGCAACCAGCCGGTCACAAGTCCGCCCCGGCTGGCCATCCCGGCGCGCGGATAGCCCTCGGCCCGGCGGTTGGTGACCAGAGCAAAACGGCCCGGTGAAACGCCAAGCCAGGTTCCGCCTGCTTCGAGATCGCGCCCGGCCAGAATGCCGTTGTCCCAGCGCGTCAGCGGGGCGGCCGGCCGGGCATGGTATTCATCGCGGTTGCCGATGGCGACCAGCGTCCATTCCGGATGGGCAGACCATGCGATGGCAGCAACGCACATCTCAGATCAGCCCCTTGGACCGCAGGCTGACATGGCCTTCCCGGCCAATGATCACATGATCATGGAGGGCAATGCCCAGCAGTCGCGCCGCCTCGGCGATGCGGCCCGTGATCTGGATGTCGGCGCGGCTCGGTTCGGGCGAACCGGAAGGATGGTTGTGAACCATGATCAGCGCGGCCGCGCCCAGATCAAGCGCCTTCTTGACCACCTCGCGCGGATGGATTGTCGCCTCGTCAAGCGAGCCTTCCGAGAGGATATCGTCGCTGACCAGCCGGTTGCGGGTGTCAAGATAGAGCGCCCTGACCCGCTCGTGCTTCAGATGCGCCATGTCGACCGTCAGATAGTCGATCAGCGCCTGCCAGCTCGCCAGCACCGGCTGATCCTGAACCCCGGTGCGGGCCAGGCGGCGAGTGGCCAGGGCGACGATCTTCACCGCCGCTGCGCTGGTCTCGCCCATCCCGGGGTGCCGGGCCAGAGCCACGGGATCGGCATTGAACACGCCGGCCAGCCCGCCGAAGCGGGCCAGCAAGCTCTTCGCCAGCGGCTTTACGTCCTTGCGCGGAATTGCGGTCATCAGCAGGTATTCGATCACTTCGTGATCGGCCAGGGCACTGTCACCACCGGTCAGCAGCCGATCGCGCAACCGGGCGCGATGGCCGGTTCCGAGATGTTGCTGGTCCTGATCTTCGGTCACGCGTGGCTCCCATGCGGGTGACTGCTGCCTGTCCATTGCCTTTCGCGGGCCAAGCGCGCAAGTGTAGCGGCGATGTCCGAACCACAGGCCGAAGCTGCTGAACCCGAAGCGGAACTGCCCGCGCCCGGCCGCAAACGGCGCTGGCTGCTGGTGCTGGCCGGGCTGCTGGTGCTTGCGCTTGGCTCGGCCTGGTTCGCGCGTGAACGGATCGCCAACCGGATCATTGCCGGACAGCTGGAGGATCTCGGCCTGCCGGGCCGGTACGAGATCGAATCAATCGGCACGCAGCGGCAGGTGCTGAAAAACATCGTGATCGGCAATCCCGCCCGCCCGGACCTGGTGGTGCCGCGCGCAGTGGTGGAATTCGAGCCACGTCTGGGTGTGCCGACTCTGAACAAGGTGACGCTGGAGGGGGCGCGCCTGTTTGGCAGCTACCGGGAGGGCAAGCTCTCGTTCGGGGCTCTCGACACGATGATCTTCGCAAAGCGCACAGGGCCTGGCGGTCTGCCCGATCTCAATCTCGTGCTGATCGATGGTCGCGCCCGGATCGACAGCGATTTCGGCCCGATTGGTGCCAAGGCGCAAGGGCAGGGCAACCTGCGCAGCGGGTTTGCCGGGGTGATGGCCGTGGCCGGGCCAAAGCTGGACATCTCCGGCTGCGCAGCGCGCAATGCCTTGGCCTTTGGCAAAGTGACGACCGCATCGGCCAGGGCCCGCTTTGCCGGCCCCCTGCGGATCAGCGGCCTGTCATGCCCCGACCGGCAGATCGTCCTTGGCCAGACCACCGTGCAGCTTGATGCCTTGCTGGGCGAGGCATTCGAAAGCATTGACGGCCGTTATGAGCTGGCTGCGGCGCGCCCGGTTCTGCCGGGGCTGCGCGCCGCCGGGCTGAATGGTGATGGCGACTTCACCTTCAAGGCCGGCGATCTGATCGCCAGCCACGATCTGACTGCTTCCGGGCTTGACCTGGGTGCTGCCAGTCTGGCCAGCCTGAGGATCGACGGCGCGGTGCGCAGCCGCGATCGCCTGACCCGGTTCGAGGGCGAGGGCGCGATCAGCGGGCGGGAGCTGCGCACCGGCAAGGGGCTGGGGGCGGCGCTGGCCGATCTGGAACAGACCGGTGAAGGGACGCTCCTCGCCCCGCTGGCCCGGCAATTGCGCAGAGCACTGGCCCGGGAAGAGCGCGGCTCGGAACTGGGCGGGCGCTACAGCCTGCGTCAGACCGGCGGAATCACCCAGATCGTTGTGCCGGTGGCGGAACTGACCGGGGGCAGTGGCACACGGCTGGTCGGATTGAGCCGCTTCGGCTTGTCGCTTGGCCTGAAGGGCGGGCCGCGGTTCAGCGGCAATTTCGTGACCGGCGGGGCCGGTCTGCCGCGGATGACCGGAACGGCCCAGCGCAAGGCATCGGGCGGCGTGGAAGCGCGCTTCTCTCTGGCCGAGTACCGCGCCGGCAACGCCAGCGTGGCCCTGCCGGAGCTGCGGCTGGTGCAATTGCCTTCGGGCCAGATCGGCTTTGGCGGCCGGGCGCTCGTATCGGGTCCGCTGCCCGGCGGTGAAGTACGCGGGCTGGCCTTGCCGATCGACGGCACCTGGACCGCGCGGCAGGGGCTTGCGGCCTGGCGGCGCTGCACGCCGATCGGTTTCGAACGGTTCAAGGTCGGCAACCTTTCGCTCGAACAGCGCGGGCTGACGCTGTGTCCGGGGCCGGGCGGAGCAATCCTGCGCAGCGATGGCCGGGGGACCCGGCTGGCAGCCGGGACGGCGGGTCTCAACCTCGCCGGAACGCTCGGCACGACGCCGATCCGGCTGAGGAGCGGCGCGGTTGGTTTTGCCTGGCCGGGCAGGATAGCTGCGCGGGCCATCGACGTTTCGATGGGCCCGTTGGCCGAGCCGAGCACGCTCAAGGTCGCCAGTTTCGATGGTAGCCTTGGCAAGGTTGTCACCGGGCGCTTTGCCGGGACCGAACTCAAGCTGTTTCAAGTTCCGCTCGACGTTTACGACGGGTCGGGTGAATTGCGCTTTGCCGACCAGAAGCTGACGATCAGCAACGCCGCACTGATGGTCAAGGACCGGGAGAAGGATGCCCGGTTCTATCCCTTGCTTGCGCGCGAGGCGACGGTCGATCTGGTTTCCACCACCTTCACTGCCAGAGCCACGCTGCGGCATCCCAAAAGCGACCGCGAGGTGGTCAGGACGGTTATCGTCCATGACCTCGACACCGGCGTCGGCCATGCCGATCTCGACGTGCCGGGGATCCTGTTCGACGCGCAGTTGCAACCCGACATGCTGACCTTTTTTGCCCAGGGGATTATTGCCCTGGCCGACGGGGTGGTCACGGGCGATGGCCGGATCGACTGGAACGGAGATGGCGTGACCAGCACCGGGGACTTCACGACTGCCGGGCTCAATTTTGATGCCGCCTTCGGTGCAGTCGACGGTCTTGCCGGCACGGTCGAGTTCAGCGACCTGCTCGGCCTCGTCACCAAGCCGGATCAGAAGCTGAAGATCGGGATGATCAACCCGGGGATCGAGGTCTATGACGGCGAAGTCTCGTTCCAGCTGGAAGCGGACCGCTGGCTGCGGGTCAACGGGGCCAAGTGGCCGTTCATCGACGGCACGCTGGAAACGCTGCCCACCACCATGCAACTGGGAGAAGGGGCGGTGCGGCGCTTCACGATGAAGGTCGAAGGGGCCAACGCCGCAAAATTCGTTCAGCAACTCGATCTGGGCAATATTGCCGCCAATGGCATTTTTGACGGGACGATTCCGCTGGTATTCGATCAGGAAGGCGGCCGGATCGAAGGCGGCCTGCTGATTTCGCGCCCGCCTGGCGGGAACCTGTCCTATGTCGGCGAACTGACCTACAAGGATCTGTCTGCGATGGGCAATTTCGCCTTCCAGACGCTGCGCAGCCTGGATTTTACCCGGATGGAAATCGGTCTGAGCGGCAATATCGACGGTGATATCCTGACCACGCTGCGCATTGAGGGCGTCAGGCAAGGCAAGGGCGCGAAACGGAACTTCATCACCCGCCAGCTCGGCAAAATGCCGGTCCAGTTCAACATCAACATCCGCGCGCCGTTCTATCAGCTCGTCACCTCGTTCAAGTCGTTCTACGATCCGGCCTATATCCGCAGCCCGCGTGCGGTCGGATTGGTCGATGAAAGCGGCAAGCCGATCGAAAAGCCGAAACTGCCCGATGGTCTTCCCGGTCAGGGCAATTTGCCCGCGGTTCCGCCCGCTTCCCCCAAAAGCGACGACATTCATGATTCAGACAGCAGGACAAGTCCATGAACAGCCATGAATTGACCAACCGCGCCCGGCTTGCGATGCTCCGCCTCATGATGGGGCAGGCAAACGGGAAACGGCGGTCGGGCCAGCGCGGGAAACCGGCGCTGGCGGTGTTGGCGGCAGGCGCGATTGCGCTCGGCGGCTGTGTCTCGGTCAATGCGCCAGACAAGCCGATCGTGATCGAGCTGAACATCAACATCAAGCAGGAGGTGGTCTATCGCCTGGCGGCCGATGCCGAAAAGACGATCGACGAAAACGCCGGAATTTTCTGAAGGAAATGCCATGTTGAAGACCCTGAACCCGATCGCTGCCGCAGCCGCCCTGATGGGCGCGCTGGTGTTGACCGCGCCGGCCGCAGCGCAGCAGCGCGATCCGGCCTATGCCGCCGCCCGCGCAGCCGGACAGGTAGGGGAAAAGACCGACGGCTACCTGGGCTATCCGGTGCCGCCGAGCCCCGAAATCCGCCGCATGGCCGAAGACATCAACATCAAGCGCCGCGCGGTCTATGCCCGTAAGGCGGCCGAGAACAAGGTGACGGTGGAGGACTATGCCTTCACCTCGGCCTGCCTGCTGATTGCAGACACCGATCCGGGTGAAAAGTACCAGGCGCCCAACGGCACCTGGCAGACCCGCACCGATGCCCCGCCGCTGCGCGACAGCCGCTGCCCGTAAGGCACCTCTTTTTGAGCCAAATTCCGGCCTCCCCACAGAAGCCTGCGGGGAGGCCGTTTCGTGCCGGTTGACTCAGTTGCCCGGCCTGCTAAGGGGGCGGCGCCCTCGGCGGGCAGCCGTTGCCCGTGCCCTGATTTTCTCCCGAAAGGAGCAAGGCATGAGTGACGAGCCGTCTGCCCGAGAACCCATCGGTGATGATGCGCGTATCGACGCGCTCGAAGCGCGGCTTGCAGCCGCACGCGAGCGGGAAGAGCAACGCACCGGTTCGGTCGTGGGAACGGAAGCGGATGCGAACTATCGCATGGGCAACCGGGTCCTGGCCGAACTGATCGGGGGGATCGGCGGCGGAGCGTTCATCGGCTGGGTCATTGACCGCTTTGCCGGAACTTCGCCCTGGGGTCTGTTGGTGGTGATGGCCCTCGGGATCTTCGTCGCCTTCAGGAACATCATCCGGATGGCGTCGCAAAAGCCCTGAAAGGCCCGCGCGATCGGCATCAGTCAGGTTTGAAAGAGGCAGGACTCGTGGCAGCCGAACAGGCAAAAGTCGATCCGATGCACCAGTTTGCAATCCAGCCGATGTTCGGTACGGATTCCTGGTCGATCGCGGGCTACAACATCGCCTTCACCAATTCCGCCCTGTGGATGGCGATCACCACGATCGCGATCCTGGTCTTCGTGGCCGGCGGGATGAAGCGCGAACTGGTGCCCGGCCGCTGGCAGATGGCGGTCGAAGGATTCACCGGGTTTATCGACAACCTGCTTGCGGCCAATATCGGCCCGGCCGGCAAGAAGTATGTGCCTTACATCTTCTCGCTGTTCATGTTCATCCTGTTCGCCAACCTGCTCGGCCTGCTGCCGCTGATGCTGGTGGGCATCCATCCCTTCACGCCGACCAGCCACTTCACGGTCACCGGCGTGCTGGCGATCATGTCCTTCGCGATCGTCCTGATCGTCGGCTTTGCCCGTCACGGGTTCCACTTCTTCTCGCTGTTCGTGCCGCACGGCACCCCGCTGTGGCTGATGTGGCTGATCCCGGTGATCGAGCTCATTTCCTTCCTGGTCCGTCCCTTCAGCCTCGCGCTGCGACTGTTCGTTGCGATGATGGCCGGCCACGTCCTGCTGGAAGTTCTCTCCAGCTTCGTGATCGATAGCGCCAATTCCGGCGTGCTGTGGGGTTCGGTGGTCGGTCTGCCCAGCTTCCTCCTGATGGTCGCGATCTGCGCGCTGGAGCTGCTGGTGGCGGGCATCCAGGCCTATGTCTTCGCGCTGTTGACTTCGCTGTATCTCAACGACGCCGAGAACCTTCACTAAGTTCGACATTCAACCAACGGTATTCCAAGGAAAAGGAGTTTTTGAAATGGACGCAGAGAGCGCAAAGCTGATCGGTGCCGGTCTGGCCGCCATCGGTGCTGGCATGGCCGCCATCGGCGTGGGTAACGTGTTCGGTTCGTTCCTGGAAAGCGCGCTGCGCAATCCGGGTGCCGCCGACGGCCAGCAGGGCCGCCTGTTCATCGGCTTCGCCGCCGCCGAACTTCTGGGCCTGCTGTCGTTCGTCGTCGCGATGATCCTGATCTTCGTCGCCTAAGACTTTCGACTGACAGACCGACCGGCTGCGCGACCGCCCCCTACGGGGCGGCGCGGGCCGGGCAGAACCGGACGCAACGATGCCTCAAATTTCCCAGCTCGCCGCGACCTATGCCAGCCAGATTTTCTGGGTCCTGGTGTTTTTCGGCTTCATCTTCTTCGCCATTGGCCGGGGCATGGTGCCCAAGGTGATGGCTACCGTGGAAGCCCGCGACAAGCAGATCGCCGATGACCTTGCCGCTGCCGAAGCGGCCCGCAAGGCTGCGGACGAACAGGAAGAGGCCTGGCGCGTCCAGTCCAATGCTCAGCGCGCCCAGGCCCAGGCTCTGATCGCCAAGGCCAAGGCGGATGCCGCCGCCGCCAGCGAGAAGACCATGGCCAAGGCCGCGGCCAAGATCGACGCGCGGCTTGGCGAAGCGGAGGCCCGCATTGCCGAAGCGCGCAGCGGCGCGCTCAAGGAAATCGAAACCGTGGCTGCCGAAGCTGCCGGCGATATCGTCGTGCGGCTGACCGGGGCCAAGGTTGACGCCAAGGCGGCTGCCGCTGCCGTCAAGGAGGCACTCAATGCCTGAGCTGGTCCTGCTTGCCGAAACCGCCGGTCATGCCACGCCCGTGGCTTTCGGCTTCATTGGCCCCGGCCTGTGGGTCGCGCTGGCCATGTCGGTGCTGATCGGGGTGATGGTGTGGAAGAAGGTTCCGGGGATGATCACCTCGGGCCTCGATTCCTCGATTGCCGAAATCCGCAAGCAGCTTGACGAAGCCAAGGCCCTGCGGGCCGAAGCCGAAGCGCTGCGCAAGGAATATTCCGACAAGATCGCCGGCGCCGAAAAGGAAGCTGCCGAAATGCTGGCCCATGCCCAGAGCGAGGCGGAGGCGATCGTGACCAAGGCCGAGGCCGATACCAAGGCGCTGATCAAGCGCCGTGAAAAGATGGCCGAGGACAAGATTGCCGCTGCCGAGCGCGGTGCTGTGGAAGAGCTGCGCGCCAAGGCCGCCGCTGCCGCCGCAGCCGGTGCCCAGGCTCTGATCGCCGCCCAGCACGACGCCAAGGCCGACAAGGGCCTGGTCGACGAGGCGATCGCCGGGCTCTGATCCGAATTTTCGAGCTGGAGAGGGGAAAGGGCGGCTTTCGGGCCGCCCTTTTTCGTATCAGGGTTCGAGAACGATCTTCCCGACAATCTGGCGGTCCGCCATGGCCTGATAGGCTTCGCGCCAATTCTCGAGCGGCAGGGTCCGGTCGATGTGCGGATTGAGCCGGCCGTCAGCGGCAAGCGTGGCTACGGCCTCGCGGATCGCGCGGCCCCGGTCGGGGAAGCGGCGGGCATATTCGCCGGCGCGCACGCCGACGACCGAGAAACCCTTGATCAGCGGGATATTGGTCGAAATGTCGGCAATCCGCCCGCCGGCAAATCCGATCACCAGCAGCTTGCCGCCAAAGGCGACGCAGCGTGTGCTTTCATCGAAGATGTCGCCGCCGACGGGATCATAGACCAGGTCGCACAGTGCGCCGCCGGTCAGCTCCGCCACCTGTTCTCGGAACCGCCCTTCGGCCAGGATCACCGCGTCGGCATCGCTGGCGGCTTTGAGCCGCTCGACTTTTTCGGGTGATCCGGTCGTGGCGATCACGTGTGCGCCAAGGCGCTTGGCCAGTTCCACCGCGGCCAGACCCACCCCGCCGCTGGCTCCGTGGATCAGCACCCATTGGCCTGCCTTCAGTCCGCCAATTTCAACCAGCCCGGTGTAGGCCGTGCCATAGGCTGCGCCCAATGCGGCGGCGGCGGGAAAGCCGATGCCGTGGGGCATGCGGGTGACGGCGCGGGCCGGAACCACGGCATATTCGGCAAAGGCCCCGGTCTTGTTGCCGCCATAGACCGCATCACCGGGGGCAAAGCCGCTGTCCGGATCAGCCTCTACCACCTCACCGGCGAACTCGAGCCCGGCCACGAACGGCAGGGGAGGCTTCAGTTGATATTCGCCCTTGGTCATCAGCAGGTCGGGGAAATTGAGCGAGGCGGCGCGGACCCGCACCAGCACTTCGGCGCTCCCGCGCGTGGGGGTGGGCAGAGCTTGCAACGCCACACCCGAGAGGTCGGGGGAGAGGCTGGATACGACAAGGGCCTTCATGGTGTCAGAACGTGTCCTTGGCGGCCCGCAGCGCGGCAAAGGTCTGCACGGCATCCCCGCCGCCCCAGCGCGCTTGCATCGCCGGATCGTCGGCGCGCAGGAACGGGTTGGTGGCCAGTTCGCGGCTCAGCGTGGTCGGCACGGTTGGTTTGCCGGCGGCACGAGCCACTTCGATGTGGCGGACATAGTCGGCCAGCTTGGCATTGTCCGGATCGGCATGGAGCGCGAAGCGGGCGTTACTCTGGGTATATTCATGCGCGCAATAGAGCATGGTCGAGGTTGGCAGCGCCTTGATCCGGCACAGGCTGGCCCAGAATTGCGGCGCAGTGCCTTCGAACATCCGCCCGCAACCCAGCGCGAAGACCGCATCGCCGACAAAGGCCATTTCCGCCTCGGGCAGGTGGTAGGCAATGTGACCGTGGGTGTGCCCGCCGACGTCAATCACGTGCGCGTCCCAGGCCCCGATCGCGACCAGCTCGCCATGCGCCACCATGCGGTCGACCGCCGGGATCCGTGCGGCATCTGCCTCTGGCGCAACCACGGTGCAGCCGGTCGCCGCCTTGATCGCCTCATTCCCGCCGGCATGGTCCGGGTGCCAGTGCGTGTTCCAGATCTGGGTGATCTGCCAATGCTTGCGCGCCGCCTCGCGCAGGTAGGCTTCGGCATCAGGGGTATCGATGCAGACCGTCTCCTCGCTGACGGGATCGTGCAGCAGGTAGCCGTAATTGTCGGACAGGCAGGGGAACTGGTGGACTTCAAGCATGGGAGTTCGCTTCCACTGGATTTGATCGCGGCGGGGGTGTCCGGGTGTAGACTGCCGATCCGATCGCATAGATCAGTGCGGACAGCGCCCAAAAGCTTGGGCTGCCGGGTTGCACTGGGTCGCCAAAGTAAACGTACTGGGCAACCAAAAGCCAGACGACGAGCACCAATCTGCCATCCACGCCGAAAAAGTCGATGTTTCGAATGCGCAGCGGCTTCGGGTTGCCGGCGCCTGGCCATGCGGAACCCGGCTTGCTGCTGCCGCGCATCTTCTGGCCCCAGTCCCACAGGAACCGCGCCAGCCACAGCACCAGCCCGGCAAACAGCAGCAGGAAGGCAAGCGCAGCCAGTGGCAGACGCAGGGCGCCGGGCCATTGGGCGAGCGCGAGGGTGACCAGGATTGCTATCCACCCAAGCCAATGTGCCGGGCGGGCAATGCGGTCGAGAAAGCGCCAGAACAGCATGGGGCGTGTGATGCCACAATCGCCCGGTCATGGAAAAGCAAAAGCCCGCCCGGATTTCTCCGGACGGGCCTTTGTTGCTTTAGCCTGTCGGCTGAGAAGGGCGCTTAGTCCTTCTTCGCCTTCAGCGCCGCGCCGAGGATGTCGCCCAGCGAAGCGCCGGCATCCGACGAACCGTACTGTTCCA
>ERZ761602.1643-NODE-1643-length-39435-cov-8.877603_pt1 | contig 39435 bp, 36 predicted proteins | sample MGYA00512165_ERZ761602 | MGnify/ENA primary metagenome ERZ761602 (study PRJEB28899, sample SAMN02445085) | bioreactor sludge metagenome | biome: EBPR sludge; isolation source: Thorneside wastewater treatment plant | place: Australia: Brisbane, Thorneside...
CGCCCAGCCGCATGAGGCCGGTCATGCGGGCGCTGCCCTTGAGCGTGTGCAGGTGCCGGCGCAGGTCGCCCGCCGGGCCGTGATCGCCGGGCGCGGCCTTCCAGCGGCGCAGGCCATCGCTCACCGCGGGCACGAGCTCCCGCGCTTCCTCGAGGAAGATCGGCAACAGGTCGCGGTCGACGTCGTCCTTGATCTTGCGCTGGTCCTTGCCGGCCTCGAAGGGACCGGCCGGGGCCCCGGCCTGCTCCGGCGCCTGGACCGGCGCGGGAGCCGCCACGACCGCAGGCGGCACCGGGGGCACGGTTTCGGCAACCGGGGATGGCGCCGCAACCGCCGGCAGCGGGGGCGGCACGACGGGCTCGGGTGGCGGTGCGGTTGGCGGTGCGGTTGGCGGCACCGGCGCCACCGGAACGACGGCGGCCGGCTCGGCGACAACCTCGCGATCGGCGTGAAGGCCGCTCGGCAGGCGAATGTGGGTGCCTTCGCCGGTCCGGCGCGCGGCCTGCAGGCCTTCGCGGAGTTGCGCGAGCGCCGCGACGAGGTCGGGCCGGGGTTCCGGCATGCGACGGGCCGACAGGTCGCCCACCATCGTCCCGAGCGCATCGACGGCCGCGCGCGTGGTGGCGAGACGGGCGGCATGGAACTCCGGCGGATAGTCGATGGCGTCCGCGAGCCATTTCTCGAGGGCGTGCGCGAGATCGGCGAGCACGTCGAACCCTGTGGTGCGGGAGGAGCTCGTGAGCGTATGCGCCGCCCGCATGAACTCGTGGCTCACCGGATAGAGCGGGTCGGCCTCGAGCTGCGCCATCTCGCGCGCGAGCGTGGCCGCATGAGACCGGGATTCCCCTTCGTAGATCGCGAAGAGCGCGGGCGACAGCGCCACCGTGCCGACGAGCACGTCCTCCTCGACGGGCGGCGGAACCTCGGCGGGCGGGACCGCTTCCGACGTCGCCGGTGCCGTGGCGGGCAGGAGCGAATCGAGGAAATCCAGGGCCGGCTCGGCTTCGGGCGCGGCCGGCGGTGCGGGCGACTGCGCGGGCGCCGGGGAGAGGTCGAGGGATTCGAAGGACACCGCGGGCACCGGCGCCGGGGCCGCGACCGCGGGCACTTCCTCGGGGACGGGCTCCGGCGATTCCGGCAGCGGCTCGAGCACGGGCGCCGGAACGGAAACGGGCTCTTCCCCGCTCTTGAGGCGCTCCGCATTCGCGGCGATGGCGCTTCCGTCGATCGCCACGTCGCTGCCGGTCTTGAGGCCGGCGATCCATCCGGAGAAGGACTGTTCCGCCATGGCCACGAAGTCGAGCAGGCCCGCGGTGGCCGGCTTTTCCTCCTTGAGCCACTTGTTCATCACCTGCTCGCACTGCCACGCGACCTCGCCCAGGTCGGTGAGGCCCACCATCCGGCCGCTGCCCTTGAGCGTGTGGAAGCCCCGGCGGATGGTCGTGAGCGTCTCGCGATCGTGGGGCGCGCCCCGGGCGACGGCCAGGTGCTCCGCGATCGTGGCGCAGACTTCCGTCGCCTCCTCGAGGAAGATCTCGAGCAGCTCCCGGTCGATCTCGGCACCCGGCGCGTCGACGAGCTGGACCACCTGGGGAGCGGGCGTTTCCGGCGCTTTCTCCGGCGCGAGTTCCTGGATGGCGCGGAAGACCCCCGTCTGGCTCGGATCGACCGCCTGCTGGATGGCCTCGAGAGCTTCCTCGCTCTGGCGGGTCACCTGCGCGTCGGCGATCACGGCCGCGTCGCGCTTGAGCTCGTCGACAGCGCGCTCGAGCTTTCCGCGGGCCTCGCCGGCCGGCTGCTCGCGCCAGTCCTCGTAGAGCGCCTGCACCTTCTGCTTGGCGACCTCGAGGTCGATCGGCGCGACCGTGCCGGTGCGGCGCAGCGCCTCCTCGGCCACGCGCTCCGGCGGATCGGCGAGACCGAAGCGCACGAGCGCGGGCGAGAGCACCTGCTCGGGACGGGAAGCCCCCTGCTGGATCGCCGTCACGTAAAGGCCCAGTGCCGAAAGCCCGTCCGCGACCATCTCGGCCGCCTCGCCCGTGCCCTCGAGCGTGCCCTCGGCGAACTGCTGCACGCGCGACATGACGGCCGCGTTGAGCTCGGCCGCCTTGTCGAGCTCCATGATCATGAGCGCGCCCTGCACCTGCGCGAACTGGGCGGGGAGCGCCTTGAGCTCCGGCCGCTTCGCGGCGTCGCGGAAATAGGCGTCGAGCACCTGCTCGATGCCCTGCAGGTTCACCTGCACCTCCTGACCCACCTGGAAGACGAGGAGTTTTTCCTGGGCCCGGCGGGTCATCTCGTCGAGGAAGCCGCCCTCGGCGGTATCGAGCGGAGGGACCGCCTCTCCCGAAAGCGCCGCCTTCAGGCGCTCGGCCACCGCGCGCGACTGGCGCTCGGCGTCCTCGCCGAGGCGGAAGTAGTTCTCGAGTTCGGACTCGACGAAGAGCAGCGCCGTCGCGACCTCGAGCGCCTGGGATTCCGACGGCGGAATGGCGCGCGCCTTGAGGGTGGGCGCCACGTCCGTGAGGCGCGACAGGACGAGTTGCAGGTCCTTGTGGGGCAGCTTCGCGCCACGTTCGGCCAGGGCGAGGGCCTGCTTGCCGAACGGCTCGAGCGCCGCCCGGTTGCCGCTCGTGAACTTGAGCCACGTGTCCTTCTGCTGGGACGTGAGCTCCCGCAGCTCGCGCACGAGCGCCCCCAGGACCTCGTCGGCCGCGTCCGCCCGGCCGGCGGCGGGGCGCGCGAGCAGCTCGTCGAGGCGGTAGGCGGCCTTGAGCGCCGAGATGCGCGCGCTGACCGGACGGCTGCGGCCCACATGCAGCAGGAGGTCCCGGAAAAGCCGCTCGGAAACCTTCGCCGATCCCTCGATGAGTTGGCGGACCTGCAGGTCGATCTTGGCGAAGAGGGGCTTCACGGCCGCGTCGAGGGCGAGCCCGTCGAACGCGAGCGCGTCGAACAGGCCGGCCGCCGCGGTCCAGAAGGGACGGTTGGCGGTGCCGTGCTCGAGGGACTCGATCGCCGCCACCGCCGCCTGCATCTGGCCCAGGGCCTCGCGGGGATCGCCGCCGCGCAGGGTCTTGAGCAGTCCCTGCTGGTACTGGGCCCGCTGCAGCGCGAGTGCCTTGTCCCGCACGGCGCCGTCCGCGGGCGAGCCGCCGGGGGCCGCCGGGGGTTCGGCGTCGAGATCGGGGTGGAAGAGATCGCCCTCGGTCGCGTCGGTGGCGCCGCGTGCCCGATTGATCTCCAGGTACGCCGGCAGCAGCGTCATCGGACGGTCGGGGCCGCCGCCGATCAGGCCGTCGAGATACGCCGAGAGCGCGGCGATCGCGCGCTTGGCGGCGGTGATCCGCTCGGCGAGGGCCATCGCGTCGCACGTCTCGAGCGAGGCGACGAGCTTCTCGAGCTCCTCGTTGAAGCGCGTGGCGGCACCGAGGCCGACCATCGCGAGCGCGCCGGTGGCCTGGTGCAGGTGCGTGAGGATGTACTTGACCGCCGCGCGCTCACCCGTCGACAGGCCCAGCTTGTCGAGGCTCTCCCGGGCCTGGCCCAGGGAATGGTCGATCTCCGTCTTGACCCAGGTGAGGGGGCCGAGATCGAATCCGGTGGCGGGACGCGCGGCCATGAATTCCTAGAGCTTGAAGCCCGCGACGGAGCTCTTGAGCTCCTGGGCCACGCTCGCGAGGTCCTTGATGGAGCCGGCCGCCTGCTGCGTGCCGCGCGTGGTCTGCCGCGTGATCTCCAGGATGTCCTGCATGTTCTGGGCCACCTGGTTCGTGGCCCCGGCCTGGGTCTGCGTCGCGGTGGAGATCTGCTGGATGAGGTCCGCGAGGCTCTTGGTCACCGAGTCGATCTCCGTGAGCGCCTGGCCGGCGGCGTCGGAGAGCTTCGCGCCCTCGACCACGCCCTGCGTGGATTTTTCCATGGCCGCCACGGCGTCCTGGGTGTCGGCCTGAATCGTCTTCACGATCGCGCCGATCTGCTTGGTCGCCTCGCCCGATCGTTCGGCCAGCCGCTGCACTTCCTCGGCCACGACCGAGAAGCCCCGGCCCGCCTCGCCCGCCGACGCGGCCTGGATGGCGGCGTTGAGCGCGAGCACGTTCGTCTGCTCCGTGATGTCCGAGATGAGCTCCACGATCTCGCCGATCTCCTGGGAGCTCTCGCCCAGCCGCTTGATCCGCTTGGAGGTCTCCTGGATCTGCTCCCGGATGTCGTTCATGCCCGAGATCGAGTTCTCCACCGCGAGCCGGCCCTTGTCGGCGGCCGCGAGGGAGCGAAGGGCCACCCGCGCGCCTTCCTCGGCGGTGGTCGACACCTCCGAGATCGAGCGCGAGACGCGCAGCACCTGCGAAGTGGTCTCCTCGATCTCGCGCGACTGCCGCTCGGCGGCGCCCAGCAGCTCGGCGGAGATCGATTCGGCCTCGGCGGTCTTCTGCGTCACCGAGATGGCCGCGTTGTTCACGCCCGTCACGAGGTTTCGCAGCTCGTCGATCGTGTAGTTCATCGAGTCCGCGATGGCGCCCGTGATGTCCTCGGTCACCTGCGCCTTCACCGTGAGGTCGCCGTCGGCGAGGTCGCCCATCTCGTTCAGGAGCCGCAGGATGGCCTCCTGGTTGCGCTTGTTCTCGCTTTCGGCCGCGGCCGCGGACCGGCGGGAATCGCCCAGGAACGCCAGGCCCATGAGGGCGAGGACGGCGAGCAGCATCGTCGCGAGCACGATGACCACCACCAGCGTCGCCACGGGCTTTTCGGCCTGCAGCGCTTCCTGCAGTTTCTGCACCGCGCTTTGCAACTGCTCGGATCCGGCCACGAGCTTCGCGCCGGCCTGGCGCGCCGACACGAGCTTCTGCAGTTCGCGCAGGATGGGACCCACGTTCTTCTCGAATTCGCCGAACTGCTTCTTGAGCTCCGCGAGCTTGGCCCGGGTCTCCGTGTCCCGGATCGGGACGATCGCGAGCGCGTCGTTGCCGGTCTCGAGCGCCTTCAGGATGTCGCGAAGGTCGTTCGTGTCCTTGCCGATCAGGAAGGGCACCTCGGGGTCGATGATCTCGGCGCCCAGGATCTCGGCCGAACCCCGGCCCAGCCGCTCGGCGAGGAACGTGAGGCGGTTGGCGCGCAGCACCTGGGCCGGTGCCGAGCCCGACTGCGACATGAGGGCGGTGAGCTCCTGGGACAGGGTCGCCATCTCCTCCGAACCGATCCGCGTCTGGGCGATGTTCTGCGCGAGCGCGACGAGGTCGGCACGGGCCGCGAGGATCGCCGTGGCGGCGTTCGAGGATTCCGGCCAGCGCTGCGCCAGTTCGTCCAGGCGGCTCTTGAGCTCGTCGGTGACCGCCGCCGCCGGCACCTCGACGTCGAAGGCGAAACCGCCGCCCTGGAGCACGGCGAGGTAGTTGGCGAACTCGTCCCGGCTGTCCTGCACCTGCGGGAAGGCCCCCGCCTGGCCGCGGGCGGCGAGCGAGGCCGCCTTCGCGAGCCGTTGCGTATGGAACTGCATCTGCGAGGACACCGTCACGTAGGTCGCGTTCTGGGAACGCGAGCGCGCGTCGAGGAACACCATGAGCGCGGTGAGGGCCACGAGCAGCAGCGCGAGCGTGCCCAGGATGTTCATCTGCGCGGTGATCGGGCGATTCCCGATGACCGGCAGGTGGAAATCGGCGAGCGAGAAACCCTTGCCGGCGGCCTTCTTCGCGATCGACCGGATCGGCGCCCCCCCGCCCGGCATCGTCGCCGGTCCGCCTGCCGCGGGCAGGTTGGTCATGGTCGAGGTCGCCGAGGCTGCCGGACGCGTGGCGGCCTTGGCCTTGGGCGCGGTGAGCTTCCTGAAGAAGTCCGCGAGGGACGTCTTGGGCTTGGTCGAGGGGGTCTTCGCCATGGTCTTCTCCGGGCAGCGTGTCAGAGCGATCCGGGCGCCGCGCTACGCGGTCCCGACTTCGAGGAACCGGCGCGACTTCGCGAGCGCCGGCAGGTCCAGTTCGTGCCATTCCGCCCCGGCCGCGTCGCGCCAGAGGCCGCCGAGCCACTCGGGAGCATCCCCCGGGCGCGGCTGGGCGGCGAAGCCTTCGGGGGTGCGCAGGCCCAGCATGCGCGAGACGAGAAGCCCGGCGCCGCCCACGAGGCGGCCGGAAACCAGGATCACGCGCCGCTCGAGTCCGCCCCCCGTCGCCTCCGCGCCCTGGAAGGCGGAGAAGTCGGCCACGCCGTAGAGGTTGCCGCGCACATTCGCGACGCCGAGGAACCAGGGTTGCGCCAAAGGCACCGGCGCGATCGCGGGAACGGGAATCACCTCGCTCACCTGGTGCAGGGCGACGAACCAGTTGCGCCCGCCCACCTGGAAGCCCAGGCGCGAAGCGACGGACGTGCGGGTCGACGCGGTGCGCAGCCGCTCGGCGACCGAGAGCTGGTACTCGCGAAGTCCGGTCCGGCGGGACACGGTGCCGAGGTCCTAGCCGAACGCCTTGATCTTGTCGATCAAGTCCGCCTCGTTGATCGGCTTGGTGACGTAGTCCTTCGCGCCCTGGCGCAAGCCCCAGATCTTGTCGGTCTCCTGGTCCTTCGTGGTGCAGATGATGACCGGGATGTGCTTGGTCGCCTCGTCGCGGGTGATGGCGCGCGTGGCCTGGAAGCCGTTGAGCCCGGGCATCACCACGTCCATGAGGATGAGGTCGGGACGATCCGACTTCGCGCGCTCGATCGCGGCCTCGCCGCTGTCGACCAGCAGGACCTCGTAGCCCTTCTTCTTCAGCAGGTTGTCGAGGTAGGCGCGCTCGGTGGGCGAGTCGTCCACCACCATGATTTTCTTGATCGGCATCGCTGTGGGCTCCGTGGCTGCGGGAGGGGTGGTTGGCTTCAGGCGGCGGTGCGGTGGGCCAGGTGCTCCTGAACCGCGCGCAGCAGGCTTTCCTTCGTGAAGGGCTTGGTGAGGTACTCGTCGGAACCGACCATGCGCCCGCGGGCACGGTCGAACAGGCTGTCCTTCGACGAAAGCATGATCACGGGCGTGGCGCGGTGCTTGCCGCTCTTCTTGATGAGGGCGCAGGTCTGGTAGCCGTCGAGGCGCGGCATCATGATGTCGACGAAGATGAGGTCGGGCTCGTGGTCGGCGATCTTCGCGAGCGCGTCGAAGCCGTTCTCGGCCAGGATCACCTGGCACCCGGCCTGCATCAGGAAGATCTCGGCGCTTCGACGGATGGTGTTGCTGTCGTCGATCACCATCACGCGAACGCCGGAGAGGTTCTTCGTTTCAGCCACGCCTACCTCGCTGGTCCAAGGGCGGGGCGCCGAGGCGTCGGCAAGCGCACGGGGACTTGCGGCCTGCTGTGCGCGCCGGCTGAAACGGCTCTCCCCTCGCACCGTCGCTCATGCCGGCGACTTCGTGCTTGAAGGCAAAAGACTATGCCTTTTCATCCATTGAAACAAGCCTCAAGCGCAATGAGTTGAAGCGCTTTCGGAGAATTTCCTCAGATCGCCACCATCTCGAAATCGTCCTTGCGGGCCCCGCATTCCGGGCAGCTCCAATTGGCGGGCACGGCTTCCCACCGGGTGCCGGCCGGGATGCCGTCCTCGGGCCAACCCTCGGCCTCATCGTAGACCAGGCCGCACACCAGGCACATCCAGGTACGAAGCGGGGCGGATTCGGCGGCGGCGGCAGGCGTGACCACGGGTAGCGGATTCCTCGTTGCGGGTAGAATGCGGGCTCGCCGGCGAAGCAATCCCGATCGCCAGTTTAACCGGGAATGACCCCGGATCGCCCCGCCCCGTCCCATGCCCGATCCCGCCGCGAGCCCGCCCGCCGTCCTCACGTTTGCCGCGACCGACCCGACGTCCGGCGCAGGGCTCCAGGCCGACATCCTCACGCTCGCGAGCATGGGTTGCCTGCCGCTGTCGGTCGTCACCGCCATCACGGTGCAGGACACGGCCGGGGTCGAGAGCTTCCTCGCGCTCGATCCCGACTGGGTCGCCGACCAGGCCCGGTGCATCCTCGAGGACGTGCCCGTCGCGGCCTTCAAGATGGGCGTCCTCGCCTCGACGGAGATCGTCACGCTCGTCGCGGAGATCGTCTCGGACTACCCGGACATCCCGCTGGTGCTCGATCCGGTCCTCGCCTCGGGCCGCGGCGACGAGTTCGGCGGGGAGGAGACGGTGGCGGCGATCCGCGAGCTGCTGGTGCCCCAGAGCACGGTGGTGACGCCCAACATTCCGGAACTGCGGCGCCTGTCGGAAAGCGACGATGACGACGACGCGGACCATGCCGAGTGCGCACGGCGCCTGCTCGACACCGGATGCGAGTACGTCCTCGTCACCGGCACCCACGATGCCACGGCCTCGGTCGTGAACACCCTGCACCACCGGGACGGTGTGGTGCGTTCCGATACCTGGCAGCGCCTTCCGGGCAGCTACCACGGCTCGGGCTGCACCCTCGCCTCGGCCATCGCCGCGAATCTCGCGCGGGGCCTCGAGGTGGCCGATGCGGTCTACGAGGCCCAGGACTACACGTGGCGTGCCCTGTCCAAGGCCTTCCGTCCCGGCATGGGTCAGTTCGTCCCGGACCGGCTTTTCTGGGCGCGGGAGGAAGCGGGGGACGATGAGGCCTGAGCGGCGCGCCGCGCTGCGGGGCCTGTACGCGGTGACGCCCGGCGAGGCTGACGACGCCCGGCTTTTCGCATCGGTATCGGCCGTCCTCGCGGGCGGTGCCCGGCTCGTGCAGTACCGGGACAAGGCGCTCGATCCTGCCCGACGCCTGGACCAGGCCCGGGGAATCGCCGCCCTTTGCCGGGAGCACGGCGCGCTCTTCATCGTGAACGACGATCTGGCCCTCGCCCTCGCCGTGGGCGCCGACGGCGTCCATCTGGGACGCGAAGACGGCGAGGTCGCCGCGGCGCGGGCCGCCTGGCCCGGCGGGCTGCTGGGCGTGTCCTGCTATGACCGGCCGTCGCTGGCGGCGGCCGCCGCGGCCGCCGGGGCGGACTACGTCGGCATCGGAAGCGTCTTCGCCTCCGCCGTGAAGCCCGGGGCCGTCCACGCACCGCTCGAGGCCCTCGGCGAGGCCGGGCGCCGTTCCGGATTGCCCGTCGCCGCCATCGGCGGCATCGACGAATCCAACGCGGCGCAGGCCGTCGCGGCCGGTGCGGACATGATCGCCGTCATCACCGCCCTTTTCGCCGCGCCGGATCCCCGGGCCGCGGCGCGCGCCCTTTCCCGACCCTTCGAACCGGACGAACGATCCCATGTACGAACGCAGCCAGCAGCTCTTTGAACAGTCCCGCCGCGTCATTCCCGGCGGCGTGAATTCACCCGTGCGCGCCTTCCGCGCCGTGGGCGGCACCCCGGTGTTCTTCCGCGAAGGCAAGGGCGCGTGGCTCGTGGATGCCGACGGACGGCGCTACGTCGATTACGTGGGTTCGTGGGGACCGGCGATCCTCGGCCACGCCGATCCGCAGGTGCTCGCCGCCGTGGGCGCGGCGGCGGCCAAGGGCCTGTCCTTCGGCGCGCCGACGGAGGCCGAGCTGCGGATGGCGGAACTCATCACGCGGGCGTTGCCCTCGGTCGAACAGGTCCGCTTGGTGAGCTCGGGCACGGAAGCCGTCATGAGCGCGCTGCGACTCGCCCGCGGCTTCACCGGTCGCCCGCTGATCGTGAAGTTCGAGGGCTGCTACCACGGCCACAGCGACTTCCTGCTGGTGAAGGCGGGCTCCGGCGCCCTCACCTTCGGCAACCCGACATCGGCCGGCGTGCCGGCGGAACTCACCGCCCACACCCTCGTGCTCGACTACAACGACCCCGCGCAGGCGGAAGAGGCCTTCGCGCGCCACGGCGATCGCATCGCGGCCGTCGTCCTCGAGCCCGTGGCGGGCAACATGAATTTCGTGCGGCCTTCGCAGGCGTTCATCGAAACGCTCCGGACCCTTTGCACGAAGCACGGCTCGGTGCTCATCTTCGACGAGGTGATGACGGGCTTCCGCGTCGGCCCGGGGTGCGCCCAGGGCGTCTTCGGCGTGACGCCCGACCTGACCACGCTCGGCAAGGTGATCGGCGGCGGCATGCCGGTGGGCGCCTTCGGCGGTCGCCGCGACATCATGGCGAAGCTCGCGCCCGAAGGGCCCGTCTACCAGGCCGGCACGCTCTCGGGCAACCCGGTGGCGGTGGCCGCCGGCATGGCGACGCTCGAGCGCGTGCTCGCCCCCGGATTCTTCGAGGCGCTTTCGGCGACGACCCGCGCGCTCGTCGACGGCCTGGTGAGGGAAGCGCGGGCGGCCGGCGTTCCGTTCTGCGGCGAGAGCCTCGGGGGCATGTTCGGCCTGTTCTTCCGGGAGAGCGCCCCGGCGTCCTACGCCCAGGTCATGGAGAGCGACAAGGACGCCTTCAACCGCTTCTTCCACGCGATGCTCGCGCGCGGCGTCTACCTGGCGCCCTCGGCATTCGAGGCAGGATTCGTGTCGGCCGCCCACGGCACGGCCGAGCTCGACGCCACGTTCGCGGCGGCCCGCGAGGCCTTCGCGATCGCGCGAGACGGGGTCCGTTGACCCCTTCGGCGAGCCGCATCGCGGCGGCGGGACTCGCGACCGCCGCGATCACCATCACCGTGTTCGCCGCGCTGCTCTACGGCGACGTCGCGCGGGAGACGATCCTTTCCCGGGAAGTGATCGCCGCCCAGCAGCTCAAGGACGGCCTCGAGGCGGTGAAGGACGGGTTGGTCCGGCTCGATGCGTCCTCGCGCTTGCGCGCGGCGACGGGCGAGGCGTCGCACGAGCGCGACATCGCCGCATCCCGCGTGTCGCTGCAGGCCGATCTCGATTACCTGCGCGCGAAGGCGACGGAGTTGCCGCGATTCGCGGGCGCACTCGCCTCCGTCGAAGCCCCGGTCCTGGCATTCGCCGATGCGATCGCCTTCCGGAACCGCGCCGGTGCCACCCCGGCGACGGACGGCCAGTTCGAGGCCGCGCTGGGCGCGACCCGCGCCGCCCAGGCGTCGGTCGGCGCGGAGATCAACGCGAGGACGGTCGAGCAGATCCGGCTCGGCGAGGTCCGGCGCACGTACGTGACCTGGCTGCTGGGCGGAACGATCGCCGTGCTGCTCGGCCTGGTGATCGCCTTCCGCGAGGCGCTCGCGAGGGCACGGGCCGACCGGGCGCGCATCGAGCAGCTCGCCCATCACGATGCGTTGACGGGCCTGCCGAACCGGGGACTCCTGGATGACCGGCTGGCCCAGGCCGTCGTGCTCGCCCACCGGGAGCTGCGGCCCCTCGCGGTCCTGCTTTTCGACCTCGACGGATTCAAGCCGGTGAACGACACGCTCGGCCATGCGGCGGGCGATGCGATTCTCGTCGAAGTCGCGGCCCGGGCCCGCCAGTGCATGAGGGCATCGGACACCGTGGGCCGGCTCGGCGGCGACGAGTTTCTCGCGATCCTTCCCGAAACCGACAGGGAAGGCGCGAGGGCCGTCGCGATGAAGCTCGTGGAGGCTCTGGGGCGACCCTACGGCCTGGGCCATCGCCACGTGACCATCGGGGCCAGCGTGGGGGGCGCCTTCCTCGGCGAGGGATGCGACGATGCCGACGCGCTTACCCATGCGGCGGACATGGCGCTCTACGAGGCGAAGCGGGAGGGCCGCGGCCGATACCGGGCGGCCGCCCCGGCGGCGAAGGCGGCCTAGCGCAGGCCGGCGATGTATTCCGACAGCGCCTTCATGTCGCCTTCGGAAAGCTTGGCGGCGATGGGGCCCATGACGCCGTTGGCGCGGGTGCCGCCGGCGTAAGCCTTGAGCCAGGCGAGCGTGAGTTCGGGATACTGGCCGGCGAGACGGGGATACTGCGCCGGGATGCCCGCACCGGCCGCGCCGTGACAACCGGCACAGGCGGGAACCTGGGATTCCTTGATGCCGGCGCGCCAGATCTGCTGGCCCCGCTTGGCGGCGGCGGCATCCTTCGCGGCGGCCGCGGGCTTGGGGGCCTGCTGCGAGAAATAGGCGCCGACGTTGCGCATGTCGTCGGGCGACAGCGCCGCCGACATGCCCATCATGATCGGGTTCGCGCGGGCGCCGGACTTGAACGCGGCCAGCTGGGCGGCGATGTACTCGGCGTGCTGGCCGGCGAGGTTGGGATTGGCGGACGTGGGGCTGTTGCCGTCCGGGCCATGGCAGGCGGCGCAGATGGCCCCTGCGGTCTGCTTGCCCTTTTCCAGGTCGGGCTTGGGAAGCGGGGCCGGGGCCGCGCTGTGGGCCGCCGTTGCGTAGACTATCGCGGTCAAACCGAGCCAAACCTTGCCGAAGCGCATCGCCGATCCTTCTCTCGTGGAATTGCCCTTGCCCAAACCCGCGAATTTTACCGTAGCGCCGGCCCAAGCCGCCACCCCACCCCGCAAAACGGCGTCCGGAGCGGCTTCGCCGCCCCGCCTGGAAGGCGCCCGATTCGTGATCTCGGTACACGATCCGGACAAGTTGCCCCCCGACGGCCTGCCGGAGGTCGCGTTCATCGGCCGGTCCAATGCCGGGAAATCGAGCGCCATCAATACGCTCGCCGGTCGCCGTCGGCTCGCCTTCGTGAGCAAGACGCCTGGCCGGACGCAGCTCATCAACATCTTCGAGGTCGGGGGCGCCGGATTCGTCGTGGACCTGCCCGGCTACGGGTACGCCGGGGTGCCGGTCGCCGTGAGGGAGCACTGGGACACGCTCGTGGGCCGCTACCTCCAGGAGCGACGCGCCCTGGGCGGCGTCATCCTCGTGATGGATTCCCGCCACCCGCTCACGCCGCTCGACCAGCGCCTCCTCGATTGGCTGCGTCCGGCAGCGCGGGAGGTTCACGTGCTGCTCACCAAGAGCGACAAGCTCACCTACCAGCAATCCCAGCGCACCCTCTCGCAGGTGCGAAAGGACCTCCAGGCGGCCTATCCCGGCGCGACGGCCCAGCTGTTCTCCAGCCTGAAGCGAACGGGGCTCGACGAAGCCCATGCCCGCATCGACGGCTGGTTCGCGGCGGGCGCGTGAAATAAAAAGCCCCGGCCAAAGGGGAATGTGGCCGGGGCGAAAAAGCCTTAATGGGATTAAGGCACCCGCTCAGGGAGGAGAAGCGGGGAAGGAGTAACCCTTCATGCGAATGGAGCGTGGGGGCCGTGCTAAAGTTCCCCGGTTCCATCGCCTCGATTTCGCAATGACATTTCCCTACGGCAAGTTTCCCCGGCGGCGCCTTCGCCGGCTGCGCCACGACGATTTTTCCCGCCGGCTCGCGCGCGAATCCCGGTTGTCGGCCGACGACTTCATTCTTCCCGTGTTCGTGCTGGACGGTGCTGGCCAGGAAGAGGCGGTCCCCTCGATGCCCGGCGTCGTGCGAAGGAGCATCGACCGGCTCCTCCCCATTGCGGAGGAGGCACTTACTCTCGGCATTCCGATGCTCGCGATCTTCCCGGTCATCGGGCCTGCCTTGAAGACGCCCGGCGCCGAGGAAGCCTTCAATCCCGGCGGCCTCGTCCCCCGTTGCGTTGCGGAACTGAAGAAACGGTTTCCGGAGTTGGGCGTGATGACGGACATCGCGCTCGATCCCTACACGAGCCATGGACAGGATGGGCTCGTGGACGACGCCGGCTACGTGCTCAATGACGAAACCGTCGCCGTGCTTTGCAAGCAGGCGCTTACTCATGCCGGAGCCGGCGTCGATTTCGTCGCGCCGTCCGACATGATGGACGGCCGGATCGGCGCCATCCGCTCCGCGCTCGACGAGGCAAGTCACATCCACACGCGGATCCTCGCCTATTCGGCCAAGTACGCCTCGTCGTTCTACGGGCCCTTCCGGGATGCCGTGGGTTCTGGCGCCAACCTCGGCAAGGGCGACAAGACGACCTACCAGATGGATCCGGGCAACACGGACGAGGCGCTGCACGAGATCGCCCTCGACCTCGAAGAGGGCGCCGACATGGTGATGGTGAAGCCCGGCATGCCCTACCTGGACGTCGTGCGGCGGGTGAAGGACACCTTCGGGGTGCCGACCGCCGTCTACCAGGTGAGCGGCGAGTACGCGATGCTCAAGGCCGCCGAGGCGCAGGGCTGGATCGATGGCCCCGCCTGCATGATGGAATCGCTGCTCGCCTTCAAGCGGGCGGGGGCGGACGCCATCCTCACCTACTTCGCGCTGGACGCCGCGCGCCGCCTGGCGCGACCCTAGGGCCCGAAAAGCGCCTCGGCTTCCGCCAGGCGGGCCCGCTGGGGTCCGTCTCCCTCGCCGCGGGGCCTGGGCGCGATGCGCTCATCGGATTCGCCATACACTGTGATAACCACGGGCGCCCCGTCCACCTCGAATCGCATCTGGGGCAACATCGCCCACGCATCGCCGATGCGCACCCGCTTCTCGTCCGTCTCGAAGGGCCGCCGGCGATTGACGAGGAAAAGCATGAGCGCCTTGGCATCATCCGTGTAGACCTGGAGGGCGATCTCGGAGAACCGGTTGGCCGTGCCATTGAGGACGGCGCCCACGAGGAAGGGCCGGAAGGGCGCGAGTTCCCGCATGACCTCGAGCGCGACCTCCCGGAGATGCTGCAGCTCCAGCGGCTGTTCCTCGCTCTGGTAGAGCTCCTGGAACTCGCGAAGCGCCGCCTCCACCTCCCGGTTGTCCGGCAGCGATGCCGCCTCGGCCAGCCCGGCTTGCCTAGCGGCCTTCTGTTTGGCGGTTCCGTAGTCGGGGATGCCTTCCTCCGCCATGAGCCGGGCCGCCCGGTAGGCGATCTGGCGGCGCAGGTTGTCGTCCCGCCGAGATCGGTTCTTGGCCATGGGTCGGGTCAGAAGATCTGGTTGCGCACTTCCTCGGAGGGCTTGGAGGCTTCCCGGGTGGCGGCGCCTTCCTCTCCTACGCCGGGCAGGGACTCGACATAGAAGTACTCCGTGGTCTTGCTTCGCCCGTCGGGCTCCCGAAGCCCCGAGACCGGATTGATTCCCGCCACCACGACGCCCGGAGGCAGCTCCGACTCCTCCTCGGGAACGCCCTTGAGCACCCTGCCGATGTAGGTCATCCACATCGGAAGGGCGGCGAGCCCACCCGTTTCATTCGCGCCGAGCGGCGTGGGGGTATCGAAGCCGATCCAGGCGACGGCCACCACCTTCGGAGTGAACCCGGCGAACCAGGCATCCAGGTGGTCGTTCGTGGTTCCCGTCTTTCCCGCCAGGTCGCCACGGCCGAGCGACTGGGCCCGGACGGCCGTCCCGGACTTCACCACGTCCTTGAGCAGGCTGGTCATGAGGAAGGCGTTGCGGGGATCGAGCACCCGTTCGGCGTCCTGTCCGGCCGATTCGGGCTTGGCCTCGTAGAGCACCTGCCCGCGGTCGTCCACGATCCTCGTGATGAACCAGGGCTTCACCCGGAATCCGCCATTCGCGAACGTGGCGTACGCGCCGGCCATCTGCAGGGGCGTCGCCGAGCCCGCGCCCAGCGCCATCGTGAGATACGCGGGATGGAGCTTGGGATCGAAGCCGAATTTCTGCACGTAGTCCTGCGCGTAACCCGGGCCGATCGACTGCAGCAGGCGGATCGACACCATGTTCTTCGACTTGGCGAGGGCCGTGCGCAGGCGCATCGGGCCTTCATACTTGCCGTCGTAATTCTTCGGCTCCCAGAGCTGGCCACCGGTCTTCGCCGCGTCGATCACGAACGGGGCGTCGTTCAGGACGGTGGCGGGCGTGAAGCCCTTCTCGAGCGCGGCCGAATAGATGAACGGCTTGAACGAGGAGCCGGGCTGGCGCCAGGCCTGTGTGACGTGGTTGAACTTGTTGGCGTTGAAATCGAACCCGCCCGCCAGGGCGAGGATGGCGCCATTGGCCGGGTCCAGCGAAACCAGCGCGGCTTCGACCTTCGGCACCTGGGTGATGGACCAGGCGCCCTTTTCCCCGGCCTGGACGCGGACCACCGATCCGCGCCGGACGGCGCGGTCCGGGTTGGCGCGATCGGCCAGGGAACGCGCCGCGAACTTCAGGCCCTCGCCCGATACCCGGACCGGATCCCCCCGGCGCAATGCGACCACGACCTCCTTCGCGGAGGCCTCCAGGACGACCCCCGGGACCAGGTCGCCGACGATCTCGCGCTCGGCGAGGGCTTCCTCGATCGCTTCGTCGACGGCGGGGCCCGTCCCCGAAGGCAGGGCGGCGAACGCCTCCGGCCCCCGGTAACCATGGCGGCGGTCGTATTCCAGGATCCCCTGCCGGAGTCCCGCGGTGGCGGCCTCCTGGTCCTTTCGTCGCACGGTGGTATAGACGCGGATGCCGCTCACGTAGGCCGGCTCGCCGTATTGCTCGAAGACGGCGGCCCGGGCCATCTCGGCGACGTAATCCGCCTTGGGCGAAAACGCGTCGCGCTGGTCCACATTGAGCCGCAAGGGCTCGTCCAGGGCCTTGCGGTAGGCATCGGGGGATAGCCAGCCCAGATCGCTCATGCGCCGAAGGACGTAGTGCTGGCGCTGCTGGGCCCGCTTGGGATTCACGAACGGGTTCTGCCGCGATGGGGCCTGCGGGAGGCCTGCCAGCATCGCGGCCTCGGCCGGCGTGATTTCCTTCAGGGACTTGCCGAAATAGACATGGGCTGCCGAGGCGAATCCGTAAGCTCGGCTGCCCAGGAAGATCTGGTTGAGGTAGAGCTCCAGGATCTGGTCCTTCGTGAGGTAGGACTCGATCTTGAAGGCGAGCAGGACCTCGGACAGCTTGCGGGCGATCGTCTTTTCCCGGGTCAGGAAGAAGGTCCGGGCGACCTGCATCGTGATGGTGCTCGCCCCCTCGCGCCGTCCCTGGAGGTTCGCGAGGGCGGCCCGGGCGACACCGGCGTAGTCCACGCCGCCATGCTGGTAGAAGCGGTCATCCTCGGCGGCGAGGACCGCCTGCTTCATCAGGTCCGGGACATCGGCGATCCGGACCAGGGCCCGCTTTTCCTCTCCGAACTCGCCGATCAGCTCACCTTCGGCGCTGTAGACCCTCAGCGGGATCTTGGGGCGATAGTCCGTAAGCGCTTCCAGCGACGGAAGCGACGGCCAGAGAAGCACGACCGTGAGCGCGCCGACGCCGGCGGCGACCACCACCAGCGAGGCGAGGATGAGGATGGGGTAGAACCACCAGCGGGCGGTCATCGAGGTCCGGGAATGGGGGGTATCGGGGTGGGCCCCGGCAAGGGCCGGGAACGGGCCGACACATTATAGACAAGGCGGGCGAAACCTCGGCTCCCCAAAAAAGGCTTTACACTCCTAGGACTTGTTGCTAGCATCTAAAGTAGATTCTTCGTAGTGGGTGCTAAGCCTCCACCATGCTTAAAGAAAAGTTGGCTGCCCAGTTCGACTTCCTGAAGGCGAAGACGCCGCCGCTCATCGGCTGCGACATCAGCTCGTCCTCAGTGAAGATGGTGGAGATCGTCGAAGCCGGTCGGAACGTCTACCGGGTCGAGCGATATGCCATCGAGCCCCTGCCCAAGGATACGGTGGTCGACGGCAACATCGCGAACATCGAGGCCGCCGGGGAGGCGATAAAGCGCGCCCACAAGTTCCTGGGATCCCGGATCAAGAGCATCGCGCTCGCCCTGCCGGCCGCGGCCGTGATCACCAAGAAGGTGATCCTGCCGGGCAACCAGCGGGAAGAGGAGATGGAGATCCAGGTCCAGAGCGAGGCCAACCAGTACATTCCCTTCTCCCTGGACGAGGTCAACCTCGACTTCCAGGTGCTCGGTCCGGCCCCGTCGGGCGAGGACGAGGTGGAGGTGCTGATCGCGGCCTCCCGCAAGGAGAAGATCGAGGACCGGGTCGCGGCCGCGGAGGCCGCCGGCCTCAAGACGATCGTGATGGACGTGGAGTCCTACGCGTCCCAGACCGCGTTCGAGCTCATCTGCGGCGGCAACGCCGGCATCCGGGAAAGCGACGTCACCGTGATCGTGGACATCGGCGCCACCGTCACCCGGGTGACCGTCCTGCACAACGGGCAGACCGTCTATACCCGCGAGCAGCAGATCGGCGGCAACCAGCTTTCCCAGGAGATCGCCCGGGCGTTCGACATGCCGCCCGAGGAGGCCGAGGCCGCCAAGCGGGTGGGGAGCCTTCCGGAGAACTACGGCCCCGACGTGCTGGCCCCGTTCAACGAGAAGATCGTCCTCGAGATCCAGCGGGCGCTCCAGTTCTTCTTCACCTCGACCCAGTTCAACAAGGTGGATCACATCCTGCTCACGGGCGGATGCGCCATGCTGGACGGCCTCGAGGAAATGGTGACCCAGCGCACCCAGGTGCACACCGTGGTGGCCAATCCCTTCGCCAACATGGCGCTGTCCTCCCGGATCAAGCCGCGCCAGCTCACGCTGGATGCGCCTTCGCTCATGGTGGCCTGCGGCCTCGCGATGCGGAGGTTCGACCCGTCATGATCCGCATCAACCTGCTCCCCCACCGGGAGGAGAAGCGAAAGCGCCGCCAGCAGCAGTTCGCCGTCGTCGGCGGGCTCACGGCCGTCCTGGGCCTCGCGGTGGCGGGCGGCGTGTGGCTGTTCCTTGACCAGCAGCAGGAACAGCAGCGCATCAACGTCGCCTACATGAAGAGCGAGATCGACAAGCTCGACAAGCAGATCGAGGAGATCAAGAAGATCCGCGAGGAAACGGCGTCGCTCCTGGCCAAGAAGCAGGTGGTCGAGGGGCTGCAGAGCAACCGCTCCGAGCCGGTCCAGCTTCTCGACCAGCTCCTGCGCCAGCTTCCCGAGGGCATCTACCTCAAGCAGATCAAGCAGTCGGGCGTGAAGGTCAACGTGATGGGCTACGCCCAGTCCAACGCGCGCGTGTCGACGCTGATGCGCAACCTCGGGGCGTCGCCGTACCTCGAGAACCCGGAGCTCGTCGAGATCAAGGCGGTCTTCCTCGACAACAACCCGAACAAGCGCGTGAACGAGTTCAGCATGAACATCTCGGTCAAGCGCGCCAAGCTCGATGATGGCAAGGCGCCGTCCAAGGGCGCGGCCAAGCCGGCGGGGGCGAAATGAACCTGCTCGACGAACTGCGCACACTCGACCCCAAGCAGCCGGGCAACTGGCCGTGGCCCATCAAGGCCGGCGCCTTCGCGCTCATCTTCGTCGCCATCCAGGTCGGCGCCTTCTTCCTCGTCTGGCAGGGCCAGAACGAGGCCATCGAGGCGGGCCGCGTCGAGGTGGACAAGCAGAAGCAGGCGTTCCTCGAGAAGAAGAAGCTCGCGGTGAACCTCGAGTCCTACAAGCAACAGCGGGCGGAGATCGAGCAGTCCTTCGGCGCGCTGCTCAAGCAGCTGCCCAACAAGAGCGAAATGGACGCGCTGCTCATCGACATCAACCAGGCCGGTCTCGGCCGGGGCCTCGCCTTCGACCTGTTCAAGCCCAGCCAGACCGAGAACTTCACGGAGTTCTACGCGGAGCTCCCGGTCAACATCAAGGTGACGGGCAATTACCACGACCTGGGCGCCTTCACGAGCGACGTGGCGAAGATGCCCCGCATCGTGCTGCTCACGGACCTCAAGATCGACCCGCCCAGCAAGGAAGGAACCCTCTCGATGGAGGCGGTGGCCAAGACCTACCGCTACCTCGACGAAGAGGAGGTCGCCAAGCAGCGCAAGGCCGCCAAGGACGCCAAGGGCAAGGGCGGCAAGGCAGGAGGCAAGTGATGAAGCGCCTGCTCCTCATTCCCGCGACCGCGGTCCTGCTCGCCTCCTGCAGTTCCGAGCTCGACGACCTGAAGCAGTTCGTCAAGGATTCCGAGAAGGGCCTGCCGCGCAAGATCGACCCGCTGCCGGCCGTCAAGCCGTTCGAACCCTTCGCCTACGAGGGCTTCGATCTGGCCGACCCGTTCAAGCCCCGCAAGATCGCCTCGAAGGAAGGGGCCGGCGGCCTCGCGCCCGACCTGAACCGCCGCAAGGAGCCCCTCGAGGCCTTCCCGCTCGAGCAGCTCAAGATGGTGGGCACGCTGCAGCAGGGCAAGGACGTGTACGCGATCGTACGCGCGGACAAGACGCTGTACCGCGTGAAGAAGGGCAACTACATGGGCCAGAACTTCGGCCTGATCACGGACATCAACGACGCCGAGATCAAGCTCAAGGAAATCGTCCAAGACAGCGCCGGCGACTGGGCGGAGCGGCAGAGCGTGCTGCCCCTGCTCGAAGAGGCCAGCAAAGGGGATAGAAAGTGACCGCGAACCGATTCCGCAACCGTATCGCCGGCGTGCTTCCGGGCGCCCTCGCGGCGATCGTCTTCGCCCTCGCCGCCCCGCTCGCCTGGGCCCAGGGCGCCAAGAATGCCGTCGAGTCCATCAATTTCTCCTCCATCCAGGGCGGCAAGATCCTGGTGAAGGTGGCGCTCAAGGAGCCCCTGAAGGCCCTTCCGCAGAGTTTCGCCGTGACCAATCCGGCGCGCATCGCGATCGATCTTCCGGACACGGCGAGCGCGCTCGGCAAGACCCAGGTCGAGGCGGGTGAAGGTGACCTGCGCAGCGTATCGGTCGTCCAGACCGCCTCCCGCACGCGACTGGTGATGAACCTGGCCCGGAGCCTCACCTACACCGCCGCACTCGACGGAAACCTGCTCGTCGTGACGATCGACGGCTCCCAGGCCCCGGCCGCCGCGACGGCCCCGGCGGCCACCGGCGGAACCACCGTGTCCTCCATGTTCGCAGAGGCCGTTCCCGGCACCGTCCGCCAGAACATCCGCGACGTGGACTTCCGGCGCGGCAACACGGCCGAAGGCCGCGTGATCGTCGACCTTTCCTCCGCGAACACCGGCATCGACATCCGGATGCAGGGCCGCACCATCCTCGTGGACTTCATCAATACCTCGCTGCCGAAGAACCTCGTTCGCCGTCTTGACGTGGGCGACTTCGGCACGCCGGTGCGCTTCGTGGACGCCTTCGAGCAGGGCGGCAATGCCCGGATGGTGATCGAGCCGCGCGGCATCTGGGAATACTCGGCGTACCAGACCGACACCCAGTTCATCCTCGAGGTGAAGCCGGTCAAGGAAGACCCGAACAAGCTGGTGCAGAGCTCCAACCCGGGCTATGCCGGCGAGAAGCTTTCTCTCAATTTCCAGAACGTGGAAGTCCGCGCGGTGCTCCAGGTCATCGCCGACTTCACGGGCCTGAACATCATCACGAGCGACACGGTGGGCGGCAACCTCACCCTTCGGCTCAAGGACGTGCCCTGGGACCAGGCGCTCGACATCATCCTGCAGTCGAAGGGCCTTTCCAAGCGCAAGAACGGCAACGTCGTGCTGATCGCGCCGACCGACGAGCTCGCGGCCAAGGAAAAGCTCGCCCTCGAGGCGAACGCCCAGATCTCGGATCTCGAGCCCCTTCGCACGGAGTCCTTCGCGCTCTCCTACGCCAAGGCCGACGACCTGAAGAAGCTGCTTTCGGACAAGGACCAGAAGATCCTGTCCAAGCGCGGCAGCGCCACGGTGGACGAGCGCACCAACACCCTGTTCGTCCAGGACACCGGCGCCCGCCTCGAGGAAGCCCGTCGCCTGATCCAGCAGCTCGACGTTCCGGTCCGCCAGGTGATGATCGAGGCGCGCATCGTGATCGCCGACGACAAGTGGGGCCGCCAGCTCGGCGCGCGCTTCGGCACGCAGTCGGCCTTCAGCTCCGGCAGCCGCAACTACGGCGTTTCCGGTTCGCTGACCGACACGGTCTCCCCCCTGTCGAACACCCCCCTGTCGCGCGGCTCGTCGATGCTCACCTCGCCCGCCAACAACCAGGCCTTCCTCACGGGCGGCCAGGGCGTCATCCCGGCCGGCGGCCAGCCCGAGCAGCTCAACGTGAACCTGCCGGTGACCGGCGCGGCCGGCTCGCTCGCCCTGTCTATCCTGAACCTCGGCAGCGGCAACCTCGTGAACGTCGAGATCTCCGCCCTCGAGGCCGACAACCGCGGCAAGGTGGTCTCGAGCCCGCGCGTGATCACGGCCGACAAGAAGAAGGCCATCATCTCCCAGGGCACCGAGATCCCTTACCAGACGGCGGCCGCCAGCGGTGCAACGACCATCGCCTTCAAGCCGGCGGTCCTGGAGCTGGCGGTCACCCCGCGCATCACGCCGGACGACCGGATCATCATGGACCTGGAGGTGAAGAAGGACTCCGTGGGCCAGATCTTCCAGGACATCCCGTCGATCGACACCAAGAAGGTGATCACGCAGGTCCTGTGCGACAACGGCGACACGATCGTGCTCGGCGGCATCTTCGAGCAGACGACCCGCACGACGGTGGAGAAGGTGCCGCTGCTCGGGGACATCCCGGTCGTGGGCAACCTGTTCAAGCGGACCAACCGACAGGACGACAAGACCGAGCTGCTCATCTTCGTGACGCCGAAGATCGTCAAGGACACCCTGACGATCCGTTGATCCGGCGCTCGCGCGAACGAAAGAGCCCCGGCACCGCCGGGGCTTTTCGTTTCCGCGCTATGCTGGTCGGGGGCGGGACTCGGACATGGACGAGGGCAATATCTTCCTGGTGGGCATGATGGGCGCGGGCAAGACGACCGTCGGCCGCGCGCTGGCCCGTCGGCTCGGACGGCCATTCGTCGACTGCGACAAGGAGATCGTCCAGCGTACGGGGGTTCCCGTCGCCACGATCTTCGAGATCGAGGGCGAGGCGGGATTCCGGCGACGCGAATCCGAGACGCTTTTCCAGATCGCGGCGACGCCCGGCCAGGTGATCGCCACCGGTGGCGGGGCGGTGATCGTCCCGGCCAACCGCGACCTGATGCGTCGCAACGGAACCGTCGTCTACCTGCGCGTGAGCGTTGATCGCCTCGTGGAGCGCACCGCTCGGGACACCGCGAGGCCGTTGCTCGCCGGCGTCGACCGACGCCGGACGCTCGAGACGCTGCTCACCGCCCGGGAGCCGCTTTACCGGGAAGTCGCCCACCTCGTCATCGAAAGCGCCGGCCAGAGTCCCGGGGCACTCGCCGGACGCCTCGCCGAGGCGCTGCACCGCCAAACGCCCCGTCCTCCGGACCCCTCGTCATGACATCATCGCCCCTCGTCGTCGGTCTCGGCGATCGCAGCTACCCCATCCACATCGGCGACGGACTCCTGGATCGCGAGGACCTGCTCGCCCCCCACGTGGCCGGCCGCCGTTCCTTCGTGGTCACGAATCCCACGATCGCCCCGCGCTACGCCGGCCGGCTCGAGGCCAGCCTCTCGCGCGCGGGCGCGATGACCTCCCGCATCGAGATCGCCGACGGGGAAGCCCACAAGGACTGGCGCACGCTCGATGGCGTCTTCACGGCGCTTCTCGGGGCCGGGGCGGATCGGCGCAGCCTGGTCGTCGCGTTGGGCGGCGGGGTCGTCGGCGATCTCGCCGGCTTCGCGGCCGCCACCTACCAGCGCGGCATCGACTTCATCCAGGTGCCCACGACACTGCTCGCGCAGGTCGATTCGTCGGTCGGCGGCAAGACCGCGATCAACCACCCGCTCGGCAAGAACATGGTGGGCGCCTTCCACCAGCCCCTCGCGGTGATCGCGGACACCGGGACGCTCGCGAGCCTGCCCGGGCGCGAGTTCGCAGCCGGACTGGCCGAGGTCGTCAAGTACGGGGCGATCCGCGATCTGGCATTCTTCGAGTGGCTCGAGGCGCGGATGGACGACTTGAAGGCCCGCCGTGAAGACGCCCTTTCATACGCCATTCGCCGCTCGTGCGAGCTGAAGGCGGAGATCGTCGCGCTCGACGAACGGGAGGCGGGCGTGCGTGCGCTGCTCAACCTGGGACACACGTTCGGCCATGCGATCGAGACCCTCGAAGGCTACGGCTCGTGGCTGCACGGAGAGGCGGTGGCCGCCGGTATGGTGCTCGCCGCGCGTTTCTCGGAGCGACACCGACGCCTGGCTCCGGGATCGGCGGACCGACTGGCGCGATTGCTCGCGAGAGCCGATCTTCCCGTCGTCCCGCCACGCCTCGCGACGGATCGCTGGCTCACGGCGATGGGGCGCGACAAGAAGAACGAGGGCGGACGCATCACGCTCGTGCTGATGGATGCGATCGGGCAAGCCGTGATCGAGAAGGCGGCGCCCGTGCCGGCCATCGAGGCCCTGCTCGGCGACGCCTGAGGGTGCCGGCGCGATTTGGCGCTATCATCGCGGGAGCCGGGCGACCGTCCGGCGCGCCCGTCCCACAGGAGCCCGACATGAAGCGCACATTGCGGATCGCGATCGCCGCGATCGCCCTCGCGGCCGCCCCGGCCGCCTTCGCCAAGGACCGAGAGGTTTCCATCGGCCTGCAGGCCGCCGTGACCTCGATGGACCCCCATTACCACAACCTGTCGCCGAACAACTCGATGATGCTCCACGTCTTCGAGCCGCTCATCAAGCGCGACGCCAACCAGAAGCTGGTTCCCGGCCTCGCGACGAGCTGGAAGGCCGTGGACGACCTCACCTGGGAATTCAAGCTCCGCAAGAACGTGAAGTTCCACGACGGCTCGCCTTTCACGGCGCAGGACGTCGCATTCACCCTGAAGCGCGTGCCCAACGTGCCGAACAGCCCGTCCTCGTTCGCGACCTTCACCAAGCCCGTCGTGGACGTGAAGATCGTGGATTCGCACACCCTCGTGCTCAAGACGGCGACGCCCCACGTGCTCCTGCCGAGCGACCTGGCGTCCGTGCTCATCGTTTCCAAGGGCGCGGGCGAGAAGGCGGCCACCGAGGACTACAACTCGGGAAAGGCCGCCATCGGAACCGGTCCCTACAAATTCGGCGAGTACGTGCCCAACCAGCGCGTCGTGCTCAAGGCGAACTACGGCTACTGGGGCGGCGAGGAGCCCTGGGACAAGATCACGTTCAAGATCCTCACCAATCCGGCGGCCCGCGTGGCGGCCCTGCTCTCGGGCGACGTGCAGATGATCGAGACGGTCCCGACCTCGGACATCGCGAAGCTTTCGAAGGACCCCAAGTTCTCCCTCGTCGACAAGGTCTCGAACCGGGTCATCTACGTCCACCTCAACCAGAGCACGGAGAAATCACCGCCCTTCGTGACGGACAAGTCCGGAAAGCCGCTCGAGAAGAACCCTTTCCGGGACGCCCGCGTCCGCAAGGCGCTGTCGATGGCCATCAATCGTGATGCGATCGCCGATCGCATCATGGAGAAGAAGGCGGTGCCGGCGGCGCAGCTCCTTCCCGACTTCTTCTATGGCACGAGCAAGAAGCTCAAGCCCGCCAAGTTCGATCCCGAGGGCGCGAAGAAGCTGCTCGCGGAAGCGGGCTACCCCAACGGATTCGCCATGACGATCCACGGCCCCAACAACCGGTACATCAACGACGACAAGATCGCGCAGACGATCGCGCAGTTCTACAGCCGCATCGGCATCGACGCCAAGGTCGAGACGATGCCTTCGGCCGTGTACTTCACGCGCGCCTCCAAGCTCGAGTTCGGCTACATGGTCCTGGGCTGGGGCACGGAATCCGGGGAGCAGGGCTCGAGCCTGCGCTCGCTGCTCGCCACCTACGATCGCGACAAGGGCATGGGCGTGACCAACCGGGGACGCTACTCCAACCCCGAGATGGACAAGGTGCTCTCCACCGCGCTCGTCACGATGGACGACAAGAAGCGCGAGGCCCTCATCCAGCAGGCGGCCGAGATCGCGATGAACGACACGGCCCTGATTCCGATCCACTACGAAGTGAGCACCTGGGCCACGGCGAAGGGAATGAAGTACACGCCCCGGACGGACCAGTACACGCTCGCCTACGAGCTCAAGCCCGCCAAGTAGCGCGCCGGCCCCCCCCGCGAAGCCCCGCCGCCGGCGGGGCTTCGCCTTTCCGGGGGTTACAATGCGCAGGACCGCCACCGCCCGTCTCCCATGCTCGCGTACGCCATCCGCCGGCTCGGACAGAGCGTCTTCGTTCTCGTCCTCATGTCGTTCCTCGTCTTCGTGGGCGTGTACGCCATCGGCAATCCCGTGGAACTGCTGGTGAATCCGCAGGCCGACGAGGCCGAGCGCCTCAGGGCCACGGCTGCCCTGGGGCTCGACAAGCCCTTCCTCGAGCAGTACTGGATCTTCCTCAAGGGTGCCGCCGGCGGGGATTTCGGCAAGTCCTTCGTCTTCAACGTGCCGGCCTTGTCGCTCATCCTCGACAAGCTCCCGGCGACGATCGAGCTCGCGTTCGTCGCCATGGTCATCGCGGTGCTCCTGGGCATTCCCCTGGGCCTCGTCGCGGGCCTCAAGCCCGACTCCTTCGCCGGGCGGGCGATCATGGCCGGCTCCATCGTCGGCTTTAGCCTGCCGACCTTCTGGGTGGGCCTGGTGCTGATCATGGCCTTTTCGGTCCACCTCGGCTGGCTTCCCTCCAACGGCCGGGGCGAGACGGTGATGGTCGCCGGCATTCCCGTAAGCTTCCTCACGGCGGACGGCCTCGCGCACCTGGCGATGCCCGCGTTCAACCTGGCCCTGTTCAAGCTCTCGCTGCTGATCCGACTCACCCGGGCCGGCACGCGCGAGGCCGTCCTGCAGGACTACGTCAAGTTCGCCCGCGCCAAGGGACTCTCCCAAACCCGCGTGATCGGGGTGCACGTCCTCAAGAACATCCTGATCCCGATCGTCACGGTGATCGGCCTGGAGCTCGGGTCGGTGATCGCCTTCGCGATCGTGACCGAATCGATCTTCGCGTGGCCCGGCACGGGCAAGCTGCTCATCGATTCCATCAATCAGCTGGACCGGCCGGTCATCGTGGCCTACCTGCTGGTGATCGTGACGCTCTTCATCGTGATCAATTTCGTGGTGGACCTGCTCTATTCCCTGCTGGATCCGCGCGTGCGCCTCGGCGGCGCCGCGGCGGCCCACTGACGCCATGGGCAACCCGAGCGCCGAGGGACCCTGGGCCCGCTTCCGCGCGGAGTTCGCCGAGAGCCGCCTCGCACTCGCGGGGCTCGCCGTGCTGGTGGCCATCATCGCGATCGCGCTGCTCGCCCCGGTGATCTCGCCCCAGAATCCGTACGACCTCGCGCAGCTCGATGTGCTGGATTCCAAGCTCGCCCCGGGCGAGAAGTCCGCCGACGGCCGCACGTACTGGCTCGGCACCGACGACCAGGGCCGCGACATGCTCTCGGGAATCTTCTACGGGCTGCGCATCTCGCTCGGCGTGGGCGTGGCGAGCACCGTCTTCGCCCTGGCGATCGGTCTCGCCCTAGGACTCGTGGCGGCCTACTTCGGCGGCTGGGTCGACACGCTGGTCATGCGCGTCGTGGACATCCAGCTCTCGTTCCCGGCGATCCTCATCGCGCTCATCCTGCTCGCCGTGCTGGGCCAGGGCGTCGACAAGATCGTCGTGGCGCTGGTCACGGTGCAATGGGCGTACTACGCGCGCACGGTGAGATCCTCGGCCCTGGTCGAGCGGCAGAAGGAGTACATCGAAGCCGCCCGGGTCCTCGCGCTCGGGCAGGCCCGCATCGTGTTCCGGCACCTGCTGCCCAACTGCCTGCCACCGCTCATCGTGGTCGCGACGGTGCAGGTCGCGCATGCCATCGCGCTCGAGGCGACCCTGTCGTTCCTCGGACTCGGGCTTCCGGTCACCGAGCCGTCCCTGGGCTTGCTCATCTCGAACGGCTTCCAGTACCTGCTCTCCGGCAAGTACTGGATCAGCTTCTACCCCGGCATCGCGCTGCTCGCCACCATCATGGCCATCAATCTCGTGGCCGACCAGCTGCGCGACGTGCTCAACCCGAGGCTGCGCCGGTGAGTTCCGCCTTGCTGGAGGTCGAGGGCCTTCGCACGCACTTCCACACGAAGGCGGGCGTCGTGCGCGCGGTGGATGACGTGAGCTTCCGCGTGACGCGAGGTCGCATCCTGGGATTGGTGGGGGAGTCGGGTTCCGGCAAGTCCATGACGGGCTATTCCATCCTGGGACTGGTCGACGCACCCGGCCGCATCGAGGGTGGGCGAATCACTTTCGACGGAACGGACCTCACGCGGCTGGATGCGGCCGCCTGGCGGCGCCTCCGGGGCAACCGCATCGCGATGATCTTCCAGGACCCGATGATGACGCTCAATCCGGTCCTGCGGATCGACACGCAGATCGTGGAGGCGATCCGCGCCCATGCGGACGTGTCGCGGGAGTCGGCGCTCGCCCGCGCCCGGGAAGCGCTCGCCCGCGTCGGAATCCCGTCTCCGGACGAGCGCCTCAAGGCGTATCCGCATCATTTCTCCGGCGGGATGCGCCAGCGCGTGGCGATCGCCATCGCGCTCGTGAACCACCCGGATCTCATCATCGCCGACGAGCCGACGACGGCCCTGGACGTCACGATCCAGGGCCAGATCCTCTTCGAGATGCAGAAGCTCTGCCGGGAAAGCGGCACGGCGCTCATCTGGATCACCCACGACCTGTCGGTGATCGCGGGCCTCGCCGACGAGGTCTGCGTCATGTACGCGGGTCGCGTGGTGGAGTCCGGCACCGTCGCTGAGATCATCGACGGCCCCCGCCACCCCTACACCCGGGGTCTCATCGACTCGGTGCCGAGCCGCAACGAGCGGGGGCGGCCCCTGCACCAGATCCCCGGGATGACGCCCTCCCTGCTCGAGTTGGCGCCCGGTTGCCCCTTCCGCGAACGCTGCGAGCGGGTCGTGGCCGGCTGCACCGTGAGCCCGGACGTCTCGGAGCCGCTTCCGGGACGGCGGCTGCGCTGCCACAACCCCCACGCCGCATGAACGCCCGCCCCGACACCCCCCGCGAACCGGCGATGCCCCTGCTCGAGTTGCGGGGCATTTCCAAGCGGTTCACGTCCCGCCTCGACCTGGCCGGCCGGATCGCGCGCGCCCTGGGTGCCTCGGCACGGGAACAGACCGTGCATGCCCTGGACCGCGTCGATCTCGTCGTGCGCCCTGGCGAAGTCGTCGGACTGGTCGGCGAATCGGGGTGCGGCAAGTCGACGCTCGGACGCATCGTCGCACGGATCCTCGAGCCCACCGAGGGCGAGCGGCTGTGGCGCGGCCGTGCCTACGGTGCGTACGACAATGCCGGATCCCGGGCCGAGAGGCTTGCCGTCCAGATGATCTTCCAGGATCCCTTCGCGTCCCTCAATCCGCGCCTACGCATCGCCGACGTCATCGGCGAGGCGCCCGTCGTCCACGGCCTGGTGGACCGCGCAGCACGCGACGAGTACGTCGCACAGGTCATGTCCAAGGTCGGCCTGGACGCGTCGCTCGCGAGGCGCTTTCCCCACCAATTCTCCGGCGGCCAACGCAGCCGGATCGGCATCGCCCGCGCGCTCGCGGTCCAGCCGAAGTTCCTGGTCTGCGACGAGGCGGTCGCGGCCCTCGACGTCTCGATCCAGGCGCAGGTACTGAATCTGTTCATCAAGTTGCGCGAGGAGTTCGGTCTCACCTACCTCTTCATCAGCCATGACCTGGGCGTCGTGCGCCACCTGTCGGATCGCGTGGTCATCATGTATCTCGGGCGTGTCGTCGAATCGGCGCCGTGCGACGAGGTGTTCTCCCGACCCAACCACCCGTACACCCGGGCGCTGCTCGCGGAGGTCCCCTCCCTCGAGGCCACGAAGCGGGCCTACGTACCCATCCGCGGGGAAATTCCCTCGCCCCTCGAACCGCCGGCGGGTTGCCACTTCCATCCGCGCTGCCCCCATGCCGGCGACCGCTGCCGGGCCGAGGCGCCGGCGTTGCGGGAGATCGCGCCCTCTCATCTTTCGGCCTGCCACCTGAACGAAACCCCATGACACGACCGCCGCCCTATGACCGCTTCGAACCCGCGGGCCCCGTGGTTCCGCTGGTCCTCGATTCTCCCCACAGCGGAATCCACTATCCGGACGACTTCGGGTATGCCGTGCCCCATGAAGCGCTGCGCCAGGCCGAGGACACCCATGTCGACGCCCTCTGGGCGAGCGGACCGCGCCACGGCGCCCTGCTGCTCGCGGCCCGGTTTCCCCGCGCCTACATCGATGCCAATCGCTCCGTCCTCGACGTGGACACGAGCCTGCTCGACGCGCCCTGGCCCGGTCCGGTGGCCCGCGGACGCAAGACCGAGCTCGGCATCGGGCTGGTCTGGCGAGTGCTCGACACCGGCACACCGATCTACACCCGCAAGCTGACAGTCGAGGAACTCCGGCGCCGGATCACCGACTACCACCAGCCCTACCAGAAGGCGGTGAAGGACGCCCTCGATGCGACCCACGCCCACTTCGGGGCCGTCTGGCACATCAATTGCCACTCGATGCCCGCCGTGAGCAGCGCCATCTCGGAAGAAGGGCCGGGCGTTCCCCGCGCGGATTTCGTCCTGGGAGACCGTGACGGAACCACGTGCGAGCCCGCCTTCACCGCGCTGGTGCGCGACGCGCTCGCCGACATGGGTTACGACGTCCGGGTGAACGACCCGTACAAGGGCGTCGAGCTCGTGCGCGCCTTTTCCGATCCGGCCGCCGGGCGCCACAGCCTTCAGGTCGAGGTCAACCGGCGCCTGTACATGGATGAGCGCACCCGCGAACCCTCGGCGGGTTTCGCGAGGCTGTCCCGCGACATCGAGCGGCTGGTGAAGATCGCCGCCGCCTACGCGGCCGAGCGCGGATCCCACGCCTGCGCCGGCCACCATCACGGACCCGGGTGCGGACACGATCACCATCACCCCCACGACCATTCCCATGGCCATCCGCACGGCCATGGCCACGCGCACGATCACGGCACCGGCCACGGGCACGGGCACGGGCATTCCCACGACCACCACGAGTAGACCCCATGAACCACATCCCCGTCGAACTGGCGGCGCCCGACATTTCGCGCCACGCCAAGGGCAACACCGGCATCGACTTCGTCCACACCTTCGAAAGCGGCCGGCCCGGTCCCCACGTGATGGTGAACGCCATCACCCACGGCAACGAGATCTGCGGCGCGATCGCCGTCGACGGGCTGCTCGCGATGGGCGTCCGCCCGACGCGCGGCACGCTCACGCTCAGCTTCGCCAACGTCGACGCATTCCAACGCTTCGATCCGGCGCGGCCCTATGCCACGCGCTTCATCGACGAGGACTTCAACCGCGTGTGGCGCCCCGAAATCCTGGACGGATCCCGGGACAGCATCGAACTGCGCCGCGCCCGCGCGCTGCGCCCGGCCGTCGACGCCGCCGACTTCCTGCTCGACATCCACTCGATGCTCGAGCCGAGCCCGCCCGTGATGATCTGCGGTCCGCTCGACAAGGGCATCGGTTTCGCGTTCGACGTGGGCATCCCCCACTTCATCGTGACCGACGAGGGCCACGCCAACGGCACGCGGATGCGTGATTACGGCGGATTCGGCGATCCGTCGAGCCCGCGCAATGCGTTGCTCGTCGAGTGCGGACAGCATTGGGAGCGGGCGGCGGAAACCGTGGCGTGGCAGACGACCTGGCGTTTCCTGCGCCAGCTGGACGTGGTCGATCCGGATCTCGCGGCGCGCGAAATCGACGGCACCTCGCCGTCGGCCCAGCGCCTGGTCCGCGTGACCGACGCCGTCGTGGCGCGCACGCCGTCGTTCCGCTTCGCGAAGGCGTTCGGGGGAATGGAGATCGTCCCGAAGGCAGGAGACCCGATCGCCTACGACGGCGACGCGGTGGTGCGGGCGCCCTACGACGATTGCGTCCTGGTGATGCCGGTGCCCAACAACGTGAAGACAGGCCTCACGGCCGTCCGGCTGGGGCGCATCGAAAGCCGCTAGCCTTCGGGGGGCGGCTCCTCGCCGCGCGCCGAGGGCCGTATCCCCAGCTGCTTGAGCTTGCGGTAGAGATGCGTGCGCTCGAGACCGACGCGATCGGCGACGCGCGACATGTTGCCTTCCTCGCGCCGGATGTGGTGAAGGAAGTACTGGCGCTCGAAGCGCTCCCTCGCCTCGCGCAGCGGCAGGTCGAGGACGCTGGGAGGCGCCATCGCGACCGGCGCCTCCCGGGGAGCGAGGCCGAACTCCCGAGCGACCCTCGCGACGTCGTCCCCGCCGATTTCCGTTCCGGTCACGGTGAGCGCGAGCGTCTTCACGACGTTCTGGAGCACGGGAAGGTTGCCCGCCCATTCGAGATTCCGGAGCGCGTTCTGGGCGCCCACGGTGAGCACCCGGTGGGGCACCTCGCGGGCCTCCGCCATCATCGTGAGCAGCCCCGTGGCGAGTTCGGGGATGTCCTCCGGGTGCTCGCCGAGGGACGGCACGCGGATCGTGAGCCCCGAGATGGCGTGGCACAGCGCTGCGTCGAAGCGGCCTTCGGCCGCGGCCGAGGCCAGCGGCTCGGTCGACGCGCATACCAGCCGAGTGTTGAATTTCTCCAGTTTCGCGACGAGCTGGGACAGGCCCTTCTGCGCCGCCTTGTCGAGCCGGCTCACGGCATCGACGAACAAGGTGCCATCCTTGGCCTCGTTGAGCGGGCCGAATGGATTCGCCACGAGCCATTGCGCATCGGCCGGCGCGACCCAGGGCGTGTTGGGGTGGTGCAGGTGCCGAGCGGCCAGTTCGAAGCCGCAGCCGGGTTCGCCCACCAGCAGCACGGGAGTGCGAAGCCGGCTCACCTGGTCGAGGCGCTGGCGAAGCTCCTGCGCCACGCGGCCCTTGCCGAACTGGGCGAGCGAGAGCCCCGCCCGCGGAACGGCTCGCCCGCCCGCGAGCGCCTTGCCGACGGTCGCGAGAAGCTTGGGGAGACTGATGGGCTTTTCGAGGAAGTCGAAGGCGCCGATGCGAGTCGCCTCGACCGCCGAGTCGATGGTGCCGTGGCCGGACATCATCACCACCGGCATCGTGAGCTGGCCCGCGCCCGCCCATTCCTTGAGCAGCGTGATGCCATCCGTGTCGGGCATCCAGATGTCGAGCAGCACGAGGTCGGGCCGCGAGTCGCGTCGGTGCTGGCGCGCGGCCTGGGCGTTTTCCGCCAGCCGGACGGCGTAGCCCTCGTCACGGAGGATCTCGAACAGCAGTTCGCGGATGCCGACCTCGTCATCCACGACCAGGATCTGGTTGGCCGTCATGGCGTCTTTCGCGGCGCTCAGGCCGCCTGTCGCAGGGGCAGGACGATGCTCACATGGGCGCCGTGGGGCTGGACGTTCTCGACCTGGATGCGTCCCCGGTGCTCGTCGACGATCTTCTTCACGATCGCGAGCCCCAGTCCGGTGCCCTTCGGCTTGCTGGTGACATAGGGCTCGAAGATGCGGCCGATGATGTCCTCGGCGATGCCGGCGCCGTTGTCGCGCACCGAGAGCAGGATTCCTTCGGCGGCGAGCCGCGAGGTTACCACGATGCGCGGGGCCTCCGCGCCGGCCAGCGCGTCGATGGCGTTCTGGATGAGGTTGTGCATCACCTGCCTGAGGAGCGTGGGATCGGCCGGCACCCGCGGCAGGTCATCGGCCAGATGGGGCTCGATCGGCACGCCCATGGATTCGTAGAGCGCGAGCACCTCGCGGACCAGGTCGTTGAGCGAGATGTCCTCCGCGCTCATGCGCTTGGCGCGCGCGTACAGGCTGAAATCGTCGACCATGCCCTTCAAGGCTGTCACCTGGCTCACGATCGTGCCGGTGGCCCGCTTGAGCACGTCGGCATCGCCGTCCCCGAGCTTCTGCAGCAGCTTGTGCTGGAGCCGCTCCGCCGACAGCTGGATGGGCGTGAGCGGATTCTTGATCTCGTGGGCGAGGCGGCGCGCGACTTCGCCCCAGGCGGCGTCGCGCTGCGCCTGGGCCAGGTGCGTGATGTCGTCGAACACGACCACGTAGCCCGTCTCCCCGCCTTCGCCCAGTCGCGTGCCTCGCACGAGCAGCGTGCGGCTGCCTCCCTCGCGCCGGCGATAGTCGAGCTGGCGCTCCCACTGCCGTGCCTCCGCGGCCTCGAACCTCGCCAGGATCTCGCTCGCGAACGGCGCGACGGCACCCACGTGAACTGGCCAATCGGGGAGCTTGAGTCCGTGGAAGGCCCCGGGCGCGATGCCCAGGATGTCGTACGCGGCGGCATTGATCGTCTTCAGGTAGAGCCGCTCGTCGAACGTGAGCACGCCCGAAGTGAGGTTCGACAGGATGCTCTCGAGATACGTCTTGGCATGCTCGAGCTGGCGCCGGTTGCGGTCCATCGCCTCGGTGGCGTCGGCGATCTGGCGGGTCATCGTGTTGAAGGACTGCGTGAGCACGCCGAACTCGTCGCGGCTGCGCACGGGATTGAGCCGGGTGTAGTCGCCCTTCGCGATCGCGCGCGTCGCTTCGGCCAGGGCGGAAAGCGGTGCCGACAGGCGCTCGGACAGCACGAAGGCCAGGGCGAGGGAGGAGAACAGCGTGAGCAGCAAGGCGAGGGTGAGCGTGAGACCGAAGAGCCCCTTCAAGCCGTCACGGGCGAGCGTGAGTTCCTGGTAGTCGCGCCAGCCCTGGTCGACGACTCGCGCATCCTGGGCGATCGCCGGCGGTACCCGTTGGAGAAGTTGCAGCACCAGGGCTTCTTCGGCGGATCGGGCAACATTCACCGGCATGAGCGCGCGAAGGTACAACCCCCGCTCGGGCAGCGATTCGACGGAAAGAACGGGCAGCGGTTGGCGGGCCGCCTGTGCTTCGATCGTTCCGACGAGACCAGGTTGGCGGGCTGCAGGGTCCGCCGAGGACAGGGCAACCATCTGGCCGCGGGCCGTGAAGAGGGCGGCCTCCTCCACACCGAAGGGCTCCCTCGCCTTGGCGAGCGCTTCCGCGTCGGGCTTGCCGCCTTCGTCTAGGCGGCGGGCGATCGATTCGGCCTTCTGGCCGAGATCCTTGAGCGAGTGGTCGAGCGAGCTGCGGGCGAGGTTGAGTCCGCCCTCGAGGGCCTTGTCCATCCGAACGTCGAACCACGACTCGATCGACTTCTGGAGGAACTGGTATGAGATGGCGTAGACGAGCACGCCGGGAACCAGGGCCATCAGCGCAAAGACCACCATCAGTCGCAGGGTGAGCTTCGAGCCGAATACGCGCTCCCGCAGCTTGCGCCGGAGCAGGACCAGTTGGTGGCCGATGAGCAGCATCAGGCCGAAGGACAGCAGGCCGCCGATGCCGAGCAGGAGGGGGTAGTTGCGGGTGAAGAGTGCGGTGTTCGAAGACGCCTGCGACATGAGGTAGACGAGAGCCGCTCCCGCCACCACACACAGCAGGATCAGCGGCCTCATGGGGCCACGGACCACCGATACCAGTCTGAGGTGAGGTTCCAGTCGCGCGAGGCGACCGCATTGAGCTGGAAGGGCTTCGGAAGCTGCGCCGTGTCGAGGCGCATCCGGATGGCCGCCTGGTATTCGCCCGGGCGATCCAGCGCGCCCCGGTCCGCGACCGTCCAGCCCCGGACGCGCGAGAGGGCGGCGATCACCTCGTCGATGCGCGTGAAGTTCTGGTAGGCACTGCCGGAGGACAGGCGGTACTGCCGCAGAAGCGGCATGTAGGTGATCTTGTAGGACTGGGAGAGCTGGACCGGGCGCTCGTCGAACCAGTACCAGCGGGGCTTGGTCAGCTCGAATTCCACCACGAAGTGAAGAGGCAGCCCGCGGTTGACCGCTTCCTCGAGTCCGGGAGTGAACTGGATATCGAACTGCGCGTCGAGACGGTAGCCGTCAGGGGTCGCGGCGATCCGTGCCGACTTCGCCGCGATGCCCTGGGCCATCGCCGGCAGGCAGGACGCCCACGCCAGCAGCGCCACGGCGAGCATGGCGAGCCAACGCCGGCCGAAGGGCCTAGCGTTTTCGGAGGAGGGCGTAATAGAAGCCGTCGTGGTCATCGTCGGGAACGAGTTGCCCTCCCCCCGGAGAATCCGGGGTAGGGCTTGCCCACTCGGCGTCGGGATTCGCGGCGAGAAATGCTTCCACGGCCGCATCGTTTTCTTCCCGGAAAACCGAGCAGGTTGCGTAGAGCAATTTACCACCCGGTTCAAGGACTTGCCACAGATTCGACAAAAGCGCCACTTGCTGTTGCGAAAAGCGCAACAAGTCCGATGGGCGACGGTTCCAGCGGATATCCGGGTGCCTCCGGGTGACGCCGGAAGCGGAGCAGGGGGCGTCCAGAAGCACCGACTGGTAAGGCTTGCCGTCCCACCAATCCGCCGGCTGGCTGGCGTCGCCGGCGATCAGCTTGGCATCCAGGCCCAGGCGGTCGAGATTCTGGCGGACCCGGTCAAGACGGCGCTCGTCGATATCGAGGGCAGTGACATCGGCATCGGCCAGCTCGAGCAAGTGGGTCGTCTTGCCGCCAGGAGCGGCGCAAGCATCCAATATTCGTTCGCCGTCCCGCGGCCCGAGCAATATCGCGGCGTGCTGTGCTCCGGCGTCCTGAATGCTGACTCGTCCCTCCGCGAATCCGGGAATGTCGGCGACCGGGCGGGGCTCGATCCGGATGGCCCAGTCGCCCACTCTCGTCGAAGGGATTCCTGCGGCTGCCATTTCGGCGAGTGTTGAATCTGTCGTGGCTCTGCGCCGATTGATTCGCAGGGTGAGTGGAGGATGTATGTTGGCGCTGGCCAACATGAATTCCCATCGATCCGGGTACTGCTGCCGGAGCTTTTCTACCCACCACGCGGGGTGCCCATACCTTACTTCCGGCGAGTGCCAACGTTCCGGGCCCAGCTCGCCGCGCTTGCGCTGGTAGTTTCTCAGGACGGCATTGACGAGTCCGCGGGCCGCCGGTTGGCCGAGCCGGCTGGCGGCCTGAACCGCGTGATCCACGACCGCATAGGGCTTTGCGCGGGTGTACTGGAGCTGGGTCAAGCCGACCAGCAGCAGGCTTCGAAGGCCCGAGTGTCGGACCGGCGTCAGCAGCAGCTGTCCGAGCTGCGCCTCCAGCAGGCCATAGCCCCGGAGGCATTGGTGGCTGATGTCGCGGACGGCCGCGCGCTCGGAAGGCGAGAGATCGCTGAAATGCCGGAGCGAGTCCTCGAGGGCGGTGCCGAGGTTTCGCCCGGCGAGGGCCGCGCCGATCGCCTGTGCGGCGCAAAGTTGGGTATTGAGCAGGCGGCCTCCGGCGCGCTGTTCAGCGGTTCGAAAGACCCAGCGCTTTGGCGATCGCCTGCAGCCGGGAAATGCGCTCCCCAGTATCGGGGTGCGTACTGAACAGCCCGGCGATTCCACCACCCGACAAGGGATTCATGATCATCATCTGCGCCGTTGCCGGGTGGGCTTCGGCCGTTTCCAGCGGAATGCCCGAGGCGTATCTGTGGATCTTGTCCAGCGCCGAGGCCAGGGCCTGCGGGTCGCCGCTGATCTGCGCGCCGCCCCGATCGGCCTCGAACTCCCGGGCGCGGGAGATGGCGAACTGGATCAGCATGGCGGCGACGGGCGCCAGCAGCGTGACCAGGATGCCCACCAGCGGATTGGCCGGACGGCCTTCGTCGTCGCGGCCACCGAAGATCATGCCGAATTGCGCGATCGACGAGACGGCCCCGGCCACGGTGGCAGAGATGGTGGAGATGAGGATGTCACGATGCTTCACGTGCGCCAGCTCGTGGGCCATCACGCCCCTCAGCTCGCGCTCGTTCAGGACCCGGAGGATGCCGGTCGTCGCCGCGACCGCCGCATTGTCCGGATTGCGTCCCGTCGCGAAGGCGTTCGGTTGGTCCTCGTCGATCAGGTAGACGCGGGGCATGGGCAATTCCGCCCGCTTCGCGAGTTCGGCCACCATGCGGTAGAACTCGGGAGCGGAGTACTCGTCGACTTCGCGTGCGTTGTACATGCGAAGCACCATGCGATCGGAAAACCAGTAGGCCCACAGGTTCATGGCACCACCGAGCAGAAGGGCGAGCGCCATGCCCACGGGTCCGCCCAACGCCAGCCCCACGACGCCGAAGAGCGCGACGATTGCTGCCATCAGCAAGGTGGTCTTGAGCCAGTTTCCGAACATCGCCGCCCGGTCCTCCTGAAATATCGCCGCCTCATTGCGGCACTGCGTTAGATTCCGCTGCCTAGACGAAATTCAAGCCGGCGGCATCAACCGAGGCGCGTGCCGGTGGCCATCGGCCTGGCGCGAAGTACTTCAGGGGACGGCAATCTCCTTGATCCAGGACGTTGGATGCAAGTGATCACCAACTTTCCACTTCCGCAGGCGATGACCGGGCACCCATCGGAGTGTCCCACGACCTCTCCCGGCTCCCCGCCCTTGCCGGCTTCGATCTTCGCCTCCCAGATCTTGAGTGATTCCTCACCCCATCGTGCTTCCGCACCCGGAAACGGATTGAATGCGCGCACTTGCCGACCCACTTCCTCCGCCGATCGGTTCCAGTCGATTCGAGCTTCCGACTTGTCGATCTTGGCGGCGTAAGTAACCCCTGACTCCGGTTGCGGAACGGGCGACATCTCCTCGAGGTGCGCAATCGTTTCGACCAGCGCCTGACCCCCGATCTGTGCGAGGCGCTCCGTCAACAAGCCGGCGTTGTCGCTTTCCTCTATGGCGGTCCGGTGCTCGAGATAGACCGGACCGGTATCCAGGCCGGCCTCCATGCGCATGATGCAGACGCCCGTTTCGGCATCGCCGGCGAGGATCGCGCGCTGGACCGGCGCGGCGCCCCGCCACCGCGGCAGCAGCGAGGCATGCACGTTGAGGCAACCGAGGCGGGGAATATCCAGGACGGACTGCGGAAGGATCAGTCCGTAGGCGGCCACGGCCAGGATGTCGACTCGCGCATCGACAAGCGGCTGGCGGGATTCCGGCGTCTTCAGCGAGGGCGGCTTCGCGGTCGGGATCGATCGCGATTCGGCCAGGCGCGAGACAGCGCTTGGGGTGAGCTTGAGCCCGCGGCCAGCCGGCCGGTCGGGCTGCGTGAGCACGAGGGGAACATCGTGCCCCGCCTCGAGCAATTGCTCCAGGATGCGGGCGGCGAAGGGCGGTGTGCCGGCGAAAGCGACGCGCAAGCGGGGCGTCAGGCGGCCTTGCGCTGGCGCTTCTTCAGCTTGGCGCGGATGCGGTTGACCTTGAGCTCCGACAGGTGCTCGACGAAGACCTTGCCCTGCAGGTGATCGAGCTCATGCTGGATGCAGGTGGCGAGCAGCCCCGAGGCGTTGAGAGTGAATCGGGAGCCGTTCTCGTCCAAGGCCGTGACCGTCACGCTGTCGGCGCGCTCCACATTCTCGTAGATGCCGGGGACGGAGAGGCACCCTTCCTGGTTCACGGAAAGGCCTTCCATCCGGGTGATTTCCGGATTGATGAAGACGCGAAGACCCGACCGATCGTCACTGATGTCCATCACGACGATTTGTTTGTGAACGTTCACTTGCGTGGCGGCAAGCCCGACGCCCTCGGCCGCATACATGGTCTCGGCCATGTCGGCCACCAGCTGGCGGGTGGCGGCATCGATCTTTTCGACCCTCGCGGCGGGCAGGTGCAGCCGGGGATCGGGGTACTGGAGGATATCTAGAATGGCCATAAATGCTTGCGAATAGAACAGATTAAGCGCAGAATCTATTGAAGAACTTGAAAAAGGGGACGTAACCCTTTTTCGACATATGGGTCCTGCTCCCCATATCTCCAAGAGAGAGCCGCGATGCGAAAGCTCATTATAGCGTTAGTCGTCGCTTCGGCCAGT
>ERZ761602.1644-NODE-1644-length-39399-cov-10.948836_pt1 | contig 39399 bp, 32 predicted proteins | sample MGYA00512165_ERZ761602 | MGnify/ENA primary metagenome ERZ761602 (study PRJEB28899, sample SAMN02445085) | bioreactor sludge metagenome | biome: EBPR sludge; isolation source: Thorneside wastewater treatment plant | place: Australia: Brisbane, Thorneside...
CGGGTTGAACCCGCTCCCACGAGAAGCAAAACCCCACCTACCGCCCAACCCGCCGTCGGCCATGGGCGCGTGGATGCGCTGAACGCCGTGCGGGTGGGGCTGGGCGTGCTGCACAAATCGGGGTTCGAGTAGCCGAGCTTTTGTGGGAGCGGGTTCATCCCGCGAGCTTCTCGGTGAAGCGGAGCAAAAGCTCGCGGGTTGAACCCGCTCCCACGAGAAGCAAAACCCCACCTACCGCCCAACCCGCCGCGGCCACGCCGCCAGAAACGCCCACACTGCCCCGAGCGCGGCAATGCCGGCAGCCGCGGGCACGCCGAGCACCTTCGGTCCGCCGGCGTCGAGTGCGTACAACAAGCCGGCGACGATGATCAACCCGCTGCCGAGGATCGCCAGCACGGTCTGCCGCTGCCCTTGGCGGGTGACGCTGATCAATTTCTGGATATCCGGCGAGCGCATCTTCAACTGATGCTCGCCGGAGACCGACTGCTTGAGATATTCGTGCAGCAGGCGCGGCAATTCCGGCGCGCTCTGGATCAGACCCGGCAGCCGCGTGCGGATTTCCTTGGCGGCCGCATTAAGGCCGTACTTCTGCGCCATGATTTCGGACAGCACCGGCTTGGCCACGGCCCACAGATCGAGTTTGGGGAACAGGTTGCGGGCCACGCCCTCGATGTTGAGCAGCGTCTTCTGCAGCAGGATGAGTTGCGGCTGGAGAATCAACTGGTACTGCTGCGCCACCGCGAGAATCTTGAGCAGCACCTCGCCCAGCGAAATCTCGCTCAGCGGTCGCGTGAAATAAGGTTCGCAGACCCCGCGTACGGCGCCTTCCAGATCGTCGATGCGGATGTGCGCAGGCATCCAGCCGGCTTCCAGGTGCAACTCGGCGATGCGCCGGTAATCCTGGTTGAACATCGCCATGAAATTCTCGGCGAGGTAACGTTGGTCGGCCGGCGGCAGCGAACCCATGATGCCGAAGTCGAGTGCGATGAACTGCGGATCCTCGGGGCGCTCGCGAGAGATCAGCACATTGCCCGGATGCAGATCGGCGTGAAAGAAGTTGTCGCGGAACACCTGGGTATAGAAGAGCCGCACTGCGCGCTCGGCGAGCTTCTCGAAATCGACGCCAGCGGCACGCAGCGCGTCGAGATCGTTCAGCGCGATGCCGTAGATGCGTTCCATCGTGATCATTCGCGTTCGCGTCAACGACCACACCATCTCCGGCACGTACAGCTCGCGAGATCCCAGCCAGTTGCGCCGGAGCAGACTGCCGTTGGCAGCCTCCCGCATCAGATCCAGCTCCAGCGTCAGCGTGCGCTCGATCTCGGCGACCACGTCCCTGGGTCGGATGCGGTCCGCATGCGCCAGGCGTCGATCGGCAATTCCAGCGATGGTCTTCAGCAGCGCCAGGTCCTCGGTTACGCGCTCACCGATCCCCGGGCGCAGCACCTTGATGACGACCTCGCGGCCGTTGTGCAGAGTCGCCGCGTGCACCTGTGCGATCGATGCCGAGGCCAGCGGCGCTTCGTCGAAACTGCTGTAGTGCGTGGATATCGGGGCTCCGAGTTCGGTCTCGATCAGCGCGCGCGCCTGCGCACCGGGAAACGGAGCAACCCGATCCTGCAGCTTCTCCAGTTCGTCGGCGACGTCCTGCGGCAACAGGTCGCGTCGCGTCGACAGGATCTGCCCGAACTTGACGAAGATCGGCCCGAGTTCTTCCAGCGCCCGGCGCAGGCGCTCGCCGCGCGCCATCGCCGCGGCGCCGACGCCATCGCCGGTCATCGCGCGAATCCACGTCAGCGGCCGGAACAGCCGCGCCGCGGGCGTGACTTCGTCAAGCCGGTACTTCACCAGCACTCGACCGATGCGCCAGACGCGCAGAAAGGAGGCGAGGTTCATCGCGAACGGCAGTGAAACGAGAAATGCGAAACGTCAATTCGGCTCATGGCGCAGCGGGGCGCCCGGCCCGCATCCGCGCCACCCGTTCGATGCGCGCCTCCAGCCGCTCGACATCGTCGCGGATGCGGTCGACGTCGTCGGTGAATTCGGCCAGTTCGCCCGCAGCAACGACATCGCGCGACTCTTCGCGCAGATATTCGGTGGTGTTCAGCAGCATCGCGCTGGCGGTCTGCCGGCCCCAGTTGAACGCGCCGCGCAGGCCTTTGGCGATCTGATGCCCGGCCACCTCGCCGAAAAACTGCGCAAACGGTCGATCCCAGTCGGGGTCGAGCGCGGCGACCAGCTTCTGCATGCGCCGCGCGAGATCGGCATCCCCGGAGATGTCGATACGACCGGCCGGCAGCTCGAATCCGCCGCGCTCGGCGGCCAGCGCCAGCAAGGCACCCGGCGTGGCCGTGATCGACAGATCCGGTGCGTCGGCGTCGCTGGCGATCAGGCGGCCGCCGTTGACGGCGATCTGGATCGGCGCAGCCCACGGCTTCAGTCGCAGCGCGACCCGACGCCCTTCCAGCGCCGCAAGTGCTTCGGCAGCGCCGCTGTCCAGGGCCAGGGTTCGATTGAGCGCCGCTTCGAGCAGTCGCAGCAACGGTGTGGGCCAGCGTGGGATGTCGGTGGTCATGACTCGGCAATCCGATGATTCAAGCCACATGCTACCCCGACCAGCCCAGGGCGCGGTGGGCGTCAGCAAGCACGCCGGCAGCCATCATGACTCGCAGGATTGTCACCGTCGGGCTGGGCGCGCCTGCTTGCCCAGCCCCCGCAAGCGGAGTAATGTCGACTTGCGCCCCGCGGCAATTTCGAGGGCCTCATGGTCCAATGCAATGCGCCATACACTGAAGTCGCCTTCGCGACGAGGGCGGTTGGCGCGTACCCGGACCCGATCGGCCACCCCACAACGACTCGGCACGTTTCGCCTCACCGGCGATGCGTGGCTGCGCACGCGCGTCCGTTCCACAGCTGACTAACGCTAAAGGAGGGTTGGAGATGTTCGAAAACACGAACCCCGACGATGTTCAGGCAATGATCGAGCGCAACGACGAGTTCAAGCGTCTCTACCATCGCCACCGCGACCTCGACAAGCAGGTGATGGATGCTGAACTCGGCGTACGCCCGATGGACGACATGACCTTGCACTCCCTGAAGAAAGAGAAGCTCAGGGCCAAGGACCGCCTGTTCTTCCTCTGGGAACACCGCAGCTGATCCAGGCCGCGGCCACTTCGAACTGACCATCGATCGACGGCCGGCGCCAGCCCGTCGGGCTGCGCCGCCGCCGGTCGTGGGAGCGGGTGTTGGTTGCTGGTTGTTGATTGTTGGCGGCACGATCGAGCGCAGAGCGCGCTCTGCTACCAGGAACCAGAATCCAACAACTCTCTGCTTCTGCTGCCAGCAGCCGGCAATCACCTCAACTGCGCCAGTTTGTAGCAGACGCGCGCCGAACCGAGCGCACTGGCGTCGGCTTCACGGTCGATGCGGATACACTCGCGCCCTCTTTCACAGACGTGATGATGGCTGGCGTGAAGATCGATTCAGTTGGAGCATGGAAGCTTGCCGGACTGGTGCCCGCGCTGCTGGCACTGGTGGCGTGCGGTGGCGCAACAACGCCCGGCGTTGGCCCCGGCGCGGGCGCAGCCAAGCCGCAGCCGGTGGTGGTGCAGCCGGTCACACGTACGGCCTGGGTCGACCGCATCCAGGCGCTCGGCACCGCAAAGGCCAACGAATCGGTCACGCTGACGGCCAAGACCGCCGAGACCGTGGCCCGCGTCAATTTCAGCGATGGCCAGTTGGTCGACGCTGGCGCGGTGCTGGTCGAGATGACCGATCGCGCCGAGGTGGCGCAACTGAAGGAGGCGCAGGCCGCGTACTCCGAAACCGAGAAGCAGTACGAGCGGCTGCGCGGTCTGGTCAAGCAGGGCACGGTGACGCAATCGCAGGTCGATGCGCAACTGGCGGCGCGCGATACGGCCAAGGCACGCATGGAGGCGATCCGCGTGCGTTTGTCCGATCGCGTGGTGACGGCGCCGTTCGCCGGCGTGCTGGGTTTTCGCGCCGTCAGCCCGGGCACGCTGGTCCAACCGGGCACGGTGATCACCACGCTCGACGACATCCGCACCATCAAGCTCGATTTCTCGGTACCGGAGACCTTCCTGGCGGCATTGGCGCCAGGGCAGACGATCGAGGCACGCAGCGCCGCCTATCCCGAGAAATCATTCGACGGCATCGTGACCTCGCTCGATTCGCGCGTCGATCCGGTCACCCGCGCGATCATCGTGCGCGCCGAGATCCCCAACCCGGAGCGCCTGCTCAAGCCCGGCATGCTGCTCGCCGTCGAGGTACTGAACCGGCCGCGCGAGTCGCTGACGATCGCGGAAATCTCGCTGTCGGCCCTGCGCGAGACCATGTTCGTCTACCGCGTCGACGACGACAACGTTGCGCGCGAGATCAGCGTGCGCATCGGCGGGCGTCGCAGCGGCGAAGTCGAAGTTCTCGAAGGCCTCAGCGAAGGCGATCGAATCGTCACCGACGGCCTGGTGCGCATGCGCGATGGCGTGCCGGTAGCCATCAACGCTTCGACACCGACGGGAGGCTGATCCATGCTGCTGTCCGACTTGTCGATTCGCCGTCCGGTCCTGGCTGTCGTCACCAGCCTGTTGCTGGTGGTTTGCGGGATTGCCGCATTCCTCAACCTGCCGCTGCGCGAGTTGCCCGATGTCGACCCGCCGGTGGTGTCGATCAGCACCAACTACCGCGGTGCCGCGGCCGCCGTGGTCGAGACGCGCATCACCCAACTCATCGAAGACGCCGTCAGCGGCATCGAGGGTATCGAGACCATCCAGTCGTCGAGCGACAACGGGCGTTCCGGCGTCACCGTGCAGTTCATGCTCGGCCGCGACCTCGAAGCCGCCACCAATGACGTACGCGACGCGATCAGCCGGGTCCGCGCCAACTTGCCGCAGGAGATCGACCCGCCGCAGGTGGCCAAGATCGACGCCGACGCGCAACCGATCCTGTGGCTGAACTTCTCCAGCGACCGTCTCGACGCGATGGCGCTGTCGGATTATGCCGAGCGCTACCTGGCCGATCGGCTGTCGACCATGCCGGGCGTGGCCAGCGTCATGGTCGGCGGCCGCCAGCGTTATGCGATGCGCGTGTGGCTCGACCGCGAGGGGCTGGCGGCGCGCGGACTCACGGTGCCGGACGTGGTCGCCGCGCTGCGCCGCGAGAACGTCGAGTTGCCGGCCGGCAGCGTCGAGGCGGCGCAGCGCGACTTCAGCGTGCGCATCGATCGCAGTTACCGCTCGCCGGAACAGTTCGCGGCGCTGCCGATGGGCAAGGGCCGCGACGGCCATATCGTGCGCCTGGGCGAAGTCGCGCAGGTCGAACTGGGCTCGACCGACCGACGCAACCTGTTCCGCGGCAACGGCAAGCAACAAGTTGGCCTCGGCGTGGTCAAGCAATCGACAGCCAACACCGTGACGGTGGCCCAGGCGGTGCGCGCGGAAGCGGCGCGCATTTCCACGACACTACCCGCCGGCATGCAACTGGTGGTCGCCTTCGACTCGTCGGTCTACATCGACCGCTCGATCCATGAGGTCTATTTCACGCTGTCGATCACCATGTTGCTGGTGATTGCGGTGATCTACCTGTTCCTCGGCAGTTGGCGCGCAGCGTTGATTCCCGCCGTGACCATCCCGGTGTGCATCGTCGCGACCTTCATCGGCTTGTACGCCTTCGACTTCTCGATCAATCTGATCACGCTGCTGGCGCTGGTGCTGTGCATCGGCCTGGTGGTCGACGACGCCATCGTGGTGCTGGAGAACTGCCAACGGCGCGTCGATCTCGGCGAGCCGCCGCTGATTGCCGCCCAGCGCGGCGCGCGCCAGGTCGCCTTCGCGGTGATCGCCACCACTGCCGTGCTGGTCAGCGTGTTTCTGCCGATCGCCTTCCTGCAGGGCAATCTCGGCGTGCTGTTCCGCGAACTCGGCGTGGCGCTGTCGACTGCGGTGCTGGTGTCGTCGCTGGTCGCGCTGTCGCTGTCGGCGATGATGTGCAGCAAGCTGCTGGTGCGCAGCGACGGCCATACCGGATTGGCGTTGTGGGTGGACGAGCGCTTCCGCGGCATCGAAGCGGGCTACCGGCGAATGCTCAACGGCAGTGTCGATCGCTCGGGCCTGCTCGGGGCGGTGGTGCTGGCGGCTGTGGTCGCCAGTGCCGCCCTTTACGTGACGATCCCCAAGGAGCTGACACCTCCCGAGGATCAGGGCAACTTCTTCATCTCGGTGAACGGTCCGGAAGGCGCGGGCTACGACTACACCGTGGAGCAGGCGCTGAAGGTCGAAGCGCCGCTGATGAAGTTGATCGACGAAGGACTCGCCACGCGCGTGCTGATCCGCGCTCCACGGGGATTCGGCGGTGGCGGAGAAGACATGCACACCGCCAATGCGATCCTGTTCCTGGCGCCGTGGGGCGAGCGACCGCCGGCGTTCGAGATCCAGCGCCGTCTGCAGGCGGAACTCGATCAGATTCCCGGGGTGCGCTCGTCGGTGATCATGCGCACCGGCTTGTCGCGCGGCGGCGGCGGCGGCAACCAGCCGGTGCAGTTCGTCATCGGCGGACCTGATTACGCGACGCTCGCCAAGTGGCAGGAGCGCGTACTCCGACGCGCCGAAGCGCTGCCCGGCCTGATCGGCGCCGACAGCGACTACAAGGAAACCCGACCGCAGTTGCGCGTGGAAGTGGACCGCCAGCGCGCCGCCGACCTCGGCGTCTCGGTGTCGGAGATCGGCACCACGCTGGAAACCATGCTCGGCGCGCGCCGCGTGACCACCTTCGAGCGCGACGGCGAGGAGTACGATGTCATGCTGCAGGCCAGTCGCGAGGACCGCTCCGACCCCGGCGATCTGACCAATCTCTACGTGCGCTCCGAACGCAGCGGCGAACTGGTGCCGCTCGGCAACCTGGTCGAGTTGCGCGAGATGGCGGCCTCCGGCGAACTCGACCGCTTCAATCGCATCCGCTCGGTCACCATCACGGCACGCCTGGCACCGGGCTATTCGCTCGGTCAGGCACTGACGGATCTGGAAACCATCGCCCGCGAAGAGTTGCCGTCCACCGCGCAGATCGACTATCGCGGCGAATCGCGCGACTACCGTACCGCCGGCACCACCGTGTTGTTGACCTTCGCCCTCGCGATGCTGGTGGTGTTCCTGGTGCTCGCGGCGCAGTTCGAGAGTTTCATCCACCCACTGGTGATCATGTTGACGGTGCCGCTGGCGGTGCTCGGCGCGTTGTTGGCGCTGTTCGGCTGGGGCCAGATCGCGCCGCTGTTCGGCGGCACCGGCCTCGGCGCCACGCTGAATCTTTACAGCCAGGTCGGCATCGTCATCCTGATCGGCATCGCCACCAAGAACGGCATCCTGATCGTCGAGTTCGCCAACCAGTTGCGCGACGCCGGCAACAGCGTGCGCGACGCCGTCATCGAAGCCTCGGTGCTGCGCCTGCGACCGATCCTGATGACCTCGATCGCCACCGCGATCGGCGCATTGCCACTGGCACTGGCCACCGGCGCCGGCTCCAACAGCCGCTTCACCATCGGCATCGTGATTCTTGCCGGCGTATCGCTGGCGACCGTGCTGACGCTGTTCGTGGTGCCCGCCTTCTATCGGCTGCTGGCCGGCTTCACGCGTTCACCGGAGGCGCTGACGCGCGAGATCGAAGCGCTCGATCGGGCGACGCCGGTGGCGTGAAGCGGGCGTTTGTTGGTTGTTGGTTGTTGGTTGTTGGTTGTTGGTGAGCCACGGCGGAACGGGCTTCGGTGGGCCCAGACTTGTCTGGACGCTTTTCCTGCGGTGAACCACTGGGAGCGTCCAGACATCCGGTCCCACAAAAGCGGACCTACATTAGAATCCGCCTCTCCTGCGGTGAACCACCGGGAGCGTCCAGACAAGTCTGGACCCACAAAAGCGGACCCACAGTAGAATCCGCCACCCCCGCCCACGACGCGCCACAGACATGACCCACCCCACCCGCGGCCTGCTGGTCGTGTTCGAAGGCATCGACGGTGCCGGGAAATCGACGCAGATGCGGCGTCTTGTTTTGCTGGCGCGAGCGCTGGGCTTCGAGTGCGTCGAAAGCCGCGAGCCGACTTGCGGGCAGTACGGCAAACAATTGCGCGACAGTGCCGCCAGCGGTCGTTTGTCGCGCCACGAGGAACACGCGCTCTTGCTGCTCGATCGCCGCGAGCATGTTGAAACCCTGGTGGCGCCGGCCCTTGCGCGCGGCGCCGTGGTGCTGCTCGACCGCTACTACTTCAGCAGCATCGCTTATCAGGCCGGACCGGACCTGAGCGCCGAGCAGATCCGCGCCGACAACGAAGCATTTGCGCCGCTACCGGACCTGCTGCTGATCCTCGATCTGCCGGTGCAGGCTGGCCTCGCCCGCATCGGCGCGCGCGGCGATCGACCGAATGCCTTCGAGGCGGTGGCGACTCTCGAGCATTGCCGCGAGGTTTATCGCAGCTTCGCGGCAGAGCCCTACGCGCGGCTGATCGATGCCTCGCAGGACGCCGACCACGTCACGGCGGCGGCCAGCGCCGCGCTGATGCGGGTTTTGCGGTCGCGCGGGCTGTTGTAGGCGCAGCTCCGGCAAGCACTGAAGGGGGTTGCCGGGATTCCACCACCGGGACGCACGGTGGAAGCCGCGCAGGATCCTCGACGCGGTCCCGGCGCACCCTAGCGGCGCGGATGCCACCCTACCCGTCAATCACGCCCACTCGGTCAGCCCTTCGCGCTCGTACAACTGCTTGAAGCTCGGGCGTGCTTTCATCCGTGCGGCGTAGGCGCCCAGTGCGGGCCAGGTGTGCGCCGGTTTGGGCATGTTGCGCGACCAGCGCATCAGCATCGTGGCGAGAAAGTCGACGGCGCTGATGTCGGCGCCGCAGATGTAAGGCCCGTGCGCGGCGAGGTGCGCATCGAGGCGATCGAACACCGCGGCAATGCGCGTGCCCGCCATCTCTTGCGCCGCGGCCGAATTCTCTTCGCCCGCCGCCTCGGCGGGATACCACCAATGACGGAATGCCGGCTGCAACGTGTTCGCCAGGTGCAGCGCCCACATCAGGTAGGTCGCGCGCTCCCGGCTGCCGCGCGGCGGCTCAAGGCCGGCCGCGGGATGGCGCTCCGCCAACAGCAGGGTCAGCGCCGCGCATTCGGTCACCGGCGCACCATCGACGATCAAGGTCGGCACCACGCCCGCCGGATTCAGTTTGAGGTAGTCCGGCGACTTCTGCTCCTTCGCCGCCAGGTCCAGCTTGACCAGCTCATGCGGCACGTCGAGTTCGATCAGCAACCAGTGAACCACCAGACTGGCGGCGCCGGGCGCGTAGTAGAGGGTGTACATGCGGAGGTTCCTTGTGGGGTGGGTACGAACGGTGTGAAGGGAAACGGAAAAAGGAAAAAGGAAAAGGGAAGATCAAGAGCGGGCACCGAAGGTCCGGCGCCGCAGGGCGCATGCAGGGCGTTGCCCGGACACTGGCCTCATGCGGCCCTTCCATTTTCCTTTTCCCCTTTTCCTTTTTCCTGCTTCTCGCTCACCCCCGCCACAACGCCGGCGTCAACAACACCAGCACGGTGAACACTTCGAGACGGCCGACCAGCATGGTGACCGCCGAAATCAACAGCGCGGCATCGTTGAGGTCCTGGAAATGCATGGCGACGCCACCGAGGCCGGGGCCGAGATTGGTGATGCATGAGGCGGCGGCGGCGAAAGCGGTGAACATGTCGACCCCGGTGGCGGCAATTGCCAGACCCGAAGCGATCAGGCTGACGCAGAACACGGCGACGAAGGCGGAAACAGTGGTGATCATTTCATCGGGAACGATGCTGCGATTGAGCTTGACCGGAAAGCGTCCGTGCGGGTGCACCAGCTTGAGCAATTCACGCGCGGCCAGTCGGGCAACGATCTGCACGCGCACGATCTTGACGCCACCGGCGGTCGATCCGGCGCAGCCGCCGACGAAAGCCGCCAGCACGACCAATGCCGGCGCCATGCCCGGCCAGTGGGAAAAACCGGTGGTCGTGTAGCCGGTCGTGGTCAATCCGGACACCACCTGAAAGGCGGCATGCCGCAACGTTTCGCCGCTGCCGTCGTAGACCCCGCGCAGCATCAGTTCGGCCGCCACCACCAGACTCAGCACCACGGCAATGCGGATCAACGTGCGGAACTCGCCGTCGCTGGCATAAATGGTGGCCGATCCACGCCGCCAGGCGACATAGTGCAGGGCAAAACTGGCGCTGCCGAGCAGCATGAAGACGATGGCGACGATCTCGATCACCGGGTTGTCGAAATGACCGAGGCTGGCGTCGTAGTTGGAAAAACCGCTGGTGGCGACAGTGGTGAAGCCGTGGCAAACGGCGTCGAAGAAACTCATGCCGCAGGCCCAGTAGGCGAGGATGCAGGCGAGGTTGAGACCGACGTAAATGGTCCACAAGGCTGCGGCGGTCTCACGGATGCGCGGCGTCAGCTTGTTGTCCTTGACCGGTCCGGTGAGCTCGCCCTTGGTCAGCTGCATGCCGCCAACCCGCAACGAGGGCAGCACCGCAACCGCCAGCACGACGATGCCAAGTCCGCCGTAGAACTGCAGCATCGCGCGGTACAGCAGCACGCTGCGCGGCAACTGTTCAAGGCCGGTGATCACCGTCGAGCCTGTCGTGGTCAGGCCGCTGACGACCTCGAACAGCGCCTGCACGTAATTCAGTTTCGGCGGCGCCAGCACCAGCGGAATTGCCAGCACCAGGCTGGTGATCGCCCACACCGCCGAGGTCACCAGAAAGCCGTCGCGCAGTCTGAGTTCGCCGCGCGAACGGCGCGTCGGCAGGTACATCGCCATGCCGATCCCGAGCAGTACTGCCAGGCTCTCGGCAAAAGCCAGTGTTGCGCCGTCGCGGTCGTAAAGGCTCAGAACCAGCGACGGCAGCACCAGCAGGCTGGAGAGCAACTGCACATTGCCGATGGCTCGCAGGATGGGAGCATGACGCATCCGGTAGCTACCCCTAATCGCGCCAGAATGCCGGGGTCAACAACACCAGCACGGTGAACACCTCAAGGCGACCGAGCAGCATCGCGATGGAACACAGCCAGACCGCTGAATCGCTGAGATCGCGCACCGTCGCCGTGGCCTTGCCGAGCGCGGGACCGACATTGTTCATGCACGCGGCGACGACCGAGAATGCAGTGACCACATCTTCGCCGGTGGCCGCGACCGCCAGTGACAGCACCAAATAGCTGCCTATGTAGACGGTGACGAACCCTGCGATTGCCGCCAGGATGCCCTCGCCGATGACCTGGTCGCCAACCTTCACCGCAAACTGGCCGCGCGGATGGATGACGCGCAGCAACTCGCGCCAGGCGAGCTTGCCGATGATCACCGTGCGGATCGTCTTCAGACCACCTGCGGTGGATCCGGCACAGGCACCAAGAAAGGTGATTGCCATGATGAACGCCGGCGCGAATCCTGGCCAATGCGCAAATCCGGTGGTGGTGAATCCGGTCGAGGTGAACATCGAGACCACGTGGAATCCAGCATGGCGCAGGCTTTCGACCAGCGAACCGTAGACGTCGTGACTGAAGATGCCGAGGGTCACCAGCAGCGTGCATGCACCGATGATCCAGAGGAATGCGCGGAACTCCGGATCCTGACCGTAAACGGTGAGGCTGCCGCGCCCCCAGGCGAGAAAGTGCAGCGCGAAATTGGTCGCGCCGAGCAGCATGAACACCACTGCGATCGACTCGATCAGGGCGCTGTCGAATGCTGCGATGCTGGCGTCGTAGTTGGCGAAACCGCCGGTGGCGATGGTGGCGAAGGCATGCGTGATGGCGTCGAACCAGTTCATGCCAGCCAGCCAGTACGCAGCCGCACACAGCGCGTTGAGGCCGCAATAAATCAGCCACAGCGCTGCCGCCGTCTGCTGGATGCGCGGGGTCAGCTTGGAGTCCTTGTTGGGTCCGCTGGTCTCGCCCTTGGTCAGCTGCGCGCCTCCGATGCGCAGCGTCGGCAGGATCGCCACCGCCAGCACGACGATGCCCATGCCACCGAGGAAGTGCAGCGACTGCCGGTAGAACAACACGCTGCGCGGCAATTCATCGAGGCCAACGATCGCCGTGGCACCGGTGGTCGTGAGGCCGGAAACGACCTCGAAAAACGCATCGGCGATGTCGAGATGGGGCGGACCGAGGATCAGCGGCAACGGCGTCAGCAACGATGCGATGATCCATACAGCGGTGGTCACCATGAAGCCATCGCGCAGGCGCAGTTCCGCGCGCTGACCGCGAGTCATCAGGATCAGGCCGCCGCCCAACGCGACCATCAACAGGAAAACTTCGATGAAGTAGGTTGCGGTGTTGTCCTTGTCCCACCACGCCAGCAGGATCGACGGCACCAGGGCCAGCGCCACGATCAATTGCACATTGCCGATGGCGCGCAGCGCCGTGGACAGGCGCGCGGCACTGGCGCTGGTGCGCGCATCCTGTGGCTTGCCGCTCATGGACTGAGCGCGCCGGCCCGAAACAGCATCTCCACCTGACGCACGCTGCGTTTGTCCTCGACGAACAGGATGACGTGGTCGTCGCTTTCGATCACCGTGTCGTGGTGCGCCGCCAGCACGCGTTCGCCGCGCACCACGCCGACGATGCGGGCGCCCTTGGGCAACGGGATCTGTTCGATCGAACGGCCGATCACGCGCGAGGTCGCCGATGAACCCACGGCCACCGCCTCCAGCGCCTCGACCGTGCCACCGCGCAACGAATGCACGCGCACCAAGTTGCCCTGGCGCACGAACGACAGCAGCGCCCCGAGGGTGATCTGCTGCGGCGACACTGCGGTGTCGATCATGCCGCTCTCGACCAGATCGGCATAGGCGGGCCGGTTGATCAAGGAAATCACCCGGCGTGCGCCGAGGCGTTTGGCCAGCATCGCCGACAGGATGTTGGCCTCGTCGTCGTTGGTCAGCGCGCAGAAGACATCAGTCTGGTCGATGTTCTCTTCCCGCAGCAGGTCTTCGTCGGCGCAGTCGCCGGTCAGCACGATGGCGTTCTCGAGCGCCTCGGCGATGAGCCGCGAGCGATCGCGTCCACGCTCGATGATCTTGACGCTGTAGCGGTTTTCCAACTGCCGGGCGAGATCGAGGCCGATATTGCCGCCGCCCGCCAGGATGATTCGCCGCGCCGGGCGCTCGATACGATGGAACTCCGCCATCATCGCGCGAATGCTCTTCTTGTCGGCGAGGAAGAACACCTCGTCGCCGAGTTCGACGACCGTGTCGCCCTCGGCGGGTATCGAGCGCTTGTTGCGGAAAATCGCCGCGATGCGCACCGGGCTGCCGGCCGGCAGGTGCATGGTGAGGTCGCGGATCTGATGCCCGACCAGCGCACCGTCGGTGTCGGCGCGCATCGCCAGCAACTGGGCGCGGCCATCGGCAAAATCCAGTACCTGCAGCGAACCCGGGTACTCGATCAGGCGCTCGATGTAATCGCACACGCGCTGCGACGGGCTGATCAGGTGATCGATCGACACCCGGCCGCGGCCGAACAGTTCCGGGTGCTTGAGATATTCGAGCGAACGCACCCGCGCGATCTTCATCGGCGTCCGGTACAGCGTCGCCGCGACCTCGCAGGCAATCATGTTGACCTCGTCGGACGAGGTCACCGCGACCAGCACATCGGCGTCCTCGGCACCGGCGCGCGCCAGCACGCTCGGATGCGCCGCGAAACCGGCGACCACCCTGAGATCGATCTTCTCCGACAACTCGCGCAGCTTTTCAGTGTCGGTATCGACCACCGTGATGTCGTTGTTCTCGCGCGCGAGTGCGGCCGCGACCGAAGTGCCGACCTGACCGGCGCCGAGGATGAGGATGTTCATGGGGAGGGTCGGAGGAGCGGGGCAGGGGGCAGGGGGCAAAAGAAATTGCTGATCGCAACTTCGAGCAGTGACGCGTGCACTGGCGACCGATACCGCGAATCACCAACCCACAACGTTGTGCGGGCAGAACGCAGAGCGGGTCCCCTGCCCCCCGCCCCCTGCCCCGCTTCTGCTGGCTCCCGCTCTTCAGTCCCCATCTTTCAACTCCACGCCCAGCGCCCGCAGCTTGCGGTACAGATGGGTGCGCTCCAGGCCCACCGCCTTTGCCAGCTTGCCGACGCTGCCGCCAGCGAGCTTGAGCTGGTGTACCAGGTATTCGCGTTCGAATTGCTCGCGCGCTTCGCGCAGCGGCAGGCCGAGGTCGATCGGCAACCCGCCGTCGACGCGCGGGCGCTCGCCACGCGCGGGGCCGATCGCCGCCTCCACTTCGGGCAGGTCGACCTCGTCGCCCTGACCGAGGATCAGCAGGCGCTGCACCAGATTCGACAGCTCGCGCACGTTGCCCGGCCAGCCGTATTGACGCATGCGATTCTGCGCCGCCACGGTGAAGCGCCGATAGGGCAACTGGTCGCGGTCGGCGAAGGTCTCGGCGAAGTGGCGCAGCAGTTCCGGGATGTCTTCCGGGCGCTCGCGCAACGGCGCCACGCGCATCGGCAACACGCGCAACTGATACAGCAGCGCTTCCTGGAAGCGGCCCTCGGCCACTTCGCGCGCCAGGTCCTTGCTGCTGCCGCTGACGATGCGCGCCTGCAGCGGCACCAGGTCCTGGCCACCGACACGGGTGAACTGGCGCGCCGCCAGCGCTGCCGCGAGGCGCGTCTGCAATTCGCTGCCGAGCGCCGCGATCTCGTCGAGGAACAGCGTGCCGCCCTGCGCCTGCTCGATCAGGCCATAGCGAAGTTCGCCGCCTTCTTCGACGCCGAACAGGTCGCGCGCGGCATCCGGCTTCATCAGGGCGCCCCCGCTGACGACCACGAACTGACCGTCGCGACGCGTGGAACGCTCGTGAAGGAAGCGCGCCAGCACCTGCTTGCCCGAACCCGGCTCGCCCTCGAACAGCACGCAGGCTTCGGTCTGCGCCGCGCGGTCGATCTGTGCGCGCAACTCGGCCATCGCGCGACTGGATCCGATCGGCTCCTGGATCTCCGGCAGTCGTCGCTTGAGACCCTCGTTCTCCTGTTGCAGGCGATTCGCCTCGAGGGCGCGCTCGACCGTCAGCAGCAATTTTGCCAGCGAAATCGGCTTCTCGATGAAGTCGTAGGCCCCCAGTCGGGTCGCCTCGACCGCCGTTTCGATGGTGCCGTGCCCGCTCATCATCACCACCGGCATCGGCGGCCGCCCATCCTGGCTCCACTCGCGCAGCAGCGAAATGCCATCGGTATCGGGCATCCATACATCCAGCAGCACGAGGTCAGGGCGACGACTGCGCAACGCCGCGCGCGCCGCATTGGCCCCCTCGGCGATTTCGACCTGATAGCCCTCGTCGGCGAGGATGTCCTGAACCAGCGAGCGAATATCCGGCTCGTCGTCAACCACCAAGATATGACTGGCCGCCATGTGCCGTCCGTGCGTTAGTGAGGCTGACAGGATAGGCCCTTCGAATCGAGCCGCGAAAGGCTGCGATGGCGTTGGCTTCTCCCCTCGTCAGGCGAGCGGCGAGCGGAGTTCGCAGCATTCGCAGGCTGCGCATCCGCGCGTCGCCTCGTATACTCCGCCGCCTTGGCCGGTGTTCGATGCATCGCGCCGCATTCACTCGGTATCTTAGGGGCGTCTATCCGTGACCAAGCAAGATTCGGTCTTCCTGAAGCACTTTGCGCAGCTGATCGTCGGCCTGATGGCTTTTGCGTTGCTGCTGATTCTCCTGGCATATGCCGTCAACGACCGCTTCTACGGTTACAGCGCAGCGCAGGCAGGCGTGCCCGACGACCAGCTGAATCCGATCCAGCGCGAACGCGTCGCCGCCAAACGAGCTGCAATCGAAGCGCGTCTGGCACCGGTGGCCACGGTGCACGCTGGCGACACCGGTCGCGCCGCCATTGTCGCCGCCGCCGAGGCCGCCAAGCTGGCGATGGCCGGCCAGGTGGCCTACGACGGCACGCTGGATGGCGCGGTGATCTACCAGAACCTGTGCGGCGCCTGCCACCAGTCGGGCGCTGGCGGCGCGCCGTTGATGACCAAGGACGCCTGGGCACCGCGCGTCGCGCAGGGTCTGGACACGCTGGTGAAGCATGCGATCGAGGGCTTCCAGGGTGCAGCGGGCATCATGCCGGCCAAGGGCGGCAACCCGGCGCTGACCGATGAGCAGGTGCGGGCGAGCGTCGAGTACATGGTCGGCCAGGTCAAGTAGTCTGGCGCCACTTTGCCGTTCGGAACGCCGCCCGTGAGGCGGCGTTCTGGTTTCTGGAGATTCGAGCGTGGATTGCAAGCGTAATCTGGTGTTGCTGCTGACCCTTGCCTTTGCCTGCGCCGGCTGTGATCGCGACAGTGCGCCGACCGCTGGCGGCGGCTGCGACGCGCCGGCAGATCCGATCAGCAGTGTTCAGGGTGCCGGCCAGCAAAGTCCGCTGCTCGGTCAGACGGTGACCATCGAGGCGGTGGTGATTGCAGCCGCAGTCGACGGCCTCGGCGGGGTGTTCGTGCAGTCGCGGCAAGCCGATCGCGACGGCGATCCGATGACCAGCGAAGGCCTGTTCATCCAGATCGATGGCGCACGACCGCATGTCGAACGCGGCGACGTCGTGCGCGTGCAGGGTCGGGTGGCGGAGCTGGGCGAGGGCGAGGCGACGCTGACGGCGCTCGTCGAACTGAGCTCTTTCCAGTTCTGCGGCAAGGTCGATGCGCTGCCGCAGGCCTCGACCATCGAAGAGCCGCCTTTGGTCGCTGCGGATTGGGAGATTCATGAAGGCATGAGCCTGATCATCGAGCCGGTGGCGACGGTGCTGGCCAACTATGCGCTGCTGTCGCGCGGTGAGTTGCTGGTCGGTCTGCAGGGGCGCCAGTGGGTGCCGACCGAGCGCCATCCGCCCGGCAGCGAGGCGCGCAGCCTGGCCGACGACAACGCCCGCGCGCAGTTGTTGCTGGATGACGGCAGCGTGGTCGGCAATGCGCTGGAGCGGGTGCCCTACCTGCCCGGCATGCCGAGCAGCGATGCCCCGTATCGGGTCGGGACACAGTTGCGCGGCATCGCTGGCGTGCTCGACCAGCGCAGCGGCAGTTACCGCCTGCACCCGTCGGCACGTGTCGAGGTGGTACAGGCGCCGCGCCCGGAAAGCGCACCGGAAGTGGCCGGCGAAATACGCGTCGCCAGCATGAATGTCCTCAACTTCTTCAATGGCGACGGCAAAGGCGGCGGTTTCCCAACCGAACGCGGCGCCAGCGATGCCGAGGAGCTGACCCGCCAGCGGGCCAAGATCCTGAGCGCGCTCAAGGCGATGGACGCCGACATCTACGCGCTGATCGAAATCGAAAACGACGGCTACGACAAGTTCTCGGCAATCGCCGAGCTGACCGCGCGCCTGAATCAGGCACGCGGCAGGCCGCGCGAATACGACTACATCCGCGCACCGGAAGCGCGCCTGGGCAGCGACCTGATCAGTGTCGGCCTGCTCTACCGGACACGCAAGCTGAAGCCGATCGGCGTCGCGGCGACGTTGACGCAGGCGCCGTTCGACGCGCTCAGCCGCGCTCCGCTGGTGCAGACCTTCGATGTTGCAAAAACTGCAGGGCGCTTCACCATCGCCGTCAATCATTTCAAGAGCAAGGGCGGATGCGATACGGCCGAGAACGCCGATCGCGATGCCAGCGACGGTCAGGGATGCTGGAACGCCGCGCGCGTTGCGTCGGCGCGCATGCTCGCCGACTGGCTGGCGAGCGACCCCACCGGCAGCGGCGATCCCGACATCCTGGTGATCGGCGACCTCAACGCCTACAGCCAGGAAGATCCGCTTCGCCTGCTGCGCGAAGGCGGCTATACAGCCAGTGCCCACGTCGATCCGCAGCAGAACTACAGCTTTGTCTACGACGGACTCTCCGGCAGCCTGGACCATGCCGTCGCCAGTGCAACATTGGCGAGTCAGGTGCGCGGCGTGGCGCACTGGCACATCAACGCCGACGAGATGCCGGACTTCGACTACAACCGCGAACGCCGCGCTCGGGCCCTCGACGCGCGCATGTTCCGCTCCGATCCGTTCCGCTCGTCCGATCACGATCCGCTGATCGTCGGACTGACCCTGGATCCGCCGGCACCGGAACTGCCGCCGATGCCCGAACCGGTGAAGCTGATCGAAGTCGGGAAGAAGTAGCGGGTTGTTGGTTGTTGTTTGCGAAGCTTGCATGAATCCATGGCGTAACTCATTGATTCGTCATTGCGAGGAGCGTAGCGACGAAGCAATCCAGCGACTCTGCTTTGCCGTGGCAGGACTAACGTAAAGACCAGGAAGTGTCACTGGATTGCTTCGCTGCGATCGCAATGACGAGGTTCGTGGTTTGTGCGCAGCTTCGACCCCAAGCAGGTTGCTCGCATTGCCGGGACTGCTCTTGCGCCCGCCGCTCCAGTCAACAACAAACAACCGGAATCCAGCAATCCGCCCCATCTGCCAGCACCCGCAACCAACAACCGCTCTTGCTATCCGCCCGCTGCATCCCCAAGACCAGCGGATGGATATCCGACCGTTGCCCGATGAGGCATTTACCCAGGCTGCGCTGAAGCGCGATCGCAGGCGACTGGAAACCGCGCTGTTCTGGGGCACCCTGTTTGTCGCGATACTCTGGCTGGTGTCGCTGGCCGAGACCATCGCCGGCACCCGATTCAGCGCGCTTGGACTCGCCCCGCGCGAAGCCCTGGGCTTGCTCGGCATTCTCGGCGCGCCGCTGGTGCACGGCTCGATCGGCCACTTGATGGCCAACAGCCTGCCCACCTTCGTGCTGGTGAGCCTCGGCATGTATGCGGTGCCGCGCGCCACCTTCAAGGCGATTCCGTTGATCTGGATTGTCAGCGGTGCGCTGGTTTGGCTGTTCGGCCGGGAGTCGTTGCATATCGGCGTCAGCGGCCTCACCCACGGCCTGATGAGTTTTCTGTTCGTGCTCGGCGCGCTACGCCGCGATCGGGTCGCGCTGGCGATCGCCTTCGTGGTGTTCTTCCTGTACGGGTCGATGCTCTATGGCTTCTTGCCCGGCGAGGCCGGAATCAGCTTCGAGTATCACGGCGGCGGACTGATCGCTGGCGTAATCGCCGCGGTGCTCTTTCGCAAGCTCGACCCGGCGCCACCGCAGATGCGCTACAGCTGGGAGGACGAAGCGGAGCCGGACGAAAACCCGGGCCGCATGGGCAGCGATCCCCTGGAACCCCCGGCGCCCATCGACGTCAAGCCGATCTGGGATGGCCCGACGCCGCCGAGTCGTGGCGTGGTCATTGCGTTCCCGTTGCGGCGCCCGGCCGATGCCGACGACGAGGAACCGCCGCGGACCTTGCATTGAGGCGCGCGAACCACGCATTTGGTGGGTCCGGATTCATTGGACGGCTGTTGGCTTCTGAGGCCAGCAGCGTCCAGACGAGTCTGGACCCACAAGAGCGAGCCCTTGGCTAGGTACAAGATTCATCTGGACGCTCTTGGCTTCCGAGGCCAGCAGCGTCCAGACAAGTCTGGACCCACAAAGGCGACGGCTACGCGCTCTTGCGCACCGGCGCTTTGGCTTTGGCGACTGCGGTCTTGCGAGTGGCCGCTTTCTTGACCGTGGCTTTCTTCGCCGCGGTCTTCTTGGTGGCAGGCTTCGCCGCAGCCTTCTTCGGCGCGGCCTTCTTGACCGCAGCCGCCTTGGCCGGCTTCTCGGATACCGTCTTGGTCTTGCGCGGCGCCTCGACCTTACCACCCTTGCGACCGAAGCGACCCTTGCCGCTGCCCTTGGCCGGCGCGGTGGCGAGAATGGCAACGCAATCGGCCTCGCTCAGCGATTCCGGCTCGACGTCCTTCGGAATACGGCCGTTCTTGGCGCCGTCGGTGATGTACGGGCCGAACTTGCCGCGCAGGATCTGGATGGCACCATCCTGGAAGCTGGCGATGACCTTGTTCGCGGCGGCTTCGCGTTTGGCGCGCACCACCTCGATGGCGGTTGGCAGATCGATCTCCCAGGGATCGAGGGTAGCCGGGATCGACGCGTAGGTGCTGCCGGCCTTGACGAAGGGACCGAAGCGACCGATCCCCACCGAAATCTTCTCGCCTTCGGCGTTTTCGCCCAGCTGGCGCGGCATTTCGAACAGTTTCATCGCCTCGTCGGCGGTGATCGTGTCCATCTTCTGCCCGGCTCGCAATGATGCGAAACGCGGCTTGTCCTCATCATCCTTGGTGCCGATCTGCACGAACGGCCCGAAACGCCCGAGGCGCACCGACAGTTCCTTGCCGGACGCCGGATCGACGCCGAGCACACGCCCTTGGGTAGCTTCGGCGCGAGTGACCGACTCGTCCTTTTCGTCGACCAGCGTCTTGAACGGCACCCAGAACTCGCGCAGCACCGGAACCCAGTCTTTTTCGCCGCGGGAAACCGCGTCCAGCTCGTCTTCCAGGCGCGCGGTGAAATCGTAATCGACGTATTGCGTGAAGTGCCCCGACAGGAACTTGGCGACCACTCGGCCGACATCGGTCGGCTGGAAGCGCTTCTGTTCCAGTGTCACGTACTCGCGCGCCAGCAGGACCTGGATGATGCTGGCGTAGGTCGATGGCCGGCCGATGCCGAATTCCTCCAGCGCCTTGACCAGGCTGGCTTCAGAGAAACGTGGAGGCGGCTCGGTGAAGTGCTGTTCGGCGGTGAGGTCATTGAGATCGACCAACTGTCCGACGGTCAGCGGCGGCAGCTTGCTGCCCGGCTCGTCGTCGTCGCCTTTCTGATCGCGGCCTTCTTCGTACACCGCGAGGAATCCAGGCTCCACGACTGTGGTGCCGCTGGCGCGCAGCAGATCGCCCTTGCCCGCTTCCAGATCGACGCTGACCGTGTTCAGCAATGCCGGCTTCATCTGGCAGGCCACGGTGCGCTTCCAGATCAGGTCATAGAGCTTCAACTGGTCGGGTGTCAGATATCGGGCGATCGATGCCGGAGTGCGCAGCGCGCTCGACGGACGAATCGCCTCGTGCGCTTCCTGCGCGTTCTTGCTCTTGCTCTTGTAGTACTGCGGCGCGTCCGGCAGCTTGTCTTGCCCGAACTCGCGCACGATCACCTGGCGCAACTCGGCCAGCGCATCGTTGGACAGGCTCACCGAATCGGTACGCATGTAGGTGATCAGACCGATCTGACCACCCTCGCCCACATCCACACCTTCATACAGTCCCTGCGCGATGCGCATGGTGCGCTGGGTGCCGAAGCCGAGCTTGCGCGCGGCTTCCTGTTGCAGGGTAGAGGTGATGAACGGCGGGGCTGCGCGGCGCTGGCGATCCTTGCGCTGCACATCGGCGACTTTCAGCGCGCCCTTGCCTTGCGGCTTGTGCGCGCGCGCGCCGGCCAACACTCGATCGCGCGCGGCGGTAGCCTTGGCCTCATCGTTCAAATCGAACTGATCGAGGCGCTTGCCGCCGAGCACGGTCAGCTTGGCGCCGAAGGCCTGGCCGGCGAAACAGTCGGCATCGATCGACCAGTATTCGCGCGGCACGAAACGTTCGATCTCTTCCTCACGCTCGACGATCATGCGCAACGCCGGGCTCTGCACGCGACCGGCCGACAGGCCGCGCTGCACCTTCTTCCACAGCAGCGGCGACAGGTTGAAGCCGACCAGGTAGTCCAGTGCGCGGCGCGCCTGCTGCGCATTGATCAAGTCCAGCGACAACGTACGCGGGTGCGCGATCGCTTCCTTGATCGCCTTCGGCGTGATTTCGGCAAAGGTGACGCGATGGATGGCGCGGTCGCCGATCAGCTTCTTCTTTTTCAGGATCTCGTAGACATGCCACGAGATCGCCTCCCCTTCGCGGTCCAAGTCGGTCGCCAGATAGATGGCCTCGGCCGACTTGGCCGCCTTGGCGATGGCGTCGACGTGTTTCTCGTTGCGGTCGATGACCTCATAGGCCATCGCGAAGTCGTGCTCGGTGTCGACCGAGCCGTCCTTGCTCGGCAGATCGCGGACATGCCCGTACGAAGCCATCACCTGAAAGTCCTTGCCGAGGACTTTGTTGATGGTCTTGACCTTCGCCGGCGATTCGACGATCAGCAGATTCTTTGCCATGGGTTACGGCGGGAAGCCCGGAAAAAGGGCCGGGATGTTAACCGCATTCGCGCGAAGATGTCGCTCTCGGGTTTGTGCGGGGGTCTCAGGGACGCAAAGAAGACCAAAGCCGGCATGGGATTCGGCAGGGGGTGGCTTCGCAATCAGCTGGATCGGCGCCGCTACCGACGTCGCCGCGCTGAGGCTGGGGACGCTGGACGCGCAGGGCAAGCTGCTGCGCGTACGCGAGGTCGTCGCGATCGCGCCGGGACGCAGTACCGGTCATCCGCGCATGGTCTGGTACCGCGATGCCCATTACCTGACCTGGACCGAGGCGCTGGGTAGCGGCCAGACGCGTATTGCGCTCGCGCGCATCGCGCCCTGAGCTGGACGTTGCGGCTGGCTGAACGCGCCTGCATCGGCTGGCGACGGAAGCTTGCTGTGCGCTGCGTTCAAGGATACGAGGCAAGCACGCCTTGGCCACTGGACGAGGATCAGGATCATGAGCAACAGCACACGATGGATAAGCGGCACCCTGGTGTTGGCGATGTTTGGAATGGGCGCCGCATTGGCGGGCGGCGGTGGGCATGGTCATGGGCATGGCGGATACGGCATGTTGAAGCAGGCAGACGCCGATGGCGATGGCGTCATCACGCTGGTCGAGGCCGAGACCCGCATGCGCGCACGGACAGCGGCGATCGATGCCAACCAGGATGGCGTGATCAGCGTCGAGGAAATGGAGGCGCACCACCAACTGATGCGCGCCGAGCGCCGCGCCGCAAGGCTGGCCAGATTCGACACGGACAAGGATGGCACGGTCACGGTAGCCGAACTGAATGCCGCACATGCCAAGCGCCTGGCGCGCATGGACAGCAATGGTGATGGCAAACTGGATGCCGACGACCGTGGCCATCGCCGAGGCTATGGACGCGGTCACGGATCGAAGCATCAGTGAACGCGCAGGGGCGTCCGGGAACGGGCGCCCTTGCCGCTTTTCCGATGCTTCGGGTGCACGGTTTCGGATCCACGAACGCAGGGATCAGCGTGAACGAAAGCGACGATCCCGATGTGGCGGTCCTGGCACGCATCGCGCGCGGCGAAACCGCCGCCTGCGGCGTATTGATCGACCGCCACCTGCCCAGACTGCATGCTCTGGCGACTCGCTTGCTGGGTAGCAGCGCCGACGCCGACGAAGTCTGTCAGGACGCGTTCGTGCGCGCCTGGCAGCAGGCGCCGAACTGGCAGGCGGGCAAGGCGCGCTTTTCGACCTGGCTGCACCAGGTCGTGCTCAATCTCAGTCGTGACCGCTTGCGTGCTCGGCGCGAGTCGGCGCCTCTGGATACGGTTGCGGAAACCGCCGACCACGCCGACACCCCGGAGCAGGCACACGGCCGCGTCGAGCAAGCGCGCACGATTCACCGGGCCCTGCACGAGTTGCCCGAGCGTCAGCGCGAGGCGCTGGTACTGTGCCATTTTCAGGGTTTCAGCAATATCGAAGCCGCCGCACTGCTGCAGTTGTCGGTGGATGCACTGGAGTCGCTGCTGGCACGTGCGCGACGCGGACTACGAGATGCGGTTTTGGGAGCACTGACATGAGTTCGATGCAGCCGGCGCGTTTTGCCGAAGTGCTGGATGCCTACGGCGCCGATCCCCGGCGCTGGCCGGCAAGCGAACGCGACGCCGCGCTGGCGCTGCTGGCGAGTTCGCCCGCTGCCCGGGCGCAGTTGCAGGTGGCCGCTTCGCTGGATGCGGCGCTGGATGCGCATGCGGTCAGCCCACCCTCCAGCGCCTTGCGCGCGGCGCTGATCGCCGCGGCGCCGCAACCACGCCGCGGATGGCGCCAAAGCCTGGCCGAGCTGTGGTTCGACCTCGGTGGGTGGCAGTTGGCGGCGCCTGCGTTTGCGGCCAGCCTGGCGCTGGGTGCGCTGCTGCCGATGTGGCTGGACGAGCGCGCTACGGACCTGCCTGACGAGGACCTGATCGCAGCGATGCAATTGACCGACGAGCTTCCGGAGTGGACACCATGAGTGCCGTACCAGGCAGATATCGCTACCTGCTGCTGTTGTCTCTGGCGTTGAACCTGGGGCTCGGCGCCGCATTGTTCACCGCGCACTGGCACTACCAGCAAGCGCGACACGAGGGCAGTAGCGAGCGCCGTTGGTCGCGTATTCCGAGCCCGCGCATGCTGGCGCGCACGCTCGACGAGGCCGATCGCAAGATCCTGCTGGAGGTGGTCGAGACTCATCGCGGTCGGCTGGGCGAACGCTTCCGCCCACTCGGCGGCGCGCGCCGCGAACTGGCGGAATCGCTGCGGGCCGAGCCCTTCGACCCGGCAGCGATGCAAGGTGCCTTCGAGCGCATGCGCCGATCCGAATCCGGAACCTCCGAGGCGATGCACGCCTTCATGCTGGAACTCGCCACCCGCGTCAGTGCCGATGGCCGCAAGCGCATCGCCGACCAACTGGAGCGTGGCCGGCATGGGCGACGGCAGGAGCGGGACAAAAACAGCGAGCCCCTGTAGAAGTCCCGATCGCTCCTGACGGAGCGCTTGTAAGCGTATCGAACCTGCGGGAGTCCCGGTCGCCCATGTCGGTGCGCTTATTTGCGCATCAAACTGGCGGCGACCATGAGGACTGCTTTTTTTGTCCGCAAAGGACGCAAGGGACGCAAAGAGAGCAGGAAGCGGTGATTGTGCAGAGGTCAGATTTCCCCTTGCCGAATCACTGGCTGGCTTTGCTCTTCTTTGCGTCCTTTGCGTCCTTTGCGGATAAATGTTTTCTTTCAGTCACTTACGGCATGTTTGGAAAGAATGGGTTCATCCCGCGAAGGGCGTCGCGGAGTAAATCCGCTCCCACAGGAAGATCCGCTGCGCGGGGCGAGTCGCGACGTGCACGTCGCTCCTACGGCTCGTACTTGCCCTCGAACTTGTCGCGCAGACGGGTGTGCTTCGAGCCGAGGTCGAGCGGCTGGCCGTTGAGATACGCGGCGACGATCTCGCTGCGCACATCGAGCGGATCGCCGTCGCTGACCAGGAAACTGGCGTCCTTGCCGGGTTCCAGCGAACCCAGTCGGTCGGCGATGCCGAGGATCTCTGCCGGCGTCAGCGTGATCGACCGCAGGCCCTGGTCCCAGGACATGCCGAAGGACACGGCATGCGCCGCGGCATACGGCAGGTTGCGTTCCAGCGTGGCGGCAAAGGTGCTGGCATCCGACGCGATCGCGACCTTGATTCCCGCTGCCGCGAGCTTGCCGGCATTGGCGTAGTTGACGTCGTGGCCTTCGTGGCGGCGCAGCGGCAGGTCGAACGGGCCGTGCAGGATGACCTCGATCCCGCGCGCCTTCAGCGTGTCGGACACGCGCCAGGCGTCCTGGCCACCGACCAGCACGAAGTCGAGCTTGCGCTGCGCGGTGAAGTCGAGCGCCTCGCGGATCTGCTGCAGATCGAGCGCGTGGATGAATAGCGGCGTGCTGCCGTTCAACACCGGCAACATCGCCTCCCAACGCGCATCCGTGCCCTCCAGCGTTCCGGCGAGCTTCGCCGCGCGGTAGGCAACCGCGTCATCGAAAGACTGTTCGAGCAACTCGCGGCTGCGCGCGGCGCCCTTCATCGCTTCCTCGCGCATCGGCGCCGGCAGCCACGGCGGCAGCCGCGTCGACGGCCACATCACGTGCACGCCGACACTGGCCTTCAGCGTCATCTGCTCCCAGGTCCAGCCATGCAACTGGACCAGCGCCGACTGGCCGGAGACCACGCCGCCCTGCCCGGCCTGCGGCACCACATGCACGTAGAGCACGCCGTTGGCGCGCGCCACCGGCAGCAGTTCGCTGTCGGCATTGATCGCCACCTGGGCGCGCGCATTCGGATTGATCGAACCCTCCTCGGCGACATCGACGCTGCCGCGCACGGTTTCGATCTCGGTCAATCCCATCACCGAGTTTGCCGCGATGAATCCCGGCACCACCCAGCGCCCCGTCAAATCGACGCGCTCGGCGCCGCCCGCCTGCGCCGAGAGGTCGGCACCGACCGCCACGATCTTGCCGTTGTCGATCAACAACTGGCCGTTGTCGATCGGCGCCGAAGACACCGGATGGATCTTCGCGCCGGTGAACAGGGTGGCAGCGGGGGCGGAGGTGGCGACGGCGAGGCCGAACGCAACTGCGACGAGCAATCGTGGAGGGCACGAGGGCACGAGGGCACGAGGGCACGCAAGAGCTCGCAAGAACGGGGCCCAATGCACGGTCTGCAGCGGCGCACAGCGCCTTTTCGTGCCCTCGTGCCCTCGTGCCCTCGTGCCCTCGCACCCACCGGCAAGCTTATCCATTCGCGCACTCATCTCAATGCTCCCCCTGGCAATAATGCACGGCTTCGCCGTTGTGGTAGGCGCCACGCATCGCAGCGAGGTTGGAATCGAGCACGTGGTAGTGCGTCGGATCGATCAGCATTTTCGGCTTGCGCCCGGGTCCGCCGGGCCCACCCGGTCCACCGCCCTTGGGCGCCTCGGTCAGCGCAGCCTGGATCAACTCGGCGCGCGCCGCCGCGATGCGCTGCTGCTCGGCCTGGTCGGCGGCCTGATCGTAGTACTCGCGCCCGTCGATCCAGACCTTGCGCGGCCGCGCATACGACGACAGCGGATGCGCGCTCCACAGCACCAGATCGGCGTCCTTGCCGGCTTCGATGCTGCCGACGCGCTTGTCGATACGCAGTTGTTTCGCCGGGTTCAACGTGACCAGCGCCAGCGCCTCGGTGTCGCTGAGCTTGCCGTAGCGACCGGCCTTGCCGGCTTCCGTGTTGAGGCGCCGGCCGAGATCGTTGCTGTCCGAGTTCAGCGAAGTCAGCACGCCCTGGCGATGCATGATCGCGGCGTTGTACGGAATCGCATCGACGGTCTCCATCTTGAAGCCCCACCAATCGGAAAAGGTCGAGGCGCCGGCGCCGACTTCGGCCAGCGCATCGGCGACCTTGTAACCCTCGAGCACATGCTGGAACGCCGCGACCTTGAAGCCGAGCTGCGCCGAAAGCCGCGCGAACATCAGGATCTCGTCCTGGCGGTAGGAGTGGATATGCACCAGGCGCTCGCCATTCAGGATCTGCGCCAGCGTCTCCAGGCGCAGATCGCGTCGCTGCGGCGGTCCGCCCTTGCGCTGGCGCGCCTCGTCGTAGGCGCGTGCCTGCACGAAAGCGTCGTTCAACAACTGTTCGACGCCCATGCGCGTCTGCGGGTAACGCGGCACCGCGACCGCGCCCCAGTTGGATTGCTTGACGTTCTCGCCGAGCGCGAACTTGATCGTTGGCGTGGCGCCCTCGAACTTCAGGCCCTCGGCGCCGGCGCCCCAGCGGTGCTTGATCAGTTGCGACTGGCCGCCGATCGGATTGGCCGAGCCGTGCAGCACATGCGAGGTGGTGGTGCCGCCGGCCAGCTCGCGGTAGATGTTGATGTCGGTCGGATCGGTGATGTCGCCGATGCGCACTTCCGAGGTGATCGCGTGGCTCGGCTCGTTGATGTTGCCGCTGCCGGCGATGTGCGAGTGCGCATCGATCATGCCGGGCGTCAGATGCAGCCCGCGCGCATCGATTTCGAGGGCGCCGCGGGGTGCGCCAAGATCGACGCCAACCGCGACAATGCGGCCACGCTCGACCAGCACATCGGTGTCGGCAGCCGGCTCGCCGGCGCCAGTCATCCAGACGGTCGCGTCGCGAATGAGCAGCGCGTCGACTTGCGCCGGCAGACCGCTGCGACCGTACTCGCCGGCGGGATAGCGCACCGGTGACGGAAACGCCGGTGGCGTGGTCGCTGACGGATTGCCGTCCGAGGGCTGGTCAGCGGCAATCGCGCCCTCTTTCGGCGCCGGCCTCGGTGCCGGTCCGACGCGCGTCGCGCTCCAGCTGCGCACGCGTCCGTCGCTGCCGAGCCAGCGACCGTCGAGGCGCTCGCCGGCCAGCGCCGCCTCCAGCACTTCCTTGCGCTTGTCGTCGCCGCCGAACAGCTTGGCCGGTGCGGTGATCAGCAAGCGTCCGCCGACCAGCTTGGCGCTGGCCTCGGTCTCGCCCGCCTTGATCTTCAGCGCATCGGGCTTGCCCTCGATGGTCCATTCGGCCGGGCCATTGACGCCCACCCACGTCAGATTCCAGACCCCGGTCACTTCCGGCGCATCGATGGCGACGATCTCGTCGCGCGCGCCGTCCACCCAGACTTCGAAAATCCGCGCGTCGTCGTCGCGGAACAGGGTCGCGTCGGCGATCAGCAGGTTGGCCAACTGACCGGCCTTGATCTGACCGAGTCGCGAGGTATCGCCGATGAACTGCGCCGGAGCCGTGGTCAGCGCCGCCAGCGCCTGGTCTTCGCTCAGGCCATAGCGCACGCTCTTGCGCAGCGCCGACCAGAATCCGTCCTCGGGTTTGTCCAGGCCGGCGAGCGTGAAGGCGAAGGGGCGGCCCGCGGCGGCGACCTTGACCGGGTTGTACGGTGCGTAGCGCCAGTGCTCGAGTTCCGCCAGGCTGAGTTCGAGGGCCGCTTCAGCATCATCGACGGTCGGCGCCTTGGGGAAACTGAGCGGCAAGATCAGTCCGATGCCGGTCGGCAACTGGTTCAGCACCCGGTACTCGGTGCCGGTACCGAGCACCCACGCCCGGGCCAGATCGAACTCGTCGGCGATGCGTGCAGCGCGCACCACATCGAGTTCGTCGTCGGCGTCGAACACCATCGCCTGACGGCCGGCGAGTACCGGCTGCAAGGCATCGAGCGCGGCATTGGCTTCGGCGCGTTCGCCGCCATGCTTGCGCTGCCAGTCGGCCAGATCGCGCTGCCAGCCGCTGTCGTGAAAGGCCTGGCGGATCAACGCGATCGCGCCCATCTTCGAGCCCGGGTAAACACCGCCGAAGCTGAAGTCCGCCTCGAAAGCAGCGTATTGCGCGACTCGCGGCGCCAGCAGGTTCTGCTGCGGCGTTGCACCCGCGCGCAAGCTGAGCAGCGCGCTCTGCCCGCGCAGCACGCCGCTGCCGGGCGCGGCGACGCTGGCGGCGAAGCCGATCCGGCGCAGCGCCTCGGCGCGCTCGGCATCCAGGCTCAATGCCGAGCTGACATCGCGCTCGGGACAGACACGATCATTCCAATGCTGCGCCGATGGCGCCGACGGCGCGCTTTGCGAACCCTGACCGCGAAACTGCGCAAGTCTTCGCGGGCCACCCGCGCCGCCACCGCTCGACGCCGGAGCGCGACATTTCGCCTGCGGATCGAAGCCGTAGCTGCCGTGGACATCGATGAAGGCTGGAAAGACGCTTTTGCCACGCGCGTCGACCACCACCGCCCCAGGCGCCTCGCGGCGGCCGGCGCGCACATCGACGATGATTCCGTCGCGCATTTCGATGCTGCCACGCTCGATCACCTCTCCCGGTCGCACCACGATGCGCGCATCGACGATGCTGGCATGCCGCGGCGTGTGTTTCGCCAGGCCCTGCTGCGGCGTGGTCGAGATCTGCGCATCGGCGACACCGACGGCGGCGATGGACAAAGCCCAGGCGAGCTTGCTGCGCTGGATCATGAAGTACTCCCGGCTGAAAACGAGCGTGACGTCCCGACGATGGGTGTGGCGCGACAGCCGATGCTTATCGACGACGGCTTACGCCCGCGTCAACCCAGCGAAAGTAATGTTTCCCACTCGTCGGGGGTGTTCGCGCCGCGCAGCCGCGCGCGCGTTCCCGCATCCGCCGGCAGCGCATGAATGCGCAGGCGTTCCTGCAGGGCTTTCAGAGAACGATGGCCGCTGTCGCCGGCAACTGCGGAGAGCAGCCAGCGGCGCGTGTCCGCCGACAGCATCAGCGCCATCGGCAGCGGCTCCTCCCCATAGCGGCACAGACAACGCGCGCTTTCGACCCCCACCAGCAACCCATCGAGCAGCGGTCGCAGCAGCGCCGCATCCAGCAGCGGTTGATCGACCGCGGTGACCAGCCAGCGCGACTCGCGCGCCACCTCGGCAACACTGGCGAGGCCGCCGAGCGGACCGCGATCCGGAAAGCGATCGGCGACATGGGCGTACTCGGGGTAATCGCCACTGACCACGACGCGCGAGCAGCCTGTCGCGCGCAGCAGCGCCACGGCGCGATCGATCAGCGACTGGCCGCGCCATTCAAGTCGCGCCTTGTCCGCACCCATCCTCTGCGAGCGGCCACCCGCCAGTACCACACCCAGGCAATCGCCATTGGTCTCCATGCGGCCATCATGGACCTTTTCGGTTGTCGGTTGTCGGTTGGTGTTGGTGTTGGTGTTGGTGTTGGTGCTGGAGGGCCACGCGCCTGCGTGGCCGCTCTGGCTTTTGTGGGTCCAGACTTGTCTGGACGCTTTTCCCCCGAGTCGGAGCAACAGCGTCCAGACAAGTCTGGACCCACAAAGGCCAGGATCGACAGCGTCCAGGCAAGTCCGGAACCGACAGCGGCACGCTCGCTCGGAAAGTAGTACAGACCGTCGAGTCGGCGCGCGCTAGCCTTGGAAAAACGAACAGCGCCAAGCGTCGATGACTCTGTCCCCCGCAATGTTCCTGGTCATCGCCATGCTCGCGCTCGGCAAGTTGTTTGCGCACTCGCGCTTGCTGCCGGACAACACGCCCGAGGTGATCAACCGTCTGGTGATCTGGTTGCTGCTGCCGGCGCTGGTACTGAAGGCCGTGCAAGGCCTTGAGTTCCGCGCCGAACTGCTGGTGCTCGTGATCACACCGTGGCTGCTCGCGCTGCTGGCGCTGCTCATGGTGCTGTTGCTGTCGCGCCTGCTCGGCTGGCGCCGCGAGGTCACTGGCTGTCTGCTGCTGTGCGTGGCGCTCGGCAACACCGCATTTCTCGGTTACCCGATGGTCGAGGCGACGCTCGGCCACGACGCGCTGGCGTATGCCGTCGTTTACGACCAACTCGGTTCGTTCATCCTGCTGTCGAGTTTTGGCCTCGTCGTGGTTGCGCTGTACGGCGGCGTTGCGAGGCCATCGGTGCTTGCGATCCTGCGCAAAGTCGTCACCTTTCCCTCGTTCGCGGCGTTGATCATCGGCTTGCTGCCGTGGGAAAGACCGTTGCTGATCGAGGGACTGATCGCGACGCTGGCTGGCTTGCTGGTGCCGCTGGCGATGTTTGCCGTCGGCTTTCAGCTGAGACTGGTGCCGTCGCGGGCCTACGCGTTGCCACTGGTGGTCGGCCTCGGGCTGAAGCTGGCTCTGCTGCCAACCGCGGCCTGGGCGATCGCCACGCTGGCCGGCGCCGATGCGCTGATTGTTGCCGTGAACACGCTGCAATCGGCGATGCCGGCAATGATCACTGCCGGCGCACTTGCCACCGACGCCAAACTCGCGCCAGAGCTGGCGGCGGGCCTGGTGGGCTACGGCATCCTGATCTCGGTAGTCTGGTTGCCGCTGGTGGCGGGCTGGGTGATGCCGTAGGACATGCTCCTGGTGGGTCCAGACTTGTCTGGACGCTCCGGCGGTAACTCGACACAGTTCGTCACCCGGAGGAAAGCGTCCGGATGGATCCGGACCCACCAGAAGCGCAGAGCGCCGCGACTTTCGCAAACGCTAAAAGCCAATTGACTCCGCAGCGCCCAGCAAGGTCGCCACGCCCAGCACCGCGAAGATCACTGCCGCCACGCCATGCACCAGCCGCGTCGGCAAACGCGTGGCGATGCGCTCGCCGAGCACAACCGCCGGTACGTTCGCAATCATCATCCCCAGCGTGGTGCCGGCAACCACCGCGACCAGCGCCTGGTATTGCGCGGCCAGCGCCACCGTCGCTATCTGGGTCTTGTCGCCCATTTCGGCGAGGAAGAACGCCACCAGCGTGGTGACGAAGATGCCGTGATGCGACTGCGGCGCCGCGTCGGCGTCGATCTGGTCCGGGATCAACGTCCAGATCGCCATGCCGAGGAACGACAAGCCAAGCACCCAGCGCAGGGTCAGCGGACTCAGCAGCGTGGTGATCCAGGCACCCAGCGCACCTGCGGCAGCATGGTTGGCGAGCGTCGCAGCGAGGATGCCGAGAATGATCGGCCACGGCCGGCGAAAACGCGCTGCGAGCACGAAGGCGAGCAACTGCGTCTTGTCGCCGACTTCAGCGAGCGCGACGATGCCGGTCGAAACCAGGAAGGCTTCCATTGCGGGGTGTTTCTCCGGGGCCGGCGAATTCCAATGACCACGCCGCGCCCCGGCCCAACCGGAGCGGCATGGTCAAAGGTCTTGCCAATCGTGCGCGCGCCATGGTCGGTAGACCAAGTGTGTTGGCGCGCGCCCCGGCCCACCAAACGGCAGACTGGGCGGCTACTCCCCAGTGACGCTGGCGACCTTAGCACAAGGGTTTCGAGTCCGATCTCAATCCGTGAGACGAAGCCGGGCGAGCGTTCAGCCCTCAGCCCACGAGGAGAACGCCAATGAGCCCGATCGATCGCTTCCAGACTCTGCCGATTCGCCTGCGCCGCGCGGTGTGGATCTGGCTCGGGATGGCGCCGCTGGTCGCCCTGTTCGCCGGCGTCGGCGCCGAAACCCTGGGCGTGCTCACGCACCCAGCGTTCTGGTGCGGGTGGTTGCCGCTGATCGCTCTGGCGCCGCATTGGCGGCAACTGCTGCCGGTGCCCGTCGCAGCCGTCGGCCCCACTCGCCGCACCCGCAGGACGCAAGCCCGCCGGCGCGGACGCGGTCGGTCGATCGAGCGACTGGCGGCGTGACAGGATCAATCCGGCGAGGATTGCCACTAGGGCCAAGGTCCCATTACCCGGCGCCCGCCGACCCAGTAACCTGAGTTCGCTCGGCTCCCCGCTGGGGGAATCCGTTGGAACCAGGAGATCATCATGCAAGAGTTCATTTCCGTTGGGCAGCGCAGGCCGCAGCGCCTGCTGCTGACGCTGTTGCTGGGTGCAGCCCTCGTGGCAGGGCCGGCTTTGGCTGCCGAGGGCATCGACCCTGACGTCGATCAGACACTCAAGTCGATGTCGGACTTTCTGGCCGCGAACAAATCATTTTCGGTCAAGGCCGACATCGATTTCGAAGTCGTGGCCAACGCCGGACAGAAGCTGCAACTGAGCAGCTCTGCCGCACTGACCGTAGCACGCCCGGTCGGCTTGTACATGGAGCGTTCGGGCATCTTCGCCGATGTGCAGATGTATTTCGATGGCAAGTCGTTGACGGCTTACAACAAGCGCAACAACGCCTACGCGCAGCTCGCCGTGGCCGGTAGCAACGACGACGCCATTCTCGCCTACGAGTTCGAGGCCGGCATTCCGGCGCCGGGTGCCGACCTGCTGTTCAGCAATCCCTACGCGGTGCTCAGCGGCGGCGTCGACAGCGCCCGCTATATCGGCACTACCCGCATCGATGGCATCGAGTGCTACCACCTGGCCTTCCGCGAAGATAACGTCGATTGGCAGATCTGGGTGCAGACCGGCGAGTCCCCATTGCCGATGAAGTACGTGATCACCAGCACCTGGGACGCGTTCGCGCCGCAATACGAGATTCGCTTTCACGACTGGAACCTGAAGCCGAAAATCGCCCGTGACCAGTTCGACTTCAAGCCGCCGAAAGACGCGACCAAGGTCGACCTTTCGACCTTCGGCGACAGTGGCGAAACCGGCGCAGCCAAGGAGAGCGCACCATGAAATCCATCCTCGTCAGTACTCTCGTCGCCATCGGCCTGTTGGCCGTCGGCGCCGTCATCGAAACGGCAACCGATCAGCGCCTGCTGATCGCCCCTGCCGACGCCATCGTCGGGCGCCCGGCGACGCCGATCAGCTATGCCGGCGTTGCGCGCAGGACGACGCGGCGAATGATCTACCGCACCACCGTCTACGTCGCCGTCCTGCCCCCCTCGTGCACGATCGTGGTCGTCGAGGGCGCTTCGCTGCACTATTGCAGCGGCACCTACTATCAACCGTACGGCAAGCAATATGTGGTGGTGAACGTCCACTAGCGTTCATCAGGATCATTGACTTGAGTGTGGGAGCGGCCTTGCGTCGCGAGCTGGGGCAGTCAGAGCTCGCGACGCAGGGTCGCTCTCACAGAACATCCTATAAACGTTTGATTGTAGAGCATTTATTTGTAGGTCACGTTGCCTGCGCAGCGGGCTACGTGACAATGGACAGCGTCACGTAGCCTGCTGCGCAGGCAACGTGACCTACTTCCGTGTGTTCTTTGCGCGAATAGGCGCACCGTACGGGGGCGACCGGGACTCTCACCGAAAATGCTGTACCAGTTTGAATTTTAAACGTTTCCCGGTGAAGACTGACGACCCTGTGGTTGGGGGCGCAAAGGACGCAAGAACAGCAGATGCGAGGGCCAGGCATGTGATCCATGGCCTTTGATCTCCTTTGCGTCCTTCGCGTCCCTTTGCGTCCTTTGCGTGCCCAGATACAGTCCGCTTCCTTGCGACACCGCCAGTTCGTTGCGCGAACAAGCGCACCCGTCGGGGGCGACCGGAACTCCCGCAGATCTGCCGCAAGGGTCCACGCGCAGAGCGCCCCAGGTCAAAGCGCTTGCGCCGGCAGCGTGAACTGGAACACGGCCCCGCCGCCGGGGTGGTTCATCGCCCACAGGCGGCCGCCGTGCTCGCGCACCAGGGTGCGACACACCGATAGCCCGAGTCCCATGCCGTCAGACTTGGTGGTCACGAACGGCTCGAACACGCGCTCCAGTTGATCGGCGGCGATGCCGCCGCCCAAATCCCGCACGCTGACAAGCGCATTGCCCTCGGGATCGATCGCCGTGGCGATGCTCAGGCAACGACCTTGGCCGCCGTGATCCATGGCATCGCAGGCATTGATCACCAGGTTCAACAGCACCTGCTGCAACTGCACGCGGTCGCCGAGCACCACCGGCAGCTCAGGCAGCAGTTCCAGCTCGACCACCACTTCGCGGTTGATCAACTCGCTGCGGTAGAGCTGCACCACCTCGCTGACGACGTGGTTCAGGTCGAGCGGGCGATGCTGCGGACCGCTCTTGGTCAGCATGCTGCGCAGGCGCCGGATCACTTCGCCGGCGCGCTTGCCGCTGGCCGCAATGTCGACCAGAGTCTCCTCGAGTTCCGCCCGATGTTCAGGCCCGCCGCCGAGCAGATGCAGGGCGGCCTGGCTGTTGGCCAGAATTGCCGTCAGTGGCTGGTTCAGTTCGTGCGCCAGCGACGCCGACATTTCACCGATGGTGGCGACGCGCGCGAGATGAGCCAACTCGCTGCGTTGCTGATTGGACTCGTGTTCGGCCTCGCGGACGCGGCTGACATCGAGCGATGCGCCGAGCACGGCGACCGGCAGTCCATTCGGATCGTGCTGCGTGCGTCCGCGTGTCGCTACCCAGTGGATGCTGCCATCCTCATGCATGACCCGATACTCGCACTCGAAGTGCGGCTCGCCTTGCCGGGTCGGATCGAAAACGCTGCGCATGCACTCGCGGTCGTCGGCGTGGATGCGCTGCAGGAAACGCTCCAGATCGACCTGCTGTGCGCCGGCAAACCCGAACAGCTCGCGCCCACGGTCGCCGAGCGCAATCTGGCCATCTGCCGCGCACCATGACCAGGTGGCGATGCGCGCCGCCTGCACCGCCAGTTCCGAGCGTTGCTCGCTTTCACGCAACATGGCCTCGCTGCGACTCAATCGCTGCGCCGTGGCGGCACCACGCACCACCTCGCTGCTGAGCTCGTAACTCATGATCGCCAACATCGCCAGGAACGGCGGATTGACGATGAAGGGTAACTGCAGTTGTCCGTAGGTGATCAATGCAGCGCTGCCCACGGCCGTCAGGAGAAATACGATCATGCCCAGACACACGCGCCGCGCCGCCCGATACTCATCGTCGTCGCCGCGTCGGCGAACCTCACGCTGGGCATCGAACAGAAACACGATCAGCAACAGCACGGCGACATGCGCCAGGACCACCCAGGGATTGGTCGTGCCGATCGGCACGAAAACATGCGCGCCACCCCAGGCGGCAACCGGCAGCATGGCGTGGATCTCGGTGAAACTCAGGTTGGCGCCGCCGACGAAATTGGCGACCAGCGCCAGCAGGCGCAGGACCACAAAGGCGACCAGCAGGTCGAGGCGGCCGGCCCGAAAGCGCACGCGGACAAAAAGCGGAAACGCGATCATCAGCGGCGTCAGCACCAGATAGCCCCAGCGCAGCACCCGCGCATGCTCGTCCGGGCTGTCCGCGCGCATGGCCTGCAGTTCAAGCACGGACAGGATGGCGACCGCGAAGGCGGCGATCGCGAAGATCAGACGCTCGTGGCGGCCGTGCTGCTGTATCCAGGTAACCAGGTGAATCAGCCCGAGCGTCAGACTCGCGCCGCCCATCATCGGCCAGGCAATGTCGATCCAGCTCATCAAGGCGAAGTCGCGCAGCTCACGTGTGCGCAAGTCTATCGGATCGCCGAAACCACTCCGAGATTCAGCACGGGTCGCCCACGCCCTTGCTCAGGGCGACCGCTATCGCATCCAGCAACACCTGCTCGTCGACCGGCTTGCGCAGGAAGGCCGAGGTTCCGCACGCCAGCACGCGGTCGCGCGTCTGGTCGCTGTCCTGCCCGGTGATGACGATCACCGGCAGCGGATCCCCGCACGCGGCCAGACGCGCCTGTACTTCGGCCCCGCCCATCACCGGCATGTGCAGATCCAGCAACACGCACTGCGGACGCCGCAGCGCCAGCGACTGCATGAACTGTGCGCCATCGCCGTAAGTCACGACTTCGTAGCCGGCAAACGAGATCAATCGGGCGATCGCCTTGCGGACGGCCGCTTCGTCGTCGACTACAGCAATGAGGGCGCGTGCATTGGGCATCGGCCAAGAGTAGGCGATCGCGAACTGCATGTTCATTGGACCAAGGGCTCACCCCCGGAGTCCGTGGGTCGCGATCCGGGTGCCACCGCCGCTACGCTGCGGCGCCTGCAAGCGGATGCGTGGCGGCAAGATTCAACCGGCTCAGGCGTCGCGACTGAGGCCCAGTTGCTCGCAAATGTGGACCAGTTGTGCCACCGAACGTACCCCGACCTTGCGCATGACACGTCCGCGGTGCGCCTTGACCGTCTTCTCCGCGATGCCGAGATCTCCGGCGATCTGCTTGTTCATGCGTCCGGCAATGACGTGCTGCATCACCTCGCGCTCGCGCACGGACAACGCACCCAGACGTGCTTGCAGATCGGCGCGCCGGGTCTGCGCGGCGCGCCTTTGGCGATGATCGTCGACGGCGCGAGCGACGGCGTCCAGCAGCACTGCGCCGTTGACCGGCTTCTCGAAGTACTCCAGCGCGCCGAGTTTCATTGCCTTCACGGCAGTCGACACGCTGCCGAGGCCGGTCAGGTACAGCACCGGCAGATCGATGCCGCGCGCGGCGAGCAACTCGTGCAATTCCGGGCCCGACATGCCCGGCATGTCGATATCCAGCAGCACGCAACCGATCGTTGGCGTCGGCAGCTGATCGAGGAAATCCTGCGCGCTGGCGCACGCCGTGACCGCCCAGGATACCGAGCGCAGCAGCCGCGACAGGCTGGTGCGCACCTCGGCATCATCGTCGACCACGAACACCATTGCGTCCGACGTGTTCATGCTTCCCCCCATCTCTGCCACATCACTGCGGGTCAGCGCCCGCAGGTCAGCCGCAACCCTGTCGAGGTCGGGCCGAGCTTGCCCGGCTGCACCGCCGCGGCGAGGCCATGGAACCCGGCAGCGTAGCCAGCGCCGCCGCGCCACGGCCCAGGCACAAGCTCCCTGGCGGAAATCGCGACGCGGATTGCGTCAGCTCTGCCGCTTCATCGACTGGAAGAACTCATCGTTGGATTTGGTGCTCTTCATCTTGTCGAGCATGAATTCCATCGCCGCGGTTTCGTCCATCGAGTGCAGCAGTTTGCGCAGGATCCAGATCTTCTGCAGCGGCTCGACGCCAAGCAGCAGTTCCTCGCGGCGAGTGCCGGAGCGGTTGATGTTGATCGCCGGATAGATGCGCTTCTCGGCGATGCGGCGCTCAAGGTGCACTTCCATGTTGCCGGTGCCCTTGAACTCTTCGTAGATCACCTCGTCCATCTTCGAGCCGGTTTCGACCAGCGCGGTACCGAGGATGGTCAGCGAGCCGCCCTCCTCGACCTTGCGCGCGGCGCCGAAGAAGCGCTTCGGGCGCTGCAGTGCGTTGGCATCGACGCCGCCCGACAACACCTTGCCGCTGGAGGGCACGACGGTGTTGTAGGCGCGCGCCAGACGGGTGATCGAGTCGAGCAGGATGATCACGTCGCGTTTGTGTTCGACCAGGCGCTTGGCGCGCTCGATGACCATTTCGGCGACCTGCACATGGCGCGCGGCGGGCTCATCGAAGGTCGAGCTGATCACCTCGCCGGTGCGCACCATGCGCTGCATTTCGGTGACTTCTTCCGGACGCTCGTCGATCAGCAGCACGATCAGATGGCTTTCCGGGTGGTTCGCCATCAGCGCCTGGGCGACGTTCTGCAGCATCATCGTCTTGCCGGCCTTGGGCGGCGAGACGATCAGTCCACGCTGGCCCTTGCCGACCGGACTCATCAGGTCCATGACACGACCGGTGATGTCTTCGGCCGAACCGTTGCCGCGTTCCAGCACGAAGCGCTGCGTCGGGTAATACGGGGTCAGGTTCTCGAAAAGCACCTGGTTCTTCTTCGACTCCGGCGGCTCGTCGTTGATGTCGTCGACTTTCAGCAGCGCGAAGTAACGCTCGCCTTCCTTCGGCGGGCGCACCTTGCCGCGGATGTAATCGCCGGTGCGCAGGTTGAAGCGGCGGATCTGGCTCGGGCTGATGTAGACATCGTCCGGGCCGGCGAGGTAGGAGCAATCCACGGCACGCAGGAAGCCGAAGCCATCCTGCAGGATTTCCAGCACGCCCTCGCCGGAAATCGATTCGCCAGACTTGGCATGTGCCTTCAAGATCGCGAAGATCACTTCCTGCTTGCGCGCCCGGGCTACGCCCTCGAGCTGCATGGCATCGGCCATTTCCAGGAGTTCTTCTACGGGTTTCCGCTTCAATTCGGATAGGTGCATAGGATTCGCGGGCAGGCGCCTTGGAGAGGGGCGTTTGGGGTGGGGCGGAGTTTGCGCTGGACGCGCGATCAGGCATTCGAGGGCGACGCGGAACGTCGATCGGGGTGCCTGGGATTACGAAGCGAATGGCGCTCCAGCCATGCCGGCGAGCGCGATGGGAAGAAAGCTAGCACGCTTGTTGCGGCAAGGTCCAGCGAGATGCGGGACTGGGGACTGGGGGCTGGGGCGCGGTGATCAAGTTGTTGGGCCAGACTCGCGGCCCTCGAAACGGCGAATCACGGCTGTGGACGTGGAAATTTGCGCTATCGAGTCCACTCGATTGCGGGAGCGGAACGACGGTGCGCCCCAGCCC
>ERZ761602.1646-NODE-1646-length-39391-cov-59.844417_pt1 | contig 39391 bp, 32 predicted proteins | sample MGYA00512165_ERZ761602 | MGnify/ENA primary metagenome ERZ761602 (study PRJEB28899, sample SAMN02445085) | bioreactor sludge metagenome | biome: EBPR sludge; isolation source: Thorneside wastewater treatment plant | place: Australia: Brisbane, Thorneside...
CGCAAGCGCGGCGGTCGATGTTGGAGCGCCGCAAGGCGCGAACGCGGCGGTCGAGGCCTACCCCGCGCATCGCTTGCGCGACGGCCTTGTTCGCGGCTTGCGCCGCTCCTACAGGGGGCGCAAGCGCGGCGGTCGATGTAGGAGCGCCGCAAGGCGCGAACGCGGCGGTCGAGATCCACCCACCCACGCACATCGCTTGCCGGACCGCCTGTCACGCCTGCCCGCAACCTCCCCGTCAAAGCAGGCTCATCTTCCGCGCCGCATCGCACAACTCGCCGCGGAAGTCCGGATGCGCGATGCCGATCAGCGCTTCGGCGCGCTGCTTGGCGGTCTTGCCGCGAAGTTGCGCGACGCCGTACTCGGTCACCACGTAGTTGATGTCGTTCTTGCTGGTGGTGACGTGGGTGCCCGGCGACAGCACCGGTGCGATCCGCGACACCGTGCCGTTCTTCGCCGTCGAGGGCAGCACGATGAAGGCCTTGCCGCCCCTGGAACGGTTGGCGGCGCGGACGAAATCCGCCTGCCCGCCGGTGCCCGAGTAGGGCAGGTGGCCCAGGCTCTCCGAGCCGCACTGGCCGATCAGGTCGATCTGCATGGTGGCGTTGATCGCGCACAGATTGTCGTTGCGTGCCGCCACGTAGGGGTCGTTGGTGAACTCCACCGGGTGCATCTCGATGCCCGGGTTGCGGTGCATGCTGCGGTACAGGCGCCGCGAGCCGAGCGCGAAGGTGGCGATCGTCCGGCCCGGCATGAAGGTCTTCCTGCGGTTGGTGACCGCGCCGGATTCGATCAGCGACAGGATGCCGTCGCCCAGCATCTCGGTGTGGATGCCGAGGTCGCGCTTGTGCTGAAGCTGCACCACCACCGCGTCGGGGATGCCGCCATAGCCGATCTGCAGGGTGGCGCCGTCGTCGATGAGATCGGCGACGTGCTGGCCGATCGCCTGCTGCACCGGGCCGATCTCGGGCAGGCCGACTTCGAAGAGCTCCTCGTCGCTCTCCACCAGGCCGGCGACCTGGGAGATGTGCACCAGGCAGTCGCCGTTGGCGAAGGGCACGTTCGGGTTCACCTCGAGCAGCACCACGCGTGCGCGCCGGATCGCCGCCATGGTGTAGTCGGGCGCGAGCGAGAGGCTGAAGTAGCCGTGCTCGTCCATCGGCGAGGCCAGCGACACCACCACCTCGGCCGGCAGCAGGCCGCGGTCGATCAGCATGGGCAGCTCGGAGAAGTAGGCCGGCACGTAGTCCACCCAGCCGGCCTGGCCGCCCGCGCGGGATGCGCCGCCGAAGAAGTAGGCGTCGTGGCGCACGTTGGCGCGTGTGTCGGGGTCGAGGTAGGCGAACTTGCGCAGCGGCAGGATCTGGCTCACCGCGACGTCGTGCAGTTCGTGGCGGCGCGCGGAGAGCGCGTGCAGCAGCGCGGGCGGCTCGCCCACGCCGGTGGGCACGACCACGGTGTCGCCGTCGCGGACCAGGCCCGCGGCGTCGGTGGGCATCATGCGCTTGCTGTCGTAGAGGGCCTGCAGGCGGCTCATCGTCGTTCTCCCCGAAGGTTCTGCTGCATTGCAAAAATGGGATTATAAGCGGTTTCCATACTGATGCGTATGGACGTCGTGCCCACGCCCGCCGGATTGTCCGCGGCGGCTCGTGGAGAGCCGGTCAGCCGGTCAGACCGGCGCCTCCCTGCCGGCGAGCGCGACGCGGATGTAAGCCTCGGGCAGGCGGTATGCGTCGGCAAGTTCGCTGGCGCTGCGCCCGCTGGAGCGGATCGTCGCCAGCCAGCCTTCGAGGCCGGTCGACAGCGAGCGCCCGGATTGCTCGCCGTCGACGGTGGTGCGCTCGCCTGCATCGAGCGCGTACTTGCTGGCATACCCGCGCGGGGTGACCATCAGGCCGTCGCGCACGAAGGTCTGCGAATTGCCGATCAGCACCGTGGTCAGCATGCCGATGTCGGCCTCGGTCATGCGTTCGAGCGTGGTGAACTCGATGCGCTGCTTCGGCCGGTAGGCGGACTTGACGATGGCCACCGGCGTGGCCGGGTCGCGATGCCGCAGGAACAGGCGTTGCGCCTCCACGATCTGCCCCGTGCGCCGTCCGCTCCTGGGATTGTAGAGGGCGACCACGAAGTCGGCGTAGGCCACGGCGTCCAGGCGGCGGGCGATGGTCGGCCAGGGCGTGAGCAGGTCGGAGAGCGAGATCGCGCAGAAATCGTGCGTCAGTGGCGCACCGACCAGGGCGGCGCAGGTGTTCAGCGCCGAGGCGCCGGGCACGATCTCGACCTCGATGCCCGAGTCGGGCGTCCACCCGGCCTGGAACAGGACCTCGAAGGTGGGGCCGGCCATGCCGTAGACGCCGGCGTCGCCCGACGAGATCAGCGCGACCTTGCGCCCCTGGCGGGCACGCGCAAGCGCCTCGATGGCGCGGTCGAGCTCCTCGGTCATCGACTTGCGGATGATCTCCTTGCCCTCGAGCAGCTCGGCGACCAGGCGGATGTAGGTGACGTAGCCGATCACGGTGTCGGCCTCGGCGATCGCGGCGCGCGCGCGCGCGGTGAGGTGCTCGTGCGCTCCGGGGCCGAGGCCGACGAGCATGATGCGGCCGCCGGGAACGGCGGGGCGAAGGGGTTCGGTAGGGTTCATCGGGGCATCCTTGCGATGGAGACGGTGGCGTTGCGGCCGTCGGCGCCGCGCAGCCGGTGTTTTTCGACGAGCAGCGCGCCGGGGTCGGCGGCGAGCGAGGTGCCGGCCGCGAGCAGCGCCGCGGCCTCGGAGACCGAGGGCGTGCCGGTGTATCTGCGCACCGTCGCCGACGGGTTGGGGACGGTGACGCCGGCCAGGCGCTCCGCATCGTAGAAGTACAGCGCCCAGCCCGCGGCTGCGGCCACCTCGAGCAGGCCCGCCTCGTCGGCCTTGAGGGTGATGCTGGCCGCGGCGGTGACCTCGAGCGCGGGCGTGCCGAGCCGGATGGCCGCCTGGGTCAGGGCCTGGGCCACCGCCTGCGCGATCGTCTCCGCCGGCGTGCCGCGGTCGCAGCCAAGGCCGAGCGCGACGCATACCGGGAGGCTGGCGACGCGGCCGAGCGTGCCGCAGCCGGGCCCTGTCGCGCCCGGCGCGGGCGCGGCAGGGGTCGCGCCGCCTTGCGATGGCGGCGGGCTCATGCTTGCTCGACGCCCGGCCGATAGATCACGCGCTTGCCCGCCAGGCGTGCCTCGTAGGCGGCGGGCAGCGCGCGCTGGGCGATCCACAGCACGGCGCCGAAGCGCTCGGGCTCGACCTCTTCCAGGCGGTCGAAGCAGTGCAGGTTCGCCGGCAGCGGCCCGCTGCGGCCGTTGGCGTGGCCCGGCCACCAATCGCGGCGGCCGGCTTCCTGCACCAGCGCCACCGGCTCGTCATTGACCATCGCCGCGCTCGCGCGCACGAGCTCGTCGTGGCTGGCCTCGAGGCTCCAGCCGAGCTCGCGCCCGAGCAGGTCCACCGCCAGCGTCCCGCGCGCGTCCGAGGCCGTGGTCAGCACCGCCGTGGCGCCGATCGCCGTCTGCAGCGCGGCGGCGATCGCGTTGGCGCCGCCGAGGTGGCCGGACAGTACCGGGATCGCCCAGCGTGCGGCCTCGTCGAGCACGACCACGCCGGGATCGCTGTCCTTGTCCTTCAGGTGGGGGGCGATCAGGCGCACCACCGCGCCGAGCGAGACGATGGCGACGAGGCCGTCGAAGTTCGCGAACAGCGCGGGCACCTGCGCGCCGACCTTGCCCTCGTAGCAGGCGCAGGCGCCGGGTGCGGCGGCGTGCGCCTCGGCGCGGTATTTCTGCGGTGCGAACAGGCGCGCGCCGGGAAGCGCGGCGACGACGCGGCCGGCGAGCGCGATGCCGTGGCGGGTGATCGCGACCACCGCCAGGCGCCCGGGCGGAAAGGGCAGCAGGGCCTCGGGGCACGGCGCGCCGGCGTCTGCCGGGGCGGGGTGCGTGCCAGCCTGCGGGGGGGCGCCCGCGCTCACGGTGCGAGGCCTTCCACGCTGTTTGCGAGCGCAGCTTCCACGGCGTGCGCAGGCGGGATCGACCGCGCGGCCGCGTGTTCGGCACGCCGGCGGCAGCCCCGGCGCAGTTCGCCGCGCGCGCGCTTGGGGTTGCTCACCAGCAGCAGGGACAGGTAATTGACCGTCTCGCCGCGCAGGCTGGCGACATTGCGCACCACGCGCTCGCCGGGGGCGCCGGCCTTCTCGATGAAGCAGCTCGTGGCGAGCAGGCCGCGGCGCTCGAGCAGTTCGATCACCTCGTCGAGCAGCGGCTTCACCTTCATCAGCACCAGGGTGTCGAACTCGTCGAGCAGGTGCTCGATGAGCGCGGTGCCGTAGGCGGCGGGGATCACCGCCACGGTCTCGTCCTCCTCGGCCAGCGCCACGTCGGCGAGCGCCGCAGCGGCGGCGAAGGAGCTGACTCCGGCGATGGTCTCCACCTCGATCTCGGCTGCGAGCTCGCGCGCCGCGCGCGCGAGGTGGCGGAAGGTGGAGTAGGTGGAGGCGTCGCCCTCGACCAGGAAGACGAGATCGCGGCCTGCGGCGAGCAGCTGCACCGTCTGCGCGGCGGCGCGCGCCCAGGCCCGCGCCAGCGCCTCGGCGTCGCGCGTCATCGGGAACACGAGCTCGACCGCATCCTGCGGGATGTCGAGTCCGCCGCGGCGCGCGATGTCGAGGGCGTAGGAGCGCTCCGCCGCCTTCTTGACCGGATAGGCCCAGCGCGCGCCCGACTGCAGCGCGGCCCAGCCGCGGCGGGTGATCAGTTCGGGGTCGCCCGGGCCCAGCGAGACGCCGATCAGGCGGCCGAAGCGTGGAGTGGGTGGGGTGGCGTTCATCGGGAAGTCTCCTTGCGGGCGGTGAGGATCCACACCGGGTTCTGCGCGGCGAGGCGGTGCATGTCGAGGATGGGCTGGCTGCGCGCGGCCGACAGCAGGGTGAGCTCCCAGGCGGCAGCGGCGGCATCCAGCGTGGCGGTGGCGGTGGCGAGGTTCTCCACGGTGACGAAGTTCATCACGAGGCGGCCGCCGGGTTTCAGGCGCTGCAGGGCGAGGACGATCAGTTCGGCGAGCTCGCCGCCCGAGCCGCCGATGAAGATCGCGTCCGGGTCGGGCCAGGCGTCCAGCCCGGCCGGGGCCTTGCCCTCGAACAGGCTGTAGTTGCTCGCGCGCAGGCGGCGGGCGTTGCGGCGGGCGTTGGCGGCGTCGGCGGAGTTCTTCTCGATCGCCCACACATGGCCGCGGTGCGCGATGCGGCTCGCCTCCAGGCCCACCGAGCCGGCGCCGGCGCCGATGTCCCACACCAGGCTGTCGGCGCGCAGCGCGAGGCGGGCGAGCGAGACCGCGCGCGCCTCGAGCTTGGTGATCAGGCCCTTTTCCGGGCTGCGCTGCACGTAGTCGAGGTCGTCGAGGCCGAACACCGGTGTGGACACGGGCAGCGCGTCGGCGCGCGCATCTGCGGTGGCGAGCGGGCGGCGCTCGATCGCGACGACATTGGGCTCGGGGAAGCGCTGTACGGCGGCCTCCTCCAGGCGCAGCGCGGGGAACACCGCTTCGTCGTCCAGGCACAGGCGTGCGACCACCGAGAGGCGGACCTGCTCGCCGCTGCCCGCGTCGCCGTAGCCGGCGGCGAGCAGGGCGCGGGCGATGCGGTCCGGGCTGTTGGCCGGGCTGGTGAAGGCGAGCACGAGCGCGTGCCCGGCGACTGCGCGCACGAGGCGGTAGAGGCCGTGTGCCGGGCCGGGGGAAGGAGTCGGCGCGCCAGGCTGCCGTGCTTCGGACGGGAGCGGGGCGGCCATCCACTCGCCGGCATCGGCGCCGTGGCAGGAGGCGATGCGCGCGTTCTGCCACGGCAGGCGCAGGCGCGCGCACGCCAGCTGCAGCGTGGACGGGGCGGGCAGCACCTCCACCGCGTCCGTGCCGAGCCTGTCGATCAGGCTGGCGGCGATGCCGTGGCAGAGCGGGTCGCCGGTGGCGAGCACGACGCTGTGGGCGCCGGCGCCACGGGTGGCCTCGATCCAGCCGGGGAGGCGGGAGAAGGCGCCGTCCATCGTATGGCACGTCGACTGCGGGCCGAGGTGCTCGGCGACCCGCTCCAGCGTGCGCGCGGCTCCGATCACGCAGCCTGCGCTGGCGATGCGTGCGCGTGCCGCGGCGGAGAGGCCGCTCCAGCCGTCGTCGAGGAGGCCGACCACGCTGCAGTGCGCGCCGGAGGGCGGGGAGGAATGCGAGGGTGCGGACATCGTGTGCAGGCTTCAGCAGGTTTCGCCGCGGGCCGGATGGGGTGCGGTGTCCGGTGCGGAGCGAGGGGGGAAAAGTGGGGTGGCCGTGGAGGGGGCGCCATCGTCCTCGACCGTCACGATGGGCTCGCCCTCGAAGTTGCAGGCGAGCACGCTGAGACGGTGTGGCCCGGGGTAGCGGGAGCGCAGGCTGCGGAGCGCGCGTTCGGCGAGGGCGCGGTGGAAGGCGACGGCGAGGCCGAGCTCGGCCAGGCGTTCGGCGGCGAAGCGGGCGGTCTCGGCGGCGCGGATCTCGGCGACGAGGGCGCGCGGGGCGCCGACCGCCTGCGCGGCCTCGGCGATCAGCGCACGGTCGACCTCCTCGCGCCAGGCATGGGTCACCGACAGGCCCTGGGCGATCTTGGTGAGCTTGCCGACCATGGCGCCGAGCACGATGTGGCGCATGCCGTGGCCGATCGCGGTGGTGAACGCGGCCTTGACGAAGTCGCCGAACTGCACGAAGCAGGCCTCGTCGAGATGCGGGAAGCTGCGCATCGCGCATTTCTCGGTGCGCCCGCCGGTGGTCAGCACCAGCGTGGTCTGCCCCTGGGCCGCGGCGACCTCGATCGCCTGCACCACGCTGGCGCGCCAGGCCGCCGTGGAGAAGGGGCGCACGATGCCGGTGGTGCCGAGGATGCTGATGCCGCCGAGGATGCCGAGGCGGGCGTTGAGGGTCTTCTTCGCCATCTCTTCGCCTCCGGGCACGGAGATCCTCACCGCCAGGCCGTCGCCAGCGTGCAGGATGGCGGCACCGGCGGCGGCGACGTTGGCGGCGATGTTGCGCCGCGGCACGGGGTTGATCGCGGGGCCGCCCACCTCGAGCCCCAGCCCCGGCTTGGTGACGATGCCGACGCCGGGGCCGCCTTCGAGCACGACTGCGCCGCCACCGTTGGAGATGCGGCGGACCTCCACCGTGATGTGGGCGCCGTGGGTGGCATCGGGGTCGTCGCCGCCGTCCTTGATCGCTACCGCCTGCGCGCACTCGCTGCCGTTGATCCGCCCGACGCGACCGTCGAGGATGGCGAAGTCGACCCGCATGCCGTTGGGCAGCTCGCACTCCACCCGCCCGGGCACGGCGCCGCGCACGAGGCCTAGCGTGGCTGCGGTCGCGGCGGCGGCCGCGGTGGCGCCGGTGGTGAAGCCGGTCCGGTCACCGCGCTGGCGACGGCGGTCGCCTTTGCGGACCTTCTCCGGGAGGGAGGCCAGGGAGGACATCGGGGTGTGGGGAGGACGGAGTCGGGCGTGGCGAATCGGGAGCGAGAGGGGCGGGCGAATGCGGGCGTGTCGCGGGCAGAGGCCCGCCTCAGCCCTGCAGGGATTGGCGCTGACGGGTCTCGGCGAGGCCGAGCAGCGCGTGGAGGGCGGCGACGACCAGGGTGGAGCCGCCCTTGCGGCCGCGGATGGTGATCCACGGCACCGCGCCTACGCCGCCGAGCAGGGCCTTGGATTCGGCCGCCGACACGAAGCCGACAGGCATGCCGATCACCAGGGCGGGGTGCACGCCGTCCTCGCGGATCATGCGCACGAGCTCGATCAGCGCGGTGGGGGCGTTGCCGATGCCGACGATGGCGCCGTCGAGCAGGCCGAGGCGATGCGCCTTCTTCATCGCCTGCACTGCGCGCGTGGTGCCGGCGGCGCGCGCGGCCTCGATGACGTCGGGGTCGGAAATGTACTCGTGGGGGTGCAGGCCGAAGTGTGCGAGGCGGCTCTTCGACAGCCCGACGCAGATCATCTCGACGTCGGCGACGATCGGTGTGGCGCCGGCGAGGATCGCCTTCAGCCCGGCCTCGACCGCGTCGGGGTGGAATTCCGTGAGGCCGTTGAACTCGAAGTCCGCGTTGGCGTGGATCATGCGGCGCACGATCGGCCACTGCCCCGCGCTGTAGGCGTGCGCGCCGGCCTCGGCGTCGATGATGGCGAAGGAGTCGTGCTCGATCGCGCGGCCGGCGGCGGTGAGCTGTTCGGTGATGGTGTTGGCGTGCATGGGGTGGCCTTCGTGCTCAGACGTGGGCGGAATGGGGGTGGGCGCCAGCGTGGGCGCCGTGTCCTGCCGTGCAGCCGTGATCCGCGTCGTGGGCGTGGTCCACATCCAGGTGGGAGTGATGGCATGCGGTGTGGCTGTGGTCGTGCAGGTGCTCGTCCTCGGCGGCGAGGCGATAGCGGCAGCCGTCGCACTCGAGCAGGCCGTGGGCGGCCGCGGCATCGGCGAGACCCGCGCAGCCCTCGGCGACGCGTGCGTCGAGCAGGTTGAAGATGCCCTCGTCGAAGCCGAAGTGGGTGCCGAGCGCGAAGGCGACCTGCGGGTACTGGTGCTGCAGGCGCTCGACCTGGGCGTGGATGCGCTCCATCAGCACGCCGGTGAAGAGGTACGCCGGCACGATGCAGACCTGTGTCATGCCGAGGCGGGCCTGGCGTTGCACCACGGTCTCGAGCCGCGGCCAGGTCACGCCGGTGAAGGCGAGGTCGACCAGCTCGTGGTCGCCGTCCTCGAAGATCCAGCGCGCCATCCTGGCGAGCTCGCCGTTGGCGCCGGCGTCCGAGGAGCCGCGGCCGAGCAGGACCACGCCGGTGGTGTGCGGATCGGGCATGGCGAGCTGGCGCATCAGGCGATCGAGCTGGCCGCGCAGCACGGCGAAGATCTCCCTGCCCATGCCGAGGTGGCGGGTGCAGGCGAAGCCGACGCCGGGGTGACGCGCGCGGGCGCGTGCGAGCGCGGCGGGCAGTTCCATCTTGACGTGGCCGGCGGCATTGAGGATGAAGGGGATCGCGAGCACGTGGCGGGTGTCGCGCGCGGCGCGGTCGAGGCCCTCGTCGAGCAGCACGTCGGCGTGCTCGATGAAGCAGGTCTCGATGCGCCAGCCGGGATGGCGCTCGCGCCATTGCGCGGCGAAGTGCAGGATCTCCTTGTTGCCCTCGCGCTTGCGCGAGCCGTGGCCGACGAGGAGGAGGACGGTGTCGTTCATGCGGATTCTCCGGTGGCGATGCCGGCCGGCATCGACGCCTTGCGGAAGCGGTGGCCGAAGCCGGGGTCGTAGAGCTTGGAGCGCGCGATGTCCGGCCACAGGCGGGCGCCGAGCGCGGGGCTGGCGAGGATCATGGCCTGGCTGGCGATCTTCTCGTCCTGGCAGCGGCGCTTGATGTCGGCCAGGGTGCCGCGCACGACCTTCTCCGCGCCCGGCCAGCTCGCCTTGTGCACCACCACGATCGGAGCATCCTCCGGCCAGCCGGCGGCGCGCAGCGCGCGCTGCACCTCGTGCAGCAGCGTGATCGACAGGAAGATGCACAAGGTGCTGCGGTGGGCGGCGAGGGCTTCGAGTTCCTCGCCCGCGGGCATCGGGGTGCGCCCGGCGACGCGGGTGAGGATGACGGTCTGGGTGACTTCGGGCAGGGTCAGGGTCTCGCCGGCCGCGGCGGCGGCGGCCATCGCCGAGGACACCCCCGGCACCACCCGCCAGGGGATGCCTGCGGCGTCGAGCGGGCGGGTCAGCTCGACCAGTGCGCCGTACAGGCCGGGGTCGCCGGTCTGCAGGCGCACCACGGTGTCGTGGCGCGCGCAGGCCTCGGCCAGCCAGGCGTTCATCTCTTCGAGCGTCATGTCGCGCGAGTCGCGGATCTCGCAGCCCTGCGGCGCGTGCTGCGTCGCCGCCTGATCGACCAGCGAGCCCGCGAACAGGATCGCGCCCGCCTGCTCGAGCAGGCGGCGGCCCTTCACCGTGATCAGGTCGGGGTCGCCGGGGCCGGCGCCGACGAACCAGACCGTGCCGCGCAGGGCGCTCATCAGCCGCGCGCCGGGACGGCGAAGCAGAGCCGGACCAGTGGGCGGTGAGCCTGCGACTGCAGCAGCTTGACCACCGCCACGGTGAACACCGGCTCGATCAGCACCACCGGCAGGTAGGCGGCGGCGAACGCGGTCCATTCCGCGAAGGGCGTGGCGACCTCACCCGTGGCCAGCCAGAAGCCGACCATCAGCGCGACGCCGGCGTAGTAGGCGGCGTCGAGTCTGAGCACCGCGCCGATGCGGGTGGCGGCGCCGGCGGCGAGCCTGCGGCCGAGGGTGGCATGGAGCGCGAGCAGCGGCACGGTGAGCGAAAGGAAATTCACCCCCAGGTGCAGCAGGTCGGCCGGCTCGAAGACCACGCCCTGCAGCAGCAGGCCAAGCCCGAAGCCGAGCAGCGCGGGCACGAAGCCGAGCGTGAGGTAGATCGGCATCGCGCCGATGAAGTGCAGCTCCGACGCGCCCGCGGGCAGGTGGAAGCTCTGCATGAAGACGGAGAAGAACAACGCCGCGAGCAGCGTGCGCAGGACGAGCTGCGGTTTGCGCAAGAGCTGCGGCGCCTGGGCGGCGGCGAGCGAGATGGCGGCGAGGTTGGCGGCGGCGATCTTGGCGCCGGAAAGGATGCCGGGTTCGATGTGCATGGTGACTCCCCACGAGTGCATGGAACGACGATGCGAACCACGCGGGCGGGGGGCGGCAGGCCTCGGCGGGCACGGGCGGCCGACGCACGGACGCGGCGAAACCGCGGACGTACCTCGGGCACGGCAGTGCCTGACGACGCTTGCACGACGAGTCGGCTGGAACTTCCGGCGCACGCGGGCAGCCGGCGGAAAACCAGTCGGATCGAACCCACACCCCGGGGCTCACATCAACCTGGAACCTCGCACGGCGCCGTTTGCACGGCGGCGGCGGGGTTCCGTACTCGATCGGGCCGGTCTTCTGGCTCGCCGTCTTCCTCCTCCGCCGACCTTCCCGAGCGCGAGGCTCAGTGGCGTGTTGGCGGATTCGTCAGGCTCACAGCAGCGGGGGCTGCGCCGGAATGGTCGTGCGCGCACAAGGCGGACGACTTCACCGGACTTCCCGTTTCACCCCGTCCTGCGGCTGCAGGCCGGGGCACCCGGATCGAATGCGGGGCAGAGCATAGGCCAATGTAATGTGCGTGTGCAAGCGTCTTGCGCCGGCGCGGGCGGAGGCAGGGGGGTCAGGCTGCGGCGGCCGGCACGGGCGCTACGGGCGGCAGGTGTATCTCGAAGTGGGTGCCGATCCCCATGACGCTGCGTACCGAGATCGTTCCCCCGAGCACGTTCTGCACCGCGTTGTAGGCGATGTGCAGGCCGAGGCCGGTGCCTCCCTGGCCCATGCGGGTCGTGAAGAAGGGGTCGAAGATGCGGTCGAGGTCTTCGGCCGGAATGCCCTTGCCATCGTCGCTAACCGACAGTCCGATCATGTCTTGGGCATCGCGCCGGGCAGCGATCAGGATGCGCCCATGATCACGCTCGTCGAAGGCGTGCAGGAGCGCGTTGTTGATCATGTTGGCGAGCGCCTGGCCAAGGGGGCCGGGGTAGCTGTCGAGCTCGATGTCCGCCGGGATGTCGGTGTCGAGCACGTAGGGCGTACGTTTGATCGAGGGGAGCAGGGTCAGCGCGATCTCGTCGACGACCTCCGCGAGCGAGAAGCGCCGGCGCTGCGAGCTGGCCTGGTCCACCGCGACCTGCTTGAAGCTGGTGACGAGCTCGGCGGCGCGTTCCAGATTGCGCTGGGAGATCTCGCTGGCCTGGTCCACGCTGGCGAGGAGGGCATCGAGGTCGGTGCGGCGCAGTCCGGCCTGCATCGCGGTGCGGAACTCGCCGGCCTGGCCATGCAGCGTGGATACCGCCATCAGCGCGTTGCCGATCGGCGTGTTGAGCTCGTGCGCGACGCCCGCGACCAGGCTGCCGAGCGCAGCCATCTTCTCCGAGCGCACGAGTTCGTGCTGCGTGCGCTCGAGCTCGTCGAGTGCGTGCTGCAGCGATCGGTTGCTGGTGGCGAGGGCTTCGGTGCGATGGGCGACGCGCGCCTCGAGCTCGGTGTTGAGGGTCCGCAGCTCGCGCTCCATCTGTCGCATCGAGGTGACGTCCTCGATCGACCAGACGATCATCTCCCGCCCGCCCGCTTCGAACCGGCGGGTGCTCACCCGGCACAGCACGGAGCGCCCGTCGGCGCGCTTGAGCCAGATTTCCTCGCGGACCGGTTCGCGCGCCGCGCGCGCGAACAGGGCGTCGCGCTCCGCCGTGGACGACCACATGTCGACCTCGTCGCCGGATGCGCCGATCACGGCGTCGCGCGGCCATCCGAACAGTGCGCACCAGGCCGCGTTGGTATCGCTGCAGACATGCCTGGGTGCGTGCTCGGTCACCACCATCGGGCTTGGCGAACTGTTGAAGATCGCGGAGAAGCGCTGTTCGCGCTCACGCATCACACCAGCCATGGTCTCGAGATCGCTGGTCAGCGTGTTCAGTTCGGCAATCCGTCCGCGCGGCCAGCGGCTGTCGACGCCGAGCGCGGTGTCGCGGGCCTGGCGGACGATGCGATCGAGCGGTGCAGCCAGTTGCCGTGCCCACAGCGGCGACAGCAGGAAGCTGGCCAGGATCGCGATGCCGAAGGCCATCGCGACCGCGAGCACGGTGTTGCGGATGCGGGGATTCTCCCGGCCGGCGGGGACCAGGGTGACGAAGCGCCATTCGAGGGCGTCCGAGCGGGCCACGCCGGCATGGTAGTGGCGGCCGGCGAACTCGATCCGCGCCGGATCGGGCGTGCTTGCCTGGAAGATGGGCAGGCCGCTCAGGTTGGTGCGCCCGCTGCGTGGCCCGTCACCGGTCTCGATGAGAACCTCGCCGCGGCTGTCTAGCACCCAGAGCGGGGGCGCCTGTTCGCGCGCCAGCATCCTTACCGTGTCGAGCACGGCGCCAAGCGGGACCTCGGCGATCAGCACATGTCCGGTCCCGGCAGGCATCGCCAGACCGACGGTGACGTGGCCCGAGAGGGCCGACAGGTGGAGGTCGCTCCAGCGCCTCTCCCTGACCTCGAGGGCGCTTCGGAACAGCGGGGTGGCCGACAGGTCGCTGCCGAGGATGTCGCGTCGTTGCGCTTCGGCGCTCCTGCTCAGCCCCGCTGCGATGACCATGCCGCTGCGTGTCACGAGGTAGAGCGCCTGAATGCCAGGCGTGCCCTGCGCCATCTGCTCGAGCAAGGCTTCGAACTGCGCGTCGGGCAGACGGTTGTGCGTCCTGGCGAGCACTTCAAGGCGCGATTCGAGGGCGCCCAGCATGAAGCGCACGTGCGCCGCGTATTCATCGGCGTGCAGCTGGGCGTCCCGCTGGTTCTCGCGTTCGATGACCGGAAGCCGCAGCAGGAGCACCGCGATCCCGACCAGCAACACCGTGATCAGCGTGGTGATGACCATGATCGCGGTGATGAAGCTGCGCAGCTTCCATTCGCGCGCGGGCATCAGGGCACCAGGACGAAGGCGCCGTTGCGGATTTCGGCGAAATGGATCTTCCGCGTGCTGTCGCCGAAACGGTCGAAGCGGATGTCCTGCTGCAGGCCGGGATAGAGGCCGCCCTCGATGATCGCGCGCTTGAGGGGGAGGGCGCGCGACTGTCGCGCGAGTGCGTCGAACAGCACGATCGCGGCGTCCTGGGTCGCGATCGCGGTGTAGCCCGGTTCGCGCCCGAAGCGCGCCTTGTAGGTTTCGCGGAAGGCGGTGAACCGTGCCCCCGGGTCGTCGCGGTTGTGCGACTGGGCGACCAGCAGGCCCTCGACCGCGCGCCCGCCGAGTTCGAGCAGTTGTTCGGTGGAGGCCCACTCGACGGCGGCGAGCGGGACGTCGGCCGAGCGCTTGCGTACCTGCTGGGCGAGGCGGGCGACGTCGACCGCGTTGGCGATGAAGAGCAGCCCCCCCGGAGCGGCATCGAGGAGTTGGTCGGCGATGTCGCTGAAGGAGGTGCTTGCGGCGGAGTGGAATTCGACCACGGTGAGGATCTCGCCGCCCAGGGCCGGATAGCTGGCGCGCAGTTCGTCGAGCCAGGAGGCGGAGAAGGCGCGGTTGCGCACGTCGAGGGCAACCGCAAGGCGGCTGATGCCGCGCCCGATCAGCTGCTGGGCGTAATCGCCCGCATTGTCGCGCGTGCTGCGATTGAGCCGGATCAGCATGTCGTCCTTGCCGACGAACTGCATCGAAGTGATCACCGGACTCAGCAAGACGATCCCGGCCTGGTCCGCCTGTGGCAGGATGGCTTCGGCCACCGCGCTGGTATAGGGGCCCACGATGGCGGCAGGCTGCCCGGCGACCAGCGCGCTCATGGCCTTGCGGGCGAGGCTGGCCTCCTGGCCATCGTCGGCGACCAGCATCTCGAGCGGACGGCCGTTGATGCCACCCGTGGCGTTGCGTTGCTCGATCGCGAGCATGAGGGCGTTGCGCGCGGCCTCGCCGGTGTCGTTGGTGCGGTCCGAAAGCCCGCCGATGAAGCCGATGCGGATCGGCTCGGGTTTGCCGCAGGCGGTCAGCAGCAGCGCAAGCAGGCCGGCGAGCAAGAGGTGCGGCTTCATTGCGTCGGCCCCATGCGTGCCCGGAGCCAGTCCAGCAGTTCGTCGAGCGGCATCGGCCGGGCGAAAAGGAAGCCCTGTGCCTCGTCGCAACCCATCTCGCGGAGCAATTCGGCCTGGCGCTCGTACTCCACCCCCTCGGCGAGCACCGCGATGCCGAGCCGGTGCCCCAGCGGCACGATCATCTCGGCGATGCGGGCACCCGGACGGTGGCTGTCGAGGAGTGCGGTAAACGCACCATCGATCTTGAGCCGGTCGACCGGCAACTGGTCGAGGTAGGACAGTGAAGAGAAGCCGGTGCCGAAGTCGTCGACCGCGATGTCCACCCCGAGCGCGCGGACCTCGCCAAGCAGGGCCGCGCTGCGTGCGAGCCCCATGACGGCGACCGACTCGGTGATCTCGAGCTCGAGACGACCGGGCACGATCCCGCTCTCGGCGAGCACGTCCTTCAGCAGGCGGGCGAAGCCCGGCGCCCGGAGCTGCACCGGCGACACGTTGACCGCCATCCGAAGGTCCTCGAACCCGGCTGCCTGGATGTGCCCGAGCGCACTGAGCGCCATGCGCAGCACCCAGGTACCGAGTACCGTGATCATGCCCGAGCGCTCGGCCACCGGGATGAAATCCGCCGGCGATACGAAGCTGCCGTCGCGCCGCCGCCAGCGCAGCAGCGCCTCGACGCCGACCGCACGGCCTGTGGCCAGGCTGATCTGGGGCTGGAAGGCGAGGGACAGCTCGGCGTTGCCGAAGGCCTGCCGCAGTTCGTGCAGCAGGTGCATGTGCACTCGCGCCTCCTCGCCGATCTCCGGCGTGTAGGACGCATGCTGGCCCTGGCCGCGCGCCTTCGCACGCTTGAGCGCGATCGACGCATTCTTGACCAGGTCGACGCCGTTACCGGTCTGGTGACAGCAGCGGGCGAAGCCGATGCATACCGAGACCAGACGCTCGATGCCGTCGATCACGAAGGGGGCGTCGAAGAGCGGGAGCAGGCGATCGGGCGCGACCAGCTCGTCCTTGCCGAGCACGCCGAAGATGTCGCCCGAGATGCGTGCGACCATGCACGACGCGGGAAGCGCGGCGCGCAAGCGCGCGGCGATATCGGCGAGCAGCCGGTCTCCGTAGACGTGCCCGAACATGTCGTTGGTCTCGGCGAACTGGTCGATGTCGATCAGGGCGAGGCTCTGCTCCGGTGCGTCGTGGTCGAGCTGGCACTGGTCGAGGCGCTGGATCAGTGCGCTGCGATTGGGCAGGCCGAGCAGGGTGTCGGAGAAGGCGATGTGGCGCAGGCGGGCGACCAGCTCCACGTTGTCGGCACACAGGGAGATGTTGGTGCAGAAGACCTCGAGGAGGTGGCGGTCGATTTCGCCGAGCGGCCCGGGGGCATCCACGTAGGCCGCGAAGCGCGCATCGTCGTGGCCGCTGAAGCACAAGGTGGCGCTACGCTCGGTGAGCAGGTTGCGTTGCTCACGCAGGCAGCGGGTGAGGCTGTCGATGATCACCGGGTTGCCGATCTCGGAGACCGGGTGCTGCACCAGTCCGCTGAAGCAGCCTGCCGCCGCGATGATGCGCAGCCGTTCGGGTGAGATCGGCGCGTGGCCATCGGTGGTGCCGGCGCATACCAGCCCTTCGCAGGGTATGCCGAGGAGGCTGGCGATCTGCGTGATCACGCCGGCGGCGAAGCCCTGCAGTCCGTCGTGCGCCATCAAGTGGTGGCTCGATGCGACGATCTGCTCGAGTCCGCGCCGGCTTTCCTCCAGGGCGCAGAGTTGCGCGTAGGAGCGGATTGCCGTGGTCAGCGCGGTGTAGAGCTTGTTGCGGGTGAGCTCGCTCTTGGTCTTGTAGTCGTTGATGTCATAGCGCCGGATGGTGTCGATCTCGGGCGCCTGGCCCGGTTGGCCGGTACGCAGGATGATGCGCGTGTTGCGCCGTCGAAGTTCGTTGCGGATCCGATCCACGGTCAGTAGCCCCGCGGTGCTCGACTCCATGACCACGTCGAGCAGGACCACCGCGATGTCGTCCTCGCCGCGCATCGTCTCGATGCACTCGGCGCCGGAGTGCGCATGGAGCAGGCGCAAGCCGCGCTGTTCGATTTCCAGCCCGCGCAGCGCGAAGCGCGTGCTTTCATGGACGTCCTCGTCGTCGTCGACGATCAGCAGGGTCCATGTCCTGAGCGGCCGCGCCGGCGGTCCGCTACCATCCTCCTCGTCGATGAAGGCGAGCAGGTCATCGTCCTCTGGGCTCATAGGCGTTCGCGGCGGGTGAGTGGGGGTTGCGGCGTGCATAACCCCGCTTCCCACCCATGACGCGGGACGATGGATCATGCGGAGGGTGCACTGCACCACCATCATAATCCTGCTGCGCCGCTCCCTGCGTGCATGAAATGCACGCCCCGTCCTGAGCGCGAAAGACCGGGGACGATCGCGTCCCCGGCAGGCTCAGCGCTTGTCGCTGCCCGGCTTGGCGGCGAACAAGGCTGCGCGGGGCTGCGGGCGGCGCTGAGGGTTCGCGCCGGCGGGGCGGGGCGCGTTGCCCTCCGGGCGGCGGTTGCCGGACGGCGCGCGGTTGCCGTCGACCTCGACGCGGCGGGTCGGTGCGGCGCGCTTGCCATCGACCTCCGGGCGCGGGGTCGGCGCGCGGTTGCCGTCGGCCTCGCTGCGGGTGCGTGCGGGGGTACGTCCGCCGGGCTGGGCCGGTGCGCGTCCGCTGCCGCTGCGCGCGGGCGTGGCGGCCGGGTTGCGGCCCTGGCCGTTGCGGCCGCCGCGGCGCTGCAGCGGCTCGCGCTCGTGGTCGGCGTCGTGCGCGGCCTCGCCACCGGCACTGGGCACGAAGTCCTCAGCCACCGCGCGGTCGATGCGGCGCTTGATCAGGCGCTCGATCGCGGTCAGCAGGTTGGCTTCTTCCTTGTCGACCAGCGAGATCGCATGGCCGGCGGCGCCCGCGCGCCCGGTGCGACCGATACGGTGCACGTAGTCTTCGGGCACGTTGGGCAGCTCGAAGTTCACCACCTGCGGCAGCTGGTCGATGTCCAGCCCGCGCGCGGCGATGTCGGTGGCGACCAGCACCGGCAGCGAGCCGTCCTTGAACTGTGCCAGCGCACGGGTGCGTGCGGCCTGGCTCTTGTTGCCGTGGATGGCGGCCGAGTCGATGCCGTGCTTGGTCAGGTACTCGGCGAGCTTGTTGGCGCCATGCTTGGTGCGGGTGAACACCAGCGCCTGGAACCACTGCTTTTCCTTGATCAGGTGGGCGAGCAGCTCGCGCTTCTGCTTCTGGCCGATCAGGTAGACCGCCTGGTCGACGCGCTCGGCGGTGGTGTTGCGCGGCGCCACCTCGACCGTGGCCGGGTCGTGCAGCAGGCCCTGGGTGAGCTGGCGGATCTCGTCGGAGAAGGTGGCCGAGAACAGCAGGTTCTGGCGCTTCTTCGGCAGCAGGGCGAGCACCTTGCGGATGTCGCGGATGAAGCCCATGTCGAGCATGCGGTCGGCTTCGTCCAGCACCAGGAACTCGACGCCCGAGAGGTCGAGCGTGCGCTGTCCGACGTGGTCGAGCAGGCGGCCCGGGGTGGCGACGAGGATGTCGACGCGCTTCTTCAGCGCGCCGATCTGGGGGTTGATGTTGACGCCGCCGAACATCACCAGCGAAGTGAGCGGCAGATGCTTGCCGTAGGTCTGCACCGACTCTTCCACCTGGGCGGCGAGCTCGCGCGTGGGGGTGAGGATCAGGCAGCGCGGGCGGCCGGGTGGGTGCGGGTGGGTGTGGGTCGCGGCCAGCATGTGCAGCAGCGGCAGCGTGAAGCCCGCGGTCTTGCCGGTGCCGGTCTGCGCGGCGGCGAGCAGGTCGCGGCCGGCGAGCACCTGGGGAATGGCCTGGGCCTGGATGGGCGTGGGGTGGGTGTACCCCGCCTCGTCGATCGCACGCAGGATGGGTTCGGCCAGCCCGAGGCTGGCGAAGTTTGCTTGGGGATTCATTCGATGGTCCGGCGCGAGCCCGCCGCATGCATCGATGCGACACCAATCCGGGCTGCGGGAGGGATCCGCGCCGCATGGGGGCGAACGGATCGTTGCAGGAAACGCAGCGGGTGACTGGTGCACCGCAGCGAAGCCGGCACTATAAGCGCTCCCCCCGGGAATGGCGAGCCATTTCAGCCGGGGCGGTTGGCTGCGCCCGCGACGGTGCTCCGGGCCGATCCGCACAACCGGCGGAGATTAGTGCAATGGCATGAAAGTTTCGTTACAATCCGACACAGCCCGGGTCCCTGTAGGGGAATGCCTTGCGCGAAATCCAGCTCTCCGAAGACCTCGCCGAGCACTACGACCGGCTCGCCCGCGACCTGGGTGGGCGCTCGCTGGCCGGCCTGCTCGCCGTATCCGGTTCGCTCCTGCTTCTGCTCGGCGGTACGGTCGTGGGCGCCGCGGCGACCTGGGACGCGGTCGGCCGGGGCGCTCCGATGGAAACCCTGCTCTGGGTGCTCTTCATGCTTGGCAGCATCGCCGCGATCTGGACCACGCTGGCGTCGCTGTTGAGCCTGGCGCCGCGGCCATTCGGGGTGCGCGTCGCGCGCGAACAGGTGGGCGAGCTCTACGAGCTGGTCGATGCCCTCGCGCATGAGGCGGGTGTGAGGCCGATCCGGCGGATCTACGTGACCGCCGAGATCAATGCCGCGATCGTTCAGCGTCCCCGGCACCTGGGCGTCGGTGAAATCGTCACCGACCTGCTGATCGGCCTGCCCCTGGCCCATGCGCTCACACCCAGGCAGTTCGCCGCAGTCGTCGCGCACGAGATCGGCCACGTCGTTGCCCGCCAGCGTGGCTTGCGCGGTTGGGCCGGCTGGCTGCAGGCGTGGTGGATTCGCACCCTCGACGAACTCGTCGCCGTGCTGCCTGCCGGCTTTCCCTGGTTCGATGCCCAAGGCAGCTCGATGTGCTTGAAGATGCTGCTGCTGGCGCAGATGGAGGAGTACGCTGCCGACCGGACCGCGGTGCGTCTGGTGGGGGCGGATCTGCTGGCCGAGACCCTGGTCGAGATCTGCTGCAAGGCGGACTTCCTCGCCAACGACTACCTGCCGCGCGTGCACGCCCTGAGCGAGCGCGATCCGTCCTCCAGCGTACGGCCCTACCGCGAGATGGGGCACGGTTTCGCCGCCGGCTTCGCGCAGAGCCGCGCGGCGATCGACCCGAGCAGCGTCCTGCTTGCGGACCATGGAGGTCCCTTCCATCCGGCGTTGCAGGACCGCCTCGATGCGATCGGCGTCATGCCCGAGCGGTCGCAGTCTTCGGGCCCCTCCGCGGCACAGTGTTTCTTCGGCGAGAGCCTGCCCTTCCTCGCCTGGCATTTCGACCGCATGTGGTGGGAGAGCGTCTGCGCTCCCTGCCACTCGATGCTCAGTCCGCGTGCACCGGAGCCCGTGCTGCAGGAGGCGTGAGTGCCTTGGCGCGTCGGGTACGCGCGGTGTCGATGTGGCCGCACAGCCGCTCTGCGCCATCGAGGATGCGTGGGGTATGGCGCTGGATCAGCTCGGGAGGGATGAAGAACAGGTTGTCGCGGCGCGCGGCCTCGAGCTGCGGCCAGCGCGACCACTGGTCCAGCCACTCCGGGCGTGCCTCGCCCATGCCCGAGGCGACGATGACCTCCGGGTTGGCCGCGAGCACCGCCTCGACGCCGATCGTCGGCGTCAGGTGTGCGACCTCGCCGAAGACGTTGGCGCCGCCGCACAGGCGGATCACGTCGGCGATCAGGTGGTGATCGTTCACCGTCATCAACGGGCGGTCCCAGATCTGGTAGAAAGTGCGCACCTTTTCCCCTGCGGAGTACGTCGCGGCGAGTTGGTCGCGGCGCGCGCGAAATGCGCCTGCTGCGGTCTGCGCAGTGGGCTCGCTGCCGGCCAGTCGTCCCAGCCGCTCGAGGTTGCGCGCCACATCCTCGAGGTTGCGCGGCTCGCTCAGGTAGACGGGGATCCCGAGCGCCTGCAGGCGGGCGAGATCGCTCTCGCGATTGCCGCTCTGCCAGCCGATCACCAGGTCCGGGCGCAGCGCGGCCACGGCTTCCAGATCGATCCGGGTGTAGCCGCCCACGCGCTCGATCCGCCGCGCCGCCTCGGGGTAGTCGCTGTAATCCACTGCGCCCACCACGCGCTCGCCGGCGCCGGCGGCGAACAGCATCTCGGTGACGTGAGGAGCGAGGCTGACGATGCGTTTTGCCGGCGCGGCCAGCACGACCCGGCGGCCGGTGTCGTCCATGAGTTCGACTCCGGCCGCGCTGGCGGGGCTGGAGAGCGCGAGCACTGCGGCGGTGGCCGCAGTGAAGCGAAAATGGAAGGTGGAAAGCTTCATCGTGGCTCCATCGTGGGGTTCAGGCAGGCTTCCAGGGCTGCTTCCAGCCGCGCCCAGGCGTCCTCGTCCGCAGGCAGGCCGAAGCGCAGTGCGGGCGGGTCGTCGAAGCGGCGCAGCAGGATGCCGCGGCGCGCGAAGGCCTCATGCACCTGCGCCGCCTGCGCCAGGTGGACGTACTGGAACAGGGCCGGTCCGCGCGCTTCCACTCCGTGATCCTGCAGCAGGCGGTGCAGGCGCGCCCCCCCGGCGTCCAGCCGCGCGCGCTGCGCGGCTTGCCAGGCGGTGTCGGTCAGTGCGTGGAGCGCCGCCCAGCGCGCCGGGCCGGCCAGCGTCCATGGCCCAAGGTGCTCGGCGAGCGCCGCGCGGACCTCCGCCGGTGCGAACACGAAGCCCACTCGCGCGCCGGCCAGGCCGAAGAACTTGCCGAGCGAGCGCAGCACTACCAGGCCGGGGCGGCCGGCGAGCGGTACCAGGCTGTGCCCGGGCGTGTTGTCGGCAAAGGCCTCGTCCACCACCAGCCAGCCACCACGGCGGGCGAGCCGGGCGTGCCAGTCGAGCAGGCGATCACGCTCGAAATGCACTCCGGTCGGGTTGTTGGGCTGCACCAGCACGAGCACGTCGCTGTCGTCGAGCGCGCCCTCGACCTCCGCCGCGTCGACCAAGCGTGGCCGGCGCTCGCGCCAGGCGTGGGCGTGCTCGGCATAGCCCGGTGCGAGCAGGCTGACGCGCCTGCCGGGGAGGACCGCTGGCAGTGCCTGGATCGCTGGTTGCGAGCCTGCCACCGCGAGCACCTCGGCGCTTCCGTAGTAGCGCGCGGCGGCGGCGTCCAGGCCGTCGTCGTCCTCGGGCAGGCGCTGCCAGACCGCCTCCGGCACCGGCGGCACCGGATAGGCCCACGGGCTGATCCCGGTGGACAGGTCCACCCAGTCGGCGAGCGCGACGCCGTAGTGCTCCGCGGCGCGGCGCAGGCGGCCGCCATGCTCAAGCACCGCCAGCCCCCGCCAGTGTCGTCGCGACGCCGAGCACTCCACACAGTGCCAGCCACAGCAGCGTGCCGCGCCGTACCAGCGCGACCGCCGCGTCGATGGCGTCGACGTCGGCATCGCGGCCCTCGCCGAGCAGCGGGCGGCGCTCCTCGCGGCCGTGGTAGTTCGCCGCACCGCCGAGGCGTACGCCGAGCGCGCCTGCGCCCGCCGCCATCACCGGCCCGGCATTCGGGCTGTCCCAGGCCGGCGCCTGCGTGCGCCAGCACTCGAGCGCCTTGCGGGTGCGCCCGAGCAGCGCGTAGGTGAGCGCGGTGAGGCGCGCCGGCAGCCAGTTGAGCAGGTCGTCGATGCGCGCAGCGGCCCAGCCGAAGTGCAGGTGGCGCGGCGTGCGGTAGCCCCACATCGCATCGAGCGTGTTCGCCAGCCGGAACAGCACCACCCCCGCGCCACCGCCGAGCACGAACCAGAGCAGTGCGCCGAAGACTGCGTCGTTGCCGTTCTCCAGCACCGACTCGGTGGCCGCCTTCGCCACCCCCTCCGCGTCGAGCGCGCGGGTGTCACGGCTGACGATCCAGCCCACGCGTTCGCGCGCCGCGTCCAGGTCGCCGGCCGCGAGCGGCGTCGCCACCGCCTGCGCATGCTCGGCCAGGCTGCGTCCGCCGAGCGCGAAGTACAGCAGCATGATGTCCACCGCCCAGTGCGCCTGCGGATGGAGCGCGCGCAGCCATAGCGCGAGCGCCACCCAGGGCAGCACCGCGAGCGCCCAGGCGAGCAGCCCCGCCAGCCGCATGCCGGTCTCGTTGGTGCCGAAGAACAGCCGGCGGCACGCACGTTCCACCCCGCCCGCCCAGCGCCCGAAGCCCACCAGCGGATGGAAGCGCTTCGCCTCGCCGAGAACGCGATCGGCGAGCAGGCCGGCGGCCATCTTGATGGCGAGGGCTAGAAGGAGGGATAGCGACATGGCGAACTGGATCGGAGGGGGAGAGCGTTGTGCCAGAGGTGTCTGTCGAACCGGTCGGGTCCCTTGGAGGGTCGCTCGCCGGACCGGTCAGGTCCGCCGTCGCGCAGCAGCCAAGGTCCGAATCGGCGATAATTCGGCCCCTTTTTGCAACGAGGCGGGATTCTACGCGATGTCCTCCCCGATCACGCTGATGGTCCAGGGCACCACCTCCGACGCCGGCAAGAGCACGCTGGTCGCCGGGCTCGCACGCTGCCTGCGCCGGCGCGGCCTGCGCGTGGCGCCGTTCAAGCCGCAGAACATGGCGCTCAACTCCGCCGTCACCGCCGACGGTGGCGAGATCGGCCGCGCCCAGGCGCTGCAGGCGCTCGCCGCCGGCGTCGCCCCGCACACCGACTTCAACCCGGTGCTGCTCAAGCCCTCCACCGACATCGGCGCCCAGGTCGTCATCCACGGCCGCGCCGTCGCCAGCCTGTCGGCAAAGGACTACCACGCCTACAAGCCGACCGCGATGGCCGCCGTGATGCAGAGCTGGGACCGCCTGTGCGACGGCTTTGAAGCAGTGCTGGTCGAGGGCGCCGGCAGTCCCGCCGAGATCAACCTGCGCGACCGCGACATCGCCAACATGGGCTTCGCCGAGGCCGCCGACGTGCCGGTGGTGCTGGTCGCCGACATCGACCGCGGCGGCGTGTTCGCCCACCTCGTCGGCACCCTCGAGCTGCTGTCACCCTCGGAGCAGGCGCGCGTCAGGGGCTTCGTCATCAACCGCTTCCGCGGCGACCTCGGCCTGCTGCAGTCCGGCCTGGACTGGCTGGAGGCGCGCACCGGACGGCCGGTGTTCGGCGTGCTGCCCTACCTGCACGGGCTCTTCCTCGACGCCGAGGACGCGCTCGCCGACAGCGCCGCCGACGTGCGCGCGGGCGAGGCCGCGCTGCGCGTGATCGCGCCGGTGTACTCGCGCATCTCCAACCACACCGACCTCGACCCGCTGCGCCTGCACCCGCAGGTGGATTTCCGCTGGATCGGCCCCGGGCAGGCGATCCCGCCTGCCGACCTGATCGTGCTGCCCGGCTCCAAGAGCGTGCAGGCCGACCTCGCCTGGCTGCGCGCGCAGGGCTGGGAGGCGGCGATCCGCCGCCACCTGCGCTACGGCGGCAAGGTGATCGGCATCTGCGGCGGCTTCCAGATGCTCGGCCACGAGCTCGCCGATCCGCTCGGCCTCGAAGGCGCGCCCGGCACCATGACCGGGCTGGGCCTGCTCGAGGTGGATACCGTGCTCGAACAGCATAAGCAGCTGCGCAACCTGCGCGGCCGGCTCGCGAACCTGTCGCGCCACGACGGGTCCGATGCGGGACACGGGCTCGGCGCGAACGTGACCGGCTACGAGATCCACATGGGCGTCACCTCCGGCCCGGCGCTGGCGAGGCCGGCGCTGTGGCTGGCGCAGGAGGGGGATGGGGCCGGGGCCGCGCCGACCCGGCCCGACGGCGCGATCTCCGCCGACGGGCAGCTCCTCGGCACCTACGTTCATGGCCTCTTCGACGCCCCCGCGGCGCTGTCCGCGCTGCTCGCCTGGGCGGGGCTGGACGCGCAGGCGCTGGAAGGGGCTGGCGCGGTCGATCTCGCCGCCCGCCGCGAGGCCGATCTCGACCGCCTCGCCGATGCGATCGAGGACCATGTCGACCTGGCGGCCCTGTTCGCCCCGGATCGCATCTGAAGTCTTGCAGGACACGCACGAATGACCACCGACATCCCGCGCCGCCATGGCGCAGAAACCTCCCCGCTCGGCCAGGCAGTCGCCTACCGCGACACCTACGCCCCCGAGCTGCTGTTCCCGATCGCCCGCCAGCTCAAGCGCGACGAGCTCGGCCTGCGCGCCGACGCGCTGCCCTTCGTCGGCGAGGACCTGTGGAACGCCTACGAGCTCTCCTGGCTGGACGCGCGTGGCAAGCCGGTGGTGGCGCTCGGCGAGTTCCGCGTGCCGGCCGCCTCGCCGCGGCTGATCGAGTCGAAGTCGCTCAAGCTCTACCTGAACTCCTTCAACCAGCAGCGCTGCGCGAGCGTGGAAGAAGTGCGCGCGACCATCACGCGCGACCTGTCTGCGGCGACCGGTGCCGCGGTGGCGGTGATGCTGTGGCCGCTGCACGAGCGCCCCGGGCGCCGCTTCGGCTATCCCGAAGGCGTCTGCCTCGACGACCTCGAGATCGACATCGAGCGCTACCAGCCCTGCCCGGAGACCCTGCGCGCCGAGGGGCCCGAGGTCGAGGAGACGCTGTACTCGCACCTGCTGAAGTCGAACTGCCTCGTCACCGGCCAGCCCGACTGGGGCATGCTGGTGGTGCGTTACCGCGGCGCGGCGGTCGACCGCGAAGGCCTGCTGCGCTACGTCGTGTCCTTCCGCGGCCACAACGAGTTCCATGAGCAGTGCGTGGAGCGCGTGTTCTGCGACCTCATGGCGCGCTGCAAGCCGCAGGAGCTTGCGGTCTGGGCGCGCTACACCCGCCGCGGCGGGCTGGACATCAACCCCTTCCGTGCCAGCCGCGCCGGGCTGCGGCCGGACGAGGCCATGGAGTTGCGCCAGTGAGCGCAGCGCATGCCGTGACGGCGTGCGCGGCAAATGTGCAACATCGTGTGCGGGGGGCTGCCCAAACGCGCGCGCGGGGTGGTTTAATAGATCCCGGTAACAACCAACACCAAGAGGTAAGGAATATGAAGGCTCTCGTTGCTGCTGCGGTCGCTGCTGGTCTCCTCTCCGCTTCGCCCGCGTTCGCGTCCGAGGCGCTGGCCAAGTCCAAGAACTGCCTGGCCTGTCACGCGGTGGACAAGAAGCTGGTCGGCCCCTCCTACAAGGAAATCGCGGCCAAGTACGCCGGCCAGGCCGATGCCGCGGCGATGCTCGCCGACAAGGTGCAAAAGGGTGGCGTGGGCACCTGGGGCAAGGTCCCGATGCCCCCCAACCCGCAGGTCAATGCCGCCGATGCGAAGACCCTGGTCGACTGGGTCCTGTCGCTCAAGTAATGCCGCATTCCGGGCCGGCACTGCCGGCCCGCATGCCCCCCAAGCCGGCACGAGCCGGTTTTTTTACGCCGGCGCAGCCTGCAGGCCGGCAGTGCCGGCGCCGAGGAACAGTCGCTCGGGCTGGCGCAGCCAGCCGAGCACCTCGGCGGCCGGGGCGGGGCGGGCGAACAGGTAGCCCTGCATGACCTCGCAGCCGAGCGCGCGCAGCGCATCGGCCTGCTCGAGGCTCTCCACCCCTTCGGCCACGAGGTCGAGCTCGAAGCCGCGCGCGATGCCGGTGATCGCCGAGATGATCGGGTTGGTCATCGGGCCTTCGAGATCGCGTACGAAGCTGCGGTCGATCTTCAGCGTGCTGACCGGGAAGCGCTGCAGGTAGGCGAGCGCCGAGTAGCCGGTGCCGAAATCGTCGATTGCCACGCTGATGCCGGCCTCGCGCAGGGCACGCACCTTGGCGGCGACGTCGGCGGTGTCGTCCATCATCAGGCTCTCGGTGATCTCCACTTCGAGGTATTCCGGCGCGACGCCATGACGACCGAGGCAGGAGCGGATCTTGCCGACGACGTCGCCGCGCTGGAAATCGCATGCCGACAGGTTGATCGAAACCCGTGGCGCGCTCACCCCGTCGGCCTGCCAGTGCGCGAGCTGCGCGCACGCGGTCTCCAGCACCCAGTTGCTGATCTCGCCGATCAGGCCGACCTCTTCGGCGACCTGGATGAAGGTCGCCGGTGGAATCGCGCCCAAGCCCGGATGATTCCAGCGCAGCAGGGCCTCCAGGCCCACGATGTCGCGGGTGTTGAGGCTCACCTGGGGCTGGTAATGCAGGTCGAGTTCGCCGCGCGCGAGTGCGCCACGCAGGTCGTTCTCGAGCGCGATGCGATCACGGTGGCGGCTGTTGAGCTCGGGGTCGAAGAAGCGGAACGCGTTCTTGCCCGAACGCTTGACCTGGTACATCGCCGCGTCGGCATGGCGGGTGAGGTCCTCCGCCGTGGTGCCGTCGCGCGGGAACAGCGCGATGCCGACGCTGACCGTGGCGCGGAACTCGCCCTGGCTGAGCCGCACCGGGGTGGCGAGGGCATCTAGCACCTTGCGCGCGATCACCTCGGCATCCTCGGGCTGGTTGATGTCCGGCAGCAGCACGGTGAACTCGTCGCCGCCGAGGCGGGCGAGGGTGTCGCCGCGGCGCAGCGTGGCGGACAGCCGGCTCGCGATCGCCCGCAGCAGCAGGTCGCCCTCGGCGTGGCCGAAGGTGTCATTGACCAGCTTGAAGCGGTCGATGTCGATGAACATCACCGCCAGCGCGCCGGTGCGGCGCTGGGCCTGGGCGATCGCCAGTTCGAGGCGATCCTTGAACAGCACCCGGTTGGGCAGGTGGGTGAGCTGGTCGTGGTAGGCCTGGAAGGAGATGATCTCCTCGGCGCGCTTGCGCTCGGAGATGTCGCGCGCCACCCCGTAGAGGCCGATCACGCGGCGATCGTTCTCCTGGGTGACCATCGGGATGCCGGTCAGTGAAACGGTGATGCTGCCGCCCTCGTCGCCGCTTTCGCGCCGCGAGCGCAGGCGCAGCTCGACGTGGAAGCTCTCGCCCGGCAAGCTGCTCGGCTGGCTGAGCAGGGTGTCGATGCGGTCGAGGTCCTCGGGCATCACCAGGGTGGTGAAGGGGCGCTTGACCAGCGCGCTGCGGTCGTAGCCGAGCAGCGGCTTGACGCGCGGGTTGATGTAGGTGAAGCGCCCGCTGCCGTCGAGCGTGAAGATCATGTCGGGCGAGCTTTCCACCAGGTAGCGGTGGAGGCGCTCCGAATCCTTCAGGCGTTGGCTCATCAGCTTGTTGGCGCGCTCCAGCGTGCCCTTGTGCAGGGCTCCGTCGACTGCGCGCTGCAGTTGCGCGACGTGATAGGGCTTGCGCACGTAATCGTCGGCCCCGCCGCGCAGCGCGCCGATGGCGGCGTCGATCGCGTCCTCGCCGCTGATGATGATCACCGCCTCGTCGCGCTGGTGGTCCGACAGCCAGTCGAGCAGGGCGAGGCCGTTGGCGTCGGGCAGGCGGTAGTCGAGCAGGACCAGCGCGTAGCGCTGCCTCTCGAGGCGGCCGATCGCTTCCGCGATGCTGCCGCATTCGTCGAAGATCCGCCCTGGGCGGGCGAGCACGTGGGGAAAGGTGCGACGGAGCGGCGGATCGTCATCGACGATCAGGATGCGGACGCTGTCGGCGTCGTTGCCGGCACTGCCGTCGATCCGAGGCTTGAACCCGTTTTCGGCCGGAGTGACCATGGCTCCCGGAGGCTGGGGTGTGGAGGGCTTGTTCGGCCGCATCATGCAACACTCAGGCGCTTTGTTCCAGCGGAACGAAGATCTGGAAGCTCGTTCCGGCGCCGGCCTGGGTGCGGCACAGCAGGGTTCCGCCCCATTGGGCGAGGATCTCGCGTACCACCGCGAGACCGAGGCCCTGATGCTCCGCCCCCTTGGCGCTGGGGCGCGGCGTGAGCGGGTCGCGGGCCCTTTCGACGGGCAGGCCGGGGCCGTTGTCGACGAATCGGATCTCCAGGCAATTGCGGCCGTCGACGTTCACCAGGGGCAGCACCGAGACGACCAGGCGCTGGCCCGGTTGGAGCGCCTCGGAGGCGTTGCGCAGCAGGTTGAGCAGCACCTGCTTGAGCGCCGAGGCGGGGATCGCGGCCGGCGGCACTTCGCGTGCGGCGCGCAACTCGAGCTGGATCTGGCGGCTGCCGAAGAGCGGCTCGCCGTAGAGGGTGCGCATGTCCAGCAGCAGCTCGGGCACCCGGCAGGTGCGCATCTCGGCAGTTTCGGCGGGCAGCTCCGCGGCGCTGCGCAGCAGGTTGTCGATGCGGTCGAGCTCGGCGTTGAGAAGGCTCATCTCGTCCTGCAGCGTGCTGTCGCCGGGGCGTTCCAGCGCAAGCATGTCGATCCGCGTCTTGAGTACGGTGAGCGGGTTGCTCGCCTCGTGGGCGATCCTGCGGACATGGTCGCGGAAGCGTCGGTGGAGGGCTGCCTCGCGCTCGGCCATCGCGTCGTGCTGGCGGGCGTGGCTGCGCAGCGCGCGCGCTGCGGCGCCGAGCAGGGCCGCATAGCGCCAGCGCAGTTCGCTGTCGAGCGCCTGGGCGGAGGCGGTGGCGATCAGTGCCACGCTGGTGTCGCTCGCACCGCCCAGCGGGATCACGTGAAAGCCCGGCTGGCCGAGCCAGCGCGCGACCTGCCAGTCGGCGACGCTGCGCCTGGGGGGGCCGCCGTCGCCGAAATGGGAGCAGGGCTGTTCGCTGCGTGCGCCGAGGGCGATGCAACTCGTCTCGTCATCCAGGCGCAGGCGCAACTCGCCGATCAGCAGGTCGGCGCTTCCCGCGGCAGCACCCAGCAGGGGGCGCAGCCGCCCGTCCTCGCCGCAGCCGAGCAGCACGGGCGGGGTGTGCAGGCCGAACAGCGGGCAGGCGATTGCCAGGCGGTCGCGGATCGTCGTCGCGTCCAGGTCGACGAAGGCCGCGGTGAGCAGCCCGAGCATGCCGGCGTAGCGATAGGGATCGTCCGAGAGACGAAGCGTCGGGCAGGCTGCACCAGTGACGGGGAGGCCGGGAAGGGCGGGGTAGGCCGCATGACCGGACAGGATGTAGCCGACATCGGTCCGCAGTGCGACCAGGCTCGCGCTCTCGAGCCCGCTCAGCCGGCTGACCTCGGCGATCCGCTCCTGCCAGTCTGCGCTGCCGAGGTGGCGCGCGGCGGCGAGCAGGAGGAGCAGCGGATGCATCGCGCCGACTCCGGCGGGATCGGCATCGTCGAGTTCGAGCGCGTCGGCCAGGCTTGCGGGCAGCCCGCAGTCGGCGACGAGGGCGGGCAGCGTCGGCCGCCGCCCGGCGACCCAGCCGGCCGAGCGTGGCAGGCCGTACCAAAGCCCGGCGAGATAGGCTTCGTCCGGTCGCGGATAGTCGGTTTCGATGGCGAGGTGGAGCGCGCATTCGGCGCGCAGCAGCGCGGTATCGGCCGTCTCGTCCGGATTGTCGCCGACGTGTCCGAGGCCCAGCAGCCATGCTCGCAGCAGGTCGGTGCCGATCCGCTCCAGCCTCCGCCGCAAGGCGGTATTGAGACCGTCCTGCAATTCACCGGGACGCAACGGGTCGGCGATCAGCAGGGCCAGGCTCAAGGCCGGGTCGCGTGCGGCCACGAGGGCGATCTCCGCCCAATTCGGCGTTTGCGCCGCGAGCATGCGCAGGATCGTCGACGCACCGTCGGGCAGGGGCTGGAGCTCGAAGGCGCTGAAGTTGGCGGCGAACATGCGATCGGGGGTTGGGGGATAGCCGGACGATTCTAGCCCGTTGGCGAAGCCCTGCGCCGTGACCGATGTTGCGATCGGATCGGAATGGGCCGCTCTGGTTGCCGAGACTTACCCGTGCAGACTGTCGGCGAAGCCGAGCCCGACCAGTTGCGCGCGGTTGACCTGCTCGCTGCTCAGGTGGAGTTGCTCGACCGCCGCCTGCAGGGCCTTCGGGTCGAAGCTCTCGCAGCATTGCGCCAGGTGCAGGAAGGGGGCGAAGTCGCCCTGTCCGTACAGCAGCGCCTCGCTGACCCGGGCTGGAAGGTTCATCTCCTCGAGCAGGGTCTGGATCGAGGTGCCGAGCAGGGTGTGCAGCAGCGAGAATGCACCGGTGATGAAGAGGTTGTCGCGCTCGGCGGCGTCGAAGAAGCTTCCGCCGATTTCCTCCATGAAGCGGCCGCGTGCGATCGCGGTCTGCATCAGCGCGGGTGCGCTCGGGTCGCGGCTGGCGGTGACCAGCAGCAGCGACAGCCATTTGTTGAGGGCGTCGTAGCCGAGGATGCTGACCGCGTGGCGGAAGGACTGGATCTCGACCATCAGGCCGAAGCCGGCCGAGTTGATGTAGCGCAACAGCTTGAACGAGAGCGCCACGTCCTGCTTGAGTACCGCCTCGATATCGCGGATCTCGCCGTTGTTGCGCACCAGGTTGAGCAGGCGAACGATCTGCGCATGCCCGGGCGACAGGCTCTTCGCCGGCGGATTCCCGTGCAGGAAGAACCAGCCCGAAGCACCGTCGTAGCCGGCCGTGACCGCCTGCCGGAAGGCGCCGATGTCGGCCAGGCCCCAGGCCAGGCTGAGACCGGGCGAGTTCGCAGGTGCGGGATGGCGGCGCGCGTCGATGAGCACGAAGCGCCAGTCGTGGCTCGCCGGCAGTGCGACGTCGGGCTGGAACCAGGTCAGGCACATGCCGACACCGGCCTCGCGCAGGCCTGACATCAGCGCCTGGGTGTGCGGGTGGGCGAGGGTCTGCACCGGGATCTCGATCGCGACATTTTCCGGAATCGTCCAGTTCATCAGTTCGGGCGTCGGCACCAGGCGGCCGAGACTGACGAATACCGGGTGGTGGGTCGGCCAAACCTCGGCCTGGACGGAGAGCGCCTCGACCACTGAGCCGATGTTGGGGCCGTGGGCGATCAGCCGGTTGGCGGTGATCGCGCGGTTCTTGTTAACGACCGGCTCGCGGGTCAGCAGGGTGGTCTGGCTCATCGGGTGTTCCGGGTCATCGTGCCAAGGGCTGGGCGAAGGTGAAGGCGTCGGCGAAGAAGGCGTCTTCGGGCAGGCCGCGCCCGGCGCAGAAGCTGGTACGGGCGGCGTCGATCAGCGCCGGGGCGCCACAGGCGTACACATCGTGGCCGGAGAGGTCGGCGAAGTCCTCGAGCACGGCCTGGTGCACCAGTCCTCCGCGTCCGTCCCAGGCCTCGTCCGAGAGCACGGGAACGTAGCGCAGGCCAGGCAGCGTCGCCTCCCACGAACGTGCCAGTTCGTCGAGGTAGAGTCCGTCGCGCCGGCGCGCGCCCCAGTAGAGGGTGACCGGGCGCTGCAGGCCGAGCCGGATCGCGTGCTCGACGATGCCCTTGATCGGCGCGAAGCCGGTTCCGCCGGCGACCATCACGATCGGCCGGGTGGAGTCCTCGCGCAGGAAGAAGCTGCCGAGCGGGCCCTCGAAGCGCAGGATCTCCTTTTGCATCATGGTCTCGAAGATGTGGCCGGTGAAACGGCCGCCGTCGATGCGGCGCACGTGCAGCTCGAGATGGCCGGAGTCGTGCGGGGCGTTGGCGATCGAGAAGCTGCGGCGCTGGCCGTCGGCGAGCAGGATGTCGATGTACTGGCCGGCACGGAAGGCGAAGTTCTCGCTCGCCGGCAGCTTGAGCTCGATTCGCATCACGTCCTCGGCCAGGCGCTCGAGCTTCTGCACGCGGCAGGGCAGCTTCTTGACCTGGATGTCGCCCGCGCGCGTCACGCTGCGCGCCTGCACCACCAGGTCGCCGAGCGGCTTCGCACAGCAGAACAGGGCCAGGCCCTCTGCACGCTCGGCTTCGCTCAGCGCCCCGGGCGAGTGTTCGCCGTGTTCCACCTCGCCCTCGAGCACGCGGCCCTTGCAGGCGCCGCAGGCGCCGTCGCGGCAGCCGTGCGGCAGCAGCAGGCCGGCGGCGAGCGCGGCCTCGAGCACGGTCTGGTCGTCGTCGGCCTCGAAGGAGTGGTTGCCGGGCTGGAGGGAAATCCGGTGGCTCATGGTGCGTGAGATAATCGAACGATGAAAAGGATACTGATCGTGGGCAGCGGCGACGTCGCCCGCCGCGCGCTGCCCTGGCTGACCCGTCGTTTTCGCGTCTTCGCGCTCGTCCGCCAGCCCGAGGCGGCGGTCGAGCTGCGCGCACTCGGTGCGGTGCCGCTGGTGGGCGACCTCGATGATCGCCACAGCCTGCGCCGCTTGGCCGGCATCGCCGACGCGGTCCTGCACTTCGCGCCGCCGCCGCAGACGGGCGACGGAGACCCGCGAATGGCGCGGCTGCTGGCCGCGCTGGCAAGCCGGTCGACTCTACCACAGGGGGTGGTATACATAAGCACGACAGGGGTTTACGGCGACTGCGCGGGTGCCCGGGTCGATGAGACGCGACCGTGCCGGGCGCAGACCGCGCGCGGCCGCCGACGGGTGGATGCCGAGCGCCGCCTGCGTGCCTTCGGCCGTCGCAACGAGGTGCGGGTGGCCCTGCTGCGTGCGCCCGGCATCTACGCCGCCGACCGCCTGCCGCTCGAGCGCCTGCGCCGCGGCGACCCGGTGCTCGCCGCCGACGAGGACGTGCACACCAATCACATCCACGCCGAGGACCTCGCCCGCATCGCCTGCCTGGCACTGTTCCGTGGCGGCCCCGGGCGCGCCTACAACGCGAGCGACGATTCGGGCCTGTGCATGGGCGAGTATTTCGATGCGGTCGCCGAGCGCTTCGGCCTGGCGCGACCGCCACGCATGGCGCGTGCCGAGATCGTCCGCCACCTCTCGCCGCTCACCCTGTCCTTCATGAGCGAGTCGCGCCGCCTTGACAACGGCCGGCTGAAGCGGGAACTGCGCCTGCACCTTCGCTATCCGACGGTGTCCGACGGGCTGCGCGCAGCGACCGTCCCCGCAGCCTGAACCGCGGCCCGGCGTCGCGCCGCAAGCGACCTTTTCCGATCGAACCTGGAGTCCCTTCCCGCATGCTGACCCTCAAGGCCTTTCACATCGTCTTCGTCGTGAGCTGGTTCGCCGGCCTGTTCTACCTGCCGCGGCTCTTCGTCAACCACGCCATGGTCGAGGACGCCGCCACCCGCGAGCGCCTGGCGATGATGGAGATGAAGCTCTACCGCTTCATGACCCCGCTCGGCATCCTCGCAGTGGGCCTCGGCCTGTGGCTGTGGTTCGGCTATGGCTTCGCCGGCGGCTGGCTGCATGCGAAGACGCTGCTGGTGGTGTTCCTGATCGCCTATCACCTGTACTGCGGCCGCCTGATGCGCGCCTTCGCCGAGGGCCGCAACACGCGCGGCCACGTGTGGTATCGCTATTTCAACGAGATCCCGGTGCTGGTGCTGTTCGTGGTGGTGTTCCTCGTGGTGCTGAAGCCCTTCTGAACATGGTTGCGAAACCCTATGGCGAGGACCGCGGGTCGGCCACTGCGGTGACGAAGGCAGCGCCTGAAGAAGGTGCGGCGCCCGCGCGCCCCGTGGAACTCGCCGACTACAACTGGCTGGCCCACTCGGTCCTGGTGGTCGACGACGAGGAGGGCATGCGCAACTTCCTGGAGCGCACGCTCGCCCGCCGCTGCGGCATGGTGCACTCGGCCGCCGATGCCGAGCACGCGGCGGTGCTGATGGCACGCCTGCACTTCGACCTGCTCATCCTGGATATCGCGCTGCCCGGCAAGTCGGGCATCGAGTGGCTGCACGAGCTGCGCGAGCATGGCTACACGGGCGACGTGATCCTGATCACCGCCTTCGCCGACATGGAGACCGCGATCGACGCCCTGCGCGGCGGCGCTTCGGATTTCATCCTCAAGCCCTTCCGGGTGGACCAGATCCTCAATTCGATCAAGCGCTGCTTCGAGCGCGCCGGGCTGGCGCGCGAGAACTTCGTGCTGCGCCGCGAGCTCGCGGGCCTTGGCGCGGAGCCCACCGGGCTGATCGGCCACTCGCCGGCAATGGAGCAGTTGCGCGCGATGGTGCGCCGGGTCGGGCAGATGCCGAGCACGGTGCTGCTGCTCGGCGAATCCGGTACTGGCAAGGAGGTGGTGGCGCGCGCGTTGCACCAGACCAGCCCGCGCGCGCAGCGCCCCTTCGTTCCGCTCAACTGCGCGGCGATCGCTTCGGAGCTGATCGAGAGCGAGCTCTTCGGCCACGTCAAGGGGGCGTTCACCGGCGCCACCGAGAGCCGTAACGGCCTGTTCTACTACGCCCACGGCGGCACGCTCTTCCTCGACGAGATCAGCGAGCTGCCGCTGGCGATGCAGACCCGGCTGCTGCGTGTCCTCGAGGAGCGCAAGCTGCGCCCGGTCGGCTCCGAGCGCGAGCTGCCGGTCGATGTGCGCATCATCGCCGCCTCCAATCGCGACCTCGTCGCCGAGGTCCGCGCCGGACGCTTCCGCGAGGACCTCTACTACCGGCTCGCGGTGGTCGACATGGCCCTGCCGCCGCTGCGCACCCGGCCCGAGGACATCCCCGAGCTGATGCGCCACTTCATGCAGCAGCTCGCCGTCCAGCTCGGCGTGCCGCCGCTGCCGCTGTCGCATGAGGTGGTGAGCCGGCTGGCCGGCTATTCCTGGCCGGGCAACGTGCGCGAGTTGCGCAACTACGTCGAGCGCTCCTTGATCCTGGGCTGCTTCCCACCGCAGCCGAGCGCGGCGCCCACCGCCGCGCCGACGCCGGCGGGCGAGCTGGAGCTGAGCCTGGCCGAGGTCGAGCGCCGCCATATCGAGCGCGTGACGACCGCCTGCGAGGGCAACAAGACCGAGGCCGCGCGCCGGCTCGGCGTGTCGCGCAAGACGCTCGAGCGCAAGTTCGCCGAATGGGCGCTCGCGGACGCCGTCGCGGCGCGTGCGGAGCGGCGGGCCTGAACATGGCGAGGGTCGAGGCGCGCAGGCCGTGCCGGCGGGCGGGCCCTTGTGCGGGAGCGCGGCGATGAGTCTCGCAGAACGCCTGCGCGCCTCGGTGCGCGCCAAGCTGCTCGCACTCGTGCTCGCGCCGCTGATGCTCGGCTTCCCGCTGATCATGGGCCTGCTGTGGTACTGGGGCGAGGTCTACTACCACCGCCTGATGGTGTCGCGCGTCGCCAGCGACCTGGCGACCGCGCACGGCTACTTCGAGCGCGTGATCGACGGCGTCGGCAACGGCGTGCAGGCGCTCGCCGGCTCGCACGCGCTCGCGCAGACCCTGGCGCACGAGACGCCGGATGCGGTCGTGGCGCTGCTCGGCGCGCGCAAGGGTGGGCTCGCGCTCGACTTCCTCAACCTGCTCGACCTGAACGGCCGCGTGCTGCACTCCTCGACCGCGATGGCGGCGGGCAGCGCGCGTGGCGACTGGAGCATCGTGCATCGGGCGATCCGCGCCCGCGGCGGCAGCGTCGTCGAGCGCTTCGCGCCTGACGAGCTGGCGGCGATCGACGCCCGCCTGCGCGAGCGTGCCCGTCTCCCCCTGGTGGACACCGCCCGCGCCCGACCGGATTCCCGTAGCCAGGAGGAGCGCGGCCTCGTGGTCCATGCTGCGGCCCCGGTGCTCGACGCCGCGGGCAACCTGGTGGCGGTGCTCGAAGGTGGAGTGCTGCTGAACGGCAACCTCGACTTCGTCGACACGCTCAATGCGGTCGTCTATCGCGACGGTACGCTTCCCGAGGGCAGCCAGGGCACGGCCACGCTCTTCATCGACGACGTGCGCATCGCCACCAACGTGCGCCTTTTCGAGGGCGCGCGCGCGCTGGGAACGCGAGCCTCGGAAGAGGTGCGCAGCCGCGTGCTCGACCACGGCCGGACCTGGCTGGAGACTGCCTTCGTGGTCAATGATTGGTACGTGTCGGCCTACGAACCGGTGCTCGACAGCCGCGGGGATCGCGTCGGCATGCTCTATGTCGGCTTTCTCGAGGCCCCGTTCCGCGCCGCCAAGCGCATGGCATTGCTGGTGGTCGGCGCGCTCGCGCTGCTGGTCAGTGCCGCCGGCGCCTTGCTGACGTTGTATTGGGCGCGCGGCATCTTTCGCCCGATCGAGCGGATGCACGCCACCATCGGCCGCATCGACGCCGGCGACGAGCGTGCGCGCGTAGGAGACCTCGCCAGCCGAGACGAGCTTGGCCGGCTCGCCACCGCCTTCGACCGTCTGCTCGACGAGCAGGCCGCGCGCCGTGCCGAGTTGCAAGCGCTCAACGCCTCGCTCGACCGCAAGGTCGCCGAGCGCACCGCCGACCTCGCGGCTGCGAACGAGGAGCTGCGCGCCGCGCAGCGCCGCCTGGTGATGAGCGAGAAGCTCGCTGCGATCGGCGAACTCACCGCCGGCGTTGCACACGAGATCAGCAACCCGACGGCGGTGATCCAGGGCAATCTCGACCTGCTGCGCGACGAGCTCGGCCCGGCGGCGGAGCCGGTGGCCAACGAGATCCGCCTGATCCACGAGCAGGTCGGACGCATCCGGTTGATCGTCACCAAGCTGCTGCAGTTCGCCCGCCCGGGCGAGTTCGCCGGCTACGTCGAGGAGGTCGACGTGAACGCCGCCCTCGCCGATTGCCTGGTGCTGACGCGCCAGCATCTGGTCCGCGCCGACGTGAAGGTGGTGCAGCGCCTCGGGGCGAGCGGCCGGGCGCAGATCAACCTGCAGGAGCTGCAGCAGGTGCTGATCAACCTCATCGTCAACGCCGTGCAGGCCATGCCGGCCGGCGGCACGCTCACGCTGGAGACCGCCGACCGGGACCCGGTGCACGATGCGCGCGGCGTACGCATCACCGTGCGCGACACCGGAGGCGGCATCCGCGCCGAGGACCTGGCGCGCATCTTCGACCCCTTCTTCACCACCAAGAAGCGCCAGGGTACCGGCCTGGGGCTGTCGATCAGCCACACCCTGGTCGAGCGCTACGGCGGCCGCATCGAGGTGGACAGCGCGCCCGGCCAGGGCGCGGCCTTCACGGTGAGCCTGCTCGCCGAGCCGGTGTATCGCAAGGACCCCGCGCCGCCACCCGGCGGGCGGGAAGACGGAACAGGACAAACGGAAGCGACATGAAAGTGATGGGTTTCGCCGGCTGGTCCGGCAGCGGCAAGACGACGCTGGTCGAGCAGGTGATCGCGGCGCTGAGCGCGCGCGGCCTGGTGGTGTCGCTGGTCAAGCACGCCCACCACAGCTTCGACATCGACCACGCCGGCAAGGACTCCTGGCGCCATCGCCAGGCCGGCTGCCGCGAGGTCATGGTGAGCTCGGACCAGCGCTGGTCGCTGACGCGCGAGCTGCGCGGCGCGCCCGAGGCCGGCCTCGAGGAGCTGCTCGCTCACCTGGGCCCGTGCGACCTGGTGCTGGTCGAGGGCTTCAAGCGCGCCGCGATTCCGAAGATCGAGGTGTGGCGCAGTGTGGTGAGCGAACCGCTGTTGTCTCCGGGCGACCCGCGGATCGTCGCGCTCGCAACCGACACGCGGGTGGAGACCGCGCTGCCCCGGCTCGACATCAACAACCCAGAGGCGGTGGCGGATTTCATTGTCGAGTTTCTCGACCTGAGGGCTGATTCCCGTTCCGCCCTGTAGGTGCCCCGGAAGCCGCGAATGGGGGGGCGGAGGGGACGTGCGTCCAGCCCGGGCGCTGCATTCGCGCCTTGCGGCGCTCCTACGGAAACCGTCGCGCATCCGAGGAAACCGTCGCGCATCCGGGCCCTGTAGGAGCGCCGCAAGGCGCGAATCGGGCGTCCGTGTCTCGCCACTCGCCACGGTGGCGTCCGATCGCGACGCCCGGGGCGGCCCGCGGCGGTGGCTCAGTCCAGGCCGATGATCTTCCCCAGCGGCGACAGGTCGTAGCCGCCCAGGCGTTGCGCGAGCGTGCGCGCCGAGGGGCTGGCGCAGGCAGCGAGCAGGTCCTGGAACAGGCGGCGGAAGAGGATCTCGCGCGGCAGCGCGAGGTCGAACGCCTCCCAGCCCAGGGGCAGGAAGCCCAGGCCGAACTCCGCGGCTGCGGCGCGCGTGCCGGGCGCGCAGTCGGCGTCCTCGCGTGCGACCAGGGCGGCGGCCTCGCGTTCGGTGTGCGCGGTGGCGACCGCGCTGCAGTCGGCGGCGGAGAAGCCGCGGCTGGCGAGCGCGGATTCGAGGAAGTGCGCCGAGCCCGCGCCGGGCTGGCGCATCGCCCAGCGATAGTCGAAGGCGGCGAGCGTCTCGATGCCCTCCACCTGCAGGCCGCGGCGCAGGATCACCCCCTGCTCGCGCAAGGCCAAGCGCACCAGCGCCCACTTGCGGTGGGGCCCGAAGCGGCGCAGCAGCATGGCGTGCTGCTGCACGCTGTGCTCCACGCCGCCCCAGTGCAGCGCGCACACGTTGGCGCGGCGGCGGGCGAGCAGCTCCAGGCCGGCCAGGGTGCCGGTGGGGCTGTAGGCGACGAAGGCTTCGGCGCCGAGCGCCGGCGCGAGCGCGGCCACGGTTGCGGACAGCAGCGGATCGTCGCTGCCGGTGATGAGCAGGCGGTCGGTGAGCGCACCACCGTGCGCCTGCTCGAGCAGCCACTCCTCCAGCAGGGTGCGCGGAAACAGCCACTTTCCACCCACGCGGGCGGCGGGAATCTCGCCGTGCTTGGCGAGCTCGTAGAGTTTCTTCTCGTTGAGGTGCAGGAAGGCGGCCGCCTCGCGCGTGTCGAGGCAGGGGCCGGGGAAGCCGGTACGCGCGCCCTCCGGCAGCCCTTGTGCCGCGGCGAAGGTGTCGAGCGCCGTGTCTTGCGCGCTGGACGAGGTGGGGGCGCGGGGCCGGGCGGCAGAGGACGCCGCGGTGGCGGGCGCGCCCGACGAAGGTTTGCGGACCGGCATCGGCGTGCGCGCGCCGGCTCAGGCGGCGCCGGCCGGCAGGTCCTTCGCCGCCTCGGCGAGCTCGTCGCGGGTGTTGATGTTGCGGAACGCGGCCTCCTCGTCGTCGAAGGCGACCTCGACCACCTTCAGGCTGCCGTACCAGC